>LNAP01001895.1_pt1 | contig 21600 bp, 15 predicted proteins | sample 602601 | NCBI WGS metagenome assembly LNAP01 (sample SAMN02440304, study PRJNA202911) | soil metagenome | biome: Subtropical and temperate rainforests or woodlands; isolation source: soil samples (1 kg each in a 20% v/v slurry with milli Q water) were... ...
CGTGCACGAGCTGCGCCGGCGCGGCGGCGGCCTCGGCGTCGTATCGATGTGCATCGGCGGCGGCATGGGTGCGGCGGGCGTGTTTGAGGGGCACGCCCCCGTGTAAGGGGTTGCACACGCCTGCGCGCAGCAAGCGCAAAATCTGCGCCTAAGCGCCCCGCGAAGCCCGTCCCCGACAGCCTGTTACACGAACATAAGGAGGGACCGCACCATGGCCCAAACCGACAAATCCATTCCCGCCGGCGGCATGTTCGCCATCGAACCTACCGAACCGTCTGCGATCATGACGCCGGAGGACTTCACCGATGAGCAGCGCATGATCGCGGAAACGACGCGGGACTTCGTCGAAGCCGACGTTCTCCCGCACGACGAGCGCCTCGAAGCGCTCGACTACGAGCTCACGAAGCAGCTGCTTCGCCAAGCGGGCGAGCTCGGCCTGCTCGGAGCCGACGTTCCCGAAGCGTACGGCGGCCTCGGGCTAGATAAGGTGAGCTCCGCCATCATTGGCGAAAAGCTCGCTAAAGCGTCCTCGTTCGCGCTTTCGATCGGCGCGCACGTCGGGATCGGCACGCTGCCGATCGTTTTTTTCGGTACCAAAGCACAAAAACTAAAATACTTGCCCTCGCTCGCCGCCGGCGAACAAATCGCCGCCTACTGCCTGACCGAGCCGTCCTCCGGCTCCGACGCGCTCGGCGCGAAGACAACCGCGAAGCTCTCGCCCGACGGCAAGCATTATTTGCTCAACGGCAGCAAAATTTTCATCACCAATGGCGGTTTCGCGGACATCTACATTGTGTACGCCAAAATCGACGGCACCGATTTTTCCGCCTTCATCGTCGAACGCGGTACGCCCGGCTTCACCATTGGCCCCGAGGAAAAAAAGATGGGCATCAAAGGCTCGTCCACCGTGCCGCTGTATTTCGAGGACGCCCCCATTCCCGCAGAAAATCTACTTGGCGAACGCGGCAAAGGTCACCTGATTGCCTTCAACATCCTAAACATCGGCCGCTTCAAGCTCGGCGCAGGCTGCCTCGGCGGCTGCAAGGAAGCGATCGCTCTCTCCGCCGCTTACGCTAACGCGCGCAAGCAGTTCGGCAGGCCGCTCAGCGCCTTCCCGCTCATCCGAAGCAAGCTCGCCGACATGAACATCCGAACGTACGTCTTGGAGAGCTTGACCTACCGGACCGCCGGCCTGATGGACGACATCCTGAAGGATCTCGACTACAACGCGTCCGATGCCGGCATCGTCTCCGCCAAAGGCATCGCCGAATACGCGATCGAATACTCCATCAACAAAGTGTTCGCTTCAGAGGCGCTTGATTTCGTCGCCGACGAAGGCGTGCAAATTCACGGCGGCTACGGCTTCACCCAGGAATACAAAATCGAACGCATCTACCGCGACTCCCGCATTAACCGCATTTTCGAAGGCACGAACGAAATCAACCGCCTCCTCATTCCTGGCACGCTGCTGAAGAAGGCGATGAAGCACGAAATCCCGCTCATGCAGCGCGCCCGGCAGTTCCAAAGCGAGCTGCTCACGTTGACGCCCGTTAACGTCGACGAAGCGGCCGCCGTCCCGCTCGAGAAAGAAGCGGCGCTCGTCGCCATGATGCGCAATCTGTTTCTTCTCGCAGGGGGGACCGCCGTCCAGACGTACGGCACGCGGCTCGAGCAAGAGCAGGAAACGCTGGGCGCGCTGGCGGACATCATGATGCTCATCTACGCCGCCGAGAGCGCCCTCCTGCGCACGCAAAAGCGGATCGCTCCCGCCGCTCAAAACGCCCCTAAGGCCGAAACCGCCGCAACCAGCACAGCGCTCGCGATGACGCAGGTGTACGTGCAGGAAGCGTTCGAGCAGATCGAACGGCACGCCCGAACGATTCTCGCCGCCGCCAGCCAAGGCGACACGCTTCGCACCCAGCTGTCGATCTTGCGCCGTCTCGCCCGCAACCACCCGATCGACACGGTCGCGCTCAAGCGTGACATCGCCGCTCAAGTCATTCAAAACGAAAAATATATCGGATAACCGTCGAAGGAGCAGTCTCGACATCTAAGGAGGAAGGGCCAATGGAACCCGTCAAACGTTGGCTGACCAGCTATCCAGAGGACATTGCCCCGACATTCGACTATCCGCTGCACAATCTCGGCAAGCTGCTGCAGCATGCGGCAGAGCAATTCCCGTCAAATCGCGCACTCTATTTTCTCGGCACCACGTACACGTACACAGAGCTGCTGCAAGCGGCGTACCGTTTTGCCAATGCGCTTCGCGGCACCTTCGGCATCGCCAAAGGCGACCGTATTGCCATCATGCTCCCGAACTGCCCCGCGGCCGTCATCTCCTACTTCGGCACCCTGCTCGCGGGCGGCATCGTCGTGCAGACGAATCCGCTCTATAAGGAGCACGAGCTGAAGCACCAGCTCGGCGATTCCGGAGTCCGACTCATCGTCACGCTCGACCTGCTGTACAACCGAATCCAAGCTGTTCGCCCGCACACCCGTCTCGAGCACATCCTCATCGCATCGATCGCCGACGACCTGCCGTGGCCGAAAAGCTGGCTGTACCCGCTCAAGCAGCGAAAGGACGGCCAGCACACGGGAATCCCCTACAACCGTCAAAACATTCATCCTTTTAAAAAGGTTCTCGCAAACGCCCCCCCAACCCCCATATGCGAGACTGTAGACGCCAAGAGCGACACCGCCCTGCTGCAGTATACCGGCGGCACGACCGGTATTTCAAAAGGCGTCATGCTCACCCACTACAACCTGATCGCCAACGCGTACCAGAACATTCATTGGTCTTATAAATCCGTTACCGGCAAGGAACGCTTTCTTGCCGCGCTGCCGTTGTTTCATGTGTTTGGCCTCACCGTTCTCATGAATCAGGCGGCGCTCCGGGCTGGGGAGATGATTTTGCTGCCGCGGTTTGAAGCGGAGACCGTGCTGAAGACGATCCATCGAAAGCACCCGACCGTCTTCCCCGGCGCGCCGACGATGTATATCGCGCTGCTGAATTACCCGGGCGTCGAGCAATACGCGCTCTCGTCGATCAACGTCTGCGTCAGCGGCTCCGCGCCCCTTCCGATCGAGGTGCAGGAGCGCTTCGAGGCGCTGACCGGCGCGCGTCTCATCGAGGGCTACGGGCTTACGGAAGCGTCGCCCGTCACGCACGCCAACCCGATCTGGGGCCGGCGCAAAATCGGAACGATCGGCATCCCGTTTCCGGACACCGACGCGGCGATCGTCGATTCCGATACCGGGGAGGAGCTGCCGCCGGGCGAAATCGGCGAGCTGGTCGTGCGCGGTCCGCAGGTGATGGCAGGCTACTGGAACCGTCCGGAGGAGACCGCGAAGGTGCTCAAGGACGGCTGGCTGTATACGAGCGATATGGGCACGATGGACGAAGACGGCTATTTTGCTATTGTCGATCGGAAGAAGGACGTAATTATCGCAAGCGGCTACAACGTTTATCCGCGCGAGGTGGAAGAAGTGCTGTATGAGCATCCTTCCGTTCAAGAGGCGGTCGTCGCCGGAGTGCCGGACGCTTACCGGGGCGAAACGGTAAAGGCGTATATCGTGCTGAAATCGGGGAGTCAGGCGACGGGAGCGGAGCTTGAGGCGTACTGCCGGGAGCGGTTGGCGTCCTACAAGGTGCCGCGCGCCTACGAGTTCCGCGCCAAGCTGCCGAAGACGATGATCGGCAAAGTACTGCGCCGCGCGCTCATTGAGGAGGAGCAGGCGAAGGCGCACGCCCCCGCCGACGGGCGGAAGGAGGAATAGCGGCGGCTCAGGCGCCCCGCAAGCGGTCCGCTTGCGGGGCGTTTCCTTTTACAGGTAGAATGGAATTCATTAGAACGGAGGGATAGGGTGACGAACGGCGCCGATAAAGAATCGTGGCTGAAGGAATTGCAGCTGCGGGGGAAGGGGACCTTTTGGGAAATGCTTGGGGGAGAGATCGTCGAGGTGTCGCAGGAACGGGCGGTCGTGGCGCTCGACGCGGAGAAGCGGCATTTTAACCCGATGGGCATGGTTCACGGAGGCGTCACGGCGTCGCTTCTCGATAACGCGATGGGGCTGGCTGTGCTGGCCCGCAGTCCCGGGATGAACGCGGTGACGACGAACTTGAACGTACAATATGTGGCTCCGGTCGGCGTCGGGCGGGTGACGGTGACCGCGCATGTGCTCCACGCCTCGCGGTCGACGGTGTCGGTAGAAGGAAAAGCGGTCGACGGAGAGGGGAACCTTTGCGGCATCGGGACGGCAAGCTTCCGCCTATTACCGCTTACCAACGCTTAAACGTTAATCTAGTACAGCCGCGACAACTCATGATACAATAGGGCAAATCAACAGCCATACAATTGGGCAAACCAACAGCCGATTTTTGGGATTTAAGGAGGAATAGTCGAATCATGGCAACAGCAGCGGGTAGATCGATAGATCAATTGGCGGTCGATACGATTCGGACGTTATCGATCGATGCCATCGAGAAAGCCAAGTCCGGGCATCCGGGCATGCCGATGGGGGCGGCGCCGATGGCGTACGAGCTGTGGGCGAAGTTTATGCAGCATAATCCGTCGGATCCGTCTTGGGCGAACCGGGACCGTTTTGTCCTGTCCGCCGGACACGGATCGATGCTTTTATACAGCTTGCTTCACTTGTTCGGATATGATCTTCCGATGGAGGAGATCAAAAATTTCCGCCAATGGGGCTCGAAAACGCCGGGTCATCCGGAATACGGCCACACGCCTGGCGTAGACGCGACGACGGGGCCGCTCGGCCAAGGCTTCGCGATGGCGGTAGGGATGGCGATGGCGGAGGCGCATACGGCGTCTGTTTATAACCGGGAAGGCTTCCGCGTCATGGACCATTACACGTACGCGATTTGCGGCGACGGCGACCTGATGGAGGGCATCTCCGGAGAAGCGGCGTCGCTGGCGGGGCATTTGAAGCTCGGGAAGCTGATTGTGCTGTACGATTCGAACGACATTTCGCTCGACGGCAATTTGAACCTCGCCTTCTCCGAGAACGTGGAGATGCGTTTCAAGGGCTACGGCTGGAACGTGCTGCGCGTCGAGGACGGCAACGATTTCGGTGCGCTGAACGAAGCGATCGCGGCGGCGCGGAAGAGCGACAAGCCGACGCTGATCGAGGTAAAGACGGTCATCGGCTACGGCTCGCCGAACAAGCAGGGCAAGGGCGGACACGTCGGTCCGCACGGCTCGCCGCTCGGCGCGGACGAGGCGAAGCTGACGAAGGCGTTCTACGAGTGGCCTCATGAGGAATTCCACGTGCCGGCGAGCGTGCGCGAGCATTTTGCCGGATTGAAGGCCGGCGGCGAAGCGGCGCATGCCGAATGGAAGGCGCTGTTCGAGCGGTACCGCGCGGCGCATCCGGAGCTTGCCCGCCAGTTTGAACTGGCTTTCTCGGGCGAGCTGCCGGAAGGCTGGGACGCCGACATTCCGGCGTTTTCCGTAGAGGACAAGCCGGTGGCGACCCGCGCCGCATCCGGCAAGGTAATGAACGCGATTTCGCCGAAGCTGCCTGCGTTCTTTGGCGGCTCTGCGGATTTGGAATCGTCGACGAACACGCATCTGAACGATACGGGCATGTTCCAGAGCGCCGACTATTCCGGCCGCAACGTGTACTTCGGCGTCCGCGAGTTCGCGATGGGCGCGGCGATGAACGGCATGGCGCTGCACGGCGGCGTGCGCGCATTCGGCGGAACGTTCTTCGTGTTCTCGGACTATTTGCGTCCGGCGATCCGTCTCGCCGGCTTGATGCAGCTTCCGGTCGTGTACGTGTTCACGCACGATTCGATCGCGGTCGGCGAAGACGGCCCGACGCACGAGCCGATCGAGCAGCTTGCGGCGCTCCGTTCGATGATCGGCGTTACGGTGCTGCGTCCGGCCGACGCGGCGGAGACCGCGGAAGCGTGGCGCTACGCGCTTGCGCAGCGCGAGCGCCCGGTGGCGCTCATCCTGACGCGGCAGAATTTGCCCGTGCTCGAAGGCACGGTGAAGGGTGCGCGCGACGGCGTTCAGCGCGGCGCGTACGTGGTGTCGGAGGCACCCGCAGGGATCACTCCGCAGGCGCAAATTATCGCGACCGGCTCGGAAGTCGCGCTCGCCGTGGAGGCGCAGCAGCAGCTTGCCGTTGAAGGCGTTCACGTGCGCGTCATCTCGATGCCGAGCCCTGGACTCTTCGACGAGCAGCCGCGCGAGTACCGCGATTCGGTGCTGCTGCCGAACGTGAAGGCGCGTCTCGTCGTCGAGATGGCTTCGCCGTTCGGCTGGCACAAGTACGCCGGCGACGCCGGCGATGTGCTCGGCATCACGACGTACGGCGCCTCTGCGCCGGGCGGCAAGGTGATCGAGGAGTACGGCTTCACCCCGGCGAACGTCGCCGCCAAAGTAAAGGCTCTGCTGAAGTAAGCGACTGTTTCCATATTTACATGCGTGAAGCACACGCCGCTCGCCCCAGTTTCGGGGGTGGGCGGCGTTTTTATTTCGTTGACCCCTGTTTCGGGATTGAGCGCCGTTTATATTTCGTTGCCCTGTTTCGGGGTTGAGCGCGTTTTGAGTTTACTCATCTTTATTTCGGTGTTGAGTGGCGGTTTGATGTCGCCCGCCCTGTTTCGGTGTTGAATAGTGTTTTTATTTTGAATAAGGGGGAGTGTGGTTATGGACATGACATCGGCCGAGAACTTCGATGCGGCGCATGCGGCGTGGTGGAAGAATCATCGTTTACAACGGGTCGGGGAGCGGGGCGAGCGCATGAAGGAGGGGCAGGGTTACCTGGAGAAACGGTTTCTGCAGCAAATATGGTGGCCGTTGTTCGGCTCCTTCGAGTCGCTGCACCCGGAATATGAGGTGCGGGATTTTCACGACGGGTACCGGTACGTCGATTTAGCTTACTTGCAGCGATCCGCGAAGCTGGCGATCGAAACGGACGGCTACGCCTCGCACGTCAGGCAAGTGAGCCGCCGCCGTCACGGCGATTTGTCGCTGCGCGACCTGCATTTAGCGGCGGACGGCTGGACGGTGCTCCACATCTCCTCGGAGCTTATCGAATCGCGCCCGCGTCAGGTGCAGCAAGCGCTGCAACAAATCGTTTGGCATCATGCCGGCAGGGGAGACGAGAGTGAACGGTTGAGGCCTGACGAGGAGGAGGCGCTCCGCTTTGCCGCTTTGGTTGGCGGCGAAGTGACGCCGAAGCTTGTCAGTGAACGGATCGGGCGCAGCAGGAACACGACCTTGAAGGTGCTGCATGCGCTTGCGGAGCGCAAGCTGCTAGCCCCCGGTAAGTGGGGGGCCAGCACACGGGTGCGCACCTATGTGATTACGCCCAAAGAGCGAATCGCCTCGTATTAAATAAGCCCAAAATTTGGGCTAAAAAGTATCGTGGAGGGCAATTTCAAGCGAATAAGCCCAAAAATTGTGACTAATCCACTCGAAATGGAGAAATTTGGCTCAATTTCGTGCAAATAACCACAAATTTTGGGCTTAATTATTGTAAATCGGTCGATTTCGTAGCAATAAGCCCAAATTTTTGGCTTATTGTCGAAGAAGAGAGCCCATGGCACGGACCATTGGCAGCGCGAGTCCATCCGTCACGTGGTTGACGGGGGTCCGAACGGCACGCCGACAGCGAGCCTACCAGGTGCGCCGTTGACGATTCCGTACGGATGGCCGTTGACGGGACCGTTCCCCCGCCCGCGCCGAACCGAACCGGCTCTACTCGCTGAACTTCGAGCGGACGTACTCTTCCAGGCGCTTTCGCACGTACGGCGAAATGCCGGAAAGCATGCAACCGTAGCGGAATTCGCCGTCGTCCGGGACAACGCGAATGATTTTCCCCGTAATCGGCGGCAGCTCGGCATCCTGAGGGAAATGGATGATCACGAACATGTCCGCCGCAAGCGGGAACGAGGTGCGGATTTGCAGGCCGTTTTCCGACAGGTCGAATAACTTGGCCTCGATCTGCTGCCCGGAAAAGGCGCCTTCCCGTTCCCATTGGTAGACGGAAATGTGCAGCTTAATGTTCATCGGCACGCGATGCGCCCGGCGCCGTTCGCCGCTTTCCCGCGCGGCATCCGAAACGCCGGCGGCGCTCGCATCGCTGCCGCCGCGGCCTTTCACCTCAACGTCGGCCCACGACTCGTAGCATTGAACGACGGAGCATAGGTCAAGCTCCCCGTACCCCGCATTGTCGCCGATGCGGAACAAATTTTTGGCGCTTGCCAGCATCGGCGACGGCACCCTCAGCGCATCCGACATATCGGAGGCAAGCCCTAAATCTTTCAGCATCAGCTTCAACGAGAACTGATTGCTGAAATCGCGGCTGACGATTTTGCCGCCTTTCCATTCCGCCTGCTTGCTGGACGCGCCGCCGCCTAGGACGACCCCCAGAAACTTCTCGGGGTCAAGCCCGGCTTTCGTGGCGATCGTCATGGCCTCAGCAAGCGCCGCCGCGTGAATGCCGACCATTGCATTGTGCGCAAGCTTCGCCTCGGAGCCCGCGCCGGACGGCCCCATGTGGACCACTTCTCTGCCCATGGCGAGCAGCACGCCCTCCACACTGGCGATCGCCTCCGCAGTGCCTCCCACTATAAACAGTAGCGTGCCCGATTCCGCAGCGGGCTTGCTGCCGGTGACCGGCGCATCCAAGAATTCCGCGCCCGATCGTTTCATGTCGTCGGCGATCCTTCGACTAAGCGAAGGTGATACCGTCGAGCAGTCGATGACGATCTGACCGCTGCGCAGCCCTTCGAACACACCGCTCGGCCCATAGTACACCGCTTCAACGGTAGCGTCGTCGCTTAGCATCGTGATGACGACGTCCGCATCCCGCACCGCGTCGCGCGGTGAATCTGCCGCTGCCGCGCCTAGCTCGACAAGCTCCTTTGTTTTGGAGCTTGTCCGATTGTAGGCGATCACTTCAAGGCCTTTGTTCAATAAATTGACCGCCATCGGAAATCCCATCGTACCGAGTCCGATTACGCCTATTGCGCGCATCCGAATCACCCCTCAAATGTAAATAGGAAACATATCCCTTTTTTGCATACATAAACTTATCTTATCACGCTTTCTGAAAGGAGTGAAAGAGAGCGTCGCATTTGCTTTTTGAATGGAGTGCGCGAGAGCGCCGCATTTACTTTCAAAAAGGGACGCAAAAGATCTGCGCAGCTGCCTCCTGCAAGGTGCGCAGGTGCGCATCGCACCTGATTCCTGCAGTGTATGAGCGACAGTCTAAAGATTGGGCTTTAGAGCTTATAATCGAGCGGCACTGCCATTGCTTGTTTTTGGTAATCCGTTCAAGTATTCTTGAAAAAAAGATGAGCAGGAGGGTACATTCGTGACCACCCCTTTGCAGTATAGCTTGAAGCCTGCACTAGCTTTCATCGGCCAGCACGAGCTGGATTACAGCGCTGCCGCCGTCCGTCTTGCTCATGAGCAATTGCATCGCGGAACCGGAGCGGGCAGCGCCTTTCTCGGCTGGGTGGAGCTGCCGACGAATTATGATAAAGCGGAGTTTGCCCGCATTCAGCAGGCTGCCGCCCGCATCCGGAGCGACTCCGACGTGCTCGTCGTGATCGGGATCGGCGGTTCGTACTTGGGGGCGAAGGCGGCCATCGATATGCTGACGAATCCGTTCGGTCCCTATGTCACGAAAGCGCAGCGCGGCAATGCGCCGCTTATTCTGTATGCGGGACACCACGTTTCGGGCATATACATGACGCAACTGCTTCAAGCCCTCGATGGCAAGGACTTCTCCTTGAACGTCATTTCCAAATCGGGCACGACGACGGAACCGGCGGTCGCGCTTCGTTTTTTACGCGAAGCGCTGGAGCAAAGGTACGGCAAGGAAGCGGCGCGCAAGCGCATCTACGCGACGACAGACGCCTCCAAGGGCGCCCTGAAGAAGCTTGCCGACGAGGAAGGCTACGAGACGTTCGTCATTCCCGACGACGTCGGCGGACGCTATTCGGTGCTGACGGCGGTGGGTCTGCTGCCGATCGCCGCGGCGGGCGTCGATATCGCCGCCATTATGGCGGGCGCGAAGGATGCTCAGGAGCTTTACGGACAACCGAGCCTGGAAGCGAACGAGAGCTATCAATATGCGGCGGTGCGCAACGCGCTGTACCGCAAAGGCAAAACGATTGAAATACTCGCGAATTTCGAGCCGTGCCTTCAATCGATTTCGGAATGGTGGAAGCAGCTGTTCGGTGAAAGCGAAGGGAAGGACCATAAGGGCATCTTTCCCGCTTCCGTCAACTTCAGCACGGACCTGCACTCGATGGGACAGTTCATCCAGGAGGGTACGCGCAATCTGTTCGAGACGGTAATGTATGTGAACGCGATGCCTCACGAGCTTTCCATACCGCACGATCCGAAGAATTCGGACGGACTCAACTTCCTATGCGGGAAGGGACTCGACTTTATCAATCAAAAAGCGTTCCAAGGGACGCTTCTGGCCCACACCGACGGCGAGGTGCCCAACACGGTGCTGAAGCTCGCGGACGCTTCGCCGTACACGTTCGGCCATCTGGTCTATTTTTTCGAAAAGGCGTGCGGCGTCAGCGGCTATCTGCTTGGCGTCAATCCGTTCGATCAGCCCGGCGTCGAGGCCTACAAAAACAACATGTTCGCGCTGCTCGGCAAGCCGGGGTACGAAGCGGGCCGGGAGCAATTGGAAGTGCGTTTGCGCGATACATATATACCATAACGGCGCCCGCAAGCGCAGCCTGCCGGATTGTGCCCGGCGGGCTGTTTTTGCAAGGAGCTTCGGACAAGCATTGCGTGACGGAAGGGAGCGGTGGAATTGATTCCATATTACAAAACGGTCCGGCGCGAAGCGTCGGCGGAGATCATCATTAAGCGGTCCCAGTTTATCGGCCATGCGAAGCCGGTGCACACCGAGGAGGAAGCCGTTGCTTTTATCGAGGAGATCAAATCGAAGCACAAGCAGGCGACGCATAACTGCTCGGCATATAAGGCGGGGGACCGCGATCAATTCCAAAAGGCGTTGGATGACGGTGAGCCAAGCGGTACGGCGGGCAAGCCGATTCTGGAAGTGATCAAGCATCAAGGGCTAAAGAATGTAGCGATCGTCGTTACCCGCTATTTCGGCGGAATTATGCTCGGCGCGGGCGGACTCGTGCGCGCATATACGGACGGAGCGGTTGCCGCCCTTGCCGCCGCAGAGCCTGTCTATCGGGTGCTGCACACGCCGGTATTTATCTCGATGGATTACACGTGGTGGGGCAAGGTGGAAAATGAGCTGCGCGGGAAAGAGGTGCTTTACGGCAATATCGAGTATACGGACCAAGTGACGGTCCGCTGCCTGCCGCTTGCGGCGGATGCCGAACGGTTCATCGCGTGGATGACGGATGTGACGCAAGGGCAATGCGGCGTGCGCACCGATGACAGCGAATATTTGGAGCATGAAGAAATACCTGCGCACATGCATTAATGCTTTTATGCAAAAAAGTATTGAAGCGCTTCGCGAGCCCCTTGTATAATGAGTACGATACTAGGAGGGATAGCGTGGCGAGAAGAGCGGTAGAGCAAGAGCTGAGCAGAGAGCGAATTTTGAATGCGGCGCGGGAGTTGTTTGTCAAACACGGGTACCGGGCGGTGTCCATGCGGAAAATCGCGAATGCACTGGGATACTCACACGGATCGATCTATTACTATTTCCAAGATAAAGCAGACTTGTTCTACGCGATTGTGGCGGAAGATTTCAATTTGCTGATTGCGAAGCAGTCCGAGCTTCTGCTTCGGATAGAGCGGCGCGATACGGACGCCCTCCGGGGGTTGATGTACGAATTCATTCGGTTTGGACTGCAGCATCCGCATCATTACGAGATTATGTTCATGATTCGTGATGCGGAGCTTAGACGCCACTCCCGGTCGGAGCAGGCCGAAAATTTGGATCTGTTCGCATCGGTCGTGCGGGAAGCGATTCGCAATCATCCGGCCCGCGACCGGCTTCAGTTCACGCTGCCTTGGAATTTATTCATGTCGCTGCATGGGTTTGTGTCCTATTGCATTCAATTCGAGCAGACGTTTGAGGATGTATGGCCGCTCGCGCAGCAGCATGTCGATATGTTGTGCAAAGCATTGGAAAAGGGAGGGGCCTCTGCTGCCGAAGCAGGAGTCCGCAGCGCCGCCGAAAATCGAATCAGCGTTTGAACTGCTTGGCAGCGGAGACGCTTGCCGATTCTCATACTCAATCAAAACAGGCTGGAGAACGGCAATGCGCCGGACTCCAGCCTGTTTATTTTCAACCTATGCTTGATAAAGCATCTCTGTCTCTCTCCGCTCCACTCTGCGCGGGTAGGAGATGTGAACGCCGATGGATTTGAGTTCGCCGACTAAACGTTTGCGAATTTCATTGCAGGCTGTAAAGTAATGCACGTCTTTCACTAGCGCAACCACGGTATATTTGGCTCCGAGCGCATTGTTTTCAACGTCCGTGATCCCGTACAGCTGCGGCGGCTCCAGCACTTCGCCCCGCTCATCCAGCAGAAAGATGTGCTTCATCGACTCGACCATAGAGGTTGATACGGAATGGACCGCTTTTTCGATATCGGCCGGACTTGTCTCATACGGTACCGTAACGTTAACAATCGCTCGCATTTTTTCGCGGTTGTAATTTTGGCTGATCCGGATTTCGGAATTTTGGATGACGACGACATGCTGCGCCCACGTTCGAATTTTAGTCGCCCGCAGCCCTACGGATACGACAGTGCCGTTAATTTCCCCGTTGTTGATGGTGACGTAATCCCCGACGGAAAATTGATCCTCGAAAATAACGAAAAAGCCCGTGATCAGATCCTTAACCAGCGTCTGTGCGCCAAAGCCTACCGCCAAGCCGATCACGCCGGCTCCGGCGATGATCGGCCCGACCTCGATGCCTACATTGCTTAAACACATTAAAAACGCGATGATGACGAAAATATATTTCGTAAAGGAAAGCAGCAGCGACTCGAGCGTATTTCTTTGCTTCACGTCTAGACGGGAAATGTGAAAAATGCGCGAGATGACGATTTTTCGAAGCTTCATCGCGAACCATGTGAAGGAGATAATGAGCAGTATGACGAGCGAGTTATCAATAAAAGCGCCGCCGTACAGCTTCCAAAACTCCCAGGTTGCAACCGATGAGATCTCGAAGCCCTCGTTAAAAGGCAATACTGCAACACCTCCTGTGAAAATAAATTTCATGGCGACTTTGTTTCGTTCCGGCAGGTTAGGATGGACCAGGCTGCTTTGATTTCGATTTAAACTTGAACACCTTATCTAAAGCCATGTAAACAAACTTCGATTCCTTGGACAGGATCGGACCGAGAATCGCCAAGATCAATACATAAAGCGCAGCGAACGGCTGGAGAATCGGCATCAGCCCCCCGGCCTTCCCGAGATTCGCCATAATGATGGAAAACTCGCCTCTGGAAACGATCGTCAGCCCGATATTGGCGGACGCTTTGTGGGACAAGCCGGCGTACCTGCCCGCAAGCATGCCGGCAACGAAGTTTCCGATGAGCGTAATGACTACGGCTCCCAGGGACAGCCAAACGGCATCCAGCAGCTCCAGCGGATTAATGGTCAGCCCGAAGCTGAAGAAGAAGATCGCTCCGAAGAAATCCCGGAACGGCAGTACCAAATGCTCGATCCGTTTCATGTGCTCCGTCTCGGCCAGCACCAACCCGATCAACAGCGCTCCAATGGCCTCCGCCACATGGATCGTTTCGGAAAATCCGGCAATCAGGAACAAACCGCCGAAAATAACGAGCGAGAACAGTTCGTTCGAACGAATATTGAGCGCTTTGTTTAAGAACGGAATCGCTTTTCGGCCGACGACTAATAGGAACAGCATGAAACCCAAGGCGTAGGAGGCGGACAGCAGCACACCGCCTAACGAGGTGGATCCGCTGAGCACGAGGCCGGATAATATAGAAATGTATACGGCCAGGAAAACGTCCTCGAACATGATGATGCCAAGGATCATTTCCGTTTCCGGATTGGCGGAACGCTTCAGGTCGATCAGCACCTTCGCCACGATGGCGCTGGATGAAATCGTCGTAATGCCGGTGATGATTAATGTTTCCTTCAGCGGGAAGCCCGCGGCAAAGCCGAACAATATACCTAACGTAAAGTTGATTAAAATGTAGATCGTCCCGCCGACGGCGATGGAGCGCCCCGATTTGATCAGCCGGCCGACCGAAAATTCCAGTCCGAGGTAAAAGAGCAGAAAAAGCACGCCGATGCGGCCCATGAATTCAATGAGCGGCGCGCTTTCGATAAAGCGAAAATCGAAGTGCCAAATTTTTGGCGCGTGCGGGCCCACGACCATGCCCATCAGGATATAGAACGGAATGACGGAGAATCGAAGCTTCGTAGATAACAAGCCGGCTGCAGCGATAAGGACGACGGCAAGTCCGATCTCTAGTACGACATGATCCATCGGTTAATCACCGCCATTCAGCAAAATATCTTTAAGAAGCTTCAGATTTTTGCGTTCGCCGGCCACGATCAGCGTTGATTCCGCGGCGATGACATGGTCGGGACCGGGGGTGATTTGCTTCGAGCTGTCTTTATTGACGATCGCGATAATGGATGCGCCGGTTTTTTGCCGGACCTGCAGGCCGCCGATCGTCTTGCCGATCGATTTCGCATGCGGTTCGATCCTGTACCATTCGATGATCAAGTCGTCCAGTGCGACCTCTATCGTTTCCATCGCTTTCGGCTTGTAGTTCATGCCTCCGATGATTCCGGCCACAAGGCGGGCTTCGTCGTCATCAAGCGTAACCATCGAGATGCTGTCATCAGGATCGTCATGCTCGAAGTGGTACATCTCGCGTCTACCGTCATCGTGGATGACGATGACAAACTTATCGCCGCTGCGAGCATCCATCTGATATTTTTTTCCAATTCCAGGCAAATCTGATTCTCTAATATTCATTTCAAAGACCTCCTAAACGATCAAGCTCATAAAGAGCTTGTTTTTTCCAAATATTTTACGTGCGTCGGCTGGCGATGAGCAGCAAGGTTTGATACATAAATTTTTATTATAAAAGTAACATAGATAAACAAATTCCTCAAATTGAAGCAGAAATGCTTGTTGCTTTTTCCTTTTTTTTCTGGATACTGAGAATTATGGTGAAGCATGTCGAAATGGGGACGGGAGTCGTTGTGGGATGAAACGTAGAAAGAACGGTTTGAAGGCGGGAAGAGCCTGGTCTTTAAATGCCAAGATGGTTGCGGTGTTGATGATGCTGCTGATGTTGCCGCTCGCTGCGGCAGGAGCGTATTTGTACATCAGTATTCAGGATGATCTGGATCTGCTTGCGGAGGAGCAGTTGGAAAATTACGCCGTGTCGAGCGGGGATTTGCTGAAGCAAAAAGGCGAGGACCTGCTGAACGTCAATCTTTCGTATTCTTTCTGGAGCGATTTCCGCGAATCGGTCATCGCGCAAGAAGATGCATGGATCGAGGATAACGTCCTCTCGGTCACCGATGTGATCGGCACGGTGCACTTTGCCGTCATTACGGACGTGTCGGGCTCGGTGATTTCTTATTCCGGAGAGGCCCCGGAGTTTACCCAGGCGATCGACCCGCTGCTTGTCGAGCTGCTGGACGGGCAGGAGGAATACAGCGGCCTGATGCCTGTAGGAGACAAATTGGCGCTCGTCTCGGTAGCTCCGATTACGAACGAGGATGGGACGCAGCCTGCGTCCGGGATTCTCATCTTCGGCAGATATGTTGATGAAACCGTTGTCGGGGAAATGCGAGAGGTGCTGCATGCCGATATCGCGATGCTGTCGAGAGGAGGAACGTATATCGGTGCCGGCGATTATGTCAATCAGGACATGCTGGCGACCCATGCGGAACGTGTTACAGCGGGGGAAGGGAAGTTTTGGATTCAAAAGGACGGAGGCTCACAGCTCGGTCAAATCGTGGTGCCGCTGCTAGGTCTCGGAGAACAAACGCTGGGTGTGCTCTACGTCGGGATGCCGTTGGAGACGACGTCGGCGGTGACGAAGGATCTCATCAGAACGTATGTCACGGTCGGAATCGTATTATTAGCTTCCTTATTCGTCTTTTACTTCTGGCTGCGGCAGCGTGTCGTGGCGCCGCTTCGCGAGATGGCAAACATCTTAAGCGATACGGCGGGCGGTAATTTGACGCGCAGGCCCAATGAGAAGGTTGCGGAGCGCGGCGACGAAATCGGCATCTTGGCGCAATCGTTCGAAGAAATGCGGGCAAGCTTCCATACGGTTACCACCGGGATCCGATCGCTTGCGGCCGATTTGACGAACTCGTCGACGGAGCTCGCGGAAGAGGCCGACGGCTCCCGCCGGGAAGGCGAGCGGATGGGAATGACGGTGAGGGAGATGGCGCAGGGAGCCGAAATACAGCTTGCCAGCTCCAAGGAGAGCGCCGTCTCGATCACGGAGATGGCGGCAGGCATCGGGCGCATTGCCGAAAGCGCGGGGGACATTACCGATTCGGCAAGGCGAACGATGGAGCTTTCAGAGGAGGGCGGGGCCTCGGTAGAGGCCGCGATGAAGCAGATGAGCTCTATCACGTCATCTGTAGGCGATACTTCGGCGATCCTAGAGGAGCTGCATAAGCATACGGGGCGGATCGGTGAAATTGTAGAGCTCGTCTCGGGAGTAGCGAAGCAGACGAACCTATTGGCGCTGAACGCGGCGATTGAGGCGGCGCGGGCCGGGGAAGCGGGACGAGGCTTCGCGGTCGTCGCCGGGGAGGTTCGGAAGCTGGCGGAAACGTCGGCGCATTCGATTGAGCAGATTACGGAGCTTCTAGACACGATCCGCAGCAGAGCGAACCGATCGGTCGTCTCGATGACCGGAGTGAGCGCCGAGGTGGCCGACGGGACGAAGCTGTTGACGGAAGTGATGGAGCGGTTCGCGGAAATCAGGAGCGCCATGGGGCTCGTCGGCGGGCAGATCGACGAGGCGTCTTCCGCCGCGGAGGAGCTGTCGGCCGGTTCGCAGCAGGTGAGCGCGACTGTGGAAGGGATGGCCGATATTTCGGCGAGAACCGCCGAGCGTTCGGCGGAGCTGGAGCGGTTCGCCCAAGATCAGTACAGGGTGATGGAGCGCATATCAGCTTCGATGGAGCAGTTGAAAAACAACGCGAATTCGCTGCAGCGCCTTGTAGAGAAGATGGAGCTGTAAAACCTTGTAAAATCTAATGATCCTTGTCGGCTCTTATGCCGGGAACGGAAACCTGATGGTGACGGTGGTGCCGACGTTGATTTCGCTGCTGAAGCTCATGGAACCGCCGTGCGCCTCGATGATGCGGAAGCTGACCATGAGACCGAGGCCCGTTCCTTTTCCTTTCAAGGTGTAGAACGGCTCGCCCAGCTTTGGGATGAGCTCCTTCGGTATGCCGCAGCCCGTGTCCTGCAGGCGGATGGAGAGGCCTTTGCCGTCGGTGTCCGTCTCTGCGGTGACGGTCAGCGTGCCGCCATGCTGCATAGCCTCTACCGCATTTTTAATGACATTGATAAACACTTGTTTGATTTGATTGACGTCCCCGTGCACTGAGGTGTCCTTCGAGCGATACGACAGCTCCATGTGAATATTGTGCAGCAGCGCCTGCGGTTCCATAAACAAGATGACCTGCTCAAGGAGCTGCTTCATGTTCAAGGGGAGCGGCTTGATGATTTGGGGCTTGGCCACCATCATAAATTCATTCGTAATCGCTTCAATACGGTTTAGCTCGGACAGCATCAGGTCGATATACAGATTTTGCTGCGGATCGAGCCTGGCGGACAGCAGCTGCGTAAAGCCTTTGATCGTCGTCAGCGGATTGCGGATTTCGTGGGCGACCCCGGCTGCCAGCTCGCCGACGACCGCCAGCTTTCCGGATTTTTGGAGCAGCGCCTCGGTTTTGCGAAGCTCCGAGATGTCAATGACGGATCCAATGACTTCAGTGATCTTACCTTTGTGCTCGATCGGCTTCAGCGTAAAAAAGCACGAGCGCTGAACGATAGGCATTTCGAACGTAACCTCTTCTCCGAGCCAAGCACGCTCGTAGAAGGGGAGCATATGGCTCGCGACGCATTCGCTTAAAATGTGGGGTACCTCTTTCCCGACGACAAGCTCCGGCCTTCCGCCCAGGTCGTACAGCAGCTCCCCGTCGCACAGCGTATGGATGAAGGCGCCGTTGATTTTCTTGTACTTGAAAATAATGCCCTGCTGCCGGCGCACGGTATTGACGAGCTCCCGTTCCGCCGCGCGCGCGCGGCGTTCGGCCAATTTCTGCGCGCTAACGTCTCTTGTAATCGCCGCAATCGTTGTAATATGACCGGTATCGTTCAGTACGGGCGAGATCGTCTTATGAATGAGAATAGGTTCGCCGTCCTTCCGCCGCCCGGTCGTTTCGTAAGCGTTCAGCGTTTCGCCTTGGGCGGCTTTGCGAATCATATCTTCGATTTCGTCTTTCATTTCGGACATATAATCCTGATATCGATTGCCTGTCACCTCATCGGCGTTCCAGCCGTAGATTCGCTCGAAGCCGGGATTGACATGAAGGATCGAGCCCTTTTTATCGAAAATGGCAATGCTGTCGGGGGTATGTTGAAAGAACGACTCCAGCAGCGATTTGGTTTGCAGCAAATCCTGCTTCGTTTTTTTCGTATGGTCGAACGTGATTCGGATGGTGGTGAAATAGTACCCTTTTAAAATATACAGATACCCGATCACCTTGAAGACATGGCCGATCAAAAAGGTGAGATCGTGGATATAGGCATAAATGGTGAGGAGAAGACAGCTGATACTCAAAAAAATGAACGCAAGGGCCAATTCCAGCATCGAAACATCTTTCGTGCGGCGATACCGGTGCAGGGCGGCACAGACCGCAGCCAAATGCAGCAGGCAGATTCCGTATTCTATAGCGTTCTTCAGCGGGGTTGGACCGAGTCCGTCGACGACTAAAACGGGAAGCCGCGCTTCATATTGAAAAACATAGGTTGATACGGCAACCACAAATCCCAAAGGAATGCAGATCATCCACCAAGAACGGTTTGCCTTGGATTTCCGTTCGTTGAGGAGCAGTAAAAGGGTGATCCCGACCGATTCCGCCACCCGGCTTAGGATCCAGAACCATGCCGACCTGGATATGGAGCTTTCCATCAGGAAGAACGGCATCCCTTGGAAGGTCAGCGTATGAAGCAGACCAAAGCTGCCGACGGTGGTGAACACAATTGGAAGCCAGAGCAGCGTTGTCGTTTTGGTTTCGCGGTAGGCGATCCAACCGTACAGGCTTATCGTGAAGCACACGAACACGCTGAAAAACTCCAGCACCGTATGAATGGCAAGCGTATTGGCTTCGTTATAGTCTTCGTATAAAAGATCGTGAAACAGATATACGATCCAGAGGAGCAGGAGGGTGCCGCAGAGGATAATCAGCCCTTCCCGCTCTTTTCTGCCGAGTTTTCTGCTTCCCATATAGGTATCCCCTTATGTGAGATGGTGGGATGCTGCAGCTCTCCTGCGCTGCTAAGGGCGCATTCAGCATATTTGATTCGGATGACAGCGTTTACAAAAAATAAGATGTGTCATATGCCAAAAAATCGCGGCATTGGCGGATGTTCCTGACGTCAATATAACATAGTGTGTGCTGCGATACGACCCTCAATTGACGAGGGCCTTTTCCTGCGTGGAATTGCTGGTACGCAGCCAAGACTTCCTCCCTTTTTCGATTTTTCAATCCAGGGTTTCTTCAATCAAAATATCCCTTCGCATGAACAGAGGGTCATATTCGATCCGCTACTCCCGAATGGTCATGTGATCCTTTAAAATGGCTTCCACTTCTTCGAATCCTGTCAGAAATGCGTAATTGTAACGTACTGGAAGCGCAAAAACATATTTAGAATTGCGGCCAAGCTCGCCGGGCCCGATGGGCGCGGCTCCGATATGGAGAGCTTCCTGTTGCAGCGAGTTCCATTGCTCACTGGTGAAGATCATGATCGGGATATCCTGTCTTGGAGTTTCCTCCGTCCATTCCGGGTGTCTGATCGATATCATCGGACCGGTTTCGACAACCTGTTCACCGTCCGGGTCCTTGGGAATTACGCCTTCCCATTTGTCAGTTACAACGGTGTAATCTTTCCAGCTTTTCGGCAAAGTAAAACCGAAACCGTAATCGGCATTTTCGTAGGAAATGGAGTCGGATGTTGTATCATCTCCAAGCGCGGCAGTGTCAATAAGCCAACGGTCCCCGAGCTTCTTCACCTCGAAAGTGACATTCTGCCTTGCGGCGCCGCCGCCGTTCGCCTGCTCGACGCTCGTGATTTCGACGATTTCACCGCGGACTCGATACATTTCCTTAGATAATTGTTCAACGGAAAGAACTTCGATTCGATCGGGCCACGGACTGGATACCTTTCTTCCAAGCGCTTGTTGCGGATTTTTTTGCCAATGGGCCAGAAGAGCGGGAGATACAAAATCGCCGTAGTTTTCCTCCATACTGCTGCTTACTATCTCATCAGGAGCCAATAGCGAAACCATTTGCAGCGTTTTCCCGAAATCCTGAACGATGCTTTGCACCGTCTTTTCTTCGTCCGCAACAGATGCTGCGTCGGAATTGTCGGTCGGATGCAGATGCTCATTTGCATGAGCCTTATTGTTATCGTTCGAACAACCCGCCAGCGCGACACAAAGTATGGAAACAAGCGTAAATAAGCACATTTTTCTCATCGTTAGCTCACCTCCGTCCTTTATAACTACTGACGCAAGCAAGCTTTATATTGTTCCAACGATCGCGGTGGTTGCAAAATATTAATTTTACCCAATTAGAATAAAAGGCATCTACCACTATGCGGCGGTTGGGTGCTGTTCAGCGAGTGAAACCTTACAAAGAGGATCCCTCCGCGTAAAACAGAGGGATTCAGTCTGTAGACAAACACCATTAATAGCATAGCCGCTGTCCGTTATATACCCTGCCACTTCTCGATGGATAGTCACATTTTTTGGGCTTATTCCCAGCAATTCTGGTGTTTTCCGGCACATAAGCCCAATTTTTGTGACTATCAACGCTGAAGTTGCGCGAACCCTCGGTTCATTGAAACCTGGTTTTCCCCTTTAACGGACAACGAATCAAGGGGCAGTCGGTTTGTCTACAATCTAGATCCCTCAAAACAGAGGGATTTTCTACATATACATGAATAATATTTTTGTTTTTAACCACTCCGTTACTCTCGGTGCCCTTTATTTCAACAATCACTACGTATAAAAGACAATGGATTCTTCCTTGATTTTCTCGAAAGGGATTAAAGCTTTCTCAATTTAGAGAGCTTTTTCCGTTCCAAATAAATAATGCAACGCACTCTACATGCGCGGTGTGCGGGAACAGATCGACGGGCTGGACGGAGGCGAGGCGATAGCCTCCGTCCAACAGCACCTTGGCGTCCTTCGCCAAGGTGGAGGGATTGCACGAAACGTAGACGATGCGTTTCGGCTTCGTGTGCGTGAGCGCGTCGAGCAGCCGCCGGTCGCAGCCGGAGCGCGGCGGGTCGACGACGGCCACGTCGAACGCGGTGCCGGCCCGGGCCCACGCCGGCAGCAGC
>LNAP01006485.1_pt1 | contig 21585 bp, 20 predicted proteins | sample 602601 | NCBI WGS metagenome assembly LNAP01 (sample SAMN02440304, study PRJNA202911) | soil metagenome | biome: Subtropical and temperate rainforests or woodlands; isolation source: soil samples (1 kg each in a 20% v/v slurry with milli Q water) were... ...
CCGCGCGCTTCAGCTTGAGCTCATAAACCCGCCGGGGATGACTGGCGATGAATGTTCGCGATTCTACACGGCTGGCGGCTGGAGGGAATGGCTGCAAGCGTGAAGGCAGCATTCACAAGACGTGCGGGCGCAATCCTTGTAGGAGCGAGCTAGCTCGCGATGAACCAGAGAACGCCGCGGGGTGTCAGGCCGCCAGCGTTATCGTTGACGACCATCGCGAGCAAGCTCGCTCCTACAGTTGGCTGCGTTTCAGAGCCAGATGGCGTCCCATAACGGATATTCGCCGATATGGTCGACTAGCCCTGCTCGCAATGGGTTGGCAACGATGTATCGGGCCATCGCTTTCAGATCGTCCTCGCGACGCAACGCCCGGTCAAAATAACCTTTTTGCCATAGCGTCTCGTGACAACCTCTCGCCTTGTTGATAGCGCGGGCGCTTCGAGATTTTGTGGCTTGCATCAGTTTCGGTAAATCACCGCTATGCAACTCGACCAGCCAGTGAAAATGATCCGGCATGACCACCCAGGCAATAGAGGAGGCTTGGCCGTCCTCTATTGCCTTCCTGAATTCGCTTACCACCATACGACCCATATGCCACTCCTTGAAGATGGGTTGTCGCTGGTGGGTGACAGCAGTGAGCAAATAAACCCGGCCGGTTTCCGAGTAGCGACCGGTGCGTAAATGATGGGCATGCGGGGTGTTGGACATTCCGTTGTCCTCTTCTATGGCTGGAAGAGACAACGTTAGGTGCAGAGGGATAGAACGTACTGGCGACAATGGTTCTGAATGTATCGCTGCCCCCTGTAGGAGCGAGCCTGCTCGCGAAAAACGTCAACGATAACGCGGGTGCGTTTGGTTATCCGCGGTGTCTATTCGGTCTTCGCGAGCAAGCTCGCTCCTACAGTCAGTATCCGATCCGAGCATTTGTTAGTAAGCCCCAGAAGCTGAAAGCGATGAAGCTGACAGCAATGGTCATCAGCAAATTTTCCCCGGTTTGTGCGAGGGCGGCGCTACTGACGGCGGCGGTAATGAACATGATGCTGTTGCCTGCGGATGCTGCCGTCCCTGCGCTGTCTGAGAACAGCAACATGGCTGCGGAAATGGCGGCAGGCCGTACCAGGGTGACCGCCAGAGCGCTGATCGCCATCGGTATGAGCAGGGTGATGGTTGTCATCGCCTCATTAAGGATGATTAACATCAACAACAGGCCGGCGGCACCCAGTAGTCCGAGGCCGATGTTGATTTGCACAGAGAGGGAGATATGTTTCTGCACGGCGGTAGCAACGACTCCACCCAGGAAATAGGCGACCCCATACACCACGAGTACCCACGCGTACTGGTACTCGGACAGTTTCAACTCATCCATGAAAATCAGCGGTGTCACGCTGATCAACGCGAAATAACAAGCGAACACTAACGCGGCTATCCACCAATAGCGGATGAAGTCTTGATTCCCAGCGATGGATTTCAGCGTACGGACGACTGAAACGGATGTTTTTTCTGGGAGGGCTGCCTTGGAAGGCAGTATCAGTTGGGCATGGATCAGCATGCCGAGCGCCATGAGCGCAAAACCATAAAAACTACCCTGCCAATCGAAAGTGGTTTGTAGCCAAGAGCCTAACAGCGGTGCCAGTGCAACAAAGGAACCGCTCAGCGTCATGTAATAAATGCGCACCCGGGCCCTGTCCTGTTCATCGAACAAATCCTCCACCAGTGCATGACCCAGCACAAAAAAACCACACCCGATGGCTTGGACTGCACGAAACGCCAGGAAGCTTGGGAAGTCCGTCGCCAGCGCGCAGCCTATCGAGCCGAGGGTAGAAACAAAGATGCACCCAAGAAGAACTTCCTTGCGCCCCCACTTATCTGAAAGCGGGCCGGTTATTAATTGAGAAAGCGCAAAAACCAGCGTGAACAGGCTGATGGAAAGGGCGATGTCAGCGGTTGAGCTGTCGAACTTCGAGGCCAAGGCAGGAAAAGAAGGCAGTAGGATGTTCAGCGGGAAAAAACTGATTAGCGAGATATTGGTAATCAGGATAAAGCGGGAGATTCGTTGGCGTTTCAGGTCGCCACTTAGAGCTGGGTAAGAGGACTCAGACATTGTTTTTGTTTTCCGGAGTGATCAAGTGTTCATGCTTGAAACCAGAAACCGATACTAGTCTGGGGCGCGGGGAGTTCAATCAAAAGCGCTGTAGGAGGCTTCCTGTTTTGATGCCGGAAACCTCTGTAGGAGCAGCCGGTCGACGCTCGATTGCTCGCGATGAATTCGAGAACACCGCTGGGTGTCAGGCCCCCAGCGTTATCATTGACGACCATCGCGAGCGAGCTCGCTCCTACAGTGGTTTGCGTTTTAGCTGTTAGGCAACAACCGGCAAGTAATGCTCTTGATGTACCGAGTCTCGGCAATCGCCGGATGCACCGGGTGATCCGGACCCTGACCGCCACGCTCAAGCATCTGGATGTTGCGGTCCAGGTGGCGGGCGCTGGTCAGCAGGATGTTCTGCAGGTCGTCTTCCGGCAGGTGCATCGAGCAGGAGGCGCTGACCAGGATGCCGTCCTTGCTGAGCAGGCGCATGGCTTGCTCGTTGAGGCGGCGGTAGGCGCCTTCGCCGTTTTTCATGTCTTTTTTGCGTTTGATGAAGGCCGGTGGGTCGGCGACGATCACGTCGAAGCGTTCTTCGCTGGCTTTCAGCTCTTTGAGGGCTTCGAAGACGTCGCCTTCGATGCAGGTCATTTTCTCGGCGACGCCGTTCAGCGCGGCGTTGCGCTCTACACCGTCGAGGGCGAAGGCCGAGGCGTCGACGCAGAACACTTCAGTGGCGCCGAAGGCCGCGGCTTGCACGCCCCAGCCGCCGATGTAGCTGTACAGATCGAGGACGCGCTTGCCTTTGGCATACGGGGCCAGGCGTGCGCGGTTCATGCGGTGGTCATAGAACCAGCCGGTTTTCTGGCCCTGGATCACCGGGGCTTCGAATTTCACGCCGTTTTCTTCCAGCGCGACCCACTCCGGCACCAGGCCGAACACGGTTTCGACGTAGCGGTTGAGGCCTTCGGCGTCGCGCGCGGCGGAGTCATTCTTGAACAGAATGCCGCTCGGCTTGAGCACTTGGGTCAGGGCGGCGATCACGTCTTCTTTATGCGCTTCCATGGTCGCCGAGGCGATCTGTACCACCAGGATGTCGCCGAAACGGTCGACCACCAGGCCCGGCAGCAGGTCGGAATCGCCGTAGACCAGGCGGTAGAACGGCTTGTCGAACAGGCGGTCGCGCAGGGACAGGGCGACGTTCAGGCGGTGTACCAGCAGCGACTTGTCCAAAGGCAACTTGATGTCACGCGACAGCAGGCGCGCGCAGATCAGGTTGTTCGGGCTCATGGCCACGATGCCCAGGGTCTTGCCGCCGGCCGCTTCGAGGATGGCCTGGTCGCCCGCCTGGAAGCCGTGGAGTGGGGTGGCGGCCACGTCGATTTCGTTGCTGTAGACCCACAGGTGGCCGTTGCGCAAACGACGATCGGCGTTGGCTTTGAGACAGGGACATGACGTCGCTCCGGAAAAAAGAGCGGGAGTATACCGTGTTGCATTACATTTCGTGGCTTGGCCTGATGGGTTGCAGGGGGGGCGCGTGCTGTGGCGTCCATTTGATAGGAGTGCCATTTGGTTTTTTGAGGTGTCGGTCAGCTTCCCATCGGGGTTAGAATCCCCCTCTCGCCCAGAGTGTGTACTTATGTCCCAAGAGCTTTCCGCCGAACAGATCCAGCAGGCCCTGCAAGGCATCAGTGTGCCGCCTCAGCCGCAAATCATGGTGGATTTGCAGATGGAACAGTACATGCCCGACCCGGACCTGGAAGTGATCGCGCGGTTGATTTCCCAGGACCCGGGCCTGTCCGGCGCGCTGCTGAAGATCGTCAACTCGTCGTATTACGGCCTGAGCAACAAGATCGCCTCGATCCAGCGCGCCGTTAACCTGCTGGGCAGCCGTTCGATCATCAACCTGATCAACGCCCTGTCGATCAAGGGCGAGATGAGCGACGACACCATCGTCACCCTCAACCGTTTCTGGGACACCGCCCAGGACGTGGCCATGACCTGCCTCACCCTGGCCAAGCGCACCGGCGCCCAGGCGGTGGACGAAGCCTATGCCCTGGGGCTGTTCCACGATTGCGGCGTACCGCTGATGCTCAAGCGCTTCCCCAATTACATGGCGGTGCTCGAAGAGTCCTACGCCAATGCCGGTGCCGACTGCCGAGTGGTCGACACCGAAAACAATGCGTTCAACACCAACCATGCGGTGGTCGGCTATTACACCGCCAAGTCCTGGCGCCTGCCGGAGCATGTGACCGACGCCATTGCCAACCATCACAACGCCCTGGCGATCTTCAGCGATGAGTCGCCGCGCAATCCGCAGCTCAAGAACCTGCTGGCGATCCTGAAAATGGCCGAGCACATCTGCTCGTCGTACCGGGTGTTGGGCAACCAGCCGGTCGACTATGAGTGGGACGCGATTGGCCATCTGGTGCTGGACTACGTGGGCCTGTCGGACTACGACTTCGAAAGCATGAAGTTGTCGATCCGCGAACTGGGCGCGCACTGACCCTTACCTCACGAGGCACACATGCCCGAGTTACCAGAAGTCGAAACCACTCGGCGCGGGATTGCGCCGCACCTGGAAGGCCAGCGGGTCAGCCGCGTCGTGGTGCGCGAGCGACGCCTGCGCTGGCCGATCCCGGAAGACCTCGATGTACGCCTGTCCGGGCAGCGCATCGTGCTGGTGGAGCGGCGGGCCAAGTACCTGTTGATCAACGCCGAAGTGGGCACCCTGATCAGCCACCTGGGCATGTCGGGCAACCTGCGCCTGGTGGAAGTCGGCCTGCCGGCGGCCAAGCATGAGCATGTGGACATCGAGCTGGAGTCGGGCCTGGCCCTGCGCTACACCGACCCTCGGCGTTTTGGTGCGATGCTCTGGAGCCAGGACCCGCATAACCACGAACTGCTGATCCGCCTGGGGCCGGAGCCGTTGACCGACCTGTTCGATGGCGAGCGCCTGTTCAAACTGTCCCGTGGGCGTTCGATGGCGGTCAAACCGTTCATCATGGACAACGCGGTGGTGGTGGGCGTGGGCAATATCTACGCGACCGAAGCGCTGTTCGCGGCGGGGATCGATCCGCGCCGCGAGGCCGGTGGCATTTCACGCGGGCGCTATGATCGAGATCAAGCGCATTCTGGCGGCCGCCATCGAGCGCGGCGGCACCACCTTGCGCGACTTTATCGGCGGCGATGGGCAGCCGGGGTATTTCCAGCAGGAACTGTTCGTCTACGGCCGGGGCGGCGAGGCGTGCAAGGTCTGCGGGAGCGAGTTGCGCAATGTGGTGCTGGGGCAGCGGGCGAGTGTGTTTTGCCCTAAGTGCCAGAGCTGATTGCTGTGTGATGGCGGATATCGCCATCGGGGGCAAGTCGAATCGTCGCACCGCCCCTCCCACATTTTGATGTGTGAATACATTCAAATGTGGGATGGGGGCTTGCCCCCGATGAGGCCCTCACAGACGCCACCAGGCTCAAGCCTTACCGGTAATCTTCCGGTATTTCTCCATCAACTGCGCTTCAGTCTCCGGATGGGCTTCATCCAGTGGAATGCAATCCACCGGGCACACCTGCTGGCACTGCGGTTCGTCGTAGTGGCCGACGCACTGGGTGCAGAGGTTGGGGTCGATCACGTAGATCTCTTCGCCTTGGGAAATCGCGGCGTTCGGGCACTCGGGTTCGCAGACGTCGCAGTTGATGCAATCGTCGGTGATGATCAAGGACATGGAAACTCCTGCCAGGGCAGTCAGCCAAGGCATCTGGAAAACTAATGCGCGCAATTGTGCCGCATTGGCGCCCGCAGTGCGAGCGGGCGCCGAGTGAGCGGTCTTACTTCTTGAAGCGCAGGGTCAGCGCATCAGCCACGGCCGGATGCACGAACTTGGTGATATCCCCGCCCAGGGCCGCGATTTCACGGACCAGCGTCGAGGAAATGAACGAATAACGCTCCGACGGCGTGAGGAACAGGCTTTCCACGTCCGGCGCCAGTTGGCGGTTCATGTTGGCCAACTGGAATTCGTATTCGAAGTCCGATACCGCGCGCAGGCCGCGCAGGAACACATTGGCGTTCTGCTCTTTGGCGAAATGTGCCAGCAGCGTCGAGAAACCCACCACTTCGACGTTGGGCAGGTGCTTGGTGACCTCGCGCGCCAGCTCCACGCGCTGTTCCAGGGGAAACAGCGGGTTTTTCTTGGGGCTGGCAGCGACCGCGATGATCACATGGTCGAACAAGCGCGAGGCGCGTTCGACCAGATCGCCATGGCCTTTGGTAATCGGGTCGAAGGTACCTGGGTACAACACTCGGTTCATCGCGTCGCCGTTGGGGAACCGGATGGTATCGCAGCCGTCCCGGTCGGCCAAGTCGACTTATGCAGATAGACCCGCGAAATACCCTGTTTTTTCATGCCGTTTTCAGACGTTCGGCCAATGCGCTCGCCAGTTGCGCGGTCAATCCGTACACCGACAACTGCGGGTTGGCGCCAATGCTGGTGGGGAACAGCGAACCATCGTGGATCGACAGGTTGCGCAACTGGTGATGGCGACCGAGGCTGTCGGCCACCGCATTTTTCGGCTCTTCGCCCATGGCGCAGCCGCCCATCACGTGGGCGCTGCCCAGGCAGGTGCGGTGCAATTCCAGGTTGAGGCCGTCGATCAGGCTGCGTGCTTCGGCCAGGGTCTTCACGTAGCGCGCATCGTGATGCAGCGGCTTGACCGACTTGGCGCCCGCCGCGAACTGGATCTCGGCCATGCTGTGGAACGCGCGGCGCAGGCCGTCCCAGGCGTAAGGCGACACCTGGTAATCGAGCACCGGTGTGCCGTCGCCGCGCAGTTCCACGCTGCCGCCGGGGCTGTCGGGGTGGAAGCCATCGCGCAGCAGGGCGAGCATTGCGTGGGTATGTGGCAATTGGCTCATGTCCAGGGCGTTCTGGGTGCCGTAGCCGCCGAGCAGCGTACTGGCCAGCGCCGGGTGCAGCGGCGGCGCTTCGAGCTTGTACGACATTCTGCCGGTGGTGCCGTCCAGCCATTGGAAGTGATCGGAATAGATCGACTGCGGCGCGCCATAGAACGGGTTGATCACCTCGTCGAACAGCGCCGCGGAGAAGTTCACCAAATGCAAAAAGGTGCGCTTGCCCAGCCGCGAATGCGGGTCGGGGGCGGCCGAGCGCATCAGCAGCGCCGGGCTGTTGATGCCGCCGCCGGCCAGCACGTAATGCCTGGCCTTGACCGTGATCTTGCGTCCAGTCGGCGCCACGCAGCGTTCGTCCATGGCCACGCATTCCAGGCTATTGATGCGGTCGCCGCTGTAGACCAGGCGTTCGGCGCGGGCCAGGTACAGCAGCTCGCCGCCTTTCTCCAGGGTGGAGGGGATGGTGGTCACCAGCATCGACTGCTTGGCGTTGACCGGGCAACCCATGCCGCAATAACCCAGGTTGAAGCAGCCGCGCACGTTGCGCGGGATCACATGCCAGCTGTAGCCCAACTGTTCGCAGCCTTTGCGGATCACGTCGTTGTTGGCGTTGGGCGGCATGGCCCAGGGAGCGATGCCCAGGCGCTGTTCCATTTTTTCGAACCATGGCGCCATGTCCGCGCTGCTGTGGCCCTTGACCGCATATTCGCTGGCCCAGTGGCTGAGGGTGGCGTCCGGGGTGCGGAAGCTGGAGGTCCAGTTGATCAGCGTGGTGCCGCCCACGGCCCGGCCTTGCAGGATGGTGATGGCGCCGTCCTTGCTCATGCGGCCGATGCCTTCTTGATACAGGCTGGCGTAGGCCTCGTCTTCGAGCAGCTTGAAATCGCTGCTGGTCTTGAGCGGGCCTTCTTCGATCAGCAGCACTTTGTAGCCGGCGGCGCTGAGGATTTCGGCAGTGGTGCCGCCGCCGGCACCGCTGCCGATGATCGCTACGTCGGCTTCCAGCGTCAGGTCGCGGTCGAGGGCGGCGCCATTGTGGGTTTTCCAGCCGCGGGCCAGGCCGTCGCGGAACAGATCGGGTACAGGCATCGGGGTCGTCTCTTGTTTTTATTGGGGGGATGCGAATCAGATCTTCGGCGGCCCGGGGTAGCCGCAATGGGCCCACGACGCCGGCCGGAAGTACCAGGCCATGATCACCAGCTTGAGCAACGAACCCTGGCCCATGCGCAGCAGGTTCAGGTAGCTGTTTTCCCAGCGGTGCAGGAAGTTGCGGATTTGTTCGCCACTGGCGTTTTCCCAACTGCCCCAGATCCCGGTCAGTGGGCCGCGGGTGATGCCCATGCCCAGCACGTCGAACAATTGCTGGGTCAGCTTGAACATCTCCGGCGACAGGTGCTGCAGGCTGTAGTCGAGTTTTTTCAGGGTGTCTTCAATCCCGCTGGCGACTTCCTGGGCGCTGGCCACGCCTTCCAGCAGCACCGGGATCACCGCGCGCAGAAACGGCAAGTCGCTGCTGCGCAACAGGGCAAAGCCGCTGGCCGGAGTGCTGCTGGAGCAACCGCTGAGGCTCGCGCCCAGCCCGGCGGTGGCCAGGAAGGCGCTGGCGCACAGGCCGATTTTCAGGACGCCGCGCCGCGACAGCGCGGGTGAATCAGTCAGGCTTGGGTTCATTGTTATGGTTATCCCGAGGGTGGCGGTATCAGCGGATAAACAGCTTCTGGATCAGCTTCTGGATCGATTTGCCGTAGGGCGGGTAGATCAACTTCGCGGCGTTCAGGCGCTGCTTGACCAGCACGCCCTTGGCCTTGCTGAACGTGAGGAACCCTTCATGACCGTGGTAGTGGCCCATGCCTGATGGGCCGATGCCGCCGAAAGGCATGTCGTCCTGGGCCACATGCAGCAGCGTGTCGTTCAGGCATACGCCGCCGGAGTGGGTTTCGTGGAGTACGCGGTTCTGTTCGCGCTTGTTGTAGCCGAAGTAGTACAGGGCCAGTGGGCGAGGCCGCTGATTGATGTAGGCAAAGGCTTGGTCGATGCCGCGATAAGGCACGATCGGCAGCACCGGGCCGAAGATTTCGTCCTGCATCACCGTCATTTCATCGCTGACATTCAACAGCAGGCTGTGGGCCATGCGGCGTGCCTGGCCCTGGTCGTACAGAGGGATCAGGGTGGCGCCCTTGTCGGTGGCGTCCTTCACGTAGGCGTTGAGCCGGGCCAGTTGCCGTTCGTTGATGATGGCGGTGTAGTCCGGGTTGTTGGCCAGTGTCGGGTAAAAACCACGAAGCGCCTTGCTGTAGGCCTCGACGAAACCCTCGACGCGATCTTCCGGCACCAGCACGTAGTCCGGCGCCACGCAGGTTTGCCCGGCGTTCAGGGCCTTGCCGAAGGCGATGCGTTCGGCGGCGTCCTTGAGGGGCACATCGGCGGAAACGATCGCCGGCGATTTGCCGCCCAGTTCCAGCGTGACCGGGGTCAGATGCTCGGCCGCCGCGCGCATCACATGTTTACCGATGCTGGTGGCGCCGGTGAACAGCAGATGATCGAAGCGCAGCCTGGAAAACGCCATGCCGACGTCGGCCTCGCCCAGCACCACGCACACCAGGTCTTCGGGGAAGACCTTCGCCAGCAGGGTCTTGAGCAGTTCGCCGGTGGCCGGGGTCGATTCGCTGAGTTTGAGCATCACCCGGTTGCCCGCGGCCAACGCACCGACCAATGGCCCGATGGCCAGGTACAGCGGGTAGTTCCAGGGCACGATCACCCCGACCACGCCCAGCGGTTGGTAGATGACTTTGGCCGAGGCGGGCTGGAAGGCAATGCCTACAGCACGGCGGGAAGGTTTCATCCAGCCACTGAGGTGTTTGCTCGCATAGTGAATGCCATGCAGGCTGGGCATCAGTTCGGCGAACAGGGTTTCGTCGGCGCTGCGATGGCTGAAGTCCTGGCTGATCGCGTCGATCAGCGCCTGGCGTTCGTCGCTGAGCACTTCGCGCAAGGCCTTGAGCCATTGCTGGCGTTGCGCGGCCGGCGGCATCGGGTTGGCGGCATAGGCGCGGCGTTGGGCGTCGAACAGGCCCTGGAGTTGATCCAGTGTCTGGGAATCTTGCGGGTAGGCAACGTTGGCAGACATGGTGCAGTCCCGGATTGTTATTGGTCTGCCTGGATTTTTAGAGTTATTGCTCTAAATTGTCAAATGGCATTGCAGCCACAACTGGATTTATCCCGGCAAGGTTAGGCCGTAAGATGGTCGATCACGTGTACAGAAGCTGATCCCCTATGGCACCACGAGTAAAGACCAGCGAGCGCATTGTGCAAACCAGCCTGGAGCTTTTTAACCAGCAGGGCGAGCGCAGTGTCAGCACCAACCATATCGCCGCCCATATGGAAATTTCGCCGGGCAACCTGTACTACCACTTCCCCAACAAGCAGGCGATCATCGCCGTGCTGTTTCGCGAATACGAAGCCTTGGTCGACAGTTTCCTGCGCCCGCCCCAGGGTCGCACCATGGTGGTGGAGGACAAGCGCTTCTACCTGCAGGCGGTCCTGGCTGGTATGTGGCGCTACCGTTTCCTGCACCGTGACCTCGAACACCTGCTGGAGAGCGACCCGGAACTGGCCACCGGCTACCGGCGCTTTTCCCAGCGTTGCCTGATTCAGGGTGGCGCCATTTACCGGGGGTTTGTCGATGCCGGCATTCTCAATATGGACCCGGTGCAAACCGAGGCGCTGACCCTCAACGCCTGGATCATCCTTACCTCCTGGGTGCGGTTTTTGTGTACCACCAATGAAAAATCCACACATCTGAGCGCCGAAGCGATCAAGCGCGGGGTGTATCAGGTGCTGGTGCTGGAAGCGGGGTTTGTCACGCCGCAGGCCAAAGCGGCGGTGGATGCACTGTTCAAAGAGTTTTACGTGCCGTTGAACCAGGCACTGGAAGAAGTGAAGTAGGATCTTTCCCGAATTTGTTCACAGGAGTCTGTCATGCCACTTGCCCAACTGATCAGCCCCCAGCAACTGGCCGAGCGCCAACAGCGCGGCGCTCTGGTGATACTTGACTGCCGCTTTGCCCTGGAAGACCCGGACTACGGAATGTGCAGCTACGCCGAAGGGCATATCGAAGGCGCGCAATATGCCGACCTGGAGCGCCATCTCAGTGGGCCGGTGACCAAGGGCGTGACCGGGCGTCACCCGTTGCCGCAGGCGCAGACGCTCGCCGAGCAACTGCGTGCCTGGGGCATCAATGCCGATACCGATGTGGTGCTCTACGACGACGGCCCTGGTGTTTATGCCGCCCGCACCTGGTGGTCGCTGGCGTGGCTGGGCAAGCGTGATGGCGTGTTTATCCTGGACGGTGGCTTGAAGGCCTGGCACGCGGCCGGCTTCCCGTTAAGCCTGGATGCGCCGGTGATCGAGCGCGGCACCTTTGTCGGCACGCCGGACAATCGCCTGCTGCTGGATGCCAAGCAGCTGCAAAAACGCCTGGGCCAACCGGGCCTGACCCTGATCGACGCCCGCGCCCAGCCGCGCTTTCGCGGCGATGTCGAGCCTATCGACCCGATTGCCGGGCACATTCCCGGCGCGCAATGTGCGGCGTTCACCGAAAACCTGGGCAGCGATGGGCGTTTCCTGCCGGCCGAGCAGCTCAAGCAGCGCTTCGCCGCCCAGTTGCAAGGCCGTTCGCCGGATGAACTGGTGGCGTATTGCGGTTCGGGCGTGACGGCGTGCCATAACCTGTTCGCCCTGAGCCTGGCGGGTTACCCGTTGGGCAAGTTGTATGCGGGATCGTGGAGCGAGTGGATTACCGATCCGACGCGGGAAATCGCGACGGGCGACTGAGTTGTCCTGCGTGTAAACCCACCTTGTTTAACGGGGTTGTGTCAGCAGCCATTGCGGAATCCGCCGCTCCAGGTAGTAACCGGGGCGCTTCAGCGAACCGTCGACAAACCCCACATGCCCACCCTTGGCCAGCAATTCGAACTCGGTGCAATCCGACAACTCGCTGGCTTCGGGCAGGCTATGGGCGAAGACAAACGGGTCATCGGCCGCCTGGATGATCAGGGTCGGCGTGCGGATATCGCCCAGGTAGTAACGGCTCGACGCGCGGCGGTAATAGTCTTCGGCACTGAGAAAACCATGCAGCGGCGCGGTGACCCGGCCGTCGAAGTCCCAGAACGTGTGCATCTTCTCCAGAGACCCGAGTGCCTCCAGGGCCTTGAGCCCTTCAGCACGACCATCCTGTAAAAAGCGGCTTTGTTTGACACGGATATACGCCACCATCTCGCGCATGAAGTGCTTCTGGTACACCCGCGAAAAGCCCAGGCCGATGCGATCGGCGCACTGATCCAGACGAAACGGCACCGACACCGCCGCCGCGCCTTGCAGCCCCGAATTCGCGCCGGTTTCGCCCAAATGCTTGAGCAGCACGTTGCCCCCCAGGGAATAACCCACCGCATACAACGGCGCCAACGGCCGCTTGGCGCGCAGATGGGCAATCGCTGCCGCCAGGTCTTCGCTGGCGCCCGAGTGGTAGCTGCGCGCCAACAGGTTCGGCTCGCCCGAGCATCCGCGCCAGTTCAAGGCCGCACTGGCCCAGCCCTGGGCGGCGAGGGCTTTTTGCAGGCCGGCCACGTAAGGCGAGTTGGACGAACCGGTCAGCCCATGCAGTACCAGCACCAACGGCGCTTGCGCGTCATGGGGGCCATGCCAGTCGAGGTCGAGAAAGTCGCCGTCGTCCAGCCACAGGCGTTCGCGTGGGCGTTCGAGGTGCGTGGTCGGGCGCCACAGCGGCCCCCACAACGTTTGCAGATGAGGGTTGCCGAGGCCGAAGGCGGGTTTGAACAGGTCTGAAGAGGGGGTCATGACACTCTCTGTGGCACGCGGACTCACTGTGGCGAGCGAGCTTGCTCGCCACAAAAGCCCGTTCAGGCCGAGGGCTGTACCGAACGTTGCCACAATGCGTAATACACCCGCCCGGATTTCTGTTCCCGGTGCAGGCGCCAGCTGCCGGGCAGGCCCAGGCTGGATGGCGCGCTTTCGCTTTCAGTGTAGATCCACGAGTCCGGCGCCAGCCATTGGCGCTCTTCCAGCAACGCGCACACGGTCGGCAGCAGGTTCTGGTTGAACGGCGGGTCGAGGAACACCACGTCGTATTCGCTGGCGGCCTGGGTTTCCAGGTAGCGCAGCGCGTCGGCGGTCTGCACCTGGCCGTTGGTGCAACGCAGGGTGCCCAGGTGTTCCTTGAGGCTGGACACCGCCACATTGCTGGCATCCAGCGCCTGTGCCTGGGCCGCGCCACGGGACAGCGCCTCGAGGAACAGCGCGCCGCTGCCGGCAAACGGGTCGAGTACCTTGGCCCCGGCGATGTAGGGTGCCAGCCAGTTGAACAGGGTTTCACGCACGCGATCCGGCGTTGGGCGCAGGCCCACGACGTCGGGGAAGCTGAGCTTGCGGCTGCCCCATTCACCACCAATGATGCGCAGTTGGCCCACACCGTTATGCACGTTGTGGACAGGTTTTTTCGGGCGAGATGAACTGGCCATTAATGCTCCGGAACCCCGAGCGGCTGCTCGGCAGGTTTATCAGTGGGGGGCGGTAGTGGCTTTTGCGCAGTCGTCGGGCCGGCGGTCACGATGACCATCTTGTCGGCGCTCAGGTGTTTGTTCAAAGCCGCTTTGACCTGTTCTACGGTCAGGGCCTGGGATTGTTTCATGAAATCTTCCAGATAGCTCAGCGGCAGGTTGTAGAAACCCATGGCGCCCAGCTGCCCGACGATATCGGCGTTGCTCGCGGTGGACAGCGGGAAGCTGCCGCTCAGCTCGCGCTTGGCGTCATCCAGCTCCTTTTGCGTCGGGCCGGTCTTGAGGTAGTCGGCCAGCACGTCTTCCACCAGGCGCAGGGTGCCGCCGCTCATTTCCGCGCGGGTCTGCAGGTTGATCATGAACGGGCCGCGCACTTGCATCGGCGAGAAACCGGAGTAGACGCCGTAGGTCAGGCCGCGCTTCTCGCGCACTTCACTCATCAAGCGGGTGCCGAAGCCCCCGCCGCCGAGGATCTGGTTGCCCAGGGACAGGGCGGCGTAGTCCGGGTCGGCGCGATCGATGCCCAGTTGCGCGAACAACAGGTGCGTCTGTTTGGACGGGAACTCGATATGGCTCAAACCGGCCTTGGGCTCGGTCGGCTGGGCGATCTTCGCCAGGGCCGGGCCTTTGGGCAGCGAGGCCGAGACCTTGGCGGTCATGGCTTCGGCCTCGGCGCGGGTCAGGTCGCCCACCACGGCAATCACAGCGTTACCCGCGGCATACGCCTTGGCGTGGAATGCCTGCAACTGTGCCTGGGTGATTGTCGGAACGCTCTCGGCCGTGCCTTCGCTCGGGTGAGCATACGGGTGGTCGCCGTACAGGCGCTTGAACAGCTCCAGGCTCGCCAGTTTGCCGGGGTTCTGCTTCTGATACTCAAAGCCGGCGAGGATCTGGTTCTTGATGCGCGCCAGGGAGTCGGCGGGGAAGGTCGGTTTGCCGATCACCTGGTCAAACAGCGCCAGGGCGGCGTCGCGCTTGTCGCTGTCGCTCAGGCCGCGCAGGGACACCAGCGCCATGTCGCGGTAAGCGCCATTGCCGAAGTCCGCGCCGAGGCCTTCAAAGCCGCTGGCGATCTGGCTCACATTCTTGCCCGGCACGCCTTCGTTGAGCATGGCGTTGGTCATCAGCGCCACGCCGGGGACGTTGCCGTCCTGGCTGCTGCCGGCGGCGAACAGGATACGCATGTCGAACATCGGCAGTTCGTGGGCTTCGACGAACAGCACCTTGGCGCCTTCGGCGGTGTTCCAGGTCTGCACGTCGAGCTTGCGGTTGGTCGGCGCCTTGCCGTCCAGTTCCGCCAGGGATTGCAGTGTGTGGGTCGACTGGGCTTTTTCCAGCGCCGGGCTGGCGACGGATTCGCTTGGGCGCAGGAAATACACCGCGCTCGCCGCGATCAGGGTGACGGCGATCAGGCCGGGCAGGATCAGGCGGCTGCTTTTGCGATCACTCATGAGCGGTCTCCTCAGGCAGGACATGGGCGACGCTGAGACGTTCGCGGGTGAAATAGGTACGTGCGGCCTTCTGGATATCGTCCGGGGTCACGCTTTGCAGGTCGGCCAGTTCGGTGTCCATCAGTTTCCAGGACAGGCCGACGGTTTCCAGGGAACCGATGGCGGTCGCCTGGCTGGTGATCGAGTCGCGCTGGTAGACCAGGCCGGCAATGACCTGGGCGCGGATACGCTCCAGTTCCTCGGCGGTCGGCGGCTTGGCTTTGAGTTCTTCCAGCAGGCGCCACAGGCCGGCTTCGGCTTGTGCGATGGTCTTTTTCTTCTGCTGGTTCGGTGTGGCGCTCAGGGTGAACAGGCTGTCACCGCGGGTGTAGGCGTCGTAGTTGGTGGAGGCGGAGGAGACCAGCTCTTCACCGCGTTCGAGCCGTTCCGAAATGCGCGCGCTGTAGCCGCCGTCGAGCAGGGCCGAGATCAGGCGCAGGGCTTGTACCGAGCGTTTGTCTGGCGCGGTGGCCAGGCCGGGCACGTTGAAGCCCAGGATCACGCTCGGCAGTTGGGTCTGCACATGCATCGTCAGCAGGCGCTCGCCGGGCTCGGCCAGTTCCAGCGGGATCTTCGCCGGAGGCACGTCACGCTTGGGGATCGGACCAAAATAGCGCTGGGCCAGATTCTTCACCTCGTCCGGGGTCACGTCGCCGACCACCACCAGGGTGGCGTTGTTCGGCACGTACCAGGACTGGTACCAGTGGCGCAGTTCTTCGACCTTCATGCGGTCGAGGTCGGCCATCCAGCCGATGGTCGGCGTGTGGTAGCCGCTGGCCGGGAAGGCCATGGCCTTGAAGCGCTCGAAGGCCTTGGACATCGGGTTGTCGTCGGTGCGCAGGCGGCGTTCTTCCTTGATGACTTCGATTTCGCGGCTGAACTCGTCGGCCGGCAGGCGCAGACTGGCCATGCGGTCGGCTTCCAGCTCAAAGGCGACACCCAGGCGGTCACGCGCCAGCACTTGGTAGTAGGCGGTGTAGTCGTCGCTGGTGAAGGCGTTCTCTTCGGCGCCCAGGTCGCGCAGGATCAGCGAGGCTTCGCCGGGGCCGACCTTGGAGCTGCCCTTGAACATCATGTGTTCCAGGGCGTGGGACAAACCGGTCTGGCCCGGGGTTTCGTAGCTCGAACCGACTTTGTACCAGACCTGGGAAACCACCACCGGCGCGCGATGGTCTTCGCGCACGACCACTTTGAGGCCGTTATCCAGGGTGAATTCATGGGTGGGTTGTGGGTCGGCAGCCAAGGCTGAGAGGGGCAGACAAACTGTGCTGAGCAGCAGGCCTGCGGCGCGGCGGGCTAGATTTAAACCTGTTGGGCTGCCCGCTTGGTCTTAGCGTCGGCGGGCGAGGAGGTGCTAGGATACTGATCCGATTTGGGGACGGCCACTGCGGTCGTCATACCGTTCTGGATTCAGTTGTAGGAATTTTGAAGTTTGCTACGGTTTTCCCCGACAATCTTCAGCTTTTCGCCGATGTTGTCGCTTCAATTCCATATTGAATCGATTTGTTGAGGCCTTTATTTACGCCTTACAAAATGTTGCGCATGAACGAGCGAGCGTTAAAGCAGTCTGTTCTGCATCGAATTTTTATTTACCGAGGCGCCCTTGGCGCGTCGCTACCTTGAGATAGCCGTCCTCCATGTTTGGTTCCAACGACGACAAGAAGAGTCCAGCTGCGGCTGGCGAGAAAAAAGGCCTGTTCGGATGGCTGCGCAAAAAGCCGCAGGAAACCGTCGTCGAACAGCCGCAGGTTCAATCTGAGCCAATCCCTGAGCCCTTGGTAGGCGCCGAACCGACCGCGCCGGTGGCGCAAGCCGAGCCTGAGCACAAACCGTGGCTGGCACTGCCAGTGGCCGAAGAGCCCGTGGCACTGGTCGAAGATGTGCAGGCCGAGCATGTGACGCCGCCGATTCCGCAGGTTGAGCCGGTGGCGGTCGAGCCGACTCCCGCGCCTGTTGTGGCCGCGGCGCCCGCCGTGATCGCGCCGTCGCCCGTGGTTGCCGCCGAACCGAGCAAAACCGGGTTCTTCGCCCGTCTCAAGCAAGGCCTGAGCAAAACCAGCGCGACCATCGGCGAAGGCATGGCCAGCCTGTTCCTGGGCCGGAAGACCATCGATGACGAACTGCTGGAAGACATCGAAACCCGTCTGCTGACCGCCGACGTGGGCGTCGAAGCCACCGCCGTGATCATCCAGAGCCTGACCCAGAAGGTCGCGCGCAAGCAGTTGACCGACGCCGATGCGCTGTACAAATCCCTGCAGGCCGAGCTGGCCGCGATGCTCAAGCCGGTCGAAGCGCCGTTGGTGATTACTCCGAAGAAGCCGTTCGTGATCCTGGTAGTCGGCGTCAACGGCGCCGGCAAGACCACCACCATCGGCAAACTGGCCAAGAAGCTGCAGTTGGAAGGCAAGAAAGTCATGCTCGCCGCCGGCGACACCTTCCGCGCCGCCGCCGTCGAGCAGTTGCAGGTCTGGGGCGAGCGCAACAAGATCCCGGTCATCGCCCAGCACACCGGCGCCGATTCCGCTTCGGTGATCTTCGATGCCGTGCAAGCCGCCAAGGCCCGCAACATTGATGTGCTGATCGCCGATACCGCCGGTCGCCTGCACACCAAAGACAACCTGATGGAAGAGCTGAAGAAAGTGCGCCGCGTGATCGGCAAGCTCGACGGCGAGGCTCCGCACGAAGTCTTGCTGGTGCTCGACGCCGGTACTGGCCAGAACGCCATCAGCCAGGCCAAACAATTCCACCAGACGGTGCAACTGACCGGCCTGGCATTGACTAAGCTCGACGGCACGGCCAAGGGCGGCGTGATCTTCGCCCTGGCCAAGCAGTTCGGGTTGCCGATTCGGTATATCGGCGTCGGTGAAGGTATCGACGACCTGCGCACCTTTGAAGCCGAACCCTTTGTCCAGGCACTGTTTGCCGAGCGGGAGCGTTCATGATTCGATTCGAACAGGTCGGTAAACGCTATGCCAATGGGCATGTCGGCTTGCATGAGCTGAGTTTTCGAGTGCGTCGCGGCGAATTCTTGTTTGTCACCGGCCATTCGGGTGCCGGCAAAAGTACCCTGTTGCGCCTGCTGCTGGCCATGGAACGCCCGACCACCGGCAAGCTGCTGCTGGCCGGCCAGGATCTGGCCACCATCAGCAATGCGCAGATTCCGTTCCTGCGCCGCCAGATCGGCGTGGTGTTCCAGAACCACCAGTTGCTGTTCGATCGCACGGTGTTCAATAACATTGCGTTGCCGTTGCAGATCCTTGGGCTGTCCAAGGCCGAAATCATCAAGCGCGTGGACTCGGCGCTGGAGCGCGTGGCGTTGTCGGACAAGACCGACCTCTACCCCGGCGACCTGTCCACCGGCCAGCAACAGCGCGTCGGCATCGCCCGCGCCATCGTCCACCGCCCGGCCTTGCTGCTGGCGGACGAACCCACCGGTAACCTCGACCCGCGCCTGGCGGCCGAGATCATGGGCGTGTTCGAAGACATCAACCGCCTGGGCACCAGCGTGCTGATCGCCAGTCACGACCTGGCACTGATCGCGCGCATGCGCCATCGCATGCTGACCCTGCAACGCGGTCGCCTGATCGGCGACGGGGAGGCTGGCGTATGAGTGCGACACGCAGCCCCAAGGTTTCCGAGCGCGTGGCGCCGAAACCGGCCGACCCGCAACCGAAAAAGAAAAAACACGACGAAGACGACGGCCCGGATTTCGCCACGCTGCTGCGTGCCTGGATCGAAAGCCATCGTGCCAGCCTGCTCGACAGCCTGCGTCGCCTGGGCAAGCAGCCGATCGGCAGCTTTTTCACCTGCCTGGTGATGGCCGTGGCCTTGAGCCTGCCCATGGGCTTGTCGCTGCTGCTTAATAATGTGGAGCGCCTGGGCGGTTCCTGGCAGCGCGCCGCGCAGATTTCGCTGTACCTGAACCTGGATGCCAGCGCCAAAGACGGCGAGGCCCTGCGCGAAGAGATCAAGAACCTGCCGGGCGTGGCGGATGCCGAGTACATCAGCCGCGATCAGGCCCTCGAGGAATTCCAGCAACAGTCCGGCCTGGGCGAAGCGCTCAAGGAGCTGCCGCAGAACCCGCTGCCGGGCGTGGTGCTGGTGACGCCGAATGAAGTCGACAAACCGGCCCTGGAAGCCCTGCGACAAAAACTCGCAGAGATGCCCAAGGTGCAACAGGCGCAACTTGATCTAGTCTGGGTAGAGCGCCTGGCGGCGATCCTCAAGCTGGGCGACCGCTTTGTGTTCGGCCTGACGGTGTTGTTGGTGTCTGCATTACTTTTGGTGATAGGTAATACCATTCGTCTTCATATTGAAAACCGTCGCACCGAGATAGAAGTGATTAAACTGGTCGGCGGCACGGACAGCTATGTGCGTCGTCCTTTTCTGTACATGGGCGCGCTTTATGGCTTCGGTGCGGGGATTTTGTCCTGGGGCTTGTTGGCGTTCGGCCTGGACTGGCTGAACGACGCGGTCATCGGGCTGGCCGGCTTGTACGGCAGTGATTTCGCCCTGGCCGGGGTGCCGGTCGCCGATGGTCTGTCGCTCTTGCTTGGCGCGGTCTTGTTGGGGTATATCGGTGCGTGGATTGCGGTCGCACGGCATTTACGTGAGCTGGCACCGAAGTAGTTAATGTCAGATTAATGTGGTTTCGTTTGTATTGACCGTATCAGTGGTTTAGGGAACTTGTCCTACGGTTCCCGGTCAATTTTCGCAGTGCTGAACTGCACGAGTTATGTGAGTCGGAGGTTTTTTCGTATGACCACTTCTTTGCAACCTGTCCCGGGTGCGAACCTGGAGGCCTATGTGCACACGGTCAACAGCATTCCATTGCTGACACCGGAGCAGGAGCGTGAACTGGCCGAGAGTCTCTACTATGAGCAGGATTTGGGGGCGGCTCGGCAGATGGTGCTCGCCCACCTGCGTTTTGTCGTACATATCGCCCGTAGCTATAGCGGCTACGGCCTGGCCCAGGCTGACCTGATCCAGGAAGGCAACGTCGGCCTGATGAAGGCTGTAAAACGCTTCAACCCGGAAATGGGTGTGCGCCTGGTGTCGTTCGCTGTGCACTGGATCAAGGCGGAAATCCACGAGTTCATCCTGCGCAACTGGCGCATCGTGAAAGTGGCGACCACCAAGGCCCAGCGCAAGCTGTTCTTCAACCTGCGCAGCCAGAAGAAACGCCTGGCGTGGCTGAACAACGAGGAAGTCCACCGTGTGGCGGAAAGCCTCGGTGTGGAGCCTCGGGAAGTGCGCGAGATGGAAAGTCGCCTGACCGGCCATGATATGGCCTTCGACCCGGCCGCCGAAGCGGACGACGACAGCGCTTTCCAATCGCCGGCCAACTACCTGGAAGACCACCGGTACGACCCGGCGCGTCAACTGGAAGATGCCGATTGGAGCGACAACTCCAACCACAACCTGCACGAAGCGCTGGAAGTGCTGGACGACCGCAGCCGTGACATCCTCTACCAGCGCTGGCTGGCAGAAGAAAAAGCCACGCTGCACGACTTGGCGCAGAAGTACAACGTGTCGGCCGAGCGTATTCGTCAGCTTGAGAAGAGCGCGATGAATAAGCTGAAATTGTCGATCGCCGCCTAGCACGCTGCGAACGACCAAAAAAATGCCCCGATCGAAAGATCGGGGCATTTTTGTTCGTGCCCGAGAAACCTCAAGCCTTACGCGGTCCAGGGTGTAGGCGCTGGCTGGCCTGCGATCGCGGTGGGTCAGCCAGCCCTATTGGGTGGTGTCAGTTGGCCCTCGGCGCCTGCCGCGTACTGTTCAGCTCATTCAAATAGCCGGTACCACCCAACTGCCCCATCTGCTGACGAATCCAAGCCGCCCGCCGCGCCACATACGCCGTCGGATGGCTGGCACTCCACACCCGTGGATTAGGCAGTACAGCGGCCAGATAGCTGGCCTGCTGCCGCGAAAGTCCCTTGGCACCCACGCCAAAATGATGCCGCGCCGCCGCCTCTGCGCCAAATACCCCTTCATCCCACTCCACGCTGTTGAGGTACACCTCAAGGATCCGCTGCTTGGGCCACAGGATCTCGATCAACCCGGTAAACCAGGCTTCCAGGCCCTTGCGCAAATAACTGCGGCCGGCCCACAGGAACAGGTTCTTCGATACCTGCTGGCTCAGTGTACTGGCGCCGCGAATCGAACCACCGCGCTCGTTATGCAGCAAAGCGGCCTGGATCGCACCAAAGTCAAAGCCCCAATGCTGCGGGAAGCGCTGGTCCTCGCCGGCCATCACCGCGACTTTCAGGTCATCGGAGATCTCATCCCACGGCACCCAGGTCCGTTGCAGGTCAATGGGCTCGCTGTCGATCCAGGATTCGATCTTGCGCTCGACCATCAGTGCGGTGAACGGCGGCGGGACGACACGAAACAGCAGCACCAGCAAAACACTGCCGATGACAAACCATTTCACGACTTTGAGAAAACGACTGAAGAGGACACGCAGCATAGAGATGGCTTGGCCGAACCCGTTGAGCGGGCCATTATACAGACCCTGCCCAATGAGTCTGACTG
>LNAP01001896.1_pt1 | contig 21570 bp, 15 predicted proteins | sample 602601 | NCBI WGS metagenome assembly LNAP01 (sample SAMN02440304, study PRJNA202911) | soil metagenome | biome: Subtropical and temperate rainforests or woodlands; isolation source: soil samples (1 kg each in a 20% v/v slurry with milli Q water) were... ...
GATCACTGCCGTGATCATCGGTGCCAGGCTCATGACCAGTTGGGAAGTACGTGAACCGATGATGGTATAGGATTTGAACAGAAAGAGATCGCCCAGAAAAAAACCGACTATCCCCGCAACGCCCAACCAAAACCAGTTATAGGCGGTGGCATCCATCGGGAAAAACATGCCGCGTGTAAACAGCGTGGTAATTCCCAGGAAGATGATACCCAGAAAGATGCGGATGATATTCACTGACAGAGAGCCGACCCGTCGACCGGCTTTCTCGAAGAAAATGGCACTCAGCGTCCAGCAAACTGCTGTCAGCAGGGAGGCGGTTTCACCAATGTGTGATGGTAAAGGCATTGAAAATGAGGTCTGTTTTACGGATTCAGCACAAACGATCTGCAAATGTACGTGATTTTTTTCAAAAGAAAGCTTACTCCGCAACAAACAATAAATGATGACCCGGGTCTCCTCCGTGTTAACTGATCGCTTCGATTAATTTTTTTGCAGCCTCCTCAATCGTAGGTTCACTGCTGAGCAACGAAATGAATTTGCTGCCGATGATGGCTCCCGATGCTTCGTGACAGGCAGCATCAAAGGTTTCCTTGTTGGAGATACCAAATCCGATGAGCCGGGGGTTTTTTAACTGCAGGCTATTTACGCGGTGGAAATAAGCCAGGCTCTCGTCGCTGAATGCTTTTTTTGCTCCCGTGACCGATGCCGATGAGACCATATAGATGAATCCGGAAGTATGCTCGTCGATGAGCCGGATACGCTCCTCCGAAGTTTCGGGCGTAATGAGCATGATAACATGCAGTCCATATCGATCGGCAATAGGTTTATAGGATTCCACATATTCGGCAAAGGGCAAGTCGGGGATGATCAGTCCGTCAATACCACATTTTACGGCAGCCTGGCAATAATTTTCAAATCCGAACTGAATAATCGGGTTCAGATATCCCATGATTACCAGCGGGATAGAGACCGACTGTCGCACATCGGCCAATTGTGAAAATAGTGTCTTTACGCTCATGCCGTTGCGCAATGCCTGCGCTCCCGAGGACTGTATCACCGGACCGTCGGCCATGGGATCACTGAAGGGTACGCCGATTTCCAGCATATCCACTCCCTGCTTCTCCAGCGCCTGCATCACCTTCACGGTATCGTTTAGTTGCGGATATCCTGCAGTAAAGTAGACCGATAAAATATTCTTTTCTTTCTCCTGAAATAGTTGATCAATTCTGTTCATGATCTGATTTTACTTATAAATGTTTTTAATAATGCGATATCTTTATAGGCGGAAGAAATTTCGAATCCGCTGTTCACATCTATTCCCATTAATTTTGGATGAGAAAAAGCTTTAATTCGTTCTGCATCTGCAAAAGAGATGCCGCCACCCAACAGAAAAGGGGTTTCACCGTTGTAGTCTGAGAGTACCTCCCAGTTATATTTCTTTCCCGAACCGCCATATTTTGGGCTCTTTGCATCGAAAAGGAAATAGTCGCAGCAATCCTGATAATGCTGTACTTCTGCAGAAGGGAAAGGCTGATTCGTATCTATGCCGAACGCTTTAACCACCGTGAAACCTTCGTCCTGCAATGCTTTACAATAGGCAGGCGATTCCTCCCCGTGCAGCTGAATGATATGCAGCCTGTTCTGCAGTGCCCGCTCACGAACAATTTTCAGCTCTTCGTTCACAAACACCCCCACCCGTTTTACCTTCCGGGGAATACAGGTCAACTTTTCTCCCGCATACCGTGGTGAGCCGGAATAAAAGATAAATCCCATCCAATCGATGTCCAGTTGTTCCACTGCACGGATGTTGCTTTCTTCCCGCATGCCGCACACTTTAATAATCATATATCATTCGTTTTACGCATGTTCGTTGTTCACTTCGTTCCCGTTATTCGCTTCGCGATATTTCGGCTTCGCACGTAATTAGTGCCTGAAAGAAAACTAAGTTATTTTCAGTCTTTGATAAGAAAGCGTCAAATACAAGGCTTTCGAAGTTTTTGAAGCTAAGGAGTTTACTATTCGTAAATGACTGCTTCAAAAACGAGAATAACGCAGCAGTCGGCGTTTTCTTGCAAAGACTACTTACCGGATGCTAACAGTGTTTGCGCTGTCAGGTATGCTTTTCATGAATTTGTCGACGCGATTCGTGCTGAAACGGTGACTGTCTTTTTATCAAATTTTAGGGGAAACGTTTTGAACATTTTGCCGGTTAGTTGTTATTAAGATGAGGTTTTTAGAATATGACAATCACTTATATATATCACAGCTGTTATCTGATCGAATTCGACGGATTTTCCGTGATCTTCGACTATTATAAAGATGCACTCCGTGAAGATGGTACAAACTGGGTGAAAGATTACTTGCTCCACAAAGAAGAAGATTTGTACGTGCTTTGTACGCACTCTCATCCAGACCATTTTAATCCTGAGATATTGGCCTGGAAGCAACGAAAAGAGAATATTACGTATATTTTTTCTTACGAACTGGTTCAGAGCGGGGAGACGGATGCTGATGTGCATTATCTCAGGAAAGAGGATGTCTTCGCGGATCATCGTCTTACCATAAAAGCTTTTGGATCTACAGATGCCGGGGGATCTTTTTTACTCGGATATGACAATCAGTTGTTTTTTCATGCCGGAGATTTAAACAATTGGCATTGGAATGAGGAGGTGGGTAAAGCGGAGGCACTCACGTCGGAGAATAATTTTTTGTGTGAACTGGAATTGTTGTCTGAAAAATCAGATCGCCTGCATGTGGCCATGTTCCCGGTGGATCCCCGCTTAGGAAAGGATTATATGCGTGGGGCGGAGCAATTTGTGTCGCGCATAGAAACAGCTTACTTTTTGCCGATGCACTTTGGCGAACAATACGACAAAGCAAACGGGTTCGGTGAGATTGCTGCGAAATATGGCTGTAAGTTTCTGCCACTGTCTCACCCGGGCCAGTCTTACACGCTCTAAAATTCAATTCACCAGGAGGCTGGGTAAATCTCATTCAATCTGAATCAATTTAAATCAAAAAATATGGAAATAAAAGCAAGGTTCGATCACTATAACATCAATGTGTTCGATCTGGGAAAAAGTATTCAATTTTACAACAAGGCATTGGGAATGAAAGAGGTACGAAGGAAAGAGGCATCTGACGGATCCTTCATTCTGGTATATCTGGGGGATGGGGTAACCGGCTTCACGCTCGAGCTTACCTGGCTCAGGGATTGGGACCGACCTTATAATATGGGAGATAATGAACAGCATCTGTGTTTACGTGTGGATGGCGACTATGACGAAGCAAGGTCTTTCCACAGGGAGATGGGCTGTATCTGTTACGAAAACACGGAAATGGGGCTTTATTTTATCATCGACCCCGACGGATATTGGATAGAAGTGTTACCTTTGAATAAATAATCGGCAATAATATGGATTTTTTCAACTATACACGGCGCCCCACCGTTGATGTGCAGGTCGGAAACATCGCGATGGGGGGCAATCATCCGGTCGTGATACAGACAATGACCAACACCAACACACTCGACACGGAAGCCAGTGTGGCACAATGTGAACGGATCATCGCTGCCGGTGCAGACCTGATTCGTTTAACCACGCAAGGGGTACGCGAAGCGAATAACTTGCGGGAGATTCACCGGCAGCTGAGAGAGAAGGGCTACACGACACCCTTGTCGGCAGATATTCATTTCAATCCGCGTGCAGCGGAGGTTGCCGCGACCATTGCCGAGAAAGTGCGGATCAATCCCGGTAATTATGTGGATAAGCAGAAAACCTTTGCCGAGGTGGACTACACCGACGAGGAGTATGCCGCGGAATTGGAGAAGATACGAGCCAAAGTGGTTACCTTTCTGCAAATCTGCAAGGAGCACGGCACGGCTGTACGCATCGGCGTGAACCATGGCTCGCTCTCGGATCGTATCATGACCCGCTACGGCGACACACCCGAGGGGATGGTGGAGTCCTGCATGGAGTATCTCCGTATCGCGGTGGATGAAGGTTTTAAAGACATCGTGATATCAATGAAGGCCTCCAACACGCTGCTGATGACCAAAGCGGTGCGTTTACTGGTAGCTACGATGGATAAGGAGGATATGCACTTCCCGCTCCATCTGGGTGTGACCGAAGCCGGAAACGGCGAGGACGGACGCATGAAATCGGCCGTAGGTATCGGAGCGCTGTTGAGCGACGGGTTAGGCGACACCATCCGTGTTTCGCTGAGCGAAGATCCCGAAGCGGAGGTGCCGGTAGCACGGAAGCTGGTGGACTATGTGATGCAGCGTCAAAATCATCAGCCGATTGAAGGGAAACAATTCCCCGGCTTTTCACCTTTCTCCACTGACAGGCGCGAAACCGATGCGGTCTGGAACATCGGCGGTGAGTTTCTTCCGGTAGTGATCTCCGACAGAAGCAGGATCGACGACATGTCTGTCAATCCTCATTTCATCCCGGATTACATATATACGGGAAGTCGCGTTCCCGATAGCTTTCCGAAAGGAATGAAATCGATTGTGGACTTTCCGCATTGGGAAAATAAAATTGATCATTATCCGCTCTTTACGCTTGCCGAAATCAATAGCATTCGGGAGTGCCCTGCGGAAGTGAAGTTCCTCCGTATGTCCTACCCGCAACTGACCGATGAAGTGATCTCTCTGTTGAAAGATACGCCGAAAGTAGTCATTATTCTCACGACTGATCATCAGAACGGAGTAGGAGAGCAGCGGGCTTTTTTCCACACACTGCTGCATGCGGACTGTCGTGTCCCGGTAGTGCTGCAACGGAGTTATGCCGAAGATGAGGCGGAAGATATCCAGCTAAAAGGAGGAGTGGATTTCGGAACAGTGCTTTTAGACGGCTTTGGCAATGGAATCATGCTCAGCAACGATGGAAAGATCGATATTGCCGATATCGATGCCTATGCTTTCGGTATCCTGCAAGCCGCACGTGTACGCACCAGCAAAACGGAATTTATCTCCTGCCCGGGTTGCGGAAGAACACTCTTCGACCTGCAAACAACGGTTGCGCTTGTGCAGAAACATTTTTCCCATCTCAAACATCTGAAGATAGGGGTAATGGGATGTATTGTGAATGGTGTGGGAGAGATGGCCGATGCCGATTATGGCTATGTGGGTGCCGAGCATGGGAAAATATCTCTCTATCGGAAAAAACAGCTTGTGGAGAAGAATATCCCACAGGCAGAAGCAGTGGAACATCTGATCCGGCTGATCAAAGATCACGGCGACTGGATAGAACCGGAGGTTAATGTTGAAGTGGTTTAATTCCCCGACCCTTGGGTCGGAAACAACTCATAAAGTCTATTTGATACCTCGGGGCCTGCCCCGGGGTTGTCCTTTAACAGGACAGACCCGGAAATATTATGCAAACATTTTCAGGTTTGAAATCCAACAAACCGGAAAAAATGATAAAGGCAGCTTTTCGCTGCCTTTTGTCTGTTATTTTCCCACTGTGAGGTGCACCGGCGTGGGGTTGGTAAGGTTGTCGCTTACCGGGCAACGCTGCTCAATGGTGTTGAGCCATTGTTCCAGGGTCGCTGCATCGGCGTCGGCATCGGGGATGATCTCTACCTCGATCCGTTTGTATCCTGCTCTTTCGGCAGTTTTCATACCCAAATGTTTATCCGGGTCAAGGACACCGGACAGGTTCATTTTTACGCCCCTCAGTGTAAAATTCATCTCTTTGGCCACAAGGTGGCACATCACATTCAAACAGCCCGAAAGGGCGATAAGTGTATATTCAACTGGATTCGGACCGTCGTTGGTGCCGTTCAGTTCCTCGGGTTCATCAATAATTGCTTCAAAACCCCTTGCCTTCGCAATGGTTTTGGTCGGGTTCTCACTGTGCGCTTTTACGCGAAATGTAATGTCTGACATATATGTACAATTAAAATAATTTAAGTAACGCAAGTCATTCAAAATTAATTACGAAACTTGCATGTTTATTTTCGCAACAAAGGTAAAGATCCTATTTTGATACTGAAATAACACATTTGTGGTATTTTTCACAGACAGGCTGCGATAAATCACTATTGCCGTTTATGTATTGGTTCAAGGCCATCCACTTTTAATCATATCTCTTATCGTCATGCTATAATTGACAACTGCATGAGTTGCAGATAATCATTAAAAGAATTCAGACCCAACCGTAACTATGGTCTGATGTTCCAAAGATAAATGATTTAAAGGAAATTCATTTGGTATTTTCCCGAAAAAGAAGTAATATTGCACCCGCTTTTTGATCGATACCGATCAAAAACAAAGGTCCCATAGCTCAGTTGGTTAGAGCACCTGACTCATAATCAGGGAGTCCTTGGTTCAAGCCCAAGTGGGACCACAAAATTCAATACCTGTATGAACGAACACGTCAGTCATATTATACATGAAATCACTCCGTTGTCGGACAAGGATTGCTTTTATATTGCCGACCGGATGAAATCGGAATTTACCTACCCATTACATTCCCACAGCGAGTTCGAGATTAATTATATTGAAAATGCCGAGGGAGTAAGGCGCATCGTGGGCGACTCCGTTGAGATCATCGGTAAGTACGACCTTACGCTTATCGCAGGTGAGGAGCTGGAACACGTATGGGAACAGTATCAATGTACCTCAAAAAACATCCGGGAAATCACCATCCAGTTCTCCAAAAACCTCTTTTTCGGTAACTTCATTCACAAGAATCAGTTTTGCAGCATCCGGCAGATGCTGGGCAATGCGCAGAAAGGAATCAACTTCCCCATGGAGACCATCATGAAGGTCTATCCGATGCTCGACACACTTTCTGCAGAGAAGTCGGGCTTTCATGCGGTGATCAGACTGTTAACCATCCTCTATGAGCTCTCCCTTTGTGACAACTACCACCCACTGGCCAGTTCCTCCTTCGCCCATATAGAGGAAAATACCGACAGCAGAAGGGTACGCAAAATCTATGGGTATATCAATCACCACTACAGGGAAGAGATTCGGCTGGAAGATCTGGCTGGTATTGTTGGAATGACGCCGGTGGCGCTGAGTCGTTTTTTTAAATTGCGTACCGGCAAAACCGTTTCCGATCACATTATTGATATTCGCCTGGGGAATGCCACCCGGCTGCTGGTGGATACCACCAACTCAATCGGTGAAATTTGTTATGATTGCGGATTTAACAACGTGTCCAATTTCAATCGCATCTTTAAAAAAAGAAAAGATTGCTCCCCTAAAGAGTTCCGTGAGAATTACCGGAAGACCAAGATGATCATCTGACTTTTTCGTTAAAATAATACCATCTTTATTTCTCTTGTGATTTATTGTCTTTTCTTTTAAACCCCCTTTTTTTAAGATTTTGCGCAATCTTTTAACAGATAAGCTTCTGATTCTTGAACAATAAACGCGAGTACACATTTTTTGTAAAAAAAGTATTAAAATAAGATAAGATAATATTTAAATCTTCTAAGCGTTGACCCTACATTTGTATACTGGAATGTAATTTTTGGTTCTATATGATATGGTATGGGTAAATTAAAATTGAATTAACATTGAGGAATGAATTCAATAGAACTTTTCACTTTAGCATTAGGTTTGGAAAAACCGTGGATCATCACCAAAACAGATATCGATCCAAGTATTCCACAGTTGGATATTCACATTGACTTTGATTCGACTTCATATACACAATTAAAAGAACATGTCCATTCGCATACGGCATCTGTTATTCCTCACCAGGAACTCCCTAATGTCCTGCTTTGGGTCCATACGGCAATCAGTAATGCCAAGCGGCAGTTGTTGGACGTATATTACAAAATGAAACCCGAATACTTACAATACGATCTCAATCAATTCTGTTACAAATTCAACAGACGTTATTTCGGTGAAAAACAGTTTGACAGGCTATTGATAGCTGCCGTGACTTACACTCCCTATTTTAAATCAAGAATTTATAATAGGAATAGATGCGGATAATCATTTTTAATATTTATAAATTAGTATTTTATGAAGAACGTTTTTGTGTTGGGTCTGGCTCTTCTAATGAGCCTTCAATTAATAGCACAACAGCGCAGAATATCCGGTACTATTGTCGATAGTAAAGATAGATCTGCAATGATTGGAGCTAATATCATAGAAAAAGGGACTTCAAACGGTACTGTAACTGACATCAACGGGAATTTCTCCATGGGAGTGAGTTCCGACAATTCCGTGTTGGTTATATCAAGTATCGGTTACCGGACTATAGAAGTAAATGTTGGAACTCAAACAACATTTAATTTAGTTTTGGAAGAAGATACCGAATTATTGGAAGAGGTTGTTGTAATGGCCTATGGTAGTCAAAAGAAAGTAACAGTAACCGGCGCTGTATCCAATGTAAGTGGGAAAGAAATCTTAAAATCACCCACTGTTTCCTTGGGTAATGCTCTCGCTGGTAAATTACCGGGCGTTTCAACGATCCAATATTCCGGTCTGCCGGGTGCCGATGACCCAATGATTCTCGTGAGGGGTGTTGCATCTCTTTCAACCGGAGGTTCTGCTCCATTGGTAATGGTTGACGGAGTAGAGCGCAGCTTCACACAAATAGACCCCAACGAGGTAGCAGATATTACTATTCTGAAAGATGCCTCAGCCACTGCAGTCTTCGGAGTACGCGGTGCAAATGGAGTTATCTTAATTACTACCAAGCGTGGCGAAGCAGGGAAAACTCAAATCTCAGCTGCTGCATCTTTTGGTGTACAAACACCTACCATGTTTTTGGATTATGTGAACAGCTACGAATATGCACTGGCCTATAACCAGGCACAACGTGGTGATGGGATGGCTGAAAACGAATTACGGTTTTCTGAGGAAGCCATCCAGCACTTCAAAGATGGCGATCTTCCGTTGCTTTATCCTGACATGGACTGGGTAGACTATATCATGAAACCAATGGCTCCTCAAACACAACAAAACGTGAGTGTTACCGGTGGAGATGAAAGAGCCAAATATTTCGTGTCGGTAGGTGCTTTGCAGCAAGATGGACTATTCAGAACATTTGCAACAAGCTCCGATGAGAAATTTTCATACAACAGGTATAATTACCGTGCTAACTTAGATTTAACCATCGATCAGATCAATTCCCTGTCGGTGAATCTGGGCGGACGTCTTGAAGACAAAACCTCACTTCCGAGAGGAGAACAAAGCATTTTTGAAGATATCCTTTTTGCTTCTCCTATGTCGGGTTCAGGAATAGTAGACGGGAAAAGAATCGTTTCAAATACAGTGTATGTCGGTACTGATATGGATAACGACCCGATGCGTTTCTACGGTTCGGGACATCAGAATACAACCAACAACGTATTGAATCTCGACCTGATTTATAACGCTAAATTAGATGCAGTTACTGAAGGATTAAGTTTCAAAATTAAAGGCTCCTACAACAGTACCTATGCTCATACTAAGAAGTGGGAACAATGGCAAACCTATCCCACTTATAAACCTTATATGCTGGATGATGGCACCATTGTACTTGAAACATCGGGTGATAAATGGAAACCTGAGTTTGCAGAAGAAACAAATGTTTGGAGAGACTGGTATGCAGAAGCCAGTTTCGATTATGCCCGCACCTTTGGTAATCACGATGTCACCGCATTATTACTTTATAATCAATCCAAGTATTATTATCCCTGGCCATATGAGGAAATACCCCGCGGATATGTGGGTTTGGTAGGAAGGCTTACCTATAACTATCTCTCACGATATCTGTTAGATTTTAATGCAGGGTACAACGGATCCGAGAATTTTGCTCCTGACAGGCGTTACGGTTTTTTCCCTGCAGCATCTGTTGGCTGGATTATATCCGAAGAATCATGGATGGAAAACCAAGGTATTTTCTCTTATTTAAAACTTCGCTATTCATATGGTATCGTTGGAAACGACTACATGGGAGGCAGAAGATTTCTTTATTTACCACCGGAATATACCCTTCACGATGGAAGATACGCAGGATATGGAGGCGGTCATCATGGCTATAATTTTGGAACAAGCAATACTGTATTTGTCAGAGGTGCTACAGAAGATACATCGGGTAATCCGGATGTAACCTGGGAAACATCAGTAAAACAAAACATCGGTCTTGATCTCAGAACATTTGGCGACAGGTTAAATATCAATCTCGATTTCTTTAAGGAAAATCGTAAAAATATCCTCATTAACAATGATGCATTTATAACTGCACCTTCGGCTTTAGTGGCTTCGCCTATCAATTACGGGAAAGTAGAAAACAAAGGTATGGAGATCGTACTTAACTGGACCGACAGAGTCGGGGATTTCCGGTACACCCTTTCTCCAAACTTTTCTTTCAGTAGGAATAAAGTGATCGAAATGGCTGAAATCCGTCAGAAATATGATTATCTATACAGAACAGGTCATCGGGTAAATCAACCCTTCGGATACGAATTCTTCCAGTTTTATCAGGAAGGTGTAACGGAAGAGGCTTACAAAGCTATGTTTGGTGAAGAAATGCCTACTCAGCTTGGTCAGGCTAACCTGAGCGATGGAGATGCAATCTATGCAGATTTAAATGGTGACGGGCTCATCACTGCTGAAGATCAGCATGCTATCGGATATCCCGATTATCCTGAAATGACATTCTCCCTGAATGGTAGTTTATCGTATAAGAATTTCGACTTCTCAATGTTGTGGAATGGCGCTACCCATGTAGGTCGCAGTCTCTACTGGCCATACAATCCACAATTCGGGCAGTTTCACGATCAGGGCCTGGTACGTTGGGTTTATGAAAATTCGTGGACTCCCGAAACAGCCGAAACAGCTGCATTACCCCGTCTTACAATTGCAAACGAAGTAAATAATACGCCAATATCGAGCGTATGGATGGTAGATGCTTCCTACCTCCGGTTACGCAATTTGGAAATTGGTTATACTATTGAAAAAGTTCCATTCCTGAATACAGCAAATATGAGAGTTTATGCTAACGGCACAAACTTACTAACATTCTCGGCATTTAAAGGTAACGACCCCGAAAACGTGGGAGGTGGCTGGCAAAATGTAATTCGCTACCCAATGATGAAAGTATATAACATTGGTGTCAGAATAAACTTTTAATCACGATTTAAATACTGTATCTATGAAAAAGAAAAATAATATAGCACGATTTGTCATTGCTGCACTATTCATTACGTTTATTATAGCTTCGTGTGTGGATGACTTTAAAGTGGGCGATGCTTTTTTGGAAAAAGCGCCTGGCGTCGCTGTAAATGCTGATTCAATATTCTCACGTGCCGAATATGCACGGGCATACCTTTGGGAGGCTTACAATAAACTGTATACGCCTCATAACTCCAACCTGGAATATTATATTATGGGTGATTGTCCTGTTGATGCTCTCTCAGATTGTATTCAGTCCAGACTGGGTTGGGGAGACATGAAAGAGTTATGGTACCCCGGCAACTACAATGCTTCCTGGTCATCAGGCTGGGACAGAAGCCGTATGCAGTTTACCACAATTTGGGGACCGATACGTAACTGCTGGAATTTTATTGAAAATGTGGAGAGGGTACCCGATATGTCTGCCGAAGAAAAAGCACGCCTGCAGGCCGAAGCCAAGATTCTTATCGCTACTTTTTATTATTCTTTGTTCCGTCATGTTGGTGGACTTCCTATTATTGATCATGCTTACCTGCCTACAGAAGAATATAATGCACCCCGTGCTTCTGTTGAGGAAACAGTTGACTTCATGGTGAGATTACTGGATGAGGCTGCAGCTACTCCTTCCCTTCCTTTTGCTATACCACCTGCCGAAATCAGTCAGTGGGCGGGTAGATTAACTAAAGGCTCCGCACTCGGTTTCAAAGCCAAAGTACTACTTTATGCAGCAAGCCCGTTGTTTAACAATACCGAACCATATTCGCGTGAAGAACCTCAGACGGCAGTAGATAGTCTTCAAGTCTGGTACGGAGGTTATAAAGCCGAATTGTGGCAACGTTGCCTTCAGGCCAGTGAAGAATTTTTCTCGCAAAATGCCGCCAATGGAAATCCTTACCAGTTAATTCAGCCGAAAGGCAATACCGAAGCTGATTATATGGCTGCTTACCGTCAGGCATACTGGACCCGTGGTAACAGCGAAAAAATAATTGAAGTTCACACGCGTACATATACTGATGAATGGGGAGATCAGCAACCCAACAACGTGATGCACCAAGGAGCTTATTGTCCCACCGTTGAGTTTATGGAAATGTTTCCCATGGCCGATGGCAGGAACTTTAACGGTATGAGTGTCTATAACACGGATAATCCGGGTAACTTAGATATTTTCGAGAAAAGAGATCCACGGATGTATGAAACTTTGCTTACACCTAAAAAAGGCCGCAGATGGCAAAATTATGCTCAAATTGAAGTTTGGCAGGGAGGAAATCTGGAAGATGCCATGGGTTGGTTTTATGGCCCAATGATGGGCAACGGCATAGGACCGTATAAATGGTGTCTGGACTTCTGGAATTTAGGTGTTGATCCGGTTCAATTCTCTATTCTGCGAATGGGCGAAATGCATTTGATCTATGCAGAAGCATTGGCTGAAACAGGAAACTTAACAAAAGCATGTGATGAAATTGATAAAGTAAGAGCCCGCGTCGGACTTGGAAAAATTGCGGTTATGAACCCATCCTTAAATCTTACAACCAACAAAGCTAACCTCATCAATGAGATCCTGCGTGAGAGATCAGTCGAACTGGGTTTCGAAGAAAACCGCTTTCTGGATATGTGTCGCAGGAAGTTGGACGACAAGTTTACAACACCGCTTCATGGAATTAAAATCTATCGTAAAGATGGCGGAGGTAAATTAGGAGAAGGTGAGCCTTATCCTACTCAATTCCGGTATGAAACGTATGAATTTACCGATGGCTCGAGAGCTTGGTGGAAACAGGGATTTTTCACCCCAAAATGGTATCTGCAGGCATTACCCATTCCTGAAATCAACAAAGACTATGGAATGACTCAAAACCCGGGGTGGTAACAATATTCGATGACTATATAAAAGAATAAATCTATGAATAATAATATATTAAATAGAAATAGAATAGCCTGTATCTGTTTGAGTTGTTTCATTGCAGTAACGTCAGTGATCTTAGCTCAGACAAATACAGATAAGGTTGATCTGGGTTTAGGAATACCTCAGGAAAAAGAAAAATCAACCGCCTCTACTTTTACTATTTCAGCCGATGATTTGCAAAAGACGGCAGCAATAACCTTGCAGGATGCCCTTTACGGACGTTTACTGGGATTGACTGCATTAAAAGGAACCGGTTTTTCCGGCGATCCGGGATATAGCGGTTATTTCAATATGAGAGGCTCACAAACCACAACAGAGAACAATGTATTGATTCTTGTTGATGGTCTTGAACGTCCAATTGATCGACTACCGATCGATGAGGTTGAATCGGTAACAGTACTGAAAGATGCTGCAGCAGTAGCATTATATGGATACAGAGGGATAAACGGCGCAATTTTGGTAAAAACAAAACGTTCCTATAGCAACGAACTTTTTATCAAAGTTCGCTATGACCATAAATTCCAAACTACTCCCGACACACCTGAATTTCTTGATTCCTATAACTACGCCCTGGCTTTAAATGAAGCCAGACAGCAGGATGGTTTATCACCCGCTTATGATGCACATGAGTTGGATGCTTTCCAGAATAATACCTATCCGAATGTATATCCGAATGTAGACTGGAAAAAGGAAGCTTTAAGAAATACTGCTTTCGAAAATCAGGCCAATATCAGTATCGCCGGAGGGAGTGATAAATTAAAGTATCTGACCATGTTCAACTTTACCAATGCAAACGGAATATTGAATGGTACCGAGGTGAATGAAGGATACTCTACTCAATTGAAATATTCAAAGGCAAATATCCGAACAAATCTTGATTTCTCGCTGACTTCAACAACCAGGATGTACGTGAATTTAATGGGATACTTTGTTGAAACAAATCGCCCGCACGGTCTATCATCGGGCGATATCATGAGCTTTATCTACAATACACCTTCATCAGCATATCCGATCGTAATGTCTGACGGGGCAACCTGGGGTGGTTCAATCGCTTATGGTGCAAGCAATATAATAGCCCGTATTAAAGGCACAGGCCATAATAAAACACACGAACGTGCACTGTTTGCCGATGCAAAGATGGTGCAGAATCTCGATGCAATCCTGGAAGGATTAAGCGCTTCCGTAAGGGTTGGCTATGACAACCGCTCCGAAATTGTCGAAGAAAAGAAAAGAGATTTCGAATACGGAAATACACGGTATATATTCAATTCAAGTGGACAAGTAACAGATTCTGTTCAGTTTATAGGTGGAAACAAAGCCAGTAATCTTACTTTTGGAAAATGGCTCAACAGCCAGTGGAGAAGCTCAAATTTCCAGGCAAATATCGATTATACAAAAGAAATCGATGCCCATAATTTAGCCACATCCATTATTTATACCACAAGTGGAATTGTTCTGAGCGGACGTCACAACACTTTTAACCGTGCCAATTTATCTTTCTACGGTCACTATGATTATGATAGCAAATATATTGCAGATCTTGCAGTTGTAGGCTCCGGATCAAACCGCTCCTGGCCCCAGAAATTTGCACTATCTCCAACTCTTTCAGTAGGGTGGGTTCTATCAAATGAAGATTTCCTGAAAGATAATGAATCTGTCAATCTGTTGAAGTTAAGAGCATCAGCAGGTATACTTCACAGCGATTATGTTCCTCGTGTAGGATTAAGCCTCGAAGACTACGGATCAAGTGCCGGATGGTTTATTTTCGGAAAAGGCTACAGTGAATCGTGGGGCAACTTCCTAAGCTATTTCCCTACCAAAGACTTTGCTCTGGAACGTGCAAACAAACTGAATGTCGGCTTGGATATGCAGCTTTGGAACAGCCTCGAACTCACCGTTGAAGGATATTATCAGCGTCGCGATCATATTTTGCAGTCGGCAGGAGAACTGAACTCTACAATCGTAGGAATTCCCTCTTATTACGTAAATAAAGGAGATGTAGAAAGCAAAGGAGTGGAACTTGGCTTAACTTTCAACAAATCGTTCAACGATTTCATCATCAGTTCAGGAGCCCTGTTTACCTATGGAACCAATAAAATTATAGATATGGTAGAAGCTCCTCAGGCATTTCCCTATCTTTCCCGAATTGGTCAGCCCGTTGGACAGCCTTTCGGATTAGAAGCAATCGGATTCTTTGAAAACGAAGCTGATATTAGTAACAGTCCCGTGCAGGAGTTCGACAGAGTAAGGCCGGGTGATGTCAAATACAAAGACCAGAACGACGATGGCCGGATCAACGAAAACGACGTTGTACCATTAGGTTTTGCCGGTTCACCCGAGATAAATTATGCATTCAACTTAGGGCTCGAATACAAAGGGTTCGGATTCAATGTACTGTTTCAGGGAGTGAGCAATTATTCACAATACCTTGCTGTTCAGGGAGTATTTAATCCACTGATCAATAACTCAAACCTTTCAACGTATTATTTCGAAAACAGCTGGCGCCCCGGGCAGGATAATGCCAATGCTATTTATCCGAGACTTACCTCACTGGCAAGTCCCAATAACTATCGCTCAAGTTCTGTCTGGTATTCCGACGGCTCTTTCTTCAAACTGCGCAATTGCGAAGTCTATTACAAACTTCCTGTAAGCCTGTCAGACAAAATGAATATGAGTACGCTCAAGTTATACGTCAAGGGAGAGAATCTTTTGTCGGTCGACAATATGCCTGCAAACCTCGATCCTGAAAATGCATGGGGCGGATATCCAATATTACCCGGTATCAGTGTCGGAGCATCAATCATTTTCTAAGCTAAAATAATCTACATTATGAAGTTAAAACATATAATATCTTTATTCGCGATAACATTCCCTGTAATGTATGGTTGCGTAGACCTCAATTTTTCTGAGGTACAGACAAATGATAAAGAATGGGTGTATAGCATGCCGACGTATGTTTCCGGGTTAGTCTCAAACGTATATGCACACGTGCGCTATGATTTGGGACAATACAACGGAGCCATGAGGGCTTCCGCTACCGATGAATCGGATTATGCTATTTCCATTTCAGACATCCATAAATTTTACAACGGAGGCTGGAGTCCAATTAATCCTTTCGATCAGATTTGGACCAACAACTACTCCGGAATTGCTCAGGCAAATAATTTTTTAGAGGAACTGGATAAAATATATATTTCGTTGGAAGAGTATCGTTATAATGTAACAGTTAGTCCTTACGAAGATCTTAAACGTCAATTTGAATTGTACGAATTTCAGGTCAGATTCTTAAGAGCATACTTTTACTTCGAACTTGTCAGAACCTACGGCGATGTTCCATTAGTAACTAAAGTACTAACCAATGCCGAAGCAAATGTGCTTACAAGAACACCGGCAGAAGAGGTTTTCCGGTTCATCCTCGATGAATGCGATGCCATTGCCGATAAACTTCCTGTCACTTATGACGATGAGCCAAATCAGCAGGTCAACAGGATCAATCGCCTCACCGTTTTGTCACTAAAAGCCAAAACATTACTTTATCAGGCAAGCCCTCTATTCAATCCCGGCGGAAATAATGCACTTTGGTTAGCGGCAGCAGCTGCAAGCAAGGATGTAATTGATTTTGCTCCCATAACAGGTGTTCAGATGGGCAAATACGCAGAACTATCCGGCGAAAGCAGCTATGCAAATAAAGAAATGATCTGGATCAGGGGTACAGGTACTCCGGAAGACTGGAAGATGAACTCGGTAGAGAAATTTAACTTCCCTATTGGAGTAGAAAACGGACAATCAGGCAATTGCCCAACGCAAAGTTTAGTCGACTCGTATGAATATAAATCAGGTGAAAATACAGGCAAAACCTTTGGCGATGTGTGGAGCTCAAATACAATCAACATCACAGAATCTAATCCTTATGCTGGTTTAGATCCACGCTTTGCGATGACTGTTGTTAAAAACGGTGATAACTGGCCTGCCTATACCGGAAAAGCAATAGAGACTTTCGAAGGAGGAGCCAATGCTTCACCTATCTACGGCGCCACACAAACAGGCTATTACTTGAGAAAACTGTGCGATCCGAATGCCAATATCTCAACCAACAATCCATCGCCTAAACGTCATAACTTTGTTCTCTACCGTTTGAGCGAGTTCTATCTAAACTATGCCGAAGCAATTTATAATGCAACCAACAGTGCTGAAGATGATGGCGGCTTTGGATTAACAGCCAACGAAGCCATCAATGTAGTGCGTGCTAAGTCAGATGTCAAGATGCCCGAATTCGAAGGTAACGCACCCGATTTCATGGATCGTTATATGCGCGAGAGATTGGTAGAGCTGGCATTCGAAGATCATCGTTTCTGGGATGTAAGACGCTGGAAAAAAGGAGATGAATTCTTTTCCACCATAAAGACTGCCGATTTAAAAAAATCAATAGACGGAACGATCACCCTCACCAGGAGTCAGCAACAAAGAGGTTGGACAGACAAATATTATTTCTTCCCTATACCATTTACTGAAATACAGAAAAACAACAAACTCACACAAAATCCGGGGTGGTAAAAATTGACAGATATGAAAAATATACGATTACTATTCATTTTTCTGATTTTGCTGGTATCATTTCCTGCCTGTGACGATACATCAGATGAAACAGCAAATGTAACCGGGACTACCATAAAAATGGTGCGTCCCGATAAAGTGGTTACCGGTCAGACTATATTTATAATTGGGAGCAATTTTGATGAAGTAACGGAAATTGTGCTTCCCGACAATATTTCCGTCACCGAGTTCAAAAGAACAGGGTTCAACCAACTTTCATTAGTAGCACCTGCCGGATTAAGCAGTGGTTTTATCATACTAAGAGCAGGTGAAAACGAGTATATATCACCTAATGAAATAGAGGCAGTAACCCCTAAATTCACTGCTATCTTCCCATCACCGGTAAAAACGGGAGAAGAAGTTACCATAAAAGGAGAAAACCTGCTCGAAATTCAGCAAGTAATTTTCCCCGATAATGTGGTGGTCGATGCGCTTCACTTCAAACGCAAGTCAGATACCGAGATGATCATTGTGGTTCCTCCCGGAACTATAAACGGTTCAGGTACCTTGCAAATGAAAACGATAGCAGGAACAACTCTCACCACTACAAGCATAACCATTGAAGTAGTCGAAGAACCGGTAGAAGACAGTAAAGTGGATCCAATTACCCCCAACACTATTATTCTGCTCGATTACGAACCGCACGGCGGACACGATGGTAATTGGGATAACGGTTGGGGTGGAAATACCGAAATTGTTAAAGATGCCGAAACCGGTAATACATTTTTACGTGTTACAGGAAATATTGATAACAATTGGGTAATGAACTGTAATCATCAGGGTAATATTACTGCAACTTGGCCGTGGAGTGTTGCTGATGCAGAAAATTATATTGTTAAGGTTGATGTCTTGATTCCTTCTGATGTAGATGGTACGGGAGTTAAAGGCATGCAGTTTATATTCGGCGATAAATGGGATTTCTGGTACGGAGATAATCTGGTGCCTAAAACAACCGATGGCGAATGGCTAACCGTAAGAGTGCCGTTAACCAAGTGGAATAAGCAAGGATTCATGGACTTTAAATCAGGTACCAATGGCTTGTTTGGCACAGTGCCGGCAGGCATCTGTTTCGATAACTTACGTTTGGATCCTATGTAACCTATTGTAAAATATAGAGATGCATGTAAATGACAATCACATTTACATGCATCTCTTTTCATATCATTCAGTATGAAAAAGAATTTCCTGTTATTCATTTGCTGTGTTTTTCTGGCAACCTGTTGCGAAAAAAAAGAATCAGAAACGGAAAAAGAACCCGATCCCAGGGATGCTACCAGTGAAATATTGGTAACGCCAAAACCATCGAAAGAGGCTCTAAACGTCATGAATTACCTGAAGAGTATCTACGGCAGGAAAACCTTATCCGGCACCATGGCCAACGTGGCGTGGAATATCAACGAGGCGGAGTGGGTCCATCAACATACCGGCAAATGGCCGGCAATCAATTGCTTCGACTATATTCATTTGCAGCATTCACCCGCTAATTGGATCGATTATGGCAACACCACTGTGGCCGAGGAGTGGTGGAACAACGGTGGTTTGGTATTTGCCATGTGGCACTGGAGTGTGCCGGCCAACAACGGCGAGGAGGGTGCCTACAGCTTCTACTGGGGGAGTAACCCTGAACAGACCCTCTTTGATGTTACGCAGATTGATGATCCAGACTCGGAGGAGTACAAGCGGATGATCGCCGATATCGACAAACTCTCTGGTTATCTGAAGCTGCTGAAGGACAAGAACATTCCGGTAGTGTGGCGCCCCCTGCACGAGGCTGCCGGTAACACCGGTGTTTACACGGGTGGCACTGCCTGGTTCTGGTGGGGTGGCGGCGGCGCAGAGCCGTTTAAAAAGCTATGGCGCCTGATGTTCGACCGGATGACAAACTACCATAAACTGAACAATTTAATATGGGTGTGGACATCACAAGGAAATGATGCCGATTGGTATCCCGGTGATGAATACGTTGATATGGTGGGGAGAGATATTTATAACGCATCGGGTGCATCGACGATTAAAAACGAATTCACCACCCTGCAGAACCGATATCCCGGCAAGCCCATCGCCCTCAGCGAGTGCGGCAATGTAGCCAATGTCTCAGCACAGTGGATCGCAGGTGCCAAATGGCTCTGGTTTATGCCTTGGTACGATTACAACCGCACCCTTAATCCCGGTAGCGAAGCATTTCTGCAGGAGACACATGAGCATGCCCCCATCAGCTGGTGGGAGGATGCACTGTCACAAACCTACGTAATTACACGAGACTAACAAAAGCAAATGAAGAAAAGATTAATCATATCCGGTTTATTGCTGTCAATTTTTCTGCTGCCCACGATCTCCTGCGTGGAGAAAAAATCATCCGGAAACAGGGAGAAGATGAGCAGCCCCAAAAGAACAGCCGAAACCGAAAACCTGTTGCGTAACCTGAAAGCGATCGCGGCAACTGGTTTTATGTTCGGCCATCAGGATGATCCGCTCTACGGCGTCACCTGGGAGGGCGACAGCGGTCGTTCCGATGTGCAGAGCGTCACGGGCGATTATCCCGCTGTGATGGGTTTTGACATCGGGAAGATTGAACATGAGAGTGAGAAGAACATCGATAATGTCTCCTTCGCCATCATACGGGAGGAGATGATCCGTCACTACAAGCGGGGTGGGATGATCACCGTCAGTTGGCATGCCGACAACCCGCTCACCGGTGGCGACTCATGGGATGTGAGCCGCGACGATGTGGTACGCGCCATCCTGCCCGGGGGGGAGAAGCATCATCTTTTCCTCGAGTGGCTCGATAGGGCTGCTGCTTTCTTTAACTCGCTCACTACTGCAGAGGGGACGAAAGTGCCGGTGCTCTTCCGCCCCTGGCACGAACATACCGGCAGCTGGTTCTGGTGGGGCAGGGATCTCTGCAGCACGGAGGAGTATACCGCTCTCTGGGAGCTGACACGCAGCCACTTCGACCGTGCGGGTGTAGATAATTTGCTCTATGCCTACTCACCCGATCTGCAGGGGCCCGGTGAGATATATATGGAGCGTTATCCCGGAGACACGTATGTGGACCTGCTGGGACTGGACGGCTACCACCGCTACAACGAAGAAGGAATTGCGGCATATGTCTCCTCACTTGAAACCATCCTCTCTTTTATGACGGAGGAGGGTGCGAAAAGAAGTAAGTTGATTGCCCTCACGGAGACAGGACTGGAGGCAATACCCATTTCCAATTGGTGGACAGGCGTGCTTCTCCCGCTGCTGGAATGCTATCCGGTGAGCTATGTGCTGGTGTGGCGCAACGCCCGTGAACGGCCCGGCCATTATTATGCCCCCTATCCGGGACAGCTGTCAGCCGACGATTTCGTCACCTTTTATGAACATCCCAGGACCCTGTTCAGCAAAGATATTCCAAACCTGTATCAATAAAATAATAAGAGCCACACATATGAAGTCATATAACCAAAAGATGAAAGATATGATCGGGGAACATGAGAAGCTTCTCTCCCGGAAGAACGAACCGCTGACCGGCGGCAAAGGATGGTACCACCGCTACCGTTACCCGGTGCTCACCGCCGCTCATACTCCCCTCTACTGGCGATATGACCTTGATCCGGCCACCAACCCGTTGCTGATGGAGCGCATCGGCATGAACGCCACCATGAACGCCGGCGCCATCAAGTGGAACGGACGATACCTGCTGATGGTACGCGTGGAGGGTGTAGATCGTAAATCATTTTTTGCCATTGCCGAGAGTCCGAATGGCATCGACAACTTCCGCTTCCGGGATTACCCGGTGGAAATCCCCGAGACAGAGGATGTCGCTACCAACATGTACGACATGCGGCTCACCGCCCACGAGGATGGCTGGATCTACGGCATCTTCTGCGCCGAGCGGTTTGATGATACCGCCGCACCGGGTGATCTCTCCAGAGCGAGGGCGGCGGCAGGGATTGTGCGGACGAAG
>LNAP01002537.1_pt1 | contig 21564 bp, 32 predicted proteins | sample 602601 | NCBI WGS metagenome assembly LNAP01 (sample SAMN02440304, study PRJNA202911) | soil metagenome | biome: Subtropical and temperate rainforests or woodlands; isolation source: soil samples (1 kg each in a 20% v/v slurry with milli Q water) were... ...
TGCGCAACTGTTTTGTCGAGATGGGCGCCTGGGAAGAAGACACCGAAAAGCGTTGGTAGGGCTTACGTTGGTTTTTGGTTCCATTGCTCCCCAAACCCCGGATTCGAACTGACCGTGTTTCTGTATAATCTTATAATTCTTATAATAACTAGAAGATCTTGAATCTATCGCCTTTTAGACCAGTGTCCAAGCAGCAAGAATCCTTGTGCTATGACTCCCCTCCATCAAGACAGATCATCCCCTTTAAGCCAGATCAAGAGCCCCTGGCGGGCTGCTATCTGATATAGGCTTTGACTCACCCTAGTTCCCGAAAATAATTGGTGCGGGTAAGAGGGCAGGATATAGGCTTTGACTCACACATGAGATTCATTCTCATTTGAATACTTTTCCATATGCTGCTTGATCCAGCGCGCAACCGTTTTTTGAGGAATTCCCAGCTGCTCGCCGATCTCGCGGGTCGAATACGCCGCGTGGCTCAGCAACATGACCCTAGGAAATAGCTCATCACGGCGCGCTTGACCCTTTTTAGCGCCTCTTTTGGCCTGTAGCTCAGGCGTATGTGTGCGTTCGATCAGATCACGGCGTGTCGCAGGGCTAAAGCGCTTCCAGACCCATTTGGAAACAGACTTGGCTATCTGATCGACTTCCTTTAGCTGCAAAGGCTCGGGGAAAAGGTTGAGTTCGTGGGCCTTTGCCTTCACCGCGAGTGAAAACCCGGCATCACCACCAGGTTTCCAATGGTGCACCACGGCTTTGTAGGCCCACTCGCGAAGATCGTCAAAGACAGTGCAGTTGCGACCCAGCCCACTCAGGGCGCACTCGCGCATCCGTGCGGCATTGGCAGCGGAACTGAGGTCAAGACCCTGCGATAATTTGGACAGGGTGTATGGCTTTGTTTCAACGACAATCGTTTGCCAATGCTGGTGAGCTGGATTTTTAATGATCAGCCCGCTGTAGCCAGGATCTGCCTGCAGCTGCTCAGCAATGGCCTTTTCGATTGCGGCAACGTACTGCATCGGCTTTAGCCTGGCTGCAGAAGTTGTCGTCACCGGAGAAGCAAGCGCATACAAATAATGCGAATGGCCGTTCTCAGGGTTTTTGATGATAAAGCTTGGCCGGGGAGCATTACTGTCGAGCCAAGCAGCTCCGGAGTCAGCCCTGTCGATATCAAACGCAAGATAACTGACGATACCAGGCGGATTTGGCTGAATGTAGCGCATGCGAATAGCAATCTTCAGAGGCTTGATAAGCAAGCCATGCGCGAGATTGTCAGTGCAATAGGGTTTCTTTGGCAGTCGATCCGCATCGAAAAGCGGTATGTCGAGCTTTAGCTGTTCTTGCATAACCGCCACCTTGCACCGGAGTGCTTTAGGCGGCGACCAAGTGTTGATTCAAAGGGTATGCTGTGCATATACTGTCCCTGAAGATTTAAGGAAGGGCATCAGTTCGGTCGCCAAACTTCTTCTGATGCTCTTGGAAATTAGCCCGCCCCGTCGCGGGCTTTTTTCTGCCTGAAATTCGTTGAATTTCATAGCGCTAAACGGTGTGACTTCTCTGAATTTAGCGCATTACCAAATGCAAAGGAAGCGATTTCGTCGCTTAACGATGGGTTTGGCATCAAATCTGCTTGACAATTTGTCAATTCCTTATGGACTGGGGCTTTCGTCATGCTCCGCAGTCCGACGGTCACCTTTTTGCGGTGCCGGCTTCGGAAGATTTTTCGCAATAAAATCTTCCACAAATACCGCAACAGCATCGCTCATGCTGACGTCCACGTGCTCGCACGCAAGGCGGAACCGCTCGTGCAGCGCGGCCTCCAGCTTTACGTTAAGTCTTTTTTCTTCGGTCATTTTACGGGGACGACCCATGGCTTCTCTCTCATTTTGTGTACTCACATTTGAGTATGCAAAATGAGTCGAGCTGCTGGCAAGGGCAACAGATCAAGCGTGATGTGCTCGATCAATCCTGATGTATTGCAATCATGGCGGCCCGCTGTGATGGCAAAGGCCGCGAGCAACATAGCCATCTTGGCAGCCAAGGGCTTGAGCTGGTCAGGCTCAAGCGCATCGATCATGGTCGGATACAGCGAAACCAGCTGCCAGGCGTTAGCTTCATCGTGTGCCTGTAGATCCTGCAGAAAAGCAGCGTGATCACGCGGTATCAAAGGAACGACTTTCATGCGATTTGCTCCACAGTTATGTACTCACACTACCAATATGCCACATAGGTTTTGTGAGTACAATACTGTCCAGTAACAAATGTTTACCTGCCTTGATTTCGCTTAGGGACTAGTCTTTGAGCGCAGAATACCAGCCTGTGACGAAAGCCACGCAGCACGTGGCTTTCAGCCAATCACTCGCTCAGATCCGTGCCTTCTTCAGTACGTTTTTTCTGTGCTCGCTCGATCGGTTCTGCCGCCTCCCTGGACGCTGCTATAAGCTCCACCAGCGGTTTGGTGTCGTGCGGCAGCTCGCTACCCGCATTAAGGCGCTTATAAGCCTCCAGCGCGCCCAGGGCGGGTCTAGTCGTTGCCGGCATAGACTGCTGACGCTGAATACGGGTGAGATCCCGCTGGATGTCCCTGGGCCTGTTGCCCAACAACTGGCTAAAGCTCGACAGATCAATCGGATTTCCAGGGTGCACAAAGTTACAACCTGAATAAACACTGACATTCACTTTAAATAAATCGCTGATCAGATTAGATAATCGCTTACTTGTAGCGTTCGCTTGCTCCGAGCTGAGCTTTATATATTGCAGGGATAAGCGCAAAGATTCGGACAATAACTTCTTCCAATGCGCGTGCATTTTGCGCGCAAACTCATCTATGACCGGATCACCGGTTAATGCTGGGCCTACACCCGTGTCCGGGTCGACACCCTGACCCACACACGCAATCTGGGCAGACGACAATTTAATACTTAAAGGATTTTGATTAACAAAATCCCGAGCGCTACGCCGAATGCCGGGAGCAAAATTGCCAACCCGATCTTTAAGTTCCGAAAGTCCACTCTTAGCCATTGCAATTCGCGCTGTTGCGCGTCCATCAAAGTCTCGACTTCTTTGAGCCTTTTCCGGAGCAATTCGATGTCGTTTTGAGACCTCAGTAGACCGCTCTGCAAGGCTTTCACTGTAGCGGGATCCAATGCCAGCTCTTGCAGTTTCGAATCGTTCTGACGCTTCTTTAAGCCCTTGTCTAACTGTTTCAAAAGAGTGTTTGCCATACAAGTCACCTTTCAGCCTTACGGCTTTATCCATACCGGGAAATTTATAGGAAAAATAGTCATCACCCTTGCGGGTAATGGTAGCGCCGGACTCTTTCAGGTAACTAATCATGTCATCCCGACCGCCGATTAGTTGCTCTTCGATCATCTTATCCAGACGTTTGATAATGGACTTGCGATCCACGCCTAAAGTAACACCGGTCTCTTTATCCACTTCAAACTGCGGCGGTTTATAACCACGCCTGAACTGTGGATCACGCGGATTTTGCAAACCGTACTTATGGCACACATGATCTACAAATGAATCATTCTGCCGGATAAACACATCGTTATTGCCCGGCCCGCGCTTGCCGTTATAATTCGGTGGAAACGGATTAAAGTATTTTCCCGACTCGGCGTGCACCCTGGGTATTAAATAGTGCAGCTCCAGACGTCCGGTATGGGTATGTTCCACCATGCACATCAAACGACTGTCCGGATTATCAATCCCAGCAAACGCAAAATCTTTGAAATCCTGGATGATTTGCTCTTTTAACTCCGGGTTTTGAGCCAGGCGCTCGGTCTCCTCTGGGCTGAAACTCAGAACGCCGCTGGTGTATTTATGGGCAAATTCCAGCCCTTCGCACAACGAGCGCATAAGCTCCACGTCGCCCTCCAGAAGCACCGGCAGGGGCTCGCGGGGCTCCCACTGTTCACTTTGATCGTTATAGCTGTGTGAGTCCATAAAATAGTCCAGACCAGCCCCGGCACCCGACTTACTGTATTTAGAAAGTCCATGAATCATGTCGGCACCCCCGCATCTTTCCGCCGTTGCGACTTGGGTTTTCGGCGTTTTCGGTGTTTCAACACCAGGTTTTCCCCGCCGATTTTCCCGGCGTCCAGGGTGCCCATCACACTCTCTCGGATCAGGGTTAAATTGTGAATGATTAGATCGGCATCGGTTTGGTCTTTAAAAATATTGCCAATTTTGGCAAGCATATTTAGATTGCTATTGATCCGGTTTGCCCAGGCGTTTAATTCCCGCAGTTGCCCTGCGATGTCCAGATGCACATGCACATTCGCATCGGCAATTAACTTGCGCACAAACTGGCTGGTGTTCATCTGCGCGCCGCGAGCCTTGCTGTTAAGCAATTCACGCTCCGACAGCAGCACTTTGGCGTTGATCTGCACAAAATGATCACGGGGTTTTTCTTCTAACATGAGACCTCCAGGCCTTCTTGTTGTTGATGTGGCACTTGATCTACAGGGGCATGGGGGAACCCCATTGGGTCAAGGGCGAAGCCTTTGCAAGGTCGGGAAATAGTCGTAGACTATTTTTCGAGGAGCCTTGTTCGCCCTTAACAAAAACAATCATCGCAAAGGCGAATAACAGCTTGCAAGCCTAATTAGCTTGGCAGAAATGAATAAAAGCCATATACAAAAAAGCTTATTGCTTACAAAGTGGATCAAGGTCATCCTTATTAGAAAAATAAAGGAAAGAGCCATGTCCTCACTGGTACGTGTTTTAAAAGAATCTCTGGAAACTCAAGGCCTAGAACGCACGCTGGTAATTACCAAGCCTGGGCCTTTGTATGGCGTTGTAGTTGAAGAGGTTACCGTTCAAGATATCGGCAAATTAACCATGCAAAAACTCATCAAAATTGCCGATAAAACGCTTGATCTACAGCGGCCATTTCTAATAAAAGGCGAGATAGCACTGTTTTATAGTGAATTTCTTCTCGAACTCAGCAATCGGAAAGCACTCTGATGCAGACTTTAGCTGTCCCAGAAAGGGAAGATGGTCGAGAAAATCCATTTCCAACCCTCGAAGCGTTTGAAAGAAGATTTGAGAAACAGCAGTGCTGGTTCTGCTCCTACCCTTTCAGCAAGCATGAAACTCCGCACAAAACACATGGCCAGCGAAGCTGCCAGGAATGTATCGAGGACATTTGGTGTGTTTACACGCATGTGCAAACCGACAATGGATTTCTCATCCAGGTGCCAGATGAAGACCATGCAACCTGGGCGACATTCATCAAGCACAACAGCTTTCAAGCAGAATTCCTCTCAAGCATGCTGTCGACAGCATCGGCCACCGCACTGCAGGACAAACACTCCAAAACAGGCGTCTTTCTGGGCGACTGGGAGTATCACCACGTCATGAGTGCGATAGGCGCCTGGCTTACGGCCAGGAAGGTCGCGATTCGAACTGGAAGGGGCACAGAGTCAGAGCTTGAAGAACTATTGGCTGAAGATTTAGGCCTATAAGAATAAACCGCCATCCCACAAAGCCCCGCAATTGCGGGGTTTTTTGATGCCAAATATAAATATATAAATAACTATAAATATATATAGACCTAGCGAAAAGCCCTACAGCGGTGAAGCGGTGAAGCATAGGTTGAACAGGAAGAAGATGGGCAGGGCGAAACCCGGCGATCCGGCCTCCAATAGGGCAAAAGCAGGTGCTTTGCAGGCAAACGCAGCAAAACCAGGCCAAAACAGACGCTCACCTTAAAAAAGCGTGTATACGTCCTGCATAAGGTATGTATACTTACCGTTAACAATACCGCATACTTACCTTACTTATAGAAGTATACGCACCAATTAAAGGAGTGTATACCGACCATACCAAGGAGAGAATACTTGCTTTAAATGGGGTAGTATGCACACCCTATAACAGTCATAATACTTGCTTTTTAAAAGAAAGTATGCCGACCTTATTTTGGAGCGTATATCACAGAAAAAATGACTGCCCATCCCTTGCTCCTGGTGTGTCTCCATGATATAAATATATAATTATTTATAAATATAAGTCAGCGGGGAGCACAACGCATGGCCATGCAAATCTACGCAGTAGTCAATCAGAAGGGAGGAGTGGGCAAGTCGGCCATTGCCGACTCAATCGCCCTGGAGCTCGCCAAGGGCGGTGCCAGGGTGTTGCTCGCTGACCTGGACACGATTCAGAAATCATCCTTCGAGTGGTACGAAAACAGACAGGACAAGATGGAAAATCTTGTGGTTAAGGTTTTCAAAGGCGTCAAGGATGTTGCTAATTTTGCAACTTCTAAGAAAGGATTTGATTATTTAGTGGTCGACGGAGCCGCGCATGCGTCAGAAGACACACTCAATATTTCAGCAGTAGCACACCGAATTTTTATCCCAACCGGCTCCGCATTGTCCGACCTCAAACCCTCGGCGCGGCTGGCACTGGAAATGATCCGCAAGGGCGTCGACCCAAAGCGAATTCGGATGGTGCTGAGCAAAATCTCCACCGAATCCGAGGCGCTGACGGCAAAACTCGCCCTGGAAGAGCAGGGATTAAAGGTTTTTGGCCACCTGCTGCGCCAATCTCCTGGATATATCCTGTCTTTGGATGCCGGTCGTGGGCTGCAGGAAAGCAATTATCCGACTCTGCGCGCACACGCACAGACCTTGATCAGCGCACTCATCAAAAAATAAGGCAGACCAAAATGACCACCACCGATAAAAAACCAGCACAAACCACGAAACCCAAAACGGCACGGCCAAAATCTTTGGGTGACCTTGCAAAACAGGAACGCGAAGACCCGGCTGATTTCACTGGTCAGAATAAAAATAAAGACAAGCAGTTGATTTTTGTTGTGTCTGGAGACCAGCACACACAATTTAAAAAGGACGCTGCGGACGCAGGGTTGTCGATGCGCGAATATTTTCTGCGCTTATGGAAAGGAAAGTCCTGAGCAAAAAGGGCGGAGACTGCCGCCCAAGCAGATATAATAATCTATATATTTATATCATTCAGCTTCCCCGCCTGAGAGCTTAGGGCGCTTGAAACCTGCCGCTTTCAAGGCTTGCTGCAGCTCGCGAATTTTCAGCCAAATCGCGTCAGCCTTTTCCGGCGTAAGCTGCGACTTGGACTGCTCGTCCGCCAGTGCTTCGACCGCCTCGCCCAGGGTGCCTGTAAGGCTAGTGAGCCTGTATTTACGGGTGATTAGCTCCCGTTTAGCCGTCTGCTCGATAAGCCAATCAGCGAGCTGCTGACGCTCCTCCTCGGTCAGGGCCTTAAGCTGCTCCAGGGCTTTTTCCTCGCGAATATCCTCGATCGAATCCGTGAAACGCGGGCACGACAGCACCTGTTGCGACACCCCGCGACCTCGGCTCGCGTCGTATTTCTGCCTTACGCACTTGATACGATTACCAACCACTTGAATCATCATTACGGCATTCCTCTCTGCTGTGTGTATGATCTTATTATAGTGCGTATACACACCGCAGTAAAGCAAATATACTCACTTTTTTAAAGTATTTTATATGACCCAATATAGGTATGAATACTACCTTTATAAAGGTAAGTATACCGCTCTTTCATCGGACTGTATACCGCCTTCGTTAAAGTGCGTATACTGGCCATTACGAGGAAGACTATGCCCGTTTTTCTTTTTGCCCCCAAATCATTGGGTTTTGAAAAACAAATCCTGAAAATGCCTTGAAATGCTCTTGCCTGGCCAGCCTCGCCCCCGCCCCTTCCTGATCACTCGCAAGCGAAGCGCGCAGGGCCGACAGGCCGGCGTCGCGAAGGCGCGAAGCAGCCCCTGCAGAGTCTGGTGTCGTACACCGATGTCAGCAGGGCGCACAGCAACTGGAGGGGCGCTGGGTGTTGTGTCGTGCGCAACGTCAGACGCGCCGAAGTCTCCAGGCTTTTTCTGTGGATGCCGATATAGATATTTATAAATCTATATCAAGCGGCACGACAGATCGTCTCCGACGGCCAAAGGGGGTGCCCCCCTCTGGACTCGCCAGATCGTCCTGCCAGGCCGGACGGGCCAGCCTGTCGCAACGTCACTTCGTGCCGTTTTTGCCTTGTTTCTAATTTTTTGTTTTTTATTTTCAATTATTTTTGTACATAGTTTTCCATGCCATGCGTACTTGTAAAAGCTGACCGCCAGGACAGCCAAAATGCCACGACCCCCGTAACTAAAGGACAAGCGCAATTTAACAAGTTTAATTATTAGGGGTTTAAAACCACCATTAAATACAGTTGATATACATCGGGACACGGCTGACGCACAAAAGCCCCGCAGCATGGGGCTTGCAGCGAAATTAAGAGGTCGATATGATCGGCTCAACAACGCCCTGGGAGTGCTAAAAATGAGTGACATTGAGATCAGTGTTAAAGCCAACTTTACGACCAAAATCAGTTTAAACAAGTTGTTTAATATAGCGGTTTTAATACTGTCTCTAAGTTCCCCATTGATTTATAACGCTGTTAACACACCTGCCGTTAACAGCCCCCTGGTGGCCGTGCAGCCAGCCAGCAAATAGAGCTCGACTGGCCCGTTTTGAACCAGTTGACACCCGCGTCATCTTTTTTGATACAATACGGCTGTCGATACAGACCGGAACCTTGGAAGCAAGGGGTATCGATTTCGGAGCGAAAGCTCTCCTAGCCCGTGAGCAGGATAAGGCGCAAGCTTAAAGAACAAGCCGATATTGAGATTCACAGAAAGCCCTGGCGTGAAAACGTCGGGGCTTTTTGCTGTCTGTCATACGGATTTACCTTCGTTACGCATCTGCAGCACGTAGCGCGTGTTGAACGCCTTACCCTTCGGCATCGAGTGCCGTCCCCAGTCCGCGACTTCGTAAGCGGAAACCACGTGTAGTCGCAGGAAATTTGTCGTGCCGGCTGGTTTGCTGATCGAAAAGAAGATCGCGTATTCGTGCAGATCAAGACAGAAATAGCGCTGGCCGCTGTTTTTACTGCCGTGCGGCACAACCATCCCTTGATAAAAACGACGCTCGATGTAGTCACGCAACTGCGTGCTGCAGTGATAGCGAGACGGGCAAAAGTAGCGCCGTTCATGCTTGTGACGCAGCAATTCGCCGTTGCCTTTGTCATCGGTGAAGCAGTGGAAACCGAACTCAAATCGTACAGTCAGCGCTTCACCCGCGACATCAAACACCAGCTCGAACGGCTGCAGGTGCGCCATGCTGCGCGTGACGCCGTTGATCGTGAGGTCATTCCATTGCATCGAAGGCGTACCGGTAAAAAGGCGACAGTGTATCGCTGCCGGCGTTGGTTGAATCTCTCGCATCTGTTTCACCCTTAATAAAATTTGTCTTGGCTGGGGAAAGCATGTCGTCACGACTGCCAGGGCCCTACCTGTTCAAATCTTATTTAGATAAATCCGTACGCTGATTCAGACCTTTCCCAAACGCTGGCCAGGTGCGCCCTGGACAAACATAACGGCTTGTTTTATGCTCAGGGACTAGTCCTTGAGCATTAAATAACAAGAAAAGGTATCATCGTGCTGAACAAACTGGAGCAACAACGACAACATTTTCGACCTGAACTGCACCGAGTGCGGGAGCAGCTGCGCAATGTCGAAGAATTTTATGAAGCGGCTCATCTGCGCGGGCAGATCAGCGGCATCTACCGTCGCTACCGCGCCGAACTGCTGGTAGTCATCACCGGCTGGGCGATCGATCGCACTCCCCATGCGCAGCCCACCAAATATTCCGTGGCAGCTTGGCAAAAAAAGACGTTCCAACGCAGTTTGAGCAACGATTACCTGGCGAAACTGTGGTGCGATCCCAGCCGAACGCCCGGTGAGCGTGGCTCCCTGGCGATTGGAGAGCGCACTGCAGAGCTAGCTGTGCAGGCTTTTGCCTTATACAGCGCGTCTCTTGACGACGATCCGGAGCCCGCCACCCTGGAAGCCCTGGCCGCTACGCTGCTGGAAAACGATCTGAGCCTGTAAAAGAAGGGGATGTTGGTAACGTCAGCCTCGGGCGACGATTTGCAGCCAAAGCCCGTGGGGAATAGGCGTGAAATGATTGTCCCTGGTGCGATAGCTCAGGTTTTTCTGAAGCGTTGGCTCACGCTGTACCAGCAATTCTGACAGCTGCTGCATGACCGAAAATGGCTGATCCGTCATGCCAATAACGCTCGGGTGCGGCTGCCGCATGATCGATTGCCGGCACTCCTCGACATCGATTGGATAGGCCCTTGCCAGCTCCAGCACAAGGGATAAGAACTGCTCTCTTCCCAGCGTGCAGGCCAGCTGCTCAACCCTCTGCAATTCGTGAAGGTTGTGTCGCTCCAAACCGATCACATGCTTCATAAGTGCTCCCTTTTACCCTTGTGGTAGACGATAGCGCTCGCGGTACATCACCTGCTTGAGCAGATGCAGCGCGACCAGGTCGCCCCCAACTTCATCTCGCCAAGCCTGGTGAATCGTGAGGTAAAGATGGTCGATGTCCCTGATTACCTCGCGATAACGCTGCACTTCCAGGAGCAACCGGCGAATATCCGGATCAGGGTAGGATCGCCAGAGGCTGCGCATTTGCAGCTGGGTAACCGGTTCAAACGGAGGCAACGACATAGCGCACCAATACTGTATACAAATACAGTATTTTGCCAGAATCCGGGCTCATCCGCTCATAGCCTGACCGGCGGAATTCCTCTGCAGTTCAAAGCCCAAGATCCTGTGAAAGCCGAAGCTCGCGTAGGGGCTCGCTCAGATCGTCCAGCGGCAAAGACTGCAGCATGGCGTTAAACAACGCCTGGCGTTGTGCCCCTGGCATCATTAAAAATTGCTTGAGCAAGCTGATTTGATACAGCTGCGGCAGGCTCTCGATTAAAGCCAGCACCTCGGCGCCAAAGACCTCCACTGGCATAACCCTGAAAATGTCGTGGTGCCCCGTGCGTAGTTGCTGATAGCGATCATCCGCCTGCAGCAACAGGGCACACAGCTCGGCTGTGCCAAAATGTTCCAGAGCTTGCTTCCAGACCAGGCCTTCGAGCGCGACGTCCATATTCATGAGCCGGCATGCACAGGGCAACGCACTGTAAACCAGCGAGTGCCCAGCAGTTCGCCAGGGGCACCGCACTGCTCGCAGGTCACCAGTGAAACCTGCTCAACCAAGGCCACGGCTCCCCGACAAAAGTCGTCTCCACCGTCAAAAATGAACTTCAAACTGCCGTATTTTTCCTTTACCTGGCGCACGGTGACCTGTGGCACTTGCCGATGGCAGTCCAAGTGCGTTTGTAAGGTCTGGCACAGCGCCTCGATCAAGGGTAACCAGCCGGGCAAGCAGGCGATTTCCTGCAGTCGCGAATCGCTAAAAAGGTGCGGGTAGCGATCGCACAAGCCCGGCAATAGCAGGTCATCCATACACCCTCCCGATTCAGCGATAAGAACGGTTTACTGCAGCAGTAAGAAAATCACCCGAAATTCAAGAAAATGTACCGTGAGGACGGTACATCCCCTGCCATTTGTACCGCTTGGGCGGTACAAAACCTGCTTCATGCATCCAGCAAATCAGCCAATCGCGACATGACATGGCCCGCGTATTCGTCCCACAGATGCTCACACAGGGACTTGAGCGCGACCTCGGACAATTCAAAATCGACCGGCGAGCCATCCATGGGATCGATCATCGAACACCGCACCTGTTCCCGAAATAGCGGTAAATCGTAGGCTGAGGTAAACCGCCGATCCGCATCGCCCAGCTCGGCAAATTCCAGCAACTCCTCCTTCGTCCAGTCAGAAACCGAGAGCTCAAGACGTTGGATATGCGCCAAGGCGGCCACCAGGCGCTGCTCTTCCTCAGGTTCCAAACGAGGCCGGCAGCGGGTGGCCACCCCGTAGGTGTCTTCCTCGATCGCCGATGAAGCCCAGCTTTGCAGCACCATTTGCGCGCTTTTCGGCCATTTGGCGGTGCCATTGAGCCAGTCGCGGTAGGTTGTCCAACCTACGCCCAGGGCCTTGGCCTGGTCACGCTGACTGACACCATGGCGATTCTTGATGGTATCGACCAGCTCACGCAACACCGTGATGTCGTCGCTGTACGACGCTCGTTCCGGGGTGCGGTTGTAGTAGTCGTGATAGAGGGGCTTTTGCATCGGGTGGCTCCGGGTCTTGTTGTTGTGCTGGTAAGCCCAGTCTACTGGAGCGGAATCCGCCCCACAAGCGGAATCCGCTCCATTTTGAAAATATCTCCGGAATTAGAGCCAATTATGGCTGAGCCATAATTCCAACTAATTGCGCGCCGGCCAGGCAAGCAAAGAGCGGGTTAACAGTAAATGCGAAAAATTCTCAATTGGGTGCAGCCAGGGCGAATAACGGCGTTTATGGTAAATCGGGTCAAGATCATACCGCGTGCCAGTGCGAGCCCCGCACTGGCATGCGTCCGACTGTTAATGTCGGACTCGACACACAAACATCAGCCAAGTAGTCCGTAAGATTTGCCTGCCAAGTCGGGGCTATTCAGCGCTTAGCGGCTAACGCGGAAGCGACCAGTCAAACGGCTCAAGCGATCGGCTAACTGGCTGAGTTGCTGGCCATCGTCGTTAAGATTGCTAGCATCGCCGAAGCTTTGCTTGGCTACTTGTTGCACGCTGTGTAGGTGCTGACTAACTTCTGCACTGGTCGCAGCTTGCTCGTGGGTGGCGGCGGCAATCAGCTCGTTCATTTGAGTAATACCGCTGATGTTTTGCGCTACTGTGCCTAGCAGTTCAGCAGTCGCTTGACTGTCTTGTACGCAGCTGCGCACGCTGTCTCGGCTTTCTTGCATAGCGGCCGCTGCTTGGCGGCTACCCTGTTGCAAGCCACTGATGATTTTTTGTATTTCAGCGGTAGACAACGCAGTTTTCTGCGCCAGATTGCGCACCTCGTCAGCTACGACGGCAAAACCACGACCATGCTCGCCAGCACGCGCGGCTTCAATCGCAGCATTTAGGGCTAGCAGGTTGGTTTGATCCGCAATCGAGCGGATCACTTCCAACACCTTGCCGATCTGCTCGGACTGTTCTGCCAGCGCCTGAACCTCGGTTTCAGTAACGTCGATTTGTGTGGCCAGTTTGCTGATCTCGCTGCGCACATGGTTGACCGAGCGACTACCCTCGGCAGCTTGCTGGTTGGCGGCTTGAGCTGCCGCCGCGGCGCCATCAGCATGTCCAGCCACTTCGTCAATGGCGGTGCTCATCTGCAGCATAGCTGAGCTCATGTAGATGATTTCGCCTTGCTGTTGCTCTGCCCCAGAGCTTAGGTTCTCGGTGGTTAGCAGCAGACTGTCACCCATTTTTTTCAGACTTTTTGTGTCTCTAATCACTTCGCTGACCAGATCGTCCAAGGTGCCAAGAAATTGGTTAAAACCTAGGCTAACTTTGCCCTGCGCACTGCTGCGGTAGCTGAGGTTGACTTCGTCAACTCGCTCAGTGATCTTCTCGGCAGCTTGCATCAGCGCCGCGCTTTCAACGGCTTCCGCGTGAGTCTGCATCGCCAAGTAAATCAGAATTGCGCTTTCTGCTACGACGTAGAGCGCATGCAGGAAAATGGTTGACCAACTGCCGCTAGGCAGCACAACAACGTCAACACCTTGAGCTTGTAAGGCAAAGAAACTCAAGTGATGCACTGCAATCACCAATGCGGCTACCACGATCGGAAGCCAGTCACGGTAGTACACCAAGAAAGCCAGTAGCACGAAGATGCTGAAATGCATTTCCAGCATGCCGCCAGCTTGGTTGATGTGCAGGGCCGCCATTACCATATACGCCGCGCCCATTACGCAACGCAACAGACGCTGGCCGCTGATTAGCTGGTTAAGCAGGCTCATCACAACCGCTGTACCACCTCCGACCAGGAGCGCTTGACCCCAAGCACCATGCCAGAACGCGAGTCCGAGCGAGTACACAAACATCAGCCACAGCACACCCAGCATGATTCGGTCTGCTTTTTGGTAGTGCTGTTGAAGGGGGGAGAGGTTAGCGGACATGGCGATAGACTCTAGGTGGTGCTGCAGTCGTGGTGAGTGTTACATAGGGCTAGCTTGATTTAGGCGCTCGGCAACTACTCAAAATTTCTGTATCGGCAAGTTGAGTCTAAGGATGAGCATGCTTTTGCGCGTGATGCCGTAACGCGTTGCCGGTTTGTGATCGTCAATTGTTCGGCCAGTCGCAGAAGCAGCCTACGGCCATTGTGTTATTTGCGTTTACGGGTCTGCCAGCACTCAGGGCGTCGAGAATGGGCTCGATAATGCTGTTACTAGAGGTGCAGGTTGCGCCTTCGCTGTAGGGGCCGAAGTATGCTAATTGGCCTGTCCGGTCCCAGATTGCTACTGCCGGGCTGGCTGGTATTCTGTAGATGCCGCTCAAGGCGGGTAAAGTTTTCAAAGTGTTCAGGGCTTCAGGTAATTGGTCGTGACTACCTGGCGTTTGCACCGCGTAGAAACTAACACCCTGTGGGCCGAAGCGCTTAATAAGCTCGGTAAGGTGCTGCTGGTTGCCGACATTGCATGGGCAGGACGGGTCCCAGAAATGTATCAGGCGGATCGGGCCTGGACCCGCAAGCTCATCAGGCAGGTGCAGCAGCTCGCCGTAGAACAACGCGGTCTGCTCACTGAAGCTGCGCAGGTAACGTGCTTCGTACCACCAGTAGGCGACTAGCATGGAGAGGCCCCAGAGCATAATAAGCAGGCTTGCTATAAGGGTTTTGCGATTCGGGCGGGTCATGGGCAGTCTTTAATTTTCAGATGCGCAACTTACCATAGCCAGGGCTTACCAGCCCAAGCCACAGCCGTCGCTTTACTCCTAAGTTATGCGACAATTTCACATACGCTGGATTTGTTGGCTCTGACCTGTCGCATAAATCTGTCGCACGTTGTAAGTTGCCTGCGACAACAAATGCGACAGGTGCTTCATGGAAAATGTAGGACAGCAGATTGGTTACGCTCGGGTTTCGACGCAAGGTCAGGATCTGGAGCAACAACGGATTGCCCTAAAGCAAAACGGTTGTCAGCGAATTTTTGAAGAAAAGGTCAGTGGGGCTAAGCAAAACCGTCCTGAACTGATTCGGCTGCTCGATCATTTGCGACCAGGTGATGTACTGACCGTAACGCGGTTGGATCGATTGGCTAGGTCAACAACCGACCTGCTCCACATTTCAGAACAACTCAAAACTTCAGGTGCAGGTCTGCGTTCACTTGCTGAGCCATGGGCCGACACCACCTCTCCAGCTGGGCGCATGGTTTTAACGATATTCGCCGGGATTGCTGACTTCGAGCGCTCTCTCATTGGCGAGCGAACCAGTGCTGGCCGAGCTGCTGCGAAAGCCAAAGGCGTTCGATTTGGGCCAAAGCCTGTTTTGACTTCTGAGCAGATAACCCATGCACGTAGGTTGATTAATGAAGGTCAATCAGTGGCCGAGGTTGCACGTCTTTTGGGGGTGCATCGAGCCACGCTATACCGTGCGTTGCCTCAATAGATTGAACGCCTGTTATGTGAAATCGGGGGCCCCGTTTTGCTGAGCCACGATGCCCAGTCCTGGGGGGACTGTACACCACACCCCGTATAACCGGGTGACCGATCCGGGCGGCTGTGGGATTATGTGGTGGACGACACTGGCCCGAGGTTCTGACTGCGCATGAAAGACCATCGAACGGCGCGCCTGCTGCAGCTGCTCAGCGTGGCCGGCACTGAGGGGCAATCGATCTTTCCAGGCGGTCGGCCTGGCCTGCTTACCTGGCTCGGCCAGCAGCTGGATCAACACCCCGGTGATACCGGGCATGCCCTGGTGGAAAACCAGCTGCGCGAACGCCTGGCAGAGCTGCAGAAAAATGCCGGCACTTGAGCGAGGCTCGATCAATAACCAGGTCGATCCTGGGGTTGAGTTCTCAAACCGTGACAGCGGGTCTCTCAAAAAAGGCCTGGTTTTTGATAACCGGGTTATCAAGTCCAGATCTGCAGGCAAAATCTGGACGTTAAACCCAACTGATTTAGACAAGGAAAACAGGCATGAGCACGTTAATTGATGTGGATCGCGGCATGGGCATTGCCGCCACGATCGGCGATCACCTGGAAGCCCAGGTAGGCACCTGTCCCGTGTCCAGAATTCGCCTGGTCACGTGGGTGATGGGGCAGTTTGACGATGCACAGGGCCTGGTCGACGCCGAAAAAAACCTGCCACAACTGCCGTCGAAGGTACGCATGGACTATGCCGCCTGGATACGCACCGTTGCGTAAGGCAATAGACGAAGAAACCTTGAAAACACTGGTCGAGACAGCGGCTGTACGCGAAATCCAGTGCGTTCGTGGCCCCGGTGGTAAAGGGTTTTCACTCAGCGCACGCTTGGGTGGACGCTGGTTGCCAGTCCGGAGCAAGAGGGAGCCGCTCAGGATCTGGGCGAGCCTGACGGCGGTGGAGCGGTTTTGCGTAAAGGCCGGGATCAAAAGGTTCGAAGTCGAGTTATGAGCGAACGCGATATCGACAATACGGTGTACTGCGATCTGCAAATGCCGCTGGAACTGGGGGTCGAGCTGCTGCAGCTGGTGAACGAGCTCCGCGCTGCTGGCCAGCATCCGAACCTGGATGAGATTTTTCGGCAAATGCAGCATGAACTGACGGGCAGCATCGAATTTGTGGCCTCTGGCAGTCCCTGGATGGGCCAGCCAGACAAGCCAAAGAATTGAAGACGGAGTGCAGTCATGGCGGTGGAAATTGATCTGAAAATGTCGATCGAGGATGCCGTGGCTTTGCTGAATCTGGTCGAAGAAGCCAGGCCAGGGCATCCGCAGATCGACACGCTGTTGCGCCGGCTAATACGGCGGTTGAAAGACGGCATCGAGTGCGAAACGCACTTGCCTGGCACCGGAAAAATGAGGTCGATTCACTAAAATCAGGGTGGAGTACATGTGTGCTCTACCGAGGAAAATGCGATGGATCCGGAACGGGAAAAACTGTGGCCACGTGAGCGGGACAGACGCCATGCGCTGTGGAAACTGCAAGGGCTACGGCCTGGCAATCCAGCAGCCTGGCCTTACCTGGAGGTGCTCGATGCGATCGAGCAGCAGGATCTGCAAGACCCGATCGGCAGTAGTTGGCAACTGACAGTCGAGCAGCTGGAAAACCTGGTACCGATCTCGGAGCAGGAAGGGCACAGTTTGCGCTTTGTACGCGATGAAGATATCCCGCAGCCGTGGAAAACAAGATTCGAAGAAGCCAGTGCGCTCAGCACCCGCTACCCCGAGGGCAGCTACGAGCATGACTGGCTGAATTTTTTGTCGCTGTGGGACAAGGAAATGCAGTCGGTCGATCAGCATCGGCGAACACGGCATTTGTGGACACATGAACAGCAACGCTGGGCGCTGCTGCAGCAGCTGCAGGAACTGCCGCCCGGTGATGTGGCCGCCCGACCGCTGCTCGATGCCCTGGGTGAGCTGGAAGCGCAGGACGATCCGAGGATCAAACCCGTCTATGTGTTGCGTGAAATCGTCGAAGAAGACGAAATTGAAAACGATGTGTTTGTGATTTCCGATCGCAGGTTGCCGTTGCCCTGGAATCTCCGGCTCGCTCTGTTTATGGGCCGGTTGCCGCACGCGCCCGACAGCAGCTCGTACTTCCACAGCGCGCTCGACTGGCACGCTTTGTTGAGTACCTGGGAGACCGCCGAAACGCACGTGCAAGCGCACAGAAAGGAGTTAGGGTGTGATTGAATTTGATCTGAACGTGAATGATGCGGAGGCCTTGCTAAGGCACTGTGAGAGCTTTGTGCCGGACTCAGGCGACGCGAGGGAGGATGGCAGGCTCGAAGCCGCCCTGGAAGAGCTTAGGGACGCCCTGCGGCAGCACCTGAAGGCTGAGGGTGACTGAGCCACAACAGACGTGCCTGGCGACGTTCAGCCAGGTATTGATAGGTCAGAACCTCAGAAGGATCGATCGAGACGCAGCCATCGACACAACGAAGGGATTTGAGCTTGCAGATAGCCTGAGACACGGCCAGCTCCTGTGGACTGAGCTGAGCACCTGGCGGGCCAAAGATAAGGTGGAGGATTCGGCTGAGCAGCATCGGCAGGCCCCTTATTTGACAGACGCCCAGGCAGGCATGGATTGGGGTTTGGGGAGCAATGGAACCAAAAACCAACGTAAGCTCTGAATCCCACCGTAAAGGGGCTTTCCGATCTCCAGCTCACCCGCCAGGCATTACTCTCATCGGGCAGATCGTTCCGCCGTCTCCCGCATCACATTGCTGCACCAGTTCGCCTAACAGTTGCTGCATGACGACCAAGTCGGCCATCTTCTGCTCGATCAACGCGAGCTTGCGTGCAGCCCGTGCTCGCGTTTCGGCACAGGCGCACGACTCATCCAGCGTCAGCAGTCCACCGACTTCCGAGAGCGTGAAACCCAGCGCCTGAGCCCGCTTGATGAAACGCAGTCGCTTCACCATGTCCACCGGATAGCGCCGATGGCCACCCAAGGGTTTGGCTGGTTCATCCAGCAGCCCGCGTCGCTGGTAGTAGCGGATCGTCTCGACGTTCACCCCGGCGGCGTCTGCCAGCTTGCCAATGGTCAGCTCTGTGGCCATCACTTTCTCCTTGATTCCGTACTTTGGTACGGAGTTTAGAATAGCACCTAGGCAATCAGGCTCAGGAGATGGGAATGGGGATGCAACTCACCGGGAAAGGCTCGCTGGTCGCGAGTTCGCTGACCGCCATCGGTGCGTCGGTGTGCTGTGTCGGGCCACTGGTGCTGTTGGCACTCGGTGTCGGCGGTACGTGGGTGGGCGCTCTGACCATGATGGAGCCACTACGCCCCCTCTTCATCGGGTTGACTCTACTGTTCCTGGGATTGGCATTCCGCAAGCTCTACCTGGTGCCACAGGTTTGTACGCCAGGTACACCCTGCGCCGATCCGCGCACGCTCGTGCGACAGCGACTCGTGTTCTGGATCGTCAGCGTGCTGCTGCTCGGCCTATTGGCCGTGCCGTGGCTCGCCCCGCTGTTCTACTGAAGGAGATTAACCATGCGCAAACTGCTGATCGCCGTGCTTTTCGCCTTGCCCTTCGTGGCGCTGGCGGCTCCCCCGAAAACCGTCACGCTCGACGTGCAGAACATGACGTGCGGACTCTGTCCGATCACGGTCAAGAAGTCGCTGGAGAAGGTGTCCGGCGTGAGTGACGTCCAGGTCAATTTCGACCAGAAGACGGCGACCGTCACCTACGATCCCGATAAGGCCCAGCCCGAGGCACTGACTGAGGCGACCGCGAACGCGGGATACCCCTCCACAGTGCAGAAGTGAGGTCACGATGAGCGCCATTGTCCTTGAGTCCGTGCTGACTTGCCCGCGCTGCGGCTTCGCCAAGCCGGAAACCATGCCCACGGACGCCTGCCAGTTCTATTACGAGTGCAGCAACTGCAAGGCGCTGCTGCGCCCCAACCCAGGGGATTGCTGCGTTTTCTGTTCGTTCGGCTCGGTGAAGTGCCCGCCGATCCAGCAGCAGCTTGGGTGTTGCTCATAGCGTTTAGGGGGATCACAGGTCGTCGTCTGGATTACGCAGTGGCCGCAGCTCGCCGCGCGCAACTTCTTCCGGTACCGCAAAGGAATACCGCCCGAGCATGTTGATGTGCTCGTAGATCAGCGGCGATAGCCGGGCCAAATCCTCTTCCAGCACTGGATAGCCGTGCTGCTTGAGCCGTTCCACGGCCGCCGTCATGTAGAGGGTGTTCCACAGCACGATGATGTTCACCACCAGGCCCAGAGCACCGAGCTGGTCTTCCTGGTAGCGCTGGCGGAGCTCGCCGCGTTTGCCGTGGAACACGGCGCGGGCCAGGCTGTGCCGGCCTTCGCCTCTGTTTAACTGGGTCAGGGTGGCGCGGCGCTTGGACTCGTCGTCGATGTAGGTCAGGGTGTGCAGGGTCTTCTCGATCCGCCCGAATTCGGCCAGCGCCTGGGCCAGCCGGGTGGGACGATCCCCCGTTTGCAGGGTACGCATGATGCCCGTGGCCGGTACCCGGCCGAGCTTGAGCGAGCCGGCCAGGCGCAGCAGGTCGTCCCAGTGCTCGGCGATCAGGTCGAGTTTGACCGACTGGCGGGCGAGCCCGTTGAGCTTGCCGTAGTCCGCGTCTGGGCGCGTGCGCCAGAAGCGGGTACCGCCGACATCGGCCAGCCGCGGACTGAAGTGGTAGCCAAGCAGGCGGAACAGCCCGAACACCACGTCACTGTATGCCCCGGTATCGGTCATGATCTGCGTCGGCTGCAACTCGGTCTGTTGTTCCAATACCACTGCCAGCAGCACCAGGCTGTCGCGCAAGGTGCCGGGCACGGTGATGGCGTTGAGGCCGGAGAACTGGTCGGAAATCAGGTTGTACCAGGTCACGCCCCGGCCGGTACCGAAATACTTCGGGTTGGGGCCGGCGTGGACGGTGCGCACCGGTACGACGAAGCGCATGCCATCGGCGGAAGCGACCTCACCGCCACCCCAAACCTGCGCCAGCTCCAGCTGGCTTTGCGCCCCCACCAGAATGGCGTTGGCCGCTGATAACGTGTCGTCGCGGATGTAGTTCTGGCTGACCCAGGACAGCCGGTCGCGGCGCAGGGCTGGATTGTCGGTGCGGATCAGCGGCTCCAGGCCGGTGTTGCAGGCCCCGCCCAACAGCACCGCGCACAGACTGGTGACCAGGTTGTCGGCCCGTGCGTTGCGCTCGGAGACATGGGTGAAGGCCTCGGCGAAGCCGGTACGAGCGGCGATCTCCAAGAGTATTTCCGGCAGATCGACACGCGGCATCAAGTCGGCCACGGCCGCACGCAGTTGCAGCAACGAGCTGGGCTCCTCCAGTTTGTCCAGCGCACCGAGCGACAGCTCGGTTTTGCCCTCGGCGCTCTCGCTCAGTTGAATCGCCGGGTTGTCGGGCAGGCGTGCGGCCACTGCCTGCCAGGTAGCATCTAGCTCGGCGCTCAGGGCATCCAAGGTGGTGCCGGCGTCAATGGTCAGGCCCAGAGAGCGGCAGATGATCGGTCGCGCCGCCAGCCATTCGGCACCGTCGAGCAGGCCAAGGCGCGGGTCTGCATAGCGCCAACTGGGCGAGACGAAGACATCGCGGCGGCGTAACGCCGTACGCAGCGCATCGAGCGTGCAGAACACATAGGCCCCCATGTCGAGGGAGCCATCTTCGCGGGTGATGTGCTTCAGCCAAGCCTTGGCCACGATCTCCTGCGGCGCGTCATCCTCCGGTTTCCGGCGCGACAGGTTCAGTTGCAACCAATCCAGGCTGGCGGCCACGCTCTTGCCGGCCGGGCTGAAGCCGAAGCGGATGTGCTTGAGCAGGTCAGGCAGGAAGCGGCGCACACTGCGGTAGCGTGCTTCCAATGCCAGGAAATAGACGTCATCGACCGGACGGATCAGCGCGTTGACCTCTTCCAGGGCCTTCTCCAGGGTGGTCCTCGGCAGGTCGTTGAACAGCCGGGCGCGCACGTTGTCATCGCTGATCGAGATGTCCAGCACGACCTTGCAGGCGGCGGCGAGCGTCGCGGCCGACCGATCCAGGTCTTTCAGGCTGCGCATGCGGGCTTTCTTGTCGGCCTTCTCCGCGTTGCTGAACAGGTCGCGCAGC
>LNAP01001897.1_pt1 | contig 21545 bp, 18 predicted proteins | sample 602601 | NCBI WGS metagenome assembly LNAP01 (sample SAMN02440304, study PRJNA202911) | soil metagenome | biome: Subtropical and temperate rainforests or woodlands; isolation source: soil samples (1 kg each in a 20% v/v slurry with milli Q water) were... ...
ACCGTTCCTGGCCTGGATCAAAACCGCCAAGCCGTCGGCCAGTTACGTGACGGAAACCTACAACAGCGTCAATGCGTTTTACCTGGTGAACGCGGCCGGGCAACGGCAAGCAGTGCGCTGGAGCATGGTGCCCGTCGCTCAGGATGCCGCGGGTGCTACGGCGCCTGAAGGGGGGGAATTCCTGGAGAAAGACCTGGTTCAGCGCATTTCCGCAGGACCGCTGCGTTGGCAGTTGAACATCACGCTGGCCAACCCTGGCGATCCGGTCAACGACGCCAGCAAGGCCTGGCCCGAGGGTCGCAAAGTGTTGAACGCCGGCACCCTCGTACTTGAAAGCACCCAGCCGCAACTCAGTGGCGAATGTCGCGATATCAACTACGACCCGCTGGTACTGCCCGCCGGCATCGAAGGTTCCGACGACCCATTGCTCGCCGCTCGTTCAGCGGGGTACGCCAATTCCTACTTGCGTCGTACCAGCGAAGTCAGCCAGTTGCCCTCTGCCCATAAACAGGAGTCTCGTCAATGAGCGCTCAACCGAACCACTTCGCGCCATTAGCGCGATTGCTGCACTGGCTGATGGCGCTGATGATCATTGCCATGCTGTTTATCGGCGCGGGCATGGCCGCTTCAGTGTCCGAGCGTCATGAGTGGCTGATTCATCTGCACAAACCCTTGGGCGTTGCGATTCTGCTGTTGGTGATCGTTCGCCTGGCCGTGCGCTTTTCCACTCGACAGCCACCGCTACCAGCGGATCTGCCGGGTTGGCAAGCGCTGGCGGCCAAGGCTTCGCATGTTTTGCTGTACGCGTTGATGCTGATCCTGCCGCTGCTGGGTTGGGCGATGATTTCAGCGGCGGGGGATCCGGTGATGCTCAGCAGCTCGCTGCAGTTGCCGTCGATCGTACCGGCGAATGCTCAGGTGTTTGCGTTCCTGCGCAAGGCTCACGGGTATCTGGCGTACTTGCTGTTCCTGACGGTGTTGCTGCATTTGGCGGCGGCGTTGTTTCACGGCTGGGTACGCCGCGATGACGTGCTGGACAGCATGTTGCGGGGCAAGGATCGCGGCTGATCCCTTACGTTCACTTGTAGCAGCAGCCTCGCAGGCTCGACAGCTGCTACACAGTCAGTGCGACGCGGCTTCCAATGGTTGGACCTTTGTGGCGAGTGTCAGCCACCAATAAATCAACGCCACCGCATTGATGCCTGCGCCCAGCAGGCATACGCCGAGCCAACCGGCCCACGCGTACATCGCCGTCGAACCGATCGACCCCAAGGCGCTGCCAATCGAATAGAACAGCATGTAGCCGGCGGTGAGTCGGCTTTGGGCTTCGGGGCGCACGCTGTAGATCATGCTCTGGCTGGTGACGTGCACGGCCTGCAAACCCAGATCCAGGGTAATCACGCCAAGCAGCAATGCCCACAACGAGGACTGGGTGAAGGCAATCGGCAGCCAGGAAACCAGCATCAACAAGAGTGACAAACCGCTGGTCCATTGTCCCAGGCCACGATCAGCCAGATGCCCTGCGCGAGCGGCGGCCAATGCACCGGCGGCACCTGCCAGCCCGAATAATCCGATTTGTGTGTGGGACAACGACAGCGGCGGGGCGCTCAGCGGTAGCACCATGGGCGTCCACAACACCATGGCACTGGCGAAGGTCAGTAGCGCGAGCACCGCACGCTGGCGCAGCACCGGTTCTTCCTTGAACAGCGTGAATACCGAGCCCAGCAAAGCGCCGTAGGAACTGGCGGGTTGCGCAGCTTCATGTTTGGGCAACACACGAAACAGCAGCAACGCCATCACCAGCGTCAAACCCGCCGACAACAGATAAATCGAACGCCAACCGGCGAGGTCGGCCATGCCGCCGGCCACTGTCCGGGCGAGCAGAATACCGACGACGATGCCGCTGGTGACCACACCGACCACACGCCCTCGCTGTTTCGGGATGGCCAATGTCGCGGCGTAAGCCACCAACACTTGTGTCACGACGGCCAATAACCCGGTCAATGTCATGCCGATCAGCAGCCAAATGTTGTCAGGTGCCAGTGCGATCGTGAGCAAGGCCAGCGCCGACAGCACAGTTTGCGTGACGATCAGGCGACGGCGATTGAGCAGGTCACCCAGCGGCACCAGCAACACCAAACCTGCGCCGTAACCGACTTGAGTCAGGGTGACGACGATGCCGATGGTTGCCGGGTCCATGGCGAAAGCCTCGGCCATGGCATCGAGCAGCGGTTGTGCGTAGTAAACATTGCCGACGGCCAGGCCGCAGGCGATGGCAAACAGCAGCACCACGGCGCCGCTCAGTGGATGTTCAGGTTTCATCAGGGGCTTCCTTGTGTGGTTTCAATATGAAACCAGTTGTACGGTAAGGAAGCTGGTTTTATATTGCAACTACATTTGATGGATGTGAGCGCGCTGATGGCTAAACGTACAAGCATGGAAAACGCCGAATGCCCGGTTGCCCGTTCCCTGGATGCCATTGGTGATTGGTGGTCGTTGCTGATCGTGCGCGATGCATTTGACGGCATACGCCGGTTCGGGGAGTTTCAGCGCAGTTTGGGCATGGCCAAGAATATTTTGTCTGCGCGGCTGCGCACTTTGGTGGCCCACGGCATTTTCGACCTGGTGCCGGCGTCGGACGGCAGTGCGTATCAGGAATATGTGCTGACCGAGAAGGGCAAAGGCCTGTTCCCGTTGATCATCGGATTGCGCCAATGGGGCGAGGCGTTTTTCTATGAGGCAGGGGAGGCGCATTCGCGGGTGGTTGACCGACAGAACGGCCGACCGGTGCAGACGCTGGAATTACGTGCCGAGGATGGGCGCTTGCTGGGACCTGAGGATTGCCAGCGGATCGCTGCCGAGTGAGGCATGGCTGCATGCCGGACATGCAGCCATCGAGGGTGATCAGCGCAAGGTATCGACCATGTCAGCCACGGTCGTCAGCACATCCTTGCCCAATTGCTTCGAGCGTTTGCCAGACCAGCCGGTCAGCGCATTCGGCGCATCGTTGTTGTCCTTGAACGGCATTTCCAGGGTCAGCGACAGGCAGTCGAACTTCTCGCCAACGCTGTTGCACGCCAAAGTCATGTTGGCTTTGCCCGGTTCGTCCCGGGTGTAGCCGTGCTTGGTCTGGAAGTCCTTGGTCTGGCGCTTGAGATGACTGCGGAAGTGCTCTTCGAGTTTTTCGATCCGGGGCGTGTAGCCCGGGTTGCCTTCGCAGCCGGCGGTGAATACGTAAGGGATTTCTTCATCGCCATGGATGTCGAGGAACAGGTCCACGCCGTACTTTTCCATTTGCTGCTGAACGAACAGCACTTCCGGACTGATTTCCTGGCTGGCGCTCTGCCAGGCGCGGTTCAGGTCCTGGCCCATGGCGTTGGTGCGCAGGTGACCGTGGAAAGCCCCGTCCGGGTTCATGTTCGGCACTAGATACAGGTCGGCGCTGGTCAGCAGTTTGTTCAATATCGGATCGTCGTGATTTTCCAGGCGTTCGATCACGCCTTCCATGAACCATTCGGCCATGTGTTCACCGGGGTGTTGCTGGGCGATGATCCAGACCTTGCGTTGACCTTCGGCGCCCGTGCCTTTCCGCAGCAGCTGGATGTCGCGACCTTCGACGCTTTTGCCGGTGGCCAGCAGTTCGGTGCCAGCCTTGGTCAGCGCTTGCTCGATCAGCCAGTCATGACGGCCACGGCTGTAGGGTTCGAAGTAGGCGAACCAGGCGTGGGTGGCGGTGGCTTCAAGGCTGAAGCGCAGGCAGTCACCTTCGAAAATGGTCGGCACCCGGAACCAGTTGACGTGGTCGTAGGACGCCACCGCCTGATAACCATCCCAGGCTTTGTTGTAGGAGGACTTGCTGGCATTGTTCAGGCGAAACCAGTGTTCCTGACCGACGTGCAGACCGCTGGCCTTGAAGTGGAACCACTGAAAGTGCTGACTGCGGGTGTCTGGTTTGATCGCCAGCAGGGCTTGCAACGGATTGCTGATGTCCAGCACTTCAATATTGCCACTGTCGAAGTTGGCACTGATGTCGAATGAGGATTTGGCCACGGTCATAGTCGATTCCTGAATATGATTTTATGGCTGTTACTTTACACGTTGGGAAGGGATTAGGAGGACGGGAAAAAATCACTATACGAATGTTACAGGTCAGTTTTTTCAGGTGGTTGGAAGCATAGGTATGGTGAGAATTGGGCTATATGACCTAGATTGGGCCTGCGTTCGGCTCTCCAGGCATACTCGTTAAGCACTGCGCAGACCTATTGCGTTGCGCCATTGAGTGTCAATCTCTTGAGTAGCCTGAGAGTCGAATTTGTTGGTATTAGCGCGTGCAGTTCGAGCGTGTCAATGGCATTTTCTAGATCAAACGCCAAGGAGGCATGTATAGGTGGGGCCAGCTTGGCTGTTTTTGACTGCCAACGATGGGGTACGGATTTATAGGAGTCGTCCTGTAAATGTTGGATGTGGGTGGGCTTTTCAGCACCATTTACAGCTAACAATTACCTACGACGGCAGGTGCGGGTCTTCCACCTCACCTGTCGGGTAAGAGGCAGTCTTGCCAGAAAGGATATTATTCCATGCTAGTTGTCTTTGCTTATCCTCCCGCTGAAGCTCACCCAGAAGGGCTTCTGGTATTGCAGCATCTTTAGGGTTGGCCACATATATAGGGGCGAAAGCGAACTTAACGTCAAAGGGCGCAAGGCCGGGGAGAGATCGACGACCGTTGAGTAGTTTACGCATAATGCTCACACGTTGGTGCCAACTCAAGCCAATGTGTTTGCATCCTTGGTTAATATGGACCATAAGGTTTAGTGCGGTCGATGCGTCGACAATTTCTTCTAAACTCATCTTAAAGACTAAATGAGGTGAAGTTCCTTGCGACAAGATACGCTGTGTGAAAAGCGTCAACAGTGGGGCAGTCAATTTCCTCTCTTCCCACCAAATACATCTCATAATCAAAATATCGAAGATACTTCTTATCAAGATTTCGCTGTGCTTTTTGTTTTTATGAGATAGAGCTTCGAATAAGAGCCAAACTAGAGCAGCTAACGCATCCAGATTCGCTTTTTTTTCCAGTTTGGTTATCAGTGCCTTTGTAACGTCGGTTCGTTTCAAATGTACTTCGATGTCGCCGACTTTTTCAAACATTACCGAGAGGATCTCTGGGTTGAGGCGTTGAAGGAAAGTTTCGCTATAGGTGCTGCGGCTTGGTTTATTTTTCAATACATCCCATAAAGGATGGTGCAGTTCCTGGAGAGAACCAGGTAAGATTGAGTTAACCCGCTCTGTCAGTCGAGCTTGGGGAGTATGGATTCCGAACTCATAACTCTGCCATTTACAGCGATAACTCGGCCTGTCATTGTCCGCGCGCCGTCTGAACGACTCAGGTTCAAAATACTGTTCGAGTGCATAGGCAGTATGTAGCTTGCTACGCTTCCGCACTCCCTCGTACCAAAATATTACTCTCACAATTTCCAGAAGATCACGGTTCGGATCCATTTTTTTTGCATGTTCAACATTCCGCATTTCAGAGCGAAATTGAGTATGCAGTTCTAAGAGTTCATCTGAATCAAGCATATACGTTACCTCCGATTGAGAAAGTACAGTAATAATCTCCGAACAGATTGTAGCAGCTTCGTGTGGAAGTTTTGTCTACCATGATCTGCAGCAGAGGCATATAGGTGTGTAATTCACTCCGGTTGCCGGTTAGCACCAAAGCGGTTGAGCGGTTGAGCGGTTGAGCGGTCAAATTGAATGCAATTAAGTGGTGAGTAACCATGCAAACAGATGATCAAGGGAAATACTCTTTCGCGACGGTTTATCCGTCACCCCAGTTTTTGAGCAATGCAGGGTATGACAAGGTCTCAAACATCCCCGCGATTTTTGACTCGCGCCCGGGTTACCACCGATTTGGTAGCCGGTTCCTAATTGATCGTGGTCTAGGGCTTTGGGATCAAAGTGGTCGTGGCGCCCAGCGACTCCCTATCCCGCCATCAACCAGGAGCATGCAAAACTATGCGGAGAGGCTCTGCAATTTTCTAGAGTGGTGTGACGTCAGAGGATACGAACCGATGACGCTTGAGTACAGTCAGGACCTGATAGGAAAGTACCAGGCGAACATGCTCAGTGGCGCCTGGTCTCGGGACAACAGGCCATTGGCCGAGGCAACCATAAACGTTCGCGTCGAGATCGCAGCCGAGTATCTGACATGGGCGGCCGACAAGGGTTTGCGAACACTATTTGTGGTGCCCAAAGTCACACGAACCTTCGTACCTAGTAACCCCAGAAATTCATATGGTTCTGAGCCGAAAGCAATCGACGCGAGAAAAGGCAAGTTACGTGTAAGCAAGCGACTCAGCGGTTTTCCATTGGATGAAGACATTGCCTTATGGCACGCACGGCTTAACAACAAATTAATTAGGGGACCAACAGAGGCGCTGATCGCAGAGCTGATTATGGAAACAGCCATCAGGCGCGAGGAGGCGGCTTGTTGGCGGCTCGACACTCTGCCTTTGGATTCAGATGAGTGGAATGTCCTAAATCCTCATGCGGCTTACGAGAAGCAAGCCATATTGCTGGAGATAAAATTTGGCACAAAAGGAGTGGAATATGGGCGGAATCATGGCGACAAAATTGGGCCTTTGGGTACGATTCGGGTTCCACTTTCATTGGTGGAGAAGTTGCATGTCTATCGTGAAAAACAACGCCCTCAAGCACTAGATGTATCTGTCAGGGAGGGGCGCACTGTTTCAGAGCAACGGCGAATCCAAGATGAAACGGTCCACCTTTTCCTAAATCCGCTGACTGGCAAACGATACACTGGCAACAACATCTACGAATCCTGGCGCAGCGTCGAGCGTCCGAAATGCTGGTCGCCACATATGGCTCGCCACTACTGGGCATGCACGCTGCTCTGGCGGCGGTTGGAAGATCAGCGAAAGCTTCTGGAGTCTGCTATCAAGTCTAATGTAGATGCATTGGTCATCCAGTCGTTTCAAAGTACTGCTCTTTCGATAATAGAGCTCGAAATACAGCCGCAACTGAGACATGTCTCGCGTGAAACAACGAAGATCTATTTACAGTGGGTCTTCGATCAGCTTGGAGTCAATCTAAACTTGCAAGAGCGGTGGGTCGAGGTATTGCGGGATGCTGACGATGATATGAAATCATGAGCATCCGACGTCTTAACAAAGATCATCTACAGAAAAGTGTAGACAAGTGCGTTAAATCATTGGAATTTGGATCTCCGCCGGAGCCTCAGAACCAACTACAGTTCTGGGTTCAGCATTCAAGTCAAGATACTTTTGTCGATTTAACTGATTTTGCAGGCGGCAGTCAGGAAGAGGTTTTCTACAGCGGTAAATGGATTGGTGGTTATTCTGGAAGACCACGGCTCATCCGCCAGCTAGCGCCTGCACTCAAGGCAAATCTATTAGGAGTTTCGTCGGATACTGTTAGATACCGCATTTCCGCGCTTCGTATGTGGTGGCGCTTGTTTGATCGCATAGAAAACGCTGCCAAGCAAGCAGGAGAGGCAGATGTTCACCTTGAAGACGTCCGCCAGCTAACACGGGTATATAGTGATTATGCGCGTCAGAGCGGAATGTATCGTACTACGTTTAATTTTTTCACAGCTATTGCTGATGTTTCTTTGAAGGAGCTTGGGGCACCAAAATTGTATTGGGACTCACCTGTTGATCCCAAGGTAAATCGTAACTTACCGCCTGAGATTGAGACCGCTGTATTACGTATAGCGTTAAAACAGGCTTGGCAGGCAGTGAGACGCCAATGGTCGTTGATGGATCGGTTGCAAGACATAAACTTTGTTCCTGTTACAGAGGAGGAAAGCAATTTTTTTAAGCACTGGTGTTACTTCAACAAAATCCAGCGTAAATACAACGTGATACTGCCGACGACTGAGCAACTTATTGGCAAACATGGCTGGTACCGATTTAAAAACTCGAAAGGGTTAAGTATATCCACCTTGCGTGAAAGTGTGTTTCCAAGTATGTGGGATGCCCATACTGCTTTCCACATGTGCCTAGCGAACACCGGCTGGAATCCCGCGGTTTTGGCAATGCTTGATGTCAAGTTAGAAGATTCGTTCTTGCGTAATCACCCTCAAGACGAGAGTCGCTATATCTTGGTCGGTACAAAGGCACGGGGGGGTGGAAAAGAACAGTACGTAGGAGGTCTCTGGAAAACTACATGGGGTCCGGGTCCGATTATTCGCGACTGGCTTAAACGGGTAGTTCCGCTTCGAAAACAATTACAGGCCAAGCTTCTAGTTGAGCAGGACCGATACGGAGCAATGCTCGAAAACGGAGCTCCATACGACGAACTGGTCAAACAATACAAAGTAGTTCAGCGCCTTGAACGTGGGACGCGCAGTGTTTGGCTCTTCGTGGGTAAAACGGGCTATATCGGTTGGGTGGAGTCATCGATTGAACGCCATTACCTAAACGGTAAAGATGTATCTTATCTTGACTACCTCACTTATAAGATTAACGAAGAAAGAGAGGCTCGAGGTGAGTTCCTAATCAGTTCAGTAAAAGCATCTGACTTTCGCGACATATTCGCCATGTATATATGGCGTCAAAGCGGCAGTAATATCCTGGTGCTGATGCGATTGCTTCACCATGCTCAACTGAAAACAACACAGCGCTACGTTGATAATAATATTCTTAATGCCGAACGAGCTCATAAAATTAGAATATTCGTCGAAGATTTGTTTAGCGAACTAGGGCAGGGGCGGCTGGATATTACGATTCTTGCACACCGACAACAATTCGGTTCAGTGACACCCGAGATGGAAAAACGTCTCCATGACTACCGAGCTTTGGAGCGCAGCCGTTTGAGCTTTGGGTGCAAGAACCCACACACCCCCCCAATCGCTATACAGCCCGATACCAATGGTAGCAAGCGATGCGGGCAACAACGGTGTCTTTTATGTAGCGAGGGCGTAATGCTACCTGAGTCCATTGATGGAGTAGCGATGCGGGTCGAGGAGTTGAAGACTATCCAGAGCGCTATATCCGTGGAAGCTTGGCTCACATCAGACTTTCCGCAAGAACTTACAAATGGACTGAATGCACTTAAGCTCTTCCCGGTAAGTAACGTTCGCGTCGCCATGGCAAAATGGGCTCAAGCTATCTCTTCTGGCATGCACCGCGCTCCAGGTATAGGTTCGTTTATTAAGTTGGTTGAGGTTATATGAGCTTTATTGACGTCCACGCGTTGTCTAGCGATACCACAGCAGAATCTGACAATCGCAGGTGCGAAGAAACGAGAAAGTTATTTGCCGAAGAGCAGTTGCAGTATTTGGACTGCAATAGTGCAAGTCGGTGCCAGGCGCTACTTGGGCATGGCGACGAATTTGGAGTATGGCGAACGCCCGAAAGCCTTATTGGCAGACGTTTAATTCGTAGTAGTGCGATATTGCCGTTTAGAGAGCGACTTGTACGCTATTTGTCACCGAAACTTACGCGTACGGCGGATATGGAAAATCTAATTGGCGATGGGGTGTTGGAGATGACTCGCTATGCCCTTCTTTTGCGCATTGGTCCGTCAAGTTTTCGTAGATGTCAAAGTGATTGTTCTCTCGATCCTACATCGATAGTGAGAGAACTCCATACAAGTTTGCCGCCGATTCTTGCTAAAGGGATACAGCGAAAACTAGAAAGAAAGCACTCTGATGAACTAGGGATTGTAAGTTGCCTGAGCCTAGATGATTTGAGTGATTTAAGTTTAGATAAAAATTGCCGGGCCGTCCTAAAGAGGATGGCTATGTTTGCAAGTCGAGGCCTTTGGAATGATGCTCCAGTCGTTGCCGACTTAGGGAAGACAACTAACCCGAAAGGCAGTGCAATACCGCGACCCAAGGAGAATAGAGCCAATCCATTTTTGCCGATTTCTGATGATTACATGGCGAAGATGGGGGCGCGAATTTTATGGGTGGTACGAGATCTAGGACCTAATTTGATTTCGCTAGCGGAAGCTCTTCCCAGGTTAAATAGCTCGCATCTTAATAGTCGTTCGTTTCCAACTCGTCTTAAGCATTATTTAGAGCAGAATGTTTTTAGAGACCGGGAGGGACGACTAATTATTCAACCGCCATTCCGTTTTGAAATTGGAAGCAGTCTAGGGGCGCACCTTGCTTCAAGAGGTGATATTGATGATGAGCATGAATGGCCGCCGCGGACATGGCAGCACGTCCAAGCCCTGATGGTTACCTTACAGGCTTCACACCTTTGGATTGCGCTGCTCGCTATGGCTGGACGTGTCCAGGAAGTCCTAACCTTGCAACGTGATTGCGTGGTGTCGAGTCGTAGCGGTGATATGAATGTGAGCGGCAAGACGTATAAATTAAGCCAAAAACTGGCAGGAGAAGACCGTGAATGGCCGGTTCCTAAAATTCTTGTAGAAGTGCTGGATCAACAAGTTCAACTAGTTAGAGCCTGCGAGCGGGCTGAGTGGCAAAGATACGGTGATGATGAATTCGAAACGCTGCCGGCTGAGGGCGATCACCTTTGGGCTGCGCTTGGCACCGGTCCTAATGCAAACCCAGAAAAGCAACTATTAGATGTCAACCATGCGTTAAGGAAGCTAGCAAAGCGCCTCGGTATGACCCCCAAGCCCGGTGGTGTAAATCTACACTCACACCGATTTCGCAAAACAGTTGCTCGTCTGGCGGCTTTGGCCATTGTCGATAGCCCGCGCGTGCTGATGCAGCTTTTTGGTCATAGTGATATTGCAATGACGCTGCAATACATCCTGACAGACAAGGCTTTGCAACTGGAGATAGAGCAGATTGCGCAGGAGTTGCGCATCATGCGTTGCCAAGAGGTTATCGAAGACATTCATATTTCATTGCACAAAGTGGGGGCGCCCTCTTTTGGTGGCCATGGCGGTGGTGCTGTCCCGCATATAGTCGAGTCAGTAAAAATTCAGGAAAAAATTCTTCATCGTCAGGGGCGTCTATGGGACGTCGATTCCGCGTACGATTTGGCTGTGGTTCTAACCAATAAAGGGCAATATTTCCGTGTGGTCAAGCCCGGTGTACTCTGTACCAAGCCCTCGAGAGAGGCGAGTCCGTGCAAGTGCGGTTCAAGCTGTGAAAACCGCATCGAGGATAAAACCGCAAGGCGTGACGTAGCGGAGATTGTTCCAGTCTTGATCAAACAAGGCCTGCTCGCATTGGAAGAGAACCGGCTGCTTTTGGTCGCGAATGTAGTCGAGCAGTTAGAGGAGGAGCTGGAGCGGTTTGACGACATTTGCGCTATTTGGAGTACCAACCCCGAGTTGATCACTCTTCGGGAGGCAGCGAAGTCATAATGGTCAACAAATTCCAGGATGCTGCGCTGGCTCGCGGCAAAGAGCGGACGGCGGCGGTCGGGCACAGGGTACTTGCTGCCATGGACACCATTGCTGCCGAGATTAATGAGAACGGCGGAATTTACCCTCATAACGGCGGAGCAGTGAGTAAAAACGAAGTCGCACGACGGGCTGGAATCGGAAAGACTACGTTCTTCACTACCAAGCAAGCAGAACTGAACTCCCATGTGGAAATGTGGCTCGAATCCCTCAAGAAGAAGGAAACTGTCGGGCGCATGCGGGTTCGTCTCTCCTATTCGGAGCGCATCAAGGCATGGCAGACCAAATACCACGATCTTGAGAACGCTCACGTCAAAACGGAGCTCGACCTCCTAAGCGCACAAGCCGAACTGGAGGAAGAACTGGACCGGGTCGTGAAACTCAGAGAGCAAAACGCCGCGCTCCTTGAACAGCTTCGGATGGTAGGAAACTCCAATGTCATTCCCATCATGAAAAGGCCACAGTGAACGTGATAATGGCGCACCTCAAGAGAAACGCCAGCTATAGGCCGTCTGCTGACTGTCGCGACCAGTTGAATCCACAGTTAACCCTTTAGTCGCAAGAGGCCGCGAATGGCCAAAACAGACGTTGAATGTCGATCAAGCGGCTGCTTGAGCAACGTTAAAGGGAGATAACGAAGACATCCTATCTATGTGCCCGAGGTTGGCACCGCGTTTGCGATGCACAATCAGTCTCGTCTTCCAAAAAGCCCTCGAAGCATGTGATATATGCAAAAACGTTTATGCATCACCGGTTCAAAACGCCAACCCCTCTGCTACCTGAATCAACATCTCTTCAACCTGGCGGGCGCCTTCAGTGGTAGAGAGCATCTCAATTGGGCTCTTACCCGAAAATCGGGACTTGGATTTCGAGAGCCACCGCTTACTCCTCTCGTCACACCCGAAAAGCACCTCGGCCATGGCTGTGATATGTACAACACGGGACAGGCTATCACTCTCACGCAGTGTGAGTCGCTGGCCACGCGCTAACCTTGTTTTGAGGGTTTTGAGCGGAATGATCTGGTCACGCGCTCGTGGCCGTATCGAGCCAGACTCAAAAAGGGTCTTCACGGTTCCGGCCGAGAAACCAGCCTCAATCAGATCGTGGATATCCTGATCTGTAGCGTCTGTAGGGATATGCAGAAGCACCTCCAGCCGGATCCGGTAGGCACCGTAAGCACTCTCGCGCATATGCTCAACAAACATAAGTCACCTGCTAGGTTTGGCCTTTGGCGTATAGCATCCGGCAAAGACTGCAGCGAGTGGCCGTATGTTCGCCGGCTTGCCATGCAAGAATCCGTGTCGCCTGCCAGAGCTCCAGTACGGGCTTCTATCTATGAGTCGCGGGACGGGGACGAAAAACTCTCTTGTCGGATACGCTCAAGCAACGAGTCCAAATCCGTATCAGGATCGAGGAGCAAAAAACTCTCGAGAAGAAGGGTAAGCGGGTGTACACCCATTCTGCCAGCAAGCTCCGATGCTTTCTCTAAAGTGACGTTCTTAAGGCCTCGCTCTAGGGTGCTGAGGTATGTCCTACTGCTGACAATTCCAAAATCTTCTTGGGTCAACCCCTGGCGAAGCCGTGTGTTGCGCAACGCAATGGCAAACGCTTCCCGCAGTTCCATTTTGCTTCATCCACAAAAGGAACGATGAAGCCTTTTTGAGCTCTATAGGGCTACAATCTATAGTGTTCATTTAGAGATGTTTTTTATGCCAGCACTACACATGAGCGCCCGTCAGTTATCCGAGACGAGTAACGAACACAGCCCCTCAACCATGCTTATTGTAGCGGTGGCGAACATTGCTCAGCCGGAGCAGGGTGTAGAGATAACCAAGTGCATTTACGGCCAAAACCTGATCGACCTCTTCAATGAAATGGATCGACCAGATTCAGACAAGGCCATCGTTGGCGTCCTGCTCGCGATTCCTCCAGCACTTAACGGTTCTGCACAATGGATCGCTGAGACTGTGTTTGATTTTGCCCGTGTCAAGCTCAAGAGGAGGGGAGAGGCTTGCTTGGATACATATGCATATCGGCTTGCTTCAAAAGCTGTTTTCCGAGACAACGCTAAGGTCGACCCAGCGGATATCCTTGACTGGAGATCACTCTACGAGACGTCCAACGCGAGGGGAGACTTCGACGCAGAACTTGTTGCTCATCAAACTTGGCTGTCGATCGTCATTACTCGGATGGTCAACGCAGTCAATCTACCTGACGATGTGGAGGCCCCTGAGTAATTGTCAGCATTTCATAGTGATGCTTAGCTCAACCGTCATGGAGTAGATTTTAAAGGAGGTAGTCCCCAGACGGGACTCTAGAAAATCGATCATAAGTGGGATTAATAAACGCTTCAGGCTGTCGAAGCCACTCTATGTAAGACGATGCATCTACCGCGACCCGTGGTTTACACAAGAGATCAGTCATGAAAGGAAGGCGAAAAGTCAAAACGTGCAAGTGGTTTTTGAAAGCTCAATTCGTGGTCGAGGCTCAGCACATGTACGCATGCAGATCAAAGAAAGTAGCACACAGATTTCTTGATGCAGCATCGCAATTCGGAGCAGAGCACGAGCCAATAGGGCGACTTGCGGGCGGTTCGAGCCCCCCTTAGCCAAGCAAGCAACGAATCTCAAACGGCGCGGCATGATAGCGGATGTGGAATTTGATGCCGAAGCGTCGGACGCGCTAGCTAATGGCATAGCCAAGCTGTTTGGGGGTAGGGAGTAGAGCTGTACCTAAGCCAACAGTGACGTGTTGCCGTCGATGCTGCTACTGGCCATTTTCTTAAGTACTTTTTACGGATACCGAGACAGTGAAATTATTTGAAGGGGGGCAAGAGTCTCTTTCCAGTGATCCTTGAAGAACCTTACTTTAAGTTACTGCTTACCAACAGTGCGCGTCATGCAGCGGGAGAATTGAAAAGTAACTAGGGGGAGAATTCGTGACGAAGGATTCCGATAAAGATGTCAAAGGTGTCGCGAGCGAGGCATTCAGTCGTGCCGAAATCTCTGCTCGATCGGGTAAACCAGTACAGGACCACGAGCTAGCCTGGTGTTCACCTTCAGAAGCGGCGCTTATAAGAACAGATGAGAAGCGTCGGACTATCGAAGAAAGAGAACGGGAAATGGTTGCCCTCGCCAGAGCTCATATTCTGACGTGCGGCGACTTCCTTCTGGTTCAGGATTTGGCTAACCATCTGGGTATCCACGTTGAGCTCCTAAGTCCCGCACTCAAGGAGTGGGAAGCGGACCACCGAATTTTCTCGATCGATCACGATGGCTGCAGGTCTTTTCCAGTTTACGCGTTCCCATCGCAAGGCGGCGCCAGTCCGATTCCGGGCCTTAGAGATGTATTATCTGTTCTTTGTCCCATGAAAGATGGTTGGGGCGTTTCATTCTGGTTTATCTCTCCTAACGGATGGCTTGGAGGCAAGCGCCCACAGGACCTCCTTTCCACCGAGCCAAGCCGCGTGATTTCAGCTGCACACGAAGAAGCTGGTGGTGTCATGCATGGCTAGTACGCGAGACCCTCGCCAAATCCGACGATAGAAGTGCATGCTGAAATCGCGGAAAGGGAAATACGGAAGCGGTAACGTCGATCCCAGTTTTGAATTTTACATGCTGAAAACTTCGAGAATTAGTTCGGTGCACTCTTCGAGACCAGGCGCCAGCTGGAGCATCCGTTCATTGCTGGAGAGCGCTTTACTGCTGCCGACGTTTATGTTGGCTCCCACATCGGCTGGGGGCTAGGCCTGCGCACCTTGCCGCACAGAGCCGCGTTTCTCGCTTACGCCGAGAAGTTAATGAGCCGCGACGCCTATGCCCGCAAGGTAGCTAAGGAGAACGCGCTGTAGTTGAGGGTGCAAGTGTGCCTCCGGCTCCTCAACAATCAGGCTTCGATAGGCCGCCTCTGGATTTTTGGCCAGTTCGCTAAGTACCACAGCCATGAAAATAAGGTTGTTGAAACCGAGCCCGTTTTGCTCAATCGCCATGGATTCAGCCGTTAGAGAGAGCCGCGCGGACAGGCGCTGGAAATCTGTTGCGCTAAGCCCTACGGCAAGTACCTGAGCCAGTTGCTCACCCATCATGGAGTCATGTCGCGTCGAAATCGCAGCATGAGTACTTTTGATCGCCTCATTCTGCTGCTGCTCATCCAGATCTTTCAATGCAGCGTTAATCGCTTCGCGGCCTGGTTCATCGGTCAGCAGGTGCAGAAGGCGAGCCAGCTGACTATTGCGGCTTGGACGCAGCCCTTGAGCGGCATCTCGCAGAGGTTGCAGATAGACTCCGCGAAGGTTTTCCATCATGTCCGAGGTAAGCGTGATGTCCTGATGATCGCCACTCCACCGTTTCACCTTGAAGCGACCCGTTTGATCGGCATCGGTATAACAGACATGGATGTGCGCTTCCATGGTCTTGTCAGTGCTGGGCTTGAGTGCCGCGATGAAGTCAGCCTCGTCGTCGAGGCTCAGATCCCTGAAAACGAAATGGAAGCTGATGTCACCCTCCGATTCTCCCTCACGCGGCCGATGGCGGTCGGAGATATCGAGGCGAGGGTAAGGCTCTTCATGCCCGGCGAGAAGCGTCCGAAGCGCATCGACTACAGCGCTTTTTCCTACGTTGTTCGGCCCGACTAGCACATTCAACCCAGGCTGAAATTTCAGCTTGGTGTCACGCAGCTTGCGGAAGTTTTTTATGGTGAGTTCTGCGAGGTACATGAGGGTCTCCATCCTTGATTTACGGATGGAATCCTATTCGCACTGACGTGCGCAATAGGGGAGGGAAAAACAGTGACGCCAAGCGGAGGGGAAGTGGCAGATGGGCCTATTTGTGGGGCGTGGCCATTACTGTAGTGGTCTAACGAAACCGGATGCGAAATTGCACTCCACTTGACCACCCGTTTGCATTCGACCTGACCAGTCATTTGCATTCGTTCAGACCACCGATTGCATCGGATTTTGCCCGGTACGCTTTGTGACCATGATAGGCAGAAAACGGCCAAAAGCAGCCATTTCCCCCTTGAGTCCATTAGGCACTATTGCCTGTGAATCGAAAGCACTTCTGACAGCCATCACATCACACGATATTTACGCCACCTGCTAACCGCATTCTTTGCTTCTACCTACGCAAAACTCCTAATTCTGAAAGAGAGCTTTCTCATGGCCTGGATTAGAGATAAAGTAACTGTAACTACATAAAAAGTAGAATTCGTTACATGAATAGCTGGCTTGTTCTAATTCTCGGTCTACCAACCGCCAATGCCACCGAACGCATGCGTGCCTGGCGTGCCTTGAAAACCAGCGGTGCGGCAGTCTTACGCGATGGTGCCTACCTGTTGCCTGATACCGGTGTCTGTCGTGAAGCGTTAGCGTCTGTCGAGCGTGACATCCTGGCCATCAACGGCACCGCTTACGTCTTGCCCGTCATCGATCCTCACGGTGAGCGCTTTGTCGAGCTGTTCGACCGTAGCGAGGATTACACCAAGCTTCGTGCAGAAATCGAAGCATGCCGTGCACAGCTCAATGCTGAGAACGCGCTGGCCAGCACCAAGCAGATTCGCAAGCTGCGCAAAGGTTACGACCAACTGACCAGCATCGATTACTTTTCAGGCAAGCCGAAACAGCAGATCGATTCGGCTTTGCGGGAACTGGAGACAGCAGTCAGCAGAGCGCTGTCTGCGGATGAGCCACATAGCTGCGATCAGCTGATTACGACGCTAAGCATCGGCGACTATCAGAGCCGCATATGGGCAACACGTAAGCGCCCCTGGGTCGACCGACTGGCCTGTGCCTGGCTGATTCGCCGCTTCATTGATCCGCAGGCTCAGATCCTCTGGCTGAATAGCCCACAGGACTGCCCAGCGGATGCCCTTGGTTTCGACTTCGATGACGCTACCTTCAGTCATGTCGGCAACCGCGTGACCTTCGAAACCCTGCAAGCCAGTTTTGAACTCCACGAGCCTGGCCTTAGCCGCATTGCCGTTCTGGTGCATTACCTCGATGTCGGGGGATTTCAACCGATAGAGGCTGCCGGCATCGAACGAGTGCTGGCAGGACTACGTGAAACCATTACCCATGACGACCACCTGCTGGCTGCTGCCAGCGCCATCTTTGACGGCCTGCTCGCCGAGTTTGTGAAAGAGGAACATCCCAATGATTAAGGTTTCCCCATCAGGTGTTGAAGAGGATCTGTCGAGGCCTGAACCGATCAGTTTGCGTGAGGCGTTTTGGTTCTGGCTGAAGTTGGGATTCATTAGCTTTGGCGGGCCCGCAGGACAGATCTCGATCATGCACCAGGAGCTGGTAGAGCGGCGGCGCTGGATTTCCGAGCGGCGGTTTCTGCATGCCCTCAACTACTGCATGCTGTTACCAGGGCCTGAGGCTCAGCAGTTGGCGACCTACATCGGTTGGCTGATGCACCGAACTTGGGGCGGTGTGATCGCCGGAGTGCTGTTTGTATTGCCCTCGCTGTTCATCCTGATCGCCCTGTCCTGGATGTATATCGCCTTTGGCGAAGTCCCGGTGGTGGCGGGCCTCTTCTATGGCATCAAGCCTGCCGTGACGGCCATCGTAGTGCAGGCGGCACATAGGATCGGCTCTCGGGCGTTGAAGAACAATTGGCTGTGGGCCATAGCAGCGGCGTCGTTCACCGCGATCTTCGCCTTCAATGTGCCGTTCCCGCTGATCGTGCTGAGTGCGGCGTTGCTCGGCTACTTTGGGGGTCGTTTTGCTCCCGAGAAGTTCAGAACCGGAGGCCATGGCGCAGCCAAAAAATCCTATGGCCCGGCCTTGATCGATGACGACACCCCGTCCCCTGAACATGCCCGCTTTAGCTGGTTAAAACTGGCGCTGCTGGCACTCATCGGCGCTGCGTTGTGGGCGTTACCGATGGGGATCCTGACCGCACTCTTTGGCTGGGAAGGCACCTTGACCCAGATGGGCTGGTTCTTTACCAAGGCGGCGCTGCTGACCTTTGGCGGTGCCTATGCGGTGCTCCCGTATGTCTACCAAGGTGCGGTCGGTCACTATGGATGGCTGACACCGACACAAATGATCGATGGCCTGGCCTTGGGGGAAACCACACCTGGGCCGCTGATCATGGTGGTGGCTTTCGTCGGCTTTGTCGGCGCCTATGTCTCTCAGGTGTTCGGTGCCGATCAGGTGTTCCTGGCAGGTGCTCTCGCGGCCACGCTGGTGACCTGGTTCACCTTCCTGCCTTCGTTTTTGTTCATCCTCGCGGGCGGCCCGCTGGTGGAGGCGACTCACAACGAACTCAAATTCACCGCGCCGCTTACCGGGATTACCGCCGCTGTGGTTGGGGTGATTCTCAACCTGGCGTGTTTCTTCGGCTACCACGTCCTGTGGCCCAAAGGGTTCAGCGGCCCCCTCGATTGGCCCTCCGCGCTGATCGCAATTGCAGCAGCGATTGCCTTGTTTCGCTTCAAGCGGGGCGTGATTCAGGTACTGATGGCCTGCGCGCTCGTTGGTTTGGCAGTGCATCTGCTGCGCTAGCGAGCGTGCGGTGATCGATAGTTCTCTGGCGGGCATTAGGCCTGCCAGATCACCCAGCCTACTGAGTTAGGCAGGAGGTGTTCCATGAGGTGGATTACCCGTGAACGACCCAAGATCGACCGGATTGCCTGTCCTTGGCTGATCACCCGCTTTATTGACCCCGAGGCCGAGTTTTTGTACGTACCCAGTAGGGAAGTTTTGCGGATTGCCGCAGAGAAAGACGCTGCGCCTTACGATATTCCGGGCGTTGAGCTTACCCATGAGGGCGAGCTGTGCAGCTTCGATGCGTTCCTGAAGAAGTACCAGCTCAACGAGCCTGCCTTGCAGCAGTTGGCCAAAATCGTGCGCGGGGCCGATACCTCCCGACTGGGTCTGACGCCGCAATCGGCTGGGCTGTACGCGATTTCACTGGGGCTATCGCAGCGTTATGCCGATGACCACGAAATGCTGGCACATGGTTTGATCATGTATGACGCGCTGTATGCCTGGTGCAAGGAGTGTCAGGGCGAGTCGCATAATTGGCCTCCGCAGATGTGAAGCGGTCTGTTCACACAGCCAGCCCAGCCCAGAGCTGGGCTCATGAAACACTGCACGTTCTGATCTGCGTATTGCTGAGACTTGGGCGAGGCGGTTGAACCCGCCCTGCCCGAGCAGAAGAGGGCCTCATGAACATACGGCGCAATCCACGTTTCGCTCTCCCATTCTTCGCCGTCCTGTTGACTGCGCTAGCAGCTATAGACTTCACAAGCCTTCGCTACTGTCAGGCGGCAGACGCGCCACCAACTAGCGGCCTACCGCTGAAGCACGTCACCGACATTCCACTGCCCGGTGGCGCCACTCGGCTTGACTACGAGAGCTACGATCCAGAGCGCAACCTGTTGTTCATCGCGCATCTTGGTGACAGCGAAGTTATCGCCTTTGACATGCGTGAGTCCCGCGTCATTGGGCGCATTGCTAACGCCTCGTCGGTACACGGTGTGCTCGTTATTCCTGAGTTGTCACGTGTCTACGCTTCGGCAACGGGTACCAACGAAATCGTTGCAATTGACGAAGCGACCCTGGCAATTGTCAGTCGCATACCGGGCGGCATCTATCCAGATGGCATGGCCTACGCGCCTGACGTTCACAAGCTTTACGTATCGAACGAAAACGGCGAAACCGAAACAGTGATCGATGTGCGCACGAACACGCGTGTTGCGACGATTCCGCTGGGAGGTGAAGTCGGCAATACACAATATGACCCGGTATCACGACACATCTTTGTCAATATCCAGACACGTCGGCAACTTATCGAGATCGATCCCGCGACCGATAAAATCGTGGCGCGTATTGATCTGCCAGGCGCACGTGGCAACCATGGATTGTTGATCGATCCGCGTGACCGGCTTGCCTTTATCGCGTGCGAAGGAAACGACAAACTCCTCGTACTGGACATGCACACCATGCGGGTTATCCAGGAGTTCGATACAGGGGGAACCCCTGATGTACTCGCGTTCGATCCCGTGCTGAGCACACTTTATGTGGCTGGAGAGTCTGGCATTGTGTCGATGTTCCACGTCAAAGGCGCCGTCGTCACGAAAATCGGCAGTGGCAGCGTGGGCCCGCGTGCACACGTCGTTGCCGTCGATGCCGCGACACACCGCTCATATTTTCCACTCAAGGATATCGACGGGCACCCGGTACTAAGGATCATGGAGCCCCGGTAGCGCATCCATTGATCAGCACTCGTTGACTCCTTTCAAATGTGTGGCGACTGGCTCACATCCTCTGGCGGTGCCAAAGCTACTTCCAAGGTTCTCCAATGGAATGTAGAGCGGAGCAGGCCACCTGTACCTTGAGCTGCTCAAACCAATAGTTTACGATCAATCGTATCCCCCCTAGGGGGATATGAAGTGCTTCCCGAATCGAAGACTCCTAGGCATTAGGGAAAAGCCCCGCAACTCACTCGACAACGATGAGCGTCGTCCTTGAAACCGACATCGTGAAACGTATTTGTCATCAATACCGTTGGTCAATCCGCTTGGCCGCCTGAGGCTTCACATGCTGAAAATCCTAGCCAACCGAACCTACCGTCACCTCTTTTTAGCCCAGGTGATTGCACTCGTCGGGACTGGCCTTGCCACCGTCGCGCTGGGTCTACTGGCGTTTGATCTCGCAGGCGCCCAAGCGGGCGCTGTCCTCGGTACAGCGTTGGCGATCAAAATGACGGCCTACATCGGCGTGGCGCCGATTGCAGCGGCTTTTGCTGAGCGTCTACCCCGGCGAACAATGTTGGTCTCGCTGGATTTAGTGCGGGCCCTGGTCGCGTTGGCGTTGCCGTTCGTGACGGAGGTCTGGCAAATCTATGTGCTGATTTTCGTCCTTCAGTCGGCCTCGGCGGCGTTCACCCCGACGTTCCAGGCGACCATCCCTGACATCCTGCCGGATGAGGACGATTACACTCGCGCCTTGTCGTTATCACGTCTGGCCTACGATCTTGAAAGTGTCGCCAGCCCGATGCTCGCTGCCGCACTACTGACGGTAATCAGCTTCCATAGCCTGTTCGCCGGCACGGTCATCGGTTTTATTGCTTCGGCAGCTCTGGTCTCTACGGTGCTGCTGCCTAAGGCGAAGCCGACGCCACGACGTAGCATTTACGAGCGAACCACCCGAGGCATGCGCATAT
>LNAP01001898.1_pt1 | contig 21544 bp, 22 predicted proteins | sample 602601 | NCBI WGS metagenome assembly LNAP01 (sample SAMN02440304, study PRJNA202911) | soil metagenome | biome: Subtropical and temperate rainforests or woodlands; isolation source: soil samples (1 kg each in a 20% v/v slurry with milli Q water) were... ...
GAACTGCGCCAGAAGGGCTACAAGATCATCGACGCCAAGTTCGCGCCGGATGACTACGAACACCCCGAGCTGATCAAAGCTGAGAAAAAAGGCAATCCCGCAAGCGGTGGCCAGAAGACCGAAGCCAAGGTGTAACCCATGACCGACTTCATCACTGTTGCAGACGTTGACGCATTGCTGGGGTCGGGCTGGGCGGGTGCCGGTGATCCGGTTATGTCTGTGATGCAGGCCAACGCCTGGCTGACCAGCAAGATTAAGCGTCCTGTCCCCGCCGAAGTACCGGCCGAGATCAAGCAGGCCGGCGCCCAAGTTGCAAAAATCGCCTCGACGGGTGCGCTGTACAAGGCCACCGACCGCGAGACGACCATCGAGACCGTATCGGCCACCTCTGGCACGTCCGTCAGCGAAACCTACGTTCAGGGCTCTGTCGCGCTGTCCTCCGGGGAGAACTTCGCCCTGGCGCTGATCTATCCCTGGACCACCGGCACCAACTCCATTCCGATGGTGAGGGGCTGAGCATGGGCCTACAGGACAAGCTTCAGGCCAAGCTGGCCAAGGCATTCGACGGGAAGCTGGCCAATGCCGTGTCGCCCTTCACCGGCTCCTATCAAGGCCCGGGCGTGTGGGACCCGGTCGAGGAAACGACTACAGCTGTCACTGTGACCTACACCGGTCGCGGCGTGCTGGCTGAGTACGAAACCAGGCGCATCGACAATATCAACATCCTGTCGGGCGACCTGAAACTGATCGCGCTGACCAATGAGGTCACTGACCGGCCAGCCGAAGGTCACACGATCACGGCACCCGACCTGGCCGACCGATCAAAGCCTGTCGCCTACCTGGTCAGGTCCGTGCAGGTTGACCCGGCGTCGGCCACCTACCAGATTCAGCTGAGGAAGTGACCTATGGCCAGAGGGTGGAGTGTGCCGCCAAGCCTGTTTATGGGGGCGGTAGAGCAGGATCTGTCGAAGAAGATCAGGACCATCGCAATTCAGCTGCTCAACGAGGTAACCATGCGAATGCCGGTTGATACCGGTCGCGCACGGGCAAACACCATCGTGAGCATCGGATCGCCGGTCTACCAGGTCCTGGATCGCTACGACAAGGCAGGCGGCAACACGATCATGGAGGGCGTGACCCGCCTGACTGGGCTTGAGCCCTATACCGTCGTTTATTTGCAAAACAATCTGCCCTACATCGAGAAGCTGGAAGACGGCCACTCGAAGCAAGCCCCAATAGGCATGTTCGGCGCGGCATTCAACAGCGTGGCGAGGGCCAACCAATGACCTTCGAACAGATCCGCGCCATCGTCATCACCCGCATGACGCAGTGGACCGGCATCCCTGCGGCAAACGTCGATTACCCGAACAACAAGGTGTTCGACCCAGCCGGGAAAACCATTTGGGCGCGGCTATCGAACATCCCTGGCCTGTCCAGTGCGCCAGAGGTCGGCCTGACCCCGCATGTGCGCAAGACCGGCCTCGTCGTCATTCAGCTGTTCGTGCCGAACTACACCGGAACCCTGGCCATCACCAAGGCCGCGGACACGCTGGTCGAGCAGTTCCAGTTCTTCAGCCAAGGCGCCTTCGAGTGCTTTGCGGCCTCATCCGCGCAACTCGGCGACGACGGCAACGGCTGGTTTCAAGTGAACATCCAGATCCCATACCGGGCGCACTGAGCCCCAACCCCACGCAGCAGGAGAAATACCAATGAGTTCAGGCGCCAAGAACCGGACGGCCTATGTCCGCGAGATCACGCAGGGCGTTACCCCTGGGTCCGGCTGGAAAGAGCTGATCCGCACGTCCTACGGCCTCGGCCCAACCCAAAACACCGCCGAAAACAACGAGATCTCGCAGACTCGAATGTCTCAAGGCACCTCCGCGACCACCGTTGATGTGGCTGGCGAGGTCGGTCAGAAGTGGCGCTACGGCGGCGCGATTGACGATTTCCTGGCCTCCTGCTTCGGCAAGGATTGGGCGGGCGACTCGCTAACCATGGGTGACGAGCGAATTACGTTCTCCCTGGCCTCGTTCGCCAGTGACGTGCTGGTTTCGTCGATCGCGCGCGGTGCTCAAGTCGCGTCGATGGCCTTCACCTTCGGCACTGACGACGACATCACCATTGCCACCAACTTCACGGCCACCGGCTGGGAAGGCAAGGTCGACGCCACCCCGTACTTCAGCAGCGCAGCCGCTGAGCCGCACGCTGCCCGATACAACTTCAAGGACTTCATCAGCCTGACCCTGGATGGCGTGGAAGCGGCACCTGGCAGCGGTACCTGCATCAGCGCCATGGACCTGACGTTTGACAACAACGTCCAGACCCAGCGCTGCATCAACAACGGCGCGTTCGTGGGTAACGTGATCCCGACGACTTTCAGCGTCACTGGCTCGATCACCATCGCGTGGTCGGCTGCCTCGTACGCTCTGTGGATCAAGCAGCAAACGGGAGATTCCGTGGCGGTGGCCTTCACCATCGAGAACGGCGACGGCCGCTACACCTTCACCCTTCCAGAAATGGAAGTGAACGGCGACTGGCCGGACGGTGGCGCGACTGACGTGATCGAGGTTCAGCTGAACGTGGCTGCACGCCGCACGGCTCCGACCATCACCCGCGCCGTGTACGTGGCGCCTACCAGCATCACTCTCGCCCCGGCCTCCGTGACCGTCGCGGTTGCCGCTACCCAGCAGCTGACCCCGACTGTCGCCCCGGCTGGCGCGTATCAGGGTGTCACCTGGTCGAGCAGCGACCCAGCCAAGGCCACCGTTTCGGCTACCGGCCTGGTCACGGGCGTTGCGATCGGCTCGGCCGTCATCACCGCTACCAGCGTCTCCGATCCGACCAAGACCTCGACTAGCAACGTCACCGTCACCGCCTAACCACCCACATGCAGCCGCCCCCTAACCGGGCGGCCACAAGGATTTCCGCATGGCCTTCATTCTGAAGAAGAAAGATCCGTTGGACTCCATTTCCACGCGCTGGATTGAGCCGGCCCCCGGCCTGCGCCTGCAAGTCGGATCGTCCGCGCGCGCTGGCTACGCCAGTGATTTTCGCCAGGTACAGCGTCACCTGGAATTCGCCTCTCGCCAGATGGGCGTAGGCACCGATGAATTCGACATCCTCAAGAAATCACCGCTTGAGATCCCAGATCCGGACATTCTGTTTGTTGAGCTGGCGTGCAAGCACCTGATCCTTGATTGGGAAGGCGTGGCCGAGGCCGAAGACCCGAACACTCCAGCCCCGTACACCCCGGAACGCGGCGTGGTACTGGTCGAGCAGATGCCCGAGGTTTACTTCTTGGTCCTGCAAGCCGCCAACGCAATCGCCCTGCGCCAGAAAGAGCAGGTGGCCGAAACGGTGGAAAAGCCATTGCCGCCTACCGATGGGCTGCCGAGTGGGCGGGCGCGGAAAACGAGCGCAAAAGAAAAGTCCACGAAAGGCTAAGGGTTCAAGTCCCCGAGCCGCCAGAGACTGACGGCGTGACGGCGGACATGCTGGGGGCGTATTTCGTGGTTAGCCGCGGGCGCCAGTACGTCGGCATGAATGGAGCCCCGGCTCCGCTGTCGGTGGGTTCGATCAACGAATACCTGGCAGCCTACGGCGAGCGCTACAGCCGCGAAGAGTTCGACGCGGTGATCTTCGCCCTTGATGACGATTTCCGCGCCAGGTGGGAAGAAAAGAACAAGGCTCCCGAGAAGTAAGGCGGTCACCCTGCTATCGTATGGTCATTGATTTATGACTGGGCGAGGCGGCGGGATGCATATTCTTTTAGGCTTGATCCTGCTTGTGGTGGCGCTGGTATTCGCGCCCTGGGCGGTGGGTATCGCTGTCGGACTGATGGCGAGTTATTGGGTCTTCGGCCTGATCATCTTCGCATTGGTGGCCTGCTGGCTTCTGGCCGCTCCAGTGGCACGCCTGATCAGGGGTTCGATCTCTGACCTGAATGCAGCCCCTGTAGCGCCAGTCGCTGTCGGTGGCTGCATGCCGGAGGATAGCTTTGCCCCCGTAGCGCCTGCCAAGTCGTGCGTGAAGCCCGAGGCGATTCCGCCAGTCGTGCGCCTTTCGCCGTGCGGCTCATGCGGCGAGCAAATCAAGAAAAGCAGCATGTACTGTCCAAGCTGCGGGGGAGATCCCCGAGCCAAACACTAAACAAGACCCGCTCCGGCGGGTTTTTTTACGCCCGGAGAACGCCATGACTCAGCAGTCCAGCCGCCTGGATATCATCATCGATTCGCGGCAGGCCCAGCGTAATGGCGAGCAACTGCGAATCACCCTGAACAACTTGGTCGTTGTCGGCGATCAGGCCAGCCGCTCCATGGACGGCGCCGGAACTGCGGCACGGGCTGCTGGTGCAGCGTTTGCCGCGCTGGGCGCAGGTCGAGTGGTCAGCGAGATCATTCGCCTGACCGACGCCTTCAAGTCCATGCAGGGATCGTTGGGCCTGGTCAGTTCGTCGAATTTGGTAGCGAGTGATTCGTTCCAGAAGCTGCTGACGATGGCGAACAACACCGGCAGCTCACTTGAGGCGACCGTATCCCTGTATACCCGTCTGGCCAACGCCACCCGAGGCGCCGGCTACACCACCGAGCAATTGCTTGGCGTGACCGATGCCATCAACAAAGCTTTCGTGATTTCCGGCGCAACCATGCAGGAAGCGTCGAACGCTGCCATTCAGCTGTCCCAGGGGCTGGCGTCCGGCACGTTGCGTGGCGAAGAACTGAACTCCGTCATGGAGCAGGGCCCGCGCATCACCCGCGCGCTGGCTGAGTACCTGGGCGTCACCAACGGCCAGATTCGCCAAATGGCTGCCGACGGCAAGATCACCGCCGAGGTCGTCACCAACGCACTGCTCAAATCGCTGACCTCGCTCAATTCAGAGCTTGACCGCATGCCACGTCGGTTCGAGCAGGCATCGACGGCACTGAAAAACAACTTCCTGGCCGCTGTCGGCCAGATCGACATCAGCCCGCTGATCAGTTCCGTCGATGCGCTGGCTGGCTCGCTGGCAAAGCCCGAAGTTGTCAGCGGCATCCAGTCCATTGCTACCGGCCTGGGTAATGTCGTGGCAATTGGCGGGGACGGCCTGAAAGCAGTCATAACCAATGCCGATGCACTGATGGCGATTACCGGCGCCTACGCCACAAAGGTAGGCGTCGGCCTGGTCAGTTCGCTGGCGCTTGCGGCAAAGGCTCGCCTGACCGATACCATCGCAGCTAATCAGCAGATCATCGCGTCCCGCCAGGCAGAAGTAGCCGCTGCCGCCGAGGCTGTCGCCATACAGAGCGTGGTCGTGGCTTCGACTGAGGCCAGCTTGGCTCGGGCCATCTACGCTCGCAGCGAAGCCATGGCGACGGCTCAGTCGGAACTGGCCAGCCTTAAACAGCTGAAGGCTGTATCTGCTCAGCTTGCCGCCGACCGCAACCTGGAGATTCAGCGGCAGAAGGCGCAGATAAGCAACGCCGGTCTAACAGCTTCGCACACCCGGCTCGCCGAGATCCGCACTGCTGAGGCGGCAATTACCTCACAGCTCACAGCTGCCGAGGCCCGTCTGGCTGCAGCGCGACAAGCTGAGCTGGCGACCGGTGCAGTCGTCGGGCAGCAAACCGTTGCGCTCAATGCCGCCCGGACTGAAGGCGCAGCAATCCTTGGCGCGCAAGCTGCAGCACAGAACGCGCTCAATGCCGCCGAATCGCGGGGCGCAGCAGTTCGCGGCGCTTCCATGGCGGCCATTGGCGGCCCGCTCGGCCTGGTAACACTGGGTCTGTCCGCCGCTGCCGCCGCTTACATCTATTTCAGTAGCTCGGCCGACACCGGTACGCAGTCGCTGATTGATCAAAACCTGACGATTGACGAGACGGTCAAGAAGTTCGACAGCTTGACCGCGGCCCAGCAGCGCAATCAGGCGTCGAAGTGGGCCGAGGCGCAGCAGGCGGCACTTGATCAGGCGTCGGCCGCGGCAAGCAACTACGGAAACATCGCAGAAAATGCGATCACCTCCGTGGGCGCGGCTCGAGTATCCGATCTGGCGACTCTGTCGAGCATGATTGCGCAAGTGAAGTCCGGGCAGAAAACCCTGGACGATGTCACTGTTTGGCTGCAATCGACGCAAGGCCTGTCGGGCTCATTCAAGTCCTCTCTGGAAGGGATTGCAGCCGGCTACGACACCAACATTCAATCGGCTGACGGTTATGCCGATCGCCTGAAATCCGTCAACAAGCACACGCAGGACTTGTCGGCCAATAACGGCAAGCTGGCAGCATCGCAAGACGCCACCAGTAAGGCCAATGGTGCCGGCACGCAGGCTTGGGATAAGTACATTGACCAGCTGACCAAGGCTCGCGACCTTGTAGGCGCCAACGCAGCGGCCGAAGCGGCATACACCGCTATCAAGATGGGTGCCAGTCCCGCGCAGCAAGCCCAGGCCAAGGCCATCGCCACCCAGACCGACCTGCTCAACAAGTACCAGGACGCAGTCAAGGAGAACAACAAGGCCGAGCAGGAGCGCCTGAAAACTCTGCTGGTGGCGAGCTACACCGCCGTGCAGGCCGCAGAGGATTCGGCCGCCGCACAGAAGAAGGCGCTGAACGATACTGCGAAAATTGCCGAGGACAGCGCGACCAGGCAAGTCAACGCAATGCAGCGGATCATCGACAAGTCGATCAATCTGGCTGCAGGAAGAAATCTGCTACTGGTTGATCAGCCCGAGCAAAGCCTCAGCGGTTACGGTCTGCTGACAAATGGCGGTACCGCGCCGGCTACCCCGCGCAAAACGCCTCAGCAGCTGGCTGAAGAGCAGATGGCGCAAATTGTAGCCGGCACCACGCCAAACAAGCCCACCAAGACCCCAAAGGGTCCAAGCGAAAAAGGTGCGCTTACTGCTGCATTGAGCGCCTTCGATGCTCTTTACAAAAAGGCAGACCCGGCAGCGCAGGCTGTTCGAGATCTGGCCGAGGCTCAGGAGAAACTGCAGTTCGCGCTCTCGAAAGGGAAGATCACGCAGGAGCAATACGGTGTTGCGCTGGGCCAGGCATCGAGGGATTACGCCGCGGTCATCGCCAAGACAGGGGAGCTCTCCCAGGCTGAGCAGTATCGGGCGCAGATCCTCAAGCAGCTGCAGAACCAGCAAGACGCGGCCAATGCAGCGGCGGCAGCGGTGGGCATGGGTTCCGAGCGGGCAGGGCGCGAGCAAGAGCGCCTGAAACTGGAAAAGGAAACCAACGACCGGCTTCTGCAGCTGCGCACCGAGCTGGCGAACGCCCAGGGCGAAAAGCAACGCAAAGCCCTGCAAGACCAGATCGACATCACGAACGAGATGTACCCGCAGCAAGTCGCAATCATGGAGAACGGCTGGGCTCAAGTGGATGCCGCGCAAGCCAACTGGATGAATGGCATCACGGCAGGGTGGGATAACTATCAGGCCAAGGTCACGGACGTGGCCAGCCAAACCGCAACGATCATGACCGATTCGCTCGACACAATCACGGCTGGTTACGGTGGCGCATTCTCGAAGATGGCCCTGGATGGTCAGACCTTCGGTGAGGTGACTCGAGGCGTGTTCGACAGCCTGGCTCGTACCGTTCTCGACGGCCTCGGGCAGATGGGCGTGCAGTGGCTGGTGCTGCAAGGCATCAAGATGGCTTTCGGCCAGACCGAGCAGGCCTTGCACTTTGCCAGGATGGCCGGCATTTCAACCGAGATGACCGCCGAACTGGCCAAGGAAAGCACTGTCACCGCCGCCAAAGTCGCAGCAGACGGTATCGCTACGGCGTCCTCTTTGACGGCAACGGCCACCACCACCACAGCTCAAGTCGCGGCGGCCGGTACAACCCTCGCTTCCTGGTTGCCTGCGGCCCTGGTCGCGTCGATCGGCACCTTTGGCGCTGCGGCAGTCGTCGGCGGCGGTGCTCTTTTGGCAGCCTTCGCCCTGATCAAAGGCTTCTCCGGCGGCGGATATACCGGTGCAGGCGGCGTCAATGAGCCGGCCGGCATCGTACACAAGGGTGAGGTCGTATGGAGTCAGGCAGACATCAAGCGTTTCGGTGGAGTTGAGTCGGTCGAGGCCATGCGCCGCGGCGATGCAATGCCGGCAGGGATGAGTGTCAGCGGGCCAGCCAAGTCTAGCCCGGCGGCATCCAGCAACGCGCCGGTCGTGCAGAGCGCCGCGCCAATCGTCAACATCTACGAAGACAAGAGCCGGGCTGGTCAGGTCAATGCTCGCCAGCAGGATGGGCAGTGGGTGATTGACGTTGTTGCCGACAGCTTTTTCGGTGAAGGCGAGCTGCACCAGGTCGGCACGCAAAAGTACGGCTGGAAGTCCCAAGGCGTATAGCACAGTGATAGTATTGGTCCCTAGCAAGAGACCCAAGGAGGAAGGATGAGCAATCCGATCAACGTCTGCTACGCCTCGGGCGGGCCGCTACCGATCAACACCATCGAGGCAACATGCTCGATCTGGCCTGCGCCGATCCTGCTCTGCGATGGCTACGAGGATCGTGTCTGCGGAACTGAAGATGCTCGGGTGCTCGCCTTCACAGCTATGGCCCTGGAGCAGGGGTTGCCCAACCAGGACAACTCCGGCTTTCAGAACATCATTCTCGCCCTGGACAACGTGTCCGGGGAAGTCCAAATCAAGATCGAGCAGGCCAAGGCCGCCAACGCGCGGATAACACTGACCTGCCGGCGCTACCTCGAAGGCGATCTGACCTACCCGGCCGAGCGGTACCGCATGTCGCTGCTCAGTCGGCAGTACGAAACGACCGTGGCCACGCTGACGTGCGGCCTGTTCGATCTGCTCGGCACGGCGTTCCCGCGGGAGCAACTGACCCCGAGTGTCGCGCCTGGGCTGCTCTACATATGATCGATATCGGCAAGTACCTGTCAGCCCCCTACGAGGACGGCGCCCGCGGGCCGCTGGCCTACGACTGCTACGGCCTTGTCATTGCTGTGCGGCATGAAGTGTTCGGCCTGCCGCTGCTGCCCTCGATGGGTGGCGTTGGGCGGGCAAGACTGCGCGCGAACACGCTTGCTTATCACGACCTGAAGACCGGAATGGACGAGTGCCAGCCAGAGCCAGGCGCCATCGCAGCCGCCTTCAGGGGCGATTACCTGGAACACGTCGGCGTGGTCGTGCATCTGGATGGCCAGCTAAAGGTGCTCGACACCAACCCGGGCGGCCCCCGCATTCGCCCCGTGCGCGACTTCGAGTCGTGCTATCAACGAGTGGTGTACTACCGATGATCCAATTTTTCCCGAACAAATTGGCCGACTGCCAGCCGCTGGCTACCTACACCACGCGCGAGCGCATGACGATCGAGGCGTGGCTCAAGGGCATGACGGAGCACTACCGCCGCGCCCCGGTGCAACCGATCAGCGTCGAGCTCAATGGCGAGCTGATCTGCCCGACCCTCTGGCACAAGGTCAAGTTCAAGCCAGTCGATCACGTCCAGATCTGGCGCGAACCGAAGGGCACCGACCCCTTCACCATCACCGCCTTGCTGTTCAAGGGCGTGAAGGCTATCGGCAAACTGCTCATGCCCAAAATGCCCGGCATGCCCTCGATGGCCGGCACTGCCCAGGGCGACCCGATCGACGAGGCCAGCGCCAAGGGCAACAAGGTCAAGCTCGGTGACCCGGTGCGCAACCTGGCTGGCCGGCAGAAGCTGTTCCCGGCCTATCTGGCTGAGCCGCGCACATGGTTTGCATCGCCGCGCGAGCAGTGGACTGAAATGCTGCTCTATGTCTCGGCCGGTGACGTGCAAGTCACCACCAGCGACATCAAGGTCGGCGAGACCCCGATTATCTCTTTGGGCTCTGACGCCATCTGCAATATCTACCCGCCAGGCGCTGACGTTTCAGGCAATACCGCCTCGATGCTCTGGTACAACGTCGATGAGGTCGGGGCCAGCTCCAGCGGCTCGGCCGGCCTGGAAATGACCGTGGCCACCGCGCTGACACAGACTGCGTCCGCGTCGGCTTACCAGTTCAGCGGGAACTCAATATCTATTCCTCTGGGGGCTGGCACCTTTCCGAGCGACTGGCAGACAGGCCTGATCATCCGCGTATTGGCGCCATACGAGTACACCGTCGCAGACGGCGGGGCTGGTCGTGACATTGTTCGCGGTCCGCTGGCAATGCTAAATCCCGCTCCAGCCATGCTTATCGAGGTTCAAGGCGAGAACTCGGGGTTATATTCGGTTAGTTCGTACACCCCGTATGTCGCGCCGGTTCCTCCTTCAGCCGGCACGCCTTCGTCGATTCTCGGCTCTGCTGCTCCGTCGCGCTTTGACTTCAACGTCACGCCACTGACCTTTACCGTGTCACTCGGCGCGACGCCGTACTCGGTCACGCTGAATACGGCGACAACCAACTTGGCGGGCCTGGTCACGGCCATCAACACCGCCAAAGGCTCGGCCCCGTTCACAGCCAGTTCGTCTGCAGGGGAGGTTCTTCTGACGCAAACCGGCACCAACAACGGCATGGCGCTCACGTCTTCTGGCGCGACAGTCGTGCTCGGCGCCTCTCCGATCAATACCACCGGCACGGCAGCCACTTCCGGCACGCCGGAGCAGCCGGCAGAAATGACCTTGAATTATGACGGCGGACAGCCTGCGGTCGGGCTTGCTCTTGGGACCGGATTGGCAACCATCGGGCCTAGAGGGCTTCGTTATCGCATTACGGGCTTCAGCGCATCGCTCATTACGGTCGAGCGCCTGACTTCAAGCGGATCGACTGATACCAGTTGGCCAGGGTTTGATTTGATGCAAACAGTTAACGGCTTGATCACACTTGATCAGTCGAACCTGGAGGGCGGATATCGTGGCTGGTTCAGCTGCGCTCCGAAAGGCGAGCTGGTCACCGAACTGGAGTGGACTGTTTTTCACCCCAATGGCCTGTGCGGCATTGGGCGGGAAGGGCAAATCTACCCGGTCAGATCGTTCCATGCCTTCGAGTTTCGCGATGCAGATACAGCCGGGCCTGTGACGGTGATTGAGAAAGAACACTACGGCGGCACGCGCGATGCGCAGGGCTTCACGTATCGCGCGACCCTGCCTTACCCGATGCGACCAGAAGCACGAATCAAGAAGCGCTTTGTCAGCCAGCCAGGAAACATCGACTCGGAAAAGCAGGACGACATCAGCTGGTACGGCCTGCGCAGCCTACGCCAAGTCCGCCCGACGACTTACCCGGGCATGACCGTGATGGCGCTGCAGATCCGCGGCGGTGATCGCCTATCGGCTCAGTCGGAAAGCCAGGCCAATCTCATCGGCACCCGAATTCTGCCGATCTACACTGGCGGCGCCTGGACCTCGCCACAACCCACGCGAGGGATTGTGCCATGGTGCCTGCATATCCTGAAGTCGCTCGGTTACGCTGACGCCGATATCGATCTGCCCGAGTGGGATCGCCTGCACACGGTGTTCGAGGCCGCCGGCCAGTATTACGACGAGGTGATCGACGATACCAGCACGGCAAAGGACCGGCTGAACAATGCTCTGGCTTGTGGCTTTGCCGAGCTGACCATCAAGAACGGCTTGGTCAGCCTGGTGCGCGACGAGCCCCGGGCCGCATTCGATCGTGAATACGGGCCGAAAACGCAGACCTACTCGCCGCAGAACATGACCAAGGGGCTCAAGATCGACGGGCCGCTGCCATCAATCAACGACTTCGACGGGGTCGACGTTGAGTATTACTCGAACCTGACTTGGGCCTGGGAAACCGTGCCATGCCGATGGCTGGGCGATGCTGGCAACAAGGTCGAGAAGGTCAAACTGCCCGGCGTTGGCGACCGAAACCGTGCTTACCAGTTCGGCATGCGCCGTCGTGGGCATCAGCTGTTTCGCCAGGACACCTACACATGGGAAACCGAACTCGCTGGCATGAACTCGGGATACCTGAGCTTCTGCGCTGTCGCCAGCGATACGCCGGGCCTGTGCCAAAGTGCGCAACTGCGCAGCGTCACGCCCGTCACCGGTGGCTTCCTCCTGGAATCGACCGAGCCTATCGACTGGTCGGCGCCGGAGATCTACAAAGTCGGGATCAGTCGTGCGGATGGCTCTCTCTCGGGTCCCTTCCAAGCGACTGCAATCGACGAATACCACATGCAGATCACCGATCTGGACTTCGTGCCCGACACCAGCATGACCCTGCAGCTTCCTCAGCTCCTGGTCGGCCCGTCGAGCAAGTGGGCCTATCCGGTCCTGGTCACCAGTTCGAACCCTTCAAACGGAAACGTCGCGCTCAAGGGTATGCCCTATGACGCCCGTGTTTACACCTACGACAACGCCACGGCCCCGGCATAAGGAAGGCAATCGATGCTTGATTATCCAGAAGGGCTCCCGTATCCGCTGCGCGATGCCGGCTACGGGCTCGACATGGTCAGCCCCTTGATCGAAACGGACCTGCAGAGCGGTCAGTCGATCAGTCGTCGTCGATTCAGCAATACGCCGACAGACGTGTCTGTGACCTGGGAAATGGACAACGTCCAGGCCCAGCTGTTCGAGGGGTGGTGGGAGCACGTTCTTGTTTCGGGAAGCCTGCCCTTTAACTGCCCGCTGAAGACTCCGCTCGGGATCGACACCTACGAGGGGAGGTTCAAGCGCGAGTACCAGGGCCCAGTGCTGGTCGGAATCAGCCGATGGCGATTCCAGGCAGTGCTTCGCCTATTCAGGCGCCCAATTATCGGAAAGGACTGGGCGCTCTACGCCCCCGAATACGTCCTGTACTCGGACATCTTCGATAGGGCCATGACTCAGAAGTGGCCTCGGCACACCTGATGACCATCGATCTGACTATCCCGCGCTTAGCGAATACCAGCCGGCAACTCGCCGGGAAATCTAAAACTCAACGCACACGCCTCCGCGAACGCGCGGCGGCGATGGCGTGTCTGCGAGAAAATGCCCATGGCTAACAACACTGGCAATGCACCCGGTTCGACTTCCCCGAAGGACTTGATCGACAACGCGGAGGACTTAGACCTTCTGTTGACCGGGGCTGGAGCCTCTAATCCAAACCGCCTGGGCGTGCCGCTCAAGTCGTGGAAGGGGATAGAGCAGCAGGTTACCGACTACCTGATTGCCCAAGGCTACGAGTCCGTCTATCTGGTGTACGGCCCTGGGGTCATCGTTGAGCGCCAAACTCAGCTGGTGCAGCGCAGCGGCGAGCTTTACCGGGTCATGGATGCGTCGGATATCCCGCTCACTCTGACCGGCACATGGGCGACTGATGATTCGAAGCTTCAAGCGGTAGGTGATGCTGCGCTGCGACAGGTGCTGGCCAACAACACAGACTCGACAAAAGGCTCCGCCTTGGTTGGTCGGGTATACCGCCAGGTCGACACCATCTCCGAGCTTAAAACGCTGTCTAAGCTCGGAACGCCTTACATTGAAGTGCTGGAGTACTCCGCCGGCGCAGGGGTGATCAATAGCCGATATCACCTAGACCCTGCCGACACCGTTACCGCCGGGAACGACTTCACGGTTGTTGTGGCGAATGACGGCGGGCGCTGGAGACTGAAGCATGCTGACGCCTATACGCTGAAGATGGCCGGCGGAAAAGAGGACGGCGTGACGGACGACGCCGACGCATGGGATCGCCTGTTAGCCGTGTCGCAGGGCAAGAAGGTGGAATGGTCTGGGCTGTCGATGGTGAGCCGATCAATTGTCATTCCGGTCGACATGCTGCGCCTGCATGCCGCCACCAAGGCGGCCACGATCAAGGCCATGGACAGCACAAATTTTGAATACACCCTCTCGGCCGTAAACCGGACAGGACTGGAGCTTTACGGCTTTACCGTCGACTCGAATAAGGCTGGACGCGAGGCCACGCTAACCACGCGCACCGTAAGCGTAAGCCTGGTCAGCTGCACTGATTGTCAGCTGACCGAAGTGAAGGGCATCAACGCTATCGGTAGCGGATTGATCCCAGGTATTGGCATATCGACAGCGGGCGGCGGCGTGCGCGTCAACACCACCAACTGCGTGGCGTTAAATTGCGGCGTGGTGGGCAAAGCGGCGGACGGTTTTTTCTGCAGCTCGAGTTATTCGGTAAACATGGGTAACGTCGCCATGGACTGCCTGGATACCGGCCACGTAGTTGAAAGCTGCTCATACACCGGCATAGTGGGCTGTGTATCGATTCGTTGTGGCGTGGTAGGGGCCATCACCAACGCCACCGACGCGGATAAATACGGGAACTACATAAACGGCCTGGTCGGTGAGGACTGGGCGGCCGGCGTGACAGGCGGCGTTCAGATCGGGGTGTTTGGCGCGGGAAACCTGCTCGACACCAAAGTTAAAGGGCTGACTATGGTTGGCGTGGCCAGCTTTATCGGGCCGGGCATCAATGTTCGCCGAACAGGCGCGGGCCGTGTTGATGGCCTAGAGCTTGATTGCTCGGTGCGCAATGGGTCTACCCAGGGCATTCTGGTTGACTCAGCCAAGCGCGTTACTGTGAGAGCGACAGTAACCTCTCCGGCAGCGGCCTGTATTCAGTTCCAGGGGGATTGTACGGATTGCGCGGTGCAGTCCGGCTCAAATCTTTTTGGCGGCACTTTTGGCGTGTACGTGCGAAACACATCACAGGTCCTGGTACAAGGCATCCACTCGCAAAGTCAAACGTCGTACGGGATTTTTGCAGCCGATACGGCCGTAGTGACCAGCCTGATGAATGACATAGTCAACCCAACGAGCTCGCGCTATGAGGGCAAGGATGCTGGAGCGACGTTGAACCGCGTCACGCTTATCGGTGGCCTGCTGTCGCTCAACAGCGTTACCGCTGGAGCTCCATTGACTGCCACACTAAGTTCCAAGGCAACGCTCGTTACGGCGCTTGGTGCAACGGCCGGGGTTGTCGGATTGAGCGCGACATAATGCTCGGGCTTCGGATTCAAGGAAGATATTCTCCGAGGCCTCAATTTTGCTTTTATTCTGTATGTATATACAGTGTAATTATAGGTTGTAACCGTGCCCAATGAAACATAGAGACTGATATGCCGATTTATAAAGACACTCCGTACGTCTTCACTCCAAACCCCAATGCCGACAACGGCCCTCGCATCAAGGACCTATTAAAAGCAGGTTACCGATGGCTTCAAATCAATGGTGCGCAATGCCCAATCGGCACCACCGTCCTTCTGAACAGAGACGACAACTGGCCTTACAGCGGACAGATCATCGAGCCTGCACCAGGAATCGACAAGGTGACAATTGATTGCTCTGGTATCGGACGAGACCCGAATCAGCCTTCAAACCCAAGTTACGCCGCTATCGACTATCAAGGAAATGTTCGTCCGGCCAGCTACCTGACCGCAATCGCGCATGTCAATACGACTCAAATCTTTGTGGGTGACGCAACCAAGTACACCAACGGTGACTGGATTGTTATTTCGGATGCGTCAACCGACTTTGCCAACATGCCGCTGCCATTGGATGGGCCGATGGAAGTGCGCCAAGTTATCTACGTCTTAGCCGACTCCCTGATAATCAATCGGGTCATCAAGCGCGAGCATCCGCTTGGCGCCATCGTTGCGAAATGTACGCCGATCCAGAACGTCTACATCCGTAACCTGGAGTTCACCGGAAACGCCACTGTAGGCCTGCACATGCATTATGCGCAGCATTGCGTTATTGAGAACATCACCTCGGTAGATTGGGCCGGTCGCTGCATGTTGCTGCTCGACAACGGCGGTGAAAACAACCTGATCTTGGATAGCTACTGCACAGGTACAGAGCCTGGTGTAGGTCCAGAGCAAAACGCCTGGGGTGTTGTTGTTGAAGGGCAGGACTCCACGCGTATCGTTAATTCTGGTGGCGAGCTGTGCGGAAATGGTGCTGCGATGACATACAGTATCGACACTGTATTCGTTAATACTCGCGCACGTGAAAACAACGTAAATGCTGCTGTAACGTTTGGATCTATTCGTAGTGGTTTCTTGAAGCCTCGCATTGAAGATCCGATTGTTCTCGACACATATATCAGCCCTGATAGTGTTGATTGCTACATAGTTGACCCACAGCCGTTTTCATAATCGGTACGCAAAAAGAAGCCCGCATTTAGCGGGCTTCTTTTATTAGTCAGGAAGTTTTTGCCTGTAGAGATTTGCTACTGGTCAGTGAGCTCGCAATCTTCTTGCCCAGGATGTGCGTTGGATTTTCGATAGCCTTATGGATTATCCAAGATAGCAATAGAGTTACAAGCGTTTGAATGATCAGGGCAGGAATCGCGCTGACACCCTGATCGATCATGATCCGCATTCCGACGATACCAAGGGCGCCGTGACACGCGTACAGCGGATAGCTAATGTTGGCGAGAAAATCGAATACTGGGCCACCACTCCAGTCTCTTGCCAGCAGGTAGAAGGTCGTGAATAACGCAAATGCCGCAAAGTACGAGACTATAACCTCGACCTGCCATCCCTCTGTAAGGCAGCTATAGCCGAATACGAAAAGCGCTACCACCGAAATAGCGAACAGCCGCTCAAGACTCAGCAGTCCGCGGAAGTTATAATTGAACAGTACGCCGATCATCATGAAAAAGACGTACTTGATCGGGAAAGCGAAGGCAGCCAGCGGGCTGGGCGGGTTGTGGTTCCCTGGATATAGGTTCGCCGCAGCCACGGTGGCCAGGCCGAGTGCGAATATCGGGAGAAGCTTGCCCCGGCCAATCATCGACCAGCACAGCAGCACGACCAGATAGAACTTTATTTCAACTTCCAGCGTCCACACCACGCCGTCCAGTGGCGCAGAGATACCGAACCAATCGCGGAACAGCGACATCTGGGTCAGGACTTGTGGCGCTGTGTATGAGGTTGTATACCCCATGTAGCCGGCGGCAACTTCAAGGGCGCCGAGTGTAATCAGCAGGCCAACAATATAAGTTGGCCAGATTCTGAACAGCCGACCAATAACAAACTTGGTTTTTGCCAACTGCTTGCCTTGCAGGCTGGCAATGGAGATTGGAATCACCAAGCCGCTGATGAGGAAGAACAGCGCAACGCCGAACGCACCCATGTTCAAGTTGTTCAGTGGATTGAAGGTGCTGATCATCCAGCCAGGGAAAGGCTTCTCGGCCAGCGCTGGCAGGCCGCCGAACTCGCCGCGGATGTAGTTGAACATCAGGATGTAATGAGTAATCACGACGCTGATGGCCGCGATGCCGCGCAAGGCGTTCGCGAAGGAGATCCGTTGCATTATTTGGTTCCTTATGATTGTCAACAATATTTCAAATTGCTGGCAATTCTAAATGGTTTAGGAGAGGCGAAGAAGGTTACCGGAAATCAATAGTAAGTAATTAAATCGACTCACTCCGGTGGGTATTTTTCAGCCCAGAGAAAACGATATGCCAATCACGTCGCTGCAACTGCTGAAGATCCTTCCGAACGCCGGCAAGCAAGCCGGCGTTTTTGCGTCTGCGCTTACCCTGGCCATGGAGAAATACCAGATCAACACACGGCTGCGCATGGCCGCCTTCATTGCCCAGGTCGGCCATGAGTCCGGCCAGTTCCGCTACGTGCGCGAGCTGGGCGGTGACCAGTACCTGAGCAAGTACGACACCGGTACGCTGGCCGATCGCCTGGGCAACACGCCCGAGGCTGACGGCGACGGGCAGAAGTACCGCGGCCGCGGCCTGATCCAGGTCACCGGGCGCGACAACTACCTGGCATGCAGCAAGGCCCTGTTCGGCGATGACCGCCTGCTGCGCACCCCTGAACTGCTCGAGCAGGCCGAGTGGGCGTGCAAGTCGGCGGCCTGGTTCTGGAATTCGCGCAACCTGAACGCGCTGGCTGATAAGGGTGACTTCCAAGGGATCACCAAGCGCATCAATGGTGGTTACAACGGACTGGCAGAGCGCGAGGCCTTATATAAGGCAGCGTTGAGAGTTCTGGCCTGATCGCCGGGGTTACGGCTTGCGGTAGCCAGCCTCATAGAGATAGGCAGCGCCAGGAATGTCGCAGCGCCCCATGGAGTCATCGATTATCTGATCAATGAAGGCCTGCCGCTCAGCCTCCGCGATTTGCTCAGGCGCGCGGATCGGTGTGAAGTCGACCTTGTCAGTCCGGGTTGCGACTGGTACGCCGGGAGCCCCGAGGTCAATCCATGCAAAGTCGGCATGATAGGCAATGACTGAGCATGGCCGGGTTTCAAGTGTGGAGAATCCCCAGACATCATTATGCGGGGTGACTTGGCAGGCGACACCAATCGGCGGCAACCCTTCGCCATTCCACTCAATCCGCGCTACGTTTTGCGATTCATCGTTTTGTGGCGAGATCATCAATTCGACCAGAGGAAGCATGCTGCCCTCAGCATAGAAATCTAGATTCCTTCCTGTCGGCTGATACCCATGCGCTCGATCAAAGCAGGCATTGCCGTCATCGGCAAACCGATAGAACAGGCCATTTGCCTTGTACCAGTGGGTTGCGCCTTGTGGAGCTTTGAAGTTGCCCTTCGGATCCATTTCCATTCCCCTGCTTGTCTTATGATTTTCCATCCGGGGGATTTAAACCCCCGGTCGGTCGTTGTATTCCGTGGCCTGTAGCGGTGTGGTAGCTGAAAAGCTGCTGAAACCGCATTTAGGTGTGACTGATAGTCCCTTTCTAGTCACCCGTTTTTTTCGGCAGGGACTTCAGCCAATTTCGCACCGATTGGTACTCGCTGTTCCGATAGCTGCCGAAGGCGTAGATGAATGGCTTGCGGTGGTTGTGACCATCACGCGCCAGAAAGTCCTTGCAGCCCTGCTCGGTAAAGCAGGCGGTCACGAACACATCGACATCCTTCATCGCGTAACGCTCCCAGCCCGGCGTATCCCGATGGGCCTGATGCAGGGCTTCCAGCCGCCGAGCTTTGGTTTCGTCCGCGAGGCAGTAATCGCCGCTCTCTGTTTCAACCCAGTCAATGCGGTCATGGTCATGAGTGTCGAGCGTTGGAAGGCTGCGCTTTTCCATCACGGCAAACATCGGCTGATCGGTGCAGCGGTTGTCTTGTGAATTGATCAGTTCGCCAATCGCCTCCAGCTCGGCCAGCTTCGCCTTTAGCTGGTCGCGCTCGGCCAGCAGTGCGTCATAGTCGGAGGCAAGAACGACCTCGGGGCCGCTCGGGGAATAGCTGATGCGGTTGCCAACCTCAGAAAGCATTTTCACGACTTTGTAACGATGAACTTCGCTCATTGCGCCCGCTCCTTGCTGTTTTCAACTGCCCCGCGATAAATCGCCCACTTGTCCCAGTGAATGCACGACTCATCGTCGCTCGCGTCGTGGCGCCACATGAAGTGTCCGCTGTCGAGCTGGATCAGGGCATAGCCTTCGGGCATCTTGGCGAAGCCCAGGCGGTTGGTGTGGTCGATGGCATTCGTGCCCGGATAGTAGTAGCTCATGGCTGCACCAGCCCGGCAGGAACCTGAACGACGTCACCGAGATTGGCGGCCACGATCGCGCGGCAGGCAGCAATGAGCGGCGCGGAGCCGTAGCCAATTCTGTCGCCCGCGTGAGCCCACCAGAGCCCGGCACCCTCCTGCATCAGCGCTGTAATCCGCCCCTCAACCAATCGACCGCCCTGCGCCCAGTCAGTCGACGGGGTGAACGCCTGCGAGTCTTGGCGCATCGGGTTGCGCGGGATAAGCGAGACACTGCCGCCCGGCGCATTGTCGGACACGCCTCTGAATGTCGGATCAAGCGTCATGGTCGGGAACCATTCGTGCGCCCACTCCCACGCCTTGGTTGCGTGCGCTACCGACCAATCCAGCGCCGAACCGGTCAAGTCAGCCGTTTTCAATTCGATTTTGTCATCCATTCCCGCCACCCCTTCGTTTATCGCCGGGCTTCCCGGCCGTGGTTCCCGCTCACTACTTCAGGTCGAGAAGCATCTGTGTCTTTTTGTTGGCATCAATGATCGCTTCGATGTGCTGATCCTTGATCTTTTTCCAAGTGGCGAGGGCCTTGCCGTACTGGCTGGCCTTCTCCCGATCCTCTTCAAAGGCCGAGACCGCATCCGACAGCGCCTGCATAAGCCCCTTGCCCTGAGAGGCGAGAGTGCTTTCCATGGCGTTGAATGCTTCGATGTATTTCAGCTTCCACCCGAGAGCCTTTTCACCGGTGAACCCCATGGCCAGCAGCGCGAAGCCGTCCCGATTCATTAGGAATTCACGGTACGTTCTGTTTCGCCCGTTGACGAACTCTGTCGCGGTGAAAATCTCACCCCTCAATTTTGGGGAGTGAGATTCAGCCTCTCGAATCAATGAATCAATGTCGCGCAGAACGTGGTCATGCCGCTTACCGAAACGCTCGGCGACCTCTGTAGAACGAACAACAATCGAGCCCGCGCGTGAAGCCAATGAGATTTCCATATTTTCACCCTATCAATGTATAACCCCTGAATTAATCATAGTCCCTTCAGAGGGACTGAGCAATACACGAATCGTACATTGTCGGGTTTATTTGTTCGTGACCTACATGGCCTGCCTTCTGGTCTGCTCGCTACCGCCAAACATCGCCGCCGCCTTATCCCCCGACGAGTCGCCATCGGTTGGAATCCAGCGCCCGTACACCCGCGCAATCATTAACCAGGATGCGTGGCCCATCTGCTTGGCCACCCACATCGGATGTTCGCCAGCGCTCAGCATCATCGACGCGTAGGTGTGCCGGGTCTGGTACGGGTTCCGGTAGCGCACGCCTGCCCGGCGGATGGTCGGCGTCCAGAGTGACTTGCGCAGCTCCTGGTCACCGTTGAATGCCCGGTTGTGCCTTGGGTCGTGGAAAACGGCCTTCCCCTCTATATATGTATGTTCGCGCTGGGCCTTCAGCGCCTCGAACGACATGGGCAGCAGGCGCACGCTACGCACCCCCGCCGCTGTCTTCGGCGTCTCTGCCTCACTGGCTGCCGCCGTCAACCCCCGCGACACCCTCACTTCGCCTCGATGCCAGTCAATGTCGCCCCACTCCAGCGCGACCAGTTCCGACGTGCGCAGCCCAGTCCAGAAGGCGAACTGCAGCAGGTTCCGATACTGCCCGGTCGCCGCCGCCAGAATGGCCCGCTGCTCGTCCGGGCTGAATGGGTCGATCTCGTCCTCGGTGCGCGGCTTGCCCTTCACTGAATACGTCCAGCCGGCCAGTGGGTTCGATTCGATCAGCTCGTCGTCTACGGCGTCACTCAGGGCCGAGCGCAGGCAAGATTGCACGTTGGCCAGCCGCTTGTTCGTCGCCGACATCTTGGCCATGGCCGCCTTGACCTCCTTTCGCGTAACAAACGCTAGTGGGAGCGAGCCCAGCGCCGGGACCAGCACCCCTGCAACGATTTTGCGGTAACCGTCCAGCGTCGAAGCCTTCAGGATTCCGGCCTTGCGCTCAAGCCATTCCTCCAGGTACTGGCCCAGCGGAACCTGTCCGGACTGGCCGACAGCCGACGCCGCCCGCTTCGACCTCGGAAACGCCTCGGTATAGTCAAATTCGCCCCGGTGAATCGCCAGATCAATCGACGCCTTCTGCTGCTGCGCCCGCTTCAGGTTGGCCGGCGTAGGCTCCAGCGGCAGGCGCTCCCGGCACTGCTTGCCGTCGACC
>LNAP01002597.1_pt1 | contig 21542 bp, 21 predicted proteins | sample 602601 | NCBI WGS metagenome assembly LNAP01 (sample SAMN02440304, study PRJNA202911) | soil metagenome | biome: Subtropical and temperate rainforests or woodlands; isolation source: soil samples (1 kg each in a 20% v/v slurry with milli Q water) were... ...
CAGCCGCAGCAACGTCCGGCCGCGCAACAGCCGGCACCGGACTACGACAGCTTCGACGACGATATCCCGTTCTAGTCCCCACCAAAGCCTAATCTGTAAACAAAATCCCGGTAAGCCTTGAGCTTATCGGGATTTTTTGTTTACGCCTTTCTTGAAAACAGAAGCTACGCTGTTAGCTATCTGATACCTGATTGGAGCGTAAACAATGTCTCCCGGTTACAGAGTAAAAAACGTCGTGCTCGTCTCAGGAGAGCGTTTACCGGTCCTTCTTGATCGGGAGGGGATACCGATATTTGCCCCGACTGTATTTGTACTCACGGAGGTGCGTGGGAAGAACCGGGCCGCTAACACCATCGCCATTGTTCTCCGTAGAGTGATGGTCTTTCTTTTGTTTCTTCATATGCGCCGTATTGACTTCGAGTCGCGGCTTATCGCTGGTGAGTTGTTATCGCTAGCTGAGGTGGAGGATTTGGCGCGCCTCTGCCGATTGCCCCTTGCTCAGCTGGCCGCTCTATTAGACGAAAATGATGGCTTGCCCCCAAAAGTACTGACTTTTGAGAAAGTGCGTATGGGCCCCCAGAGGGCTTCGCTCGCTGAGGTAGCACCAGAGGTAGCGGCGAACCGGCTGCGATATATCCGGATGTATCTCCAGTGGCTTGCGGAAGAAGCTCTGGGCCGTCATGGCTTGACTCCATTTTTAGCCGCACAGCTGGGAGACTCGTCTAGGCGGGTGGCCGAGGCGATAGATTCGCGCATCCCGCGCAAGTCAGGGGGGAACACATTAAGCCAGCGAGAGGGACTACCTGAGGAGTCAGTAGCGGAGCTGTTGCGAATTATCGATCCTCAGTCTCCTGATAATCCGTGGCGTGACCAGCATACGCGCTACCGGAATGCCCTGCTTATTCAATGGCTATTGAACCTGGGACTTAGAGTTGGGGAAGCGCTGGGGGTGAGGGTTAGTGATATTGTGGCCTATCGCAAGGAAGTCACAATCCATCGGCGTGCCGACGACCCCGATGACCCGCGACAGTATCAGCCGCAGACCAAGACCCGGGCTCGGATACTTCCTCTTGGTGAGGCACTCCTTTCGGAGACGCAGGCCTACATTTTGAGTTATCGCAGTGTATTGCCCTGCTCAAAAAAACATCCATATCTGTTCGTTGCCAGTCGTACTGGGCAGCCTATGAGCCAATCGGCCATTGGGAGGCTATTTAAGGATCTGTGCGAAAAATCCCCATCGTTGCTCCAAGGGCTCTCCGCGCACTTATTGCGACACACATGGAACGACGCATTTTCTAAGAAAATGGATGAAAAAGGCGTAACCCCCGAGAACGAGCGTCAGGCTCGTAGCTATCTAATGGGGTGGTCGCCTACATCTGATACTGCTGCTACTTATACACGTCGGTACGTCCGTAATAAGGCCAAAGAGATTTCGCTTGAGTTGCAAGGCCAACTAGTGAGTAGGACGAATAACGATGGATAAACACGTGGCAATCAGAAGCTGGGAGGCAATGCCTGAATTGCCTGCCGTGGCTTTGACGCGGTCCGGTGTTGAATTATATCCACGCGAAGATAGATGGGTTTACCGTGATACAACGATGGCCATGAGCCTGAACTTTGCTGCTTGGCCTGCGACAGCGTCGTTCATTACGTCGGCGAAACTCACGCTGCTGTGGTATGCAGGGCATATGTCGCCATCGCACGTGAAAAATATGTTTGAACGGCTGGGGCACTATGTGAGGACCATGTGCGCCGGTCGGGATGCCCCGTTAGCAGAAATAAGTAGCCATGACCTTATCAGCTATAGAGCTATGTTGAGCGAGAACACGCTATGGTATCTAGGAAATATATCTGGCTTATTGCAACGGTGGCGCGCCCTCGGATACCCAGGAGTGACTGCTGATGCAGTTTCATTCCTTAAACAGATTCGAACTAGAGGTAACCGAAAGGGAGAGGCTGTACTAACACATGATCCATTTTTCGGCCCATTCACAGACATCGAATGGGGGGCTCTTCAGTCGGCTCTCGATAGGGCTTATTCTGATGGCGAGGTTGATAGAGAGGTCTATTTATTAACGTATCTGTTTATGGCTCTCGGGCAGCGTTCTGTACAGTATGCATCTTTAAAAGTGTGTGATGTTGGAGTCGCATCCGCTCAGGACGGCACAGTTATCTATACGCTTCGAGTTCCCAGGGCAAAGCAGCGTAATCAGTTATCTCGCACAGAGTTTAAAGATCGAGTGCTTGTTTCACATGTCGGTAAACTTTTGGTGCAGCAGCGGGATGATGTTTATAGGAAGTTCAAACGGCGCCTGTCAGACCCGTCGAAGGCACCGTTATTCCCTGCAAGGCGCCAATCCGGTAGCTGTCCAGATGGATTTGAGTATCACCGCACGGGACCTTCGCTCGGTCTCATGCTGCGTGTTGGCCTTAATAAGTTATCTGCGATGTCAGAGCGCACGGGACAGCCGTTGCACGTCACCGCCGTCCGGTTCCGTCGCACCATAGCCACCAGGGCAGCAATAGAGGGTCACGGAGAACTGATTATCGCTGAACTACTGGACCACACTGACACGCAAAATGTTGGGGTTTACATAGAGGCGCGGCCTGAAATTCTGGAGCGGATTGATCGTGCGTTGGCATTGCAACTTGCGCCAATGGCACAGGCCTTTGCCGGAATGATTATCCTAGATGAATCTCATGCCAGACGTGCCGGTGATCCGAGCAGTCGGGTATACGACCCAAGATTCGATCCTTCGATGAAGCCCATGGGAAATTGCGGAAAACATGGCTTTTGCGGATTTTCCGCACCAATTGCTTGTTACACCTGCGTCAATTTCCAGCCTTGGGTGGATGGTCCGCACGAGAATGTGTTGGAGTTCCTGCTTGGGGAGCGTAATCGGCTTGCGTCACAAACGGACATGCGCATCGCATCGGTGAATGATCGCACTATCCTGGCGGTTGCCGAAGTGGTACGCCAATGTGATGAAATACGGAGCGGAAAGGCGGATAGCAATGGCTGATATCGTCCTATTTACTCCGGTGGTCGAACTCGATGCCGCGGCGAATCTGCACGGATTTATCGATATGTGTCGGCACAAACTTACAGTTTTCGGTGCGAATCTTCCCTTTCAGGACAATGTGTGGGATGTCACGGAATCAGTGGCAGTCAAGGGGAGAGGAAACAAGCGGGAGCGAATTACGTTTTCCAACGCAGCCACAGTGGGCAAGAACGCGCAGGAAATGATGCGCGAGCCGTTTATTTCATTCGCCAAGGCATACCTGCGCTACATGCATGGGATGCGTCCGACCAAGTTGATTCACAACAGGATGGCCGCGCTAAGAGCTCTTGAAGCTGCTTTATCGGAAAGAGGTGAAGCTCCCAGTCCTGTCCGTATCGATTCGCATATTCTCAATCGAGCTGCGCAGATAGTCGCCGATCGGTTCAGTGATGGAGCCGCGTACCGAGTGGCTGGGCAACTTGAAATCCTAGCGGCCTTCATGGCAGAAAACCGACTTCTCGCTGTCCCTATTCGCTGGCGCAATCCTATCAAGCGTCCAAGCAGTGCTGTCCGCGTGGGCAAAGCGTTTGACGAGCGGCGTGTGAAGAAAATGCCCTCTTCAGCCGCTCTTGAGGCATTGCCCCAAATCTTCAGGGCGGCCGTTGAGCCTGTGGACGTGATTACGGCTTCAGTCGCTGCGGCTCTACTCGCAGCACCTGATCGTATTGGTGAAGTTCTATCGCTTCCTGAATGTTGCGAGGTTCATGAGCCGAGGCAGGGGGCAGAGGATGCATACGGCTTGCGTTGGTGGCCAGCAAAGGGGGCAGAGCCGATGGTCAAGTGGCTAGTGCCCTCCTTTGCAACGGTTGTTAAGGACGCACTACGCAAAATCCGATCTGTGACCGAAGAAGCTCGGCGTATCGCTAAATGGTATGAGCGGTATCCTTGCCAGATATACCTGACGGATGATGTCTCGCACCTGCGTGGTCGGGAGTGGTTATCGCTGGCTGAAATTGCCGAAATTATGGGCTTCCGACAAGGAAACGCCGCTCAGAGCTGGTGTAAAGCGGAGGGCATTAAACTTGAGCGGCGTCATGGGCTCGGGAAATTAGTATTCGCGCGGTTCCTAGATGTGGAACGATCGGTGCTCGGTATGCTACCCAGTGGTTTCCCTGTTTTCGATAAGTCAACTGGGCTGAAATACAGCGATGCGTTGTTCATTATGCGACGCAATGAGCTAGGAGCGCAGCGTGGTACATATCGCTGCATGATTGAGCCCATTGGCATCGGACAGATAAATACGGGTCTCGGTAGTCGTTCGAACCATGGGTTCCAGTCGATTTTTGATCGTTTCGGCTTTGTCGAGCCAGATGGTAGCCCTATAGTGGTTACCAGCCACCAATTTCGCCATTACCTGAACACACTTGCGCAAGCTGGTGGCCTGAGCCAGTTGGATATCGCCAAGTGGTCGGGGCGTAGAGACGTCAGACAAAATGAGGCATACGACCATGTTACGTCTGAGCAAATGCTTCAGAAAATTCGAGGTGCTGTAGGCGAAGAACAGATGTTCGGTTCGCTGGCCGAGCTTCCGAAGAAGGTGATGATTCGTCGTGACGAATTTGCACGTTTAGTGATTCCTACTGCACATACCACCGATCTCGGCTACTGCATCCATGACTACACGGCTTCGCCCTGCCAATTGCACTTGGACTGTATCAACTGCCAGGATTTGGTATGTGTGAAAGGTGATGTCAAAAAGACGGCCATGCTGCGGCGACGGCTCGCTGAGTCCCGCGATTTGCTATGTAAGGCAGAAACCGCAAGAGAAGACGGATATTCGGGAAGTGATCGATGGATCGAACACCATCGCTCGACAGTGGAACGATACTCGAAATTGAACTCCATCATGGAGGATCCCACGGTGCCGGAGGGAGCGGTGATTCAATTGGCACCTCCGATAGCTCCAACCCGCATAAAGCAAGAAAAAGTGCGCCGGCTTCCTGTCCAGACGGATGATGCGCAAGTGGGTTTACCGGCCGAAATAAGAGCGCTGATGGAGGAGTGATATGGCCCGTCAATCCAGGGTGGCTGCTGCCCGGAGGGGAAAAAATCTTACAGACGATGCCATTGCAACGGTAGTTAGAATTCTAGATGACTGGGACGGGAAGCTTACCTGGGAGCTGTTGATTGAGGCCTTGGTGCCCAGGCTGCATTACAGGTATACAAGGCAAGCTTTACACAAGCACCAACGCATTCGCGCGGCATATACATTGCGCAAAGAGTCTCTGAAGGACTCCAGTGATGGCTCTATTCAAATAGCCACCGGGGAGCTTGGAGAGTGTCTGGCACGTGTAGCTAGACTAGAGGCCGAGAACCTGCGACTTGAAGCCGAGAATCAGCGGTTGCTAGAGCAGTTTGTAGTGTGGGCCTATAACGCCCACACACGGGGACTTAGTAAAGATTTTCTGAGTCAGCCGCTACCGCGTGTAAATCGGGGGCAAACAATCAACTCTCCACGAAAAGTGGCTTCGGCGAAAAAAACGCACACGTAATGCACGTGGCCGGTTTGCTGGCATTTCTCGCCAAGTGCCGCGGTCATTGCATTGCTTGTTGGAGTTCGTCCCTTATCCGATCCAGAACCTTCTCGACTTCGGTCGATGAGGTTTTAAGTAGATAGCTATAGATGAGGATGGTTGCTGGGTGAATGCCCATCGCCGCACCAATTTCGTCGAGCTTATCGATCGTCGGGCTCTTCAAACCTCGTTCAAGCGTGCTGAGATAGGTTCTGCTGCTTACGTCGGAGAAATCCTCCTGAGTGAGCCCTTGGCTCATTCTGAGCTGCTTCAGAGCCTGCCCGAATGCTTGTTTCAGTTCCATTTGCCAGCCTCGCAAAAGGAACGATGAGGCCTGCGCGAGCTCTTTAGGGCTACAATCTATAGTGTTCATTGTCCGGAGCTGCGGCATGTTCAGAACACATCTGCAGGCAGAGGTGAAAGGAGCAGTTGCGTTTGGCGATGGTCTTCGCGTGTGGCGCTACGTCGAGCAGGCAGTCCAGTGCCCGTGGCTTTATGTCTGCTGGACGGAGAAGAGTGGCGAGGTAACCCTCAGCAGCATGCTGATGGTTGCAGACATGTCGTTGTTCGAAGACATGTTGGCCCGGCAGACCGAGAGCCTGCGCGTGGAGAATGTGCTGCTTGTAAGCCCAAAGCATCTCAATCGAAGCGCTAGCTGGCTGATGGAGGGGCTTGTGGAGTTATGCGAGGCAATCGGCCCTGCATGCGAGCACCTGGCTTATGTCTATAGGCTGGAAGGTGGTAGCAGCTACTGGGACGGATACGTGCAGGATCCGCAGCATACTCCGCTTCGAGTGATTTACTCGCGGAGCTGATTGTGCGGAGGTGGCCATGAATCTAGACCAACAGAATGAAGTGTCTGTCGTTCAGCTAATGAGAGCGATCTGTTTGCGGAGCCCACGAGAGGTTCCTGAAGATGCCCTAGCCGATTTCGCAAAGCAGGTTTGGTATGGAGAGCTGAATCTAGTCGTTCTGCTTGGGGAGTACCTGGTGCGATCGGACATGGCCGACGAGCAACGGCGAAGGCTGCTCTACGTTATAGATCGGCTGATTTGTTACCCCTGCATACTGCGCTCGAAGGCAACCCAGCTTCGGACGATTCTGAAGGAATGGGCTGAGCTGAAGCCCACACAACCAACCACCAACGCTATCGAACTCGCTGCCCGGCACATGCTGGATAAGAAGGCCTTCGAGTGGGGGCTAGAGGAGGACATTACACCGCAGATGAAATCTGTGCTGCAGTATCAGACGCGTCACTATGCAGCATCTTTAGGGCGCAAAACGGGATACTCCGAGAGTTAGGGTAGCCCCAGCTTTTTCAGTTGCACCTCAGGCTGAATATCGGTTTTAGGCATTGTCCGCATTATGGATACACCTTCTCGGGCGGCTGCCAGCATTCATGCGCTTATGAAACGTTTGAAGAGGTAAGAGCGCTTAGGCGCTTGAAAAAACAGCTCTGGCTAGGCCTCCATAACTGCAAAGTTTGGGAAATATCGATACATTTTGCAAAATTTTTCCGCGTCTGATCGCGGTATAGAGCCGAGAGAAAGCTCTATGCCTTCAGCACTCGGTAACTGTTGCTCAATCTTGCGAAGCTCTCTAACTGTCAGCTTAGGCATTTCTATACGAATAGCTTTATTGTTAAGAGGTATGAAATCTAGCTTGTTAAATGAGCATGATTCATAGCGCTCCATCTCTTCCGGAGAAACAAATATTCCAACTATAGTGGTCATGCGTGCATCGTCCTGATACTCAATTTCACATATAGGAATAAATCGCATGGCTGTTTCTGGTGTTGTGTTTCTATCCGATAGAGCTAGTTCAATTTCAGTTGTTAGAATCTTCCTGCATAGTGCACCATAAGGCCAGCCAGCGAGGTCTTCATCTCGGGCTTCATCTGGCACACGCTCTCTACCAAATGTTTGACGGAATCTTTCAATGGCGCTCGCTTTTGAAGGGTCATTTTCTTCATGGTATTCAATGAGTGCCTTGGCTTTCATGCATTGCACAGACACCGCCAAAACAGAGCCAGACACAGCCCGAGAGGCTACAGACCGGACATCTTGCAGCATTGATGTAACGAGAGTGTCGTCGTAATCTAGCCAGGCAATCGTGCGCTGAGTCCAGTCAAGCTTCGGCAAAGCTTCTGATGAACTTGAAAACTCCATCTTAATCTGAAAAGGTCGATTTTCTTCGAACCTTGCGCGCGCGCCTTCCGACTCCTCTATTGAAACCATGTTTTTGATGCCAAGTGTTTTATGAAACAATATGAAATCGGAAAACCAGACAGATCCAAAGCCAACATAATTGTAATCTTCAACTGGTTGAAAGGGCGTTAGGCGTCGAAAAACATCAACGAGCATTTTTCTCTCTGCATATTTTGCGGGGCGAAGAGAGTAATCAATCTTTCGAAAGCTAGCTGCCATTAGTCACGTTGCCTTTTCAAGATCATGTCGAAGCATGCCTCGCCGACAGCCTTAGCTGATCCAAGCCCTAGCGCATCTTGAAGGAAGCTCACGTCATCTATGGCGCGGGAATATTGAATCTTGACCATTTTAGGGCCTTTGACTATTGACCCTCGGGCGGGAGCAGTGAAGTCTTTTTTTACCGAAAATGACTCAGGGCGCTGGGGGGAGGCTTTTGTTACAAAGTCTAATAACGCGCTTTTTTCGCGGGTGCTCTCATCAATGTCCGCGTCAAGCTCGTTTAGAAAGTTAATTACAGGGCGCATCATTTCAAGCATTCGCTGGAATGTTTTTCTCCATATAATGCTATCTTGATCAACATCAGTTTTCGTCGTGTTCCAAGGGATTTGCGAGGAATCCTCAGAGTCAAAAGAAACGATGCCGCGGAATCTAGCAAACTGATTGTGGAAGCTTGGGATTAAGGTTTTCCCTGCTTCCTCTTCGAGTAAACCCCAACCTGTTACAGTGCGTCTGTCCGCTTCTAATATAACTCGGCCGTTGCAGATAACATTCCATCCTGCCTCTTTTGGAGACGACGTTCCTACACCCACAATTATTTTCGCAGTTACCGGGGCTGAATCGTCACTCGTGAAGGTGAGAATATCCGTCCCAGGTGTGAATCCATTGCTTACCAGCAAGTAAATATTAGTTGCATCAATGCGGAAATCGTTGACTGAGATCTGTAGGCCGTCGGATATGAATTGGCGGTGCTTTGATTTTATAAGTCCGACGATGCTGTTCCTGAACCAGGCTGTGCCGAACTTTAGGGCTACTTCAGGTCGTAATTTGGTAACCTTGATATCGGTTCCTGGTTTGGCAGTTGATACACCGTTGTCTTGGAATTCTCCCCATGGAAAGCTCCAGCCAGGTTGTGCTTCCCATTCGTCCACATTCACATCAACGGCCCAAGCTTCATTAGGGGTGGCTGATTGCACATTGAAGTGGCGGCCAAATTTGAATAGAGCACGTTTCATGCCCACTCCAAATTGCCCGATAGAGTGAGATGTTGCTTTTGCACCGGCTGGACGACCAAACCGAAACGCGTACTCTCGGGCTGTCTCGATATCAAAGCCCCCGCAGTTATCCACAATGCGGAAATGTGTCTGGTCAAGAGTGATTTTCACTGAGCAGCCCTCATACGGCCGCTCTGCTTGTTTAGCTAGTCTCTTGGCGCCATCAACGCAATTATCGACGAGATCGAGCACTGCCTGTTCGAGAGGGATGTCCCGAACGAGCATGTCTACGAAGAACGCCTTTGTCGGCTCCGCGCTGATGCTATCTATGATCTCAGAATCCGTTTCTGCCACAGCCCCTCCTTCGATAGCTCTGTTGATGCCACGCTTGTAGGTACGCTACCTCATTGATCCGCGCGGCGTCATCATCCTCTTATTGGTCTCGACGCCCGTACAGCCATACGGTGCTCGCCATCGCTGTCTTTCAGTATGGCTGGACTCTAGCGGTCCGGTAAGGCCTGGCCCTGAAATGGTCTACCCCTTGATGATGGCAGAAAGCCGGCTTAATCTGCAGCTATTCAGGAGCGGGCTTTGGGGTAGGATGTGTGTAGAAAGGGATTTGACAACCCAGCGATCGACAAAGGCCATATTTCATGGCACTCTCCCTCAATTTTCATGTAGGGGCGTGCCGTGGAAACCTCAAAACCTCTTGTGATCGATTTGTTTTCTGGTTGTGGAGGCCTTGGACTGGGTGCTGAATTGGCGGGATTTCATTCGCTAGCAGCAGTGGATGTCGATAAGGATCTCCAATCCGCTTATAGCCTAAACTTTCCACTCACACAAACCATCAACACTGACTTGGCGCTAGTAACGCCAAGCATGTGGAAAAACATCCTTAACGGGAAAAGGATCGACGGAATTATTGGCGGTCCCCCTTGCCAAGGATTCAGCCGCATAGGTCTTCGGAAAACCGATGACCCACGAAATGCATTGCTTAGTCAATATTTTAGACAAGTGCGCGAATTAAAGCCGAGATTCTTCTTGATGGAGAATGTAGAGGGGCTTTTGGATGAGAAGAATAAGCCTGTTTTGGATGCTGCGCTAAATTTAATTCCTGGAAATTATCACGTTGTTGGTCCATTAAAAGTCAATGCTCTTGATTGCGGGGCGGCGACCTCTCGGAAACGAGTAGTAATAATTGGTATCGACTCATCCTCCATGGATCGTATTTCCGAGCAGGAAATACTCGCTAGCCTTGTAAAACGTCCGGTTTCTGTCAGAGAGGCCATAAGCGATATCCCTTCTCCTAAAGAAGGTGAGTTGAGGTCGTCAGAGTTATTTAGTTGGGCGAGGTATAAGAAAGCGTCACTGTCGGAGTACGCATTAAAAATGCGTGCGATGCCGCCAAAAGGACTCGGCTCGAAGCTTTCATTAGAGCGTCTGGTGCATGGTGAAATTTCGGGTGTAATAAATACAAAGCACACGCAGCCAGTAATTGAGCGATTTAGCGAAACTCGTCCTGGGGAGACGGAGCATGTAAGTCGATATCCTAGGCTTTCTTGGGGAGGGCATTGCCCCACGCTTCGCGCCGGGACGGGTAGTGATAAAGGTAGTTTTCAAGCTATGAGGCCTATCCATCCCTCAGAGCCGCGGGTAATAACCGTCAGAGAAGCGGCTAGGCTGCAGGGCTTTCCAGATTGGTTTCTATTTCATCCCACAATTTGGCATTCTTTCCGAATGATAGGGAATAGTGTCTCACCCCTTATGTCTCATCACTTGATGAGTATTATTGCGGAAAAAATAGAGCGCAGAGCAGCTGCATAGGAGGAAGCATGGCGGTTGGCAAGGATAGTATTGAGGTAAGCTTTAACTCAGACGCCGACTATTTGATCCAAGGGCTAACTTCCGACGTGAGCACCATAGAGTGTATATATGATCTAATTGATAACTCTATCGATGCGGCGCGCTCTAAAATTCTAAGTAGTTCCAAGGCGGTCAAAAAGGACTTCTTTGGATTGCCTGCTTCATATAAGGGTTTCAAGATTGAGTTGGATGTTTCTTCCCGGAAGGTCGCGGTCTTTGATAACTGTGCTGGAGTAGATGAAAATACTCTTTCTGAAAAGGTTTTTACAATTGGAAAGAGGTCCAGACACGCTTTCGGTATTGGTCATTATGGCGTGGGGCTGAATCGGGCTATATTTAAGCTTGGAAGCTCCGTGCAATTGATGACAGATAATGGGAAGCACGCCTTTTCTCTTGGTTTCTCTGAAGAAGATGTGCGAGCAGCGGTAGAGAATAAATCAACAATCCAAGCCAAAAGACTCCCGACTAGTAAGAAAACCTATTACAGGTTGGAGATCGATGGTGTTAAAAACGATGTGCTATCCGATCTAGGGTCGGATACGTGGCTTGAAACCTTACGAGATCAAATAAGAATTCGGTATGCGATCTTTTGCGGGAAAGGGCTTGTGATTGCTGTAAATAAGAAAAAAGTGGGGAGTTTTGGTCCAAAAATACGAAATCCTGACTTTCTAGAGAAGAGAACGAAGAGTTTTGTTTCTCAAAATGGTGTCTCCGTTTATCTGGAAGCTGGGCTTCATGAGAATTATCGTATTGCCAAGTTTGAAAGTGATTATGAGGAGTTTAAGCCGGTTATCAAAGGGCTGACGCCGGAATATGGGTGGTATGTTGTATGTAATGATAGGATCATACTGGTCGCTGATAAAACCAAAACCACTGGCTGGACCACTAATGTTTGGCACAATGAATACCATGGGTTTCTTGGGTGGGCTTATTATGTCAGCGAGGATCCATCGCTGTTGCCATGGGATACGAAGAAAACTGGCATAAATACAAATAATCAAACGCATATTGAGGTGCTGAGCTCTCTTAAGGAGCTTGCGGATGATTATCGAAGCAGGAATAGAAGCTTAAGGCAGTCGAAATCTGGGGGGCCGGCCTCTGAACCAGCTAAGCCCCGAGGTAATGGCTCAGGCGCTGGCACTGGCACTGGCACTAGCGGTGTTGATAGCAGTGTTCGCGGCGGGAGCTTTCCTGGTGGCGCTGCTAGTTCTGGAGGCAGGAATGCTTCGGGATCGGCGATTCATACCAAAGAAATGGATATGTTAATCTACAATATATCCGCAGTTACTAGCTCTCCAAGAATCGCGTCGTTCCTTCAAGAGGCAAAAGAGATCTCAATCAAAGAGCATCCGTATACGGCTATGATATTGCTTCGCGTCCTCTTCGAAGCAGCTCTTCGCGATTACTTGTTAAGGCACAAGCATTACCAGAAAGTAAAGGACTCAGTTTTTGAGGAGCAGGCTGCCCAAGGGCGACCTTTCAGTCCAAAGCAAAAGCGGGACTTTACACCTGCTCTATCAAATATGTTGAGTTGGGTTGTGAAGAATACGGAGATATTTAGTTCTGACCTAAGGAGAGGGACGAAGACCTCGATAGATAATTTTATTAAAGATCTTTCTCGTTTGAATGGCATAGTGCACGAAGATGGGGTTCTTACGGATTCTTTTGAGGCTAAGCAGATAAGAAACAACGCTCTGAAGGCGTTGGAGACATTTTTAGGCAGCTGAGGCTCAACTAATCTCATGGTGCATATCGGGTGGGTCTAATATCATTGGTCCATCCCCATAAAATTGCTCAGTTTTTCTCTCAGGTGCTCTATGTTTCTCAGTTCGCACTGCCAGATTGTTAGTACCTGCCAGCCGCTTGTTTCAAGGGAGTAGATATTTTCTTCATCTCTTTTTTTATTTCTTTCGATTTTGTCCTGCCAATATTCGAGGCGTGTTTTTGGAAGTTGCCCGTATCGGCAACCAGTATGTCCATGCCAGAAGCACCCATTCACAAAAATGACCTTTTTCCTTCCCAGAAACGCTAGGTCGGGTCTTCCGGGTAGGTTTTTGAGGTGCAATCGATAGCGATACCCCATTCCGAAAACCAATCGACGGACGACAAGTTCCGGAGCCGTATTTTTCCCTTTTACACGACTCATCAGCCGACTGCGCTGCTCAACGCTTAACCGGTCCATTTTGTTTGGACCCAAGCGATTTTCATTCGGTTCGATTTTCGAATAGTCAACATATGCTCCTTTAACGCCACATGACCCTGCAGGCTAGATACTCGCCAATCACGATGCGGATATCGACTCCATCTTGCCAGTCAACCAGGTATCTGTAGCGTCCAGGCTGTACGATCAGCCATGCTCCGATTTGGATCGGAGGTATGGCTTTCCCCGATGCGCGTAGAAACGCACGGCATCCTATTTCAGGCCATAGGGGCTGGAGGTAGTCTTCTAGGTTTTCGAAATCCTGTATTTCTTCAGTAGTCATTGTTGGGATGGCACGAATTGAGTAAAGATCAGGCTGGCCGTTCCAGTATTCACCCAGCTCATATGCCGCATGCCCCTGCGCCAACTTCATGATTACGTTTCTGACTCTTGCTTCGTCGGGCTGCCACCAGATGTGACCAGAGTCATCCGTTCTACGGCATTGTTCCAGCTGGTTTTTCAGTCGCGGATTTCTGGCTAGTGCTTGCTTGATCTTATCTCGCGATAGCTGACTGATCTCGGTTGTTCCGGTCATGGTGCATTCCAGCAGGCACGCCAGATATTCCTCATTCAACGAGAAGCCGCCGTTGCATCTTCGGCAAGCTTCGACAACCGGGAGGTTTTCAGGAAGTGGATTGTCCAAGAGAATGCGAGATGGCACGTGATCGACGGTTTCGGGCTGGCCGCCGCAGTAAATGCATCTGCCGTTCAAGCGCTCATCCATAAATAGATGTTTGGGATCCATCATCGCGCTCCTCTTGCGTGTGTTTTACTCCCGGTCTGCGACTGACCGAAAATTAGTTTTCTCACATTCTTAGCTCAAAAAGCTCGTCTACGAACTGGTTAACCTCGGCTGCCGCGTAAGAGTTGGGTGCTACATCCAAGACAGAGTGGAAGTAGCTAAATCCGGTCCATAGGCTGCGATTGCGATTGTACTCGTGAGTTACTGTCTCATGCGCCGATGTGAACTTGGACTTTAGAAGTGGAATGCCTAGCTTGGTGATATTAAGCAGTATGCTTTCACGCTTTTCCTTCTCGTCGGCTTTGGATTGATCCAGCTCCATTGCGATCTCTTCGCTGATTTCAACATAGTCGCCAACGTATTCTTCTAGTTCTATGCTTCTGCCTCCCACATCGCATCTTGTAATAAGTCCAAATAGCATTGGATTTTTCTTTTTCTTGAGTAGGCGCTTGAAGTGAGTAATAAAGTTTTCTGCGCTATCAATAGACTGCTGGCAATTGCTGTCTAGAACTAACACCATGAGATCGACGAGGTCGCGTACTTTTTCTAGGCTACGGTTCATATCGAAAAGAACGTAGTCATAGGTTTTTTTCAGTTGCTCGTAGGTTTTCTTTGCATTTCTCTTTCGCTCAAGCCTTTCGGATAGTTCGCTATGGATCAGTGGTCTGAGGTCTATGGTTGATATTGGTTTGTGCGCTCTATTGCGGTTTAATTCGTTCTCTAGTTTTCTGATTTCAGACTTGGAGAAGAGAATGTCTAGTTCATCATAAAAGCTAATTTTGCTTACCAAGGAACCAGGTTCTGGGGTATCCCCTTTCTCAACTTTGCACGTATAAACAATATCGTTGGTCACAATGGCCACCTTAAAACCGCGCTGTACCAAGCAGGAGGCTACATCCACAGTGATCGGGGACTTTCCTACGCCACCTTTGTAGGCTGTTATGGATAGTGCCTGCCCAGACTCAGATTCAAAAATGTAATCTTTCAGTTCAGGCGGGATAGCTATGCCTGAACGGTGAAAGAAGCACCAAAGAGACCTGCGCGTTGGATTCCTTGATGATGAGTCAAAGGCCGATTCATACGCTCTCCAGGTGCGGTCTTTCACTCCCGCCCAGTAGGCGGCCTGAGGCACGCTGATGAAGTTCGACTCGCGTGCATGTTTCAAGCATTTACGAAGATGATTTTCCATGGTGTTTCCTCATGCGTTTCATCAGAGGATATGGGGAGGGCGAGCGCAGCAACAGTTGAGCTTTGTGCCACGTTCGCGGGCAGCGTCCCTTGAGGCCTGCTCAGCTAGATCCGCTGGGAGCCATTGATTTGCATGAGTCGGCCGGTGGTGGGGATGAGCGTCTGGGGCTCCTCCACGAGTTTGATGGCTGCCGATTGGGATGGCACTGCTTTACAGGGTGACGATTGCCGCTGAAACAAGCAAAATGTAAACAACCCGCCTGTAGCCAGGGCTTTATTTACATTTCTTCTGTTTGGAGATCGTTATGTGTGTTCAAGGCCTTGATTTTCAAAGCATATGTGGCCTGTTGACGGTTTCCAGGTATACAGAACCGTTCTAGAGGCTACTGAATGCGAATGCGCCTGATGCTGTTGGGCGGCGGCAATGCCCTGGGTCAGGCGCTCATCCGCCTGGGTGCCGAGGAAGACATCGGCTTCTTCGCACCCTGCCCCCCCGCCCAGGGCTGGGACGCTGCCAGCCTCACCCAGTTGCTCGACGACAACCGTCCGGATGTTGTCATCAACCTGGCCTACTACTTCGACTGGTTCCAGAGCAGTCTGGTCGACGAGCAGGTGCTGATCCGTCAGGGACGCGCCGTTGAGCGACTGGCCGAACTCTGCCAGCACCATGACTTCATCCTTCTGCAGCCTTCGAGCTATCGCGTATTCGATGGCGCGCGAACCACTGCCTACAGCGAAAAGGACGAACTGGCGCCGCTCGATTCGCGTAGCCGGGCGCTCAGCGAGTTTGAGCAGAGCGTGCGGGCGCTGTGCCCACGGCACGTGTTGCTGCGGTTTGGCTGGCTGCTCGACGAGAGCGCCGACGGGATCCTCGGGCGTTTCCTGCGCCGGCTGGAGGAGGGCGTATCGATAGAGCTCGCCGACGATCGGCGTGGCAATCCCACGCCGGTGGATGACGCGGCGCGGGTGATGCTGGCGGTCATAAAGCAGCTCGACTGCCAGGCGCCGCTGTGGGGCGTCTATCACTACGGTGGCCACGAGGCCTCGACGCCACTGCTGGTCGGTCAGGCGATTCTCGCCGAGGCGGGAAGACACCGGTCGCTCGATGGCGAAATCCTGGTGCCAACCGCACATGCCGACTGTTCCGATGCCGAGGACGAGCCTCAGCACGGCGTGCTGGCCTGCAAGAAGATATTCAATACCTTCGGAATCAAGCCGCGCGCGTGGCGTGCCGGCTTGGCGCCGCTGCTGGAGCGCTATTACCGTCATGGCTGAACGTCCTGTCCTGATTACCGGCGGGGCCGGTTTCATCGGCTCCAATCTGGTCGATGCCTTGCTCGCGCGCGGTTATGCGGTGCGGGTGCTGGATAATCTGTCGACCGGAAAGCGCAGCAATCTGCCGGATGACTCCCGGCTGGAGCTGATCGTCGGCGACGTGGCAGATGCCGCCTGCGTTCGCCAGGCGCTGCAGGGGTGTCGTGCGGTGGTGCATCTCGCTGCGGTAGCGTCGGTCCAGGCGTCGGTAGATGATCCGCTGGGCACGCACCAGAGCAACCTGATCGGCACGCTGAATGTCTGCGAAGCGATGCGCGCCGAGGGCGTACGCAGGGTGCTGTTTGCGTCCAGCGCAGCGGTATATGGCAACAACGGCGAGGGCGAGGCCATTGACGAGGACACGCCGAAGGCACCGCTGACGCCCTATGCCGCAGACAAGCTGGCCAGTGAGCACTATCTGGACTTCTACCGCCGCCAGCATGGTCTGGAACCGGTGGTTTTCCGCTTCTTCAATATCTTCGGGCCGCGCCAGGATCCGTCTTCGCCGTACTCCGGGGTCATCAGCATTTTCACCGAGCGTGCGCAGAAGGGCTTGCCGATTGTTGTATTCGGCGATGGCGAGCAGACACGCGACTTCGTCTATGTCGGCGATCTGGTCGAGGTGCTGGTGCAGGCGCTGGAGTCATCCGAGGCAGTGGAAGGTGCGGTGAACGTCGGGCTGAGCCGCGCGACCTCGCTGAACCAACTGCTTGAAGCGATCGGTGAAGTGCTGGGCGGGCTGCCCGCGGTCACCTACCAGGCGCCGCGTCCGGGGGACATCCGCCACTCCCGGGCGAACAATACCCGGCTGCTGCAGCGCTATCGCCTTCCGGAGCCGCCGACGGGGATGCGCGAAGGGCTAGCCCGGTTGCTGGGGCTGTAAGTTCAGGAAACGAAAAAGGCGCCGATTGGCGCCTTTTTCTTGTCTGCGATGCGGCGGATGCCGGTTTCGTCAGAACTTGTAGCCGAGGCCGACCATGTAGACCATTGGGTCTACGTCTACGTCGACCTTGGTCTTGGTTACTCCGAGAGCGGTTGGGCCTTTCACGGTTGCCTCGGTATCAATGTCGATGTAACGCACTTGGGCGTTGAGCATGACGTTTTCGGTCAGCATGTAATCCGCACCAACCTGGAAGGCCAGGCCCCAGGAGTCGTCGAGTTCCATGCTGCTGAAGCCCTGGGCCTTGCGTGCGCTGCTTAGGTCCTCTTGGAAGAACGTGGTGTAGTTGATGCCGACGCCTAAATAGGGCTGGAATGCGGCCTGGCTGTCCAGTGGGTAGTAGACGACGCTCAAGGTCGGTGGCAGGTGCTTGATGTCACCCAGCTTGCCGTCCAGCCCGGGGATGCCGACGGCATTGCTTACGCCCTTCACTCCAACTTCGTGACTGAACGGAGTGGCCGCCAGCAGTTCGATACCAACTTTATTGGTCAGCATATACGCGAAATTCAGGCCGAGCTGAGTGTCGCTGTCCAGCGTCGCGCTGGTTCCGCCGGCACCGGTGCCGTCAAACTTCAGATTGCCACTATCTTCACGCGGATCAACCGTAATCGCACCAGCGCGAACGATGATGTCCCCGGCCTCGAAGGCCTGGGCGAAGGGGGCGGCCAGCGCCAGGGCCAGCGCGGAAGCGGTGAACAGGGTCTTGCGCATAGTGGTTAGCTGCGATGGGGCCATGGTATTGAGTAGCTTGCTGTCGAATTTGACTCAGCTCAATGAAACGCGCGGCCCGGCCTGCGACGTATTGCCCGGGTTGCGCTGCGTCAATGGGAAGATGATAATGTTTCTCTTTTGAGTTAGTCCTCCTGCAAGGATCCCCCATGTCTTCGTTCATCCCCCGCCTGCTGGCGGTTGCCGTGTTGCCGTGCTGTCTGGGCTCGGCGCCGCTGATGGCTGCCTCCCTGGATGCCGCGCTGACCGAGAGCGAGCGGCTGTCAGCCGAGGCCGCGGCTTCGCAGCAACGCATCGAGCAGCTTGATGACGCCACCCGGCAGATGCTCAACGAGTACCGCAGTGCGCTGCAGCAGACCGAGGCACTGAAGGCCTACAACAAGCAGCTGGTCGAGCTCACCGCCGCGCAGCGCAAGGAACTGGAGGGATTCCAGCGCCAGCTGGACGGCATCGAGCGTACTCAGGAAGCGGTGACGCCGCAGATGGGGCGGATGGTCGAAGTGCTGGGCGAGTTCATCGCTGCCGACCTGCCGTTCCTGCCGGAAGAGCGCGCCGATCGCCTGGCCGGGCTGCAGGATCTGTTGCCGCGTGCCGATGTGCGTCTGGCGGAGAAGTACCGGCGCATTCTCGAGGCCTATCAGATCGAGAGCGATTACGGGCGCACGCTGGAAGCCTGGCGCGGCGAGCTGCCGGTCGAGGGCGGCGCGCGCAGCGTCGAGTTCCTGCGTCTGGGGCGAGTCATGCTCTATTACCAGACGCTGGATGCCCACGAGAGCGGCTGGTGGAATCCACAGACGCGCAGTTGGCAAGTGCTCGACGGCGACGCGCGCCGCCCGATCACCCAGGCCATCGCCGTGGCCCGACAACAGCAGGCACCGGCCTATCTGGAACTGCCCGTCAAGACCCTGGCCGAGGAGGCCGCGCAATGAGCCGTCTGTCGTACCTGCTTGCCCTCGTGCTGCTGCCCGTGCTGTCGCATGCCGCCGAGCCGCTGAATCCCGATCAATTGCTGCAACGCATCCGCAGCGAGCGGGCGGCCGAAGTCAGCGCCATGCAGGCGCGCGAGCAGGCGTTCGTCAGCGATCGCAGCGAGCAGGCGCAGCTGCTGGCGCGCGCCAAGGCCGAGCTTGACCGCGAGAAGGCCGAGGCCGAGCGACTGAAGGCCGAGTTCGATCGTCAGGAAGCCGCGCTGGCCGAGCAGGAGAGATTGCTGGCGCAGCGCGTCGGCCACCTCGGTGAGCTGTTCGGCGTGGTGCGCCAGAGTGCAGGCGACATCGCAGCACAGTGGCAGGACAGCCTGCTCAACGTGCAGTACCCGGAGCGTCTGCAGCGCCTGCACAGCCTGGCCGAGAGCCGTGCGTTGCCATCCGCCGACGATCTCGACGGCTTCTGGATGGCGCTGCTGGAAGACCTCGCCGCCAGCGGTCGGGTCGAGCAACTGACGCTGCCGGTCATCGCCGCCGATGGTCAGCGCAGCGAGCAGCCAGTGTTGCGCGTCGGCAGCTTCTCCGCGTACGGCCAGAATGCCTTCCTGCGTTACGACGCCGACTCGGGCCAGCTGCTGGCGCCGGCGCGGCAACCGTCCGGCATGGGACTGGTGAACGACTATCTGGACAGCGATGCGGCGCTGGCCGCATTGCCGGTCGATCCGAGCCGCGGCACGCTGCTGGCGCAGCTGCAGCTCGAGCCGGACTTCTGGACACGTCTGCAGCAGGGCGGCCTGGTGGGCTGGGTGATCGTCGCCCTGGGGCTGCTCGGTCTGTGCCTGGCGGCCTGGCGGATGGTCTATCTCGCCGGCGTTAGTCGCAAGGTGAGCGGCCAGATGCGTGATCTGAACAATCCGCGTGCCGACAATCCGCTGGGTCGCATCATCGGCGTGCTTGGCCCCAAGCCGCAGCTCGCCGATCTGGAAACCCTCGAACTCAAGCTCGACGAAGCCATCCTGCAGGAAACCCCGCCGCTGGAGCGTGGCCAGCCGCTGCTCAAGCTGCTGACCGCCGTGGCACCGCTGCTCGGCCTGCTGGGCACGGTGACCGGGATGATCGTCACCTTCCAGGCCATCACGCAGACTGGCGGCGGCGACTCGCGGCTGATGGCCGACGGCATCTCGCAGGCGCTGGTGACCACCGTACAGGGCCTGGTGGTGGCGATTCCGCTGCTGTTCCTGCATGCGCTGCTGGCCAGCCGCAGCAAGGCGCTGATCCAGATTCTGGAGCAACAGAGCGCCGGGCTGATCGCCCTGCACCTGTCCGGAGCACCGCGTCGTGACTGACATGCACGGCCTGTGGCTGCGCCTGGTCGACAGCGGGCATCTGCTGCTCGACTTCATGGGTGCCGGCGGCATGGTCATGTGGGCGCTGGCGCTGCTCTGCGTGCTGTACTGGACGCTGGTTTTCGAGCGCGTCTGGTACATGCGCCGGGTGTTTCCGCACTGGGCCGACGACCGCCGCCGGGCCTGGGAGTATCTGGTCGATCAGCCTGGCGTCTGGCAGCGCGCCGTGCGCACTGCCTGGCTGGCGCAGGCGCAGCAGCAGCTGGCCGGACCGCTACGCCTGAGCAAGGCATTGGTCGCGCTGTGCCCGCTGTTCGGCTTGCTCGGCACGGTCAGCGGCATGATCGCGGTATTCGACGTGCTGGCGATCAACGGTACCGGCAACCCGCGCGGCATGGCCGCCGGCGTCTGGCAGGCGACCCTGCCGACCATGGCCGGCATGGTGCTGGCCATCACTGGATTGTTCAGCCTGGCGCGCCTCGAGCGCATCGCCCGGCTGTCGCTCGACCGGCTGGCCGACCAGCTGCGTCACGATTGAGGATTTCTGGATGCGCATGCGTCGCCATCATTACCAGCAGGACGAAGACACCGGCATCGACCTCACGCCGATGCTCGACGTGGTGTTCATCATGCTGATCTTCTTCATCGTCACCAGCTCCTTCATCAAGGAGTCCGGCGTCGAGGTGCAACGCCCACAGGCGAGCACCGCCAGCGCGCAGGACAAGGGCAACATCTTCATCGCGGTGACCGCCGACGGTCAGGTCTGGATCGACAAGCAGGCCGTCGATGTACGCAGCGTGCGCGCGCATGTCGAGCGCATGCGCGTCGATCAGCCGGATGGCGCCGTGGTGGTACAGGCCGATCAGGATGCGCGCACGGGGCTGGTGGTCCAGGTGATGGACCAGGCGCGCCAGGCCGGCGTGCATGATGTGGCCCTGGCCGCCAGCACGGACGCGCAGTGATGGCAGCGCTGGTGCGCGTGGTGCTTTCCTTCGTCGCCGCCTGCGTGGTGGCGCTGTTGCTGTTCGCGTTGATGCTGAGCATGGTCACCCCGCCGCGCAGCAAGGTGGAGCGCGAGCCGGTGGCGATCGCCAACTTCGTGCGCATGGACGGGCGCAACGAGAGCAGCGCCAGCCGTTCGCGCCAGCAGGCGCCACAGCCGCCGCAGCTGAAAACACCGCAACCGCCCACACCGCCGACGCCGAACATGGCCAGTCCGGATGCCAGTCTGCCGAAGCTCGATCTCGATCTGCCGAACATCGACTCGGGCATCTCGGTGGCGGCCGCTCCGGCGCCGAGCC
>LNAP01003433.1_pt1 | contig 21542 bp, 21 predicted proteins | sample 602601 | NCBI WGS metagenome assembly LNAP01 (sample SAMN02440304, study PRJNA202911) | soil metagenome | biome: Subtropical and temperate rainforests or woodlands; isolation source: soil samples (1 kg each in a 20% v/v slurry with milli Q water) were... ...
CGAGCCGCGCTTCATCTTGTTCATCACGGCGATGTAGCCGTTCAGGCCGACGATGCCGGGTCGCCCCTCGGCGGCGGCGCGGCCATGCCAGATGCGCGATGCGTGGTGGGTGTGAAGCGTCAGCGACATCGCGCTGCGCAAAGAGCCGAGATTGAGTTGCAGAGGTTCGTTGGTTGCCATGGTGTCCGCTCGCTTGGGAAAAGGAGCGGTCAGGATCGGCATGTAGCGGAAGGCAGTCAGTCAACAAACCGAAATGAACTGGTCCCCGGTTGTCGTGGTGGTGGCGGCCCGCAATGCGAGCTATCCCCAGGGGATAGCTCCATCAAACGCCACAGAGCGCTGCTCGCGCAGATGGTGGGTGCGCTCAGGAACCGGACGCTACTGCAGCACCGTGGACAGAAGCACCCAGCCTGTGTCTTTCGGTGTTACGCCTTGCATCACATCTATCCCCAGGGGATAGCTCTACTGACGGCCACGGGCGTCTGCTTCACGCCCTTGTCGCTCGTCGCGCTCAGCTACTGCGCAGAAGGTCGCGCAGCCGGTCGATGTGCTGCCGGGCTACCTCGGGCGGAACTACATTGCGCGGTGGCTCAGGCGGTGCATCTCGTGCAGGGGCAGGTGGCGGTGCTGACCCAGCTTGCCTGGCCCATGCGTTGAACTCGCCACGGATGGCACGTTGGATGATGCCGAACAGGTAGCCTGCCGGGTTGCGGATGGTGCTGCCACGACAGCGATCCGCCCATTCGTCCAGCACGGCCTGGCGTAGCGGGGCATCGACCTGCTGCAATGCCACCATGGCGCCGGCCTGCTGTTCATAAGCGATCAGGCAGACGAACTCCCGGCATCGCGCGCGCCTGCCCACGCTCACGCGCGGTAGTACGTACTTCATTAATACGACTACTACGTACAGTACGGTCCTGCTTCGGATTCCGAAGAGCGCCGTCTGCTGCGTGTTTTGGCCCTGCTTCGGAATCCGAAGAGGGCCGATCAGAATTCCGAAGAAGGCTCGGCGCCCCTTCTTCGGAATCGTGAACCGTGTCCTCCTGTGGATAACTCTCCTGCGACCCAATGCCTTGGCTTGCGAGGCGTTCGGCAAGGACCTGCAGCCGCGAGGGCAGCATGCGGCCAGACAGCAGCGGGTCTTCGGCGATCTCATTGAGCGTGTGCAAGCCCACGACCTGAACGGCCCTGGCCGAATGGCCCAGGGCTTGGCTGACGAGCTGCAGGTAGTCCGGGTCGAGCTGCATCGCCTCGAACGGGGTCAGGGGCTCATCGTGCAGGACGTAGAGGTTGCCGAGGATGCGCCCGGTCTTGGGGTCGCGCCTGCGGCGCACGAGACTCAACCAGCGCGTCAGGCGCAACAGCGTCAGCGCCCGTGCCACGGTCTCGTGGGAGGCCTGTCCGGCGCAGGGCATTGACGCGAGCCACGGGCGAAGTTGCTCATACGTCGGAAACGCCGTGACGCCATCCTCGTTGAGCATCATCCGGAAGACTTGCCAGGCATTGCGTTCCAGCGGCGTCAGGCGTCGGTCGAGGAACAGCCGTCGCGGCACGCTCTCGTGCCGATTTCCACTGAACAGGAAACCGTCGCCGGTTGCAGACACAGGAGACGTCGCGGATGCGAAGGCGGGAGCCGGTGCGAGTGGGCGAGGTTTCGGTGCAAGGTCTTTCAGCGCGCTGTCGAACAGATCAGCGAGGGCGACCGGACCTTGGCGTGGTGCTCGTGGTGCAGCGTCGTCCACGGCCATGATTCAACCCAATCCCTGATCGATCCAGTTCTTGATCGCAGCCCAGACCACCGACAGCGGCAGTTCCATGCCTTCGGCGAGGTCCATTGCCGCATCAAGAACCCAGGTCTCATCCTCCAGCTCGACATTCCTGCTGCTGGTCACGGCCTTCCAGCGCCGCCACAGCTCGGTGTCCTGCTCCTCGTCCAGAACCGGATGGCGCCCCTTGCGTTTGGGCAGGCCGAGAACTTCGCGCCGTAGCGCGACTTCCTGATGCGTCAACCCATAGAAACGGCTCACCATTTCCGTGCTGGCGCCCAGGCGCAGCATGCGATCGACGGTGGCGATCTCCTTCTCCACGTCCTGCGCCTGTTTGAGCAATCGCCGGAGCACCTCCCGATTCACGGAGACAGAGCACCAGGAGACGTTGGCATTGGCCAGTACGCTGATCAGCGCCGGATGCTTGAGCGCATCCAACTCTTCCTCGCCGAACCCCATCGCCTTGCAGCGACGCAGTTGCCCGTTTCGCAGGTCGTAGAGCGCCTGCGCGATGACGGCCTGGTTGAGTGGGTTCGGTGCGGACATGCTGGTCTCCCTCGCTCAGGTCCCAGGACCGACAGCGCCGGGCTCCGGATCCAACAAGCGCCGGGCCAGTCGCAGCAGCCGGAACAACTTGACCAGCGCGGTGTCGCTCAATCGCTGCGCCCGGTCGTCATGACGATGGCTGTGGCCGTGCAACAGCGTTGGCAGATCGGTGGCGACTTGCCCGCTGTCCAAGCCGACGCCGGCTGGCTGCTGACCGGCCAGGGAAACCAGCAGCGCGAGCACAGCGCGGCCCAGTGGCGACGAAGCTTGAGTCGGGGTACGACACGCGAACCCGATGCCGTCAGGTCGATCCTCGACGCACTCGTCCAGGTCGGCCTCGCCCGCGATCTCGCGCGCGAACTGCGCGATGTGGATGCGCAACCGGTCAGGCGTGTCGAGGCCAGGGTCGATATGCCAGATGTCCGAGATGGGATAGAGGCCACCAGCCTGCACGGGTATCGACTGCAATACGTTGGCCGAGAAGTCGGGTGGCAGCGCATCGCCCAACTGGTCGGCGACCATGCGCTGGATGGACTGGAGCCGCTCCGTCGTGGGTGCCGGGGAGATGATGTGCTCGGCAAGCAGATCGCCAGCCGCTGCTGCAGGGCTCGCCGTGGATGCCTCGCTCGGGGCCGCATCGTTTTCGCGCCTTGTACGTACGGCCTCGGAATGGCCTGCGGGAGGTGCTGGTGTAGCGGGGGACGGTGCCGGTTTGATCGGCGGTCGTGCGATGCGCCCAGGCTCAGGCAATGTCGGCGGCGCCGAAGGCGGGGTTGGGTCGCTGACCAGGGCGCGATGACGGCTCTCGGATTCGGTCAGGTCCAGGGCGAGCAGATCGTAGTCAATGCCCAGCAGCTCGGACATCTGACCGATCAACTCGTCCTGTACACGCTGCGGCGAGAACTCGTCCGCCTGGACGTCGAACTGCGACAGCACCTCCTGAAAGAAGCTGTCGAAGTCCAGCGACAGGGAGTGGCCCTTGGCATAGTGCTCCCACGTGCGCTCGCTGGCCTTGCGCATGACTGACAGCCGCTCGACCTGGTGGCGGCCGAGGCCCCCATATAGGACGGTCGGGATCGCGGGCAGCAGGTAGCGCACTGCGTCAGCCATGCGGCTGATGTGCGACTGCTGGACCGGGAAGCCGTCGGCGGCCAGGCGGCGGGCCAACTCGGACTGGCTCAGGGTGGTGCTGCTTTCTTCTTCATAGAACTCGCGCGCCTTCTCGACGCCCAAGGCGCGCTCGATGAACGTGAGGCCGCCGCGCAGTTCGTTCTCGGCGAGGTGCCCGGTCAGGGCGACGATCTCTCCGCGCGCAGGCCACGGCCGGAACAGGCACGATATGCGGAAAAAGCGTTCGTCCTTCGTCTCCGCCCAGAGTTCACGCAGGATCGCCAGCCTGGTGTTGCCACCGTTGCGGATGATGTAGTGCGCGTCGCCTGGACGGCGTGTGATGGCTGGCGCCGCATCCAGGCCGCGCTCTCGAATGGAAGCCTTGATTTCATCGTAGGCCGAGTTGCGCTTTTTGCGGGGGTCGTGGTCGTAGGGTCGCAACTGGTCCAGTGTCACGACCATCGGCGTGTCGGCGATGGGGTCGCTCAGGGCCGTGGCCGATGGGCCGCTGCGCTCGAACCCGGCGGCAAGCAGCTTGCCGGCCATGTCCTGGGAGGTCATCTCAGCCATGGCCGCATCCCTCGGCGTTGGAGGCCCGGGCCATGCGCTCGGCTCGACGGATCTGCGCACGGGCGTTGAGGTCCGCACGGTGGTCGCTCGCTGTCGAGCTGGTGTAGATGGTGGCGCAGCCGGCCTTGGTGAACTTGAGGTGTCCGCCACGTGTGCGCTTGACGTGCCAACCTTCGCTCACAGCAAACTCGATCAGGGCGCGCAGCCGCTTGTGGCCGCGGGCCAATTCATGTGCGTTCGCCATGCGACCTCCCGGTTTCAATAGAACGTGGAGGACGGCCAGAAACGTGGGCAAATCTGTCTTGCCATTGAGGGAACAATTCGCCAGCGAGCGCGCGCACGGTGTCGAGCGCGGCGGGCGCAACTCTGCCCGGTGGCTGGCGATGCTCGACTCGATGCACCGGCAGGCCACGGGTCGCGGCGCGCGGATAGGCCTCGATCGCCGGCACGTCAGTGTCGAGCACGCGGATGCCGGCATGATCCTGGAACAGGTCCCGCAGGGCCTTCTGGATCAGCCGCGCATTGGCGGATACGGGATGGACACGATTGATGAGCAGGTGCAGCGGCGGCGGCTCGATGCCGAGGTGTCGGTATGGCGCGATGTCTTCCAGCAACTGCATGGTGCCGCGCCGCAGCTCGCGGGCCGCGAGGATTTCCGGGGTCACGGGCGACAGCGCCAAGTCAGAGGCGAGCACCGCCATCTCCAACAGCACCGAGCGTGCACCCTGGGTGTCGATCAGCACCAGGTCATAAAGCGGCGCCAGCGCCGGCAGCAGGTGCCGCAGTCTCAGGCGTCCGTCTGGCGCGTGCAGTAGCAACGTGTTCAGTTCACCCCGGTGGTCGTTCGAGAGCACCAGGTCCAGGCCCGCGATGATGGTGCGGGACACCAACTGATCGAGGGCGCGTTCGTTGAACGCCAGCAGCTCATAGATACCGCCGGGAGCGCGGTGTGCCAGTTCGTAATAGGAGGACAAGGTCGGCTGCACGTCGAGATCGAGCAGCAGCACACGCAGCCCTGCGTCCGCGGCGAGGCCGCCGAGGTTGGCGGCCGTGGTCGTCTTGCCGACGCCACCTTTCGTTGAAATGATGGATACGACCTGCATGGCGCTCTCCGTTTGGCGATGGGAAAATCGAGGGGGGAGCGGGTCAGGTCCGGTTGTTGAGGCGTTCGGCGATCCACTGGTCGATCTCGACCGAATCCCAGCCCACGGCGCGCACGCCGAGGCGCAGCGCCTGTGGAAACTGGCGCTTTTTCATCAGGTTGTAGATGTGGGCGCGTTTGAAGCCGGACTTCGCTTCAACTTCATCGAGCCGCAGGATGCGGCGCTCGTGCGGTGGCAGTACAGGTACTTGCGACATGGCGGTCACTCCTGAACGCTTAGTGGCGTTTGTTGGCGTGACCTCTATTCAATAGACATGGCTGCGGAAAAACATTGCAAATGCAATCTCCGCGACTGCACATACAAGATGGAAGAATTCACGCGGCTGCGCTACGGACATTCTTCCTGGCATTGGCGAACTTGCCGTTCAAGGTTCGCTCCGTGATGCCCATGGTGCCGCCATAGTGGGCGAGCAATGCGGTGACGATGGCCTCCTGTGTCTTGAAGCTGGAGTACGGCACGCCGGATGGGGATTGGCTCAGCATCAGCGTCAGCATGCCGCCGATGATGTTGAGGTATGTGGTTTCCGCTCGATCACTGATCACGCTCTGCTTGGGAGCCAGCAGTACGGCGGACTGTTTGAGCAAGACTTCGTGTTGCTGTTGCAGTTCGCGCATCTCGCGTCGGCTATGATCCAGCGCGGCCTGCAGAGCCAGCCGTTCCAGCAGGATTGCCTGTCCTGTCTCGATGGTGATGAAGGGATGCACCATGCGCTCGCCGCGACTGAACAGAAATCCCGGCCGATGCTCGGGATAGTGGGTGCGCATCCACCGCTTCAGATCGACATGGCGGACGGTCAGATCGAGTGAACTCACCAGATCTGGGTCATTAAGTGTGATCCCGTTCTTGCCGAAGGGCAGTTCGGCGTTGAGGATACCGTCGTAGATGCGTTCCGAGTACAGCCGACACTCGTTCCATCGCGGGCAGTCCAACATCTGCGGCAGACAACGCGGTGATGCGATCGATGCGACGATCGTCGCTTCGTACCGCAACAACCCAGCCCACCGTATGGCAGCTTCGATGGGACGATAGAACACCTTTGATAGTGGTGGCTCCTTGTGCATGTTTTCGTCTCCTTTCGGAAGCGCTACATCACCGGCTCCTTTCTTGCCCCACCAAGGGGCTGTTTTTTCGTTATGCCTGTGGCTGATGCCTGGGGCGATGCCCTGGAACATGGACGGAAGAGATCATGGCACCCGTCACAGGTGGTTCTCTCTTGCTCGATATGCAAGAATTGACCAGTTGCCGGTCCGTCGAGTAATAAGGAAGAAGCACGCTCGACAATTGCGCTCACGGTGCCAGCGTCATGGGGTGCGTCAAGCACATCAAGACCGATTCGATATGGTCTGATATCCCCACGGTTTCACAGCAGTCGGGGTCCAATGACCCGGTGGACATAGAAAAACCGAGCGTGTCATGCTCCCTCGGCATCCTGATATATCGACATAGAATCTAGCAGCGAAGCGCTGTGGCCGTTTCAACCTCGCCGCTTCGCGTTCACGTGCCTACCGTGTGGGGGTAAGCATCGTCACATCGCATCAGGATGCAGTTCAGTTCTGTCAGGCAAAAGGGGCGTCTTTCGACGCCCCAAGCAGGATCGGACCGCGAGCAGCACGGGAAGCGCTCTTTCTATCCTTTGACGTAACCGATCAAATATCGAGCTAACGCTCGCTCTTCCACTTGACCATGGCCGGATCATGGTGCGAGAAGAAGCTGTTCCTCCGGTTTCGAGCTGGGCGATACGGGCCATGTCGGCCTCATCCAGCGCGAAGTCCAAGACCCCGAGGTTCTCCTTCATCCGTTCCTTGCGCACCGACTTGGCGAGGCCCTCGATGCCGCGCTGCACCACCCAGCGCAGCACGACCTGGCCAACGGATCGGCCGGACTTGCGGCCGATGTCCACCAACGCTTCGTTTCGGAAGGGTGCAAGGCGCAATGACAGCCGTGGCGGTGGTCATTCATGCCACACGACGCTGTCCTCAAGAGGGACGCGACCCTCTCGATATCCGAAAGAGGCATGGGCGCTGTCCGGCATGCCGAAGGAGATTCCAAAGAGCAGCTTTAGGTCGTCCGATACGCCAAGGGCGTGGCGCACCGTTTCGGCAAAGGAACCGAGGATGGTCTGCGGTACCCCGGCATAGCCGCGTGCGGCCAGGGCGAGCAGGAACGTCTGCGCATACATGCCGACATCGGACGCAACACGGACGTTGTCGCCCACCGCGGGCAAGAACAGAAAGGCCGCATGCGGCGCCCCGAAGAACGTGACGTTGCGTTCCACGACTTCTGTCCGTGTCAGGGAATCGCCGCGAGCAACACCCAGCGCCTGGTAGTACCTTCCGCCCTGATCCGCTGCGCGCTTCCTGTAAGGGCCTGGGTAGTCGCCGGTGTCGAAGGTGAAGTCGGAGGTGTAGTTCCCTTCCCTGAGCGCCTGGACGAGCGTTGCGCTCAAGTCCTTGAGCTTGGCGCCGGAGACAATATGAACACGCCAGGGCTGCGTATTGCAGTTCGACGGCGCGCATTGTGCCTCTTGAAGGATTTCGTTCAAGACGCTCCGTGGAATGGGCGACGGCAGAAATCCCCGGACGGAATGCCGGGACCGTACAACGTCCTGGAATGAGGAGGATTGCGAATTCATCGGTGAAGCTCCTGACATCACAGGCCAGTCATCTTGAGAACGGCCTCCGGCAGGCGCTCGCCCTCCACATGGATCTTCGACACCTCGTCGTTGATCAGGCCGAGGTCTTCTGCCGTCAGGTGGAGATCAACCGCACCCAGGTTCTCTTCCAGGCGGCCGAGCTTGGTGGTGCCGGGGATCGGCACGATCCAGGGCTTCTGCGCCAGCAGCCAGGCCAATGCGACCTGGGCGGGCGTGGCGTTCTTGCGGGTAGCCACGGACTCGACGACCGCCACCAGCGCCATGTTGGCCTTGCGCGCCTCCGGGGAGAAACGTGGCACGTGGTTGCGGAAATCGGTCGGATCGAACTTGGTTTTATCCGTGATCTTGCCGGTCAGAAAGCCCGCGCCCAGCGGACTGAACGGAACGAAGCCGATGCCCAGCTCCTCCAGCAGCGGCAGCAGTTCCAGCTCGGGCCCGCGCCAGAACAGCGAATACTCGCTCTGCACGGCTGTCACCGGCTGCACGGCGTGCGCGCGGCGGATGGTCTGCACGCCCGCTTCGGACAGGCCGAAATGCTTGACCTTGCCCTCGGCGATCAGCTCCTTGACCGCGCCGGCGACGTCCTCGATCGGCACCGCCGGATCGACACGGTGCTGGTACAGCAGGTCGACGTAGTCGGTGCGCAGGCGCTGCAGCATCTTTTCGACCGCCTGCTTGATGTGCTCGGGCCGGCTGTTGGTGCCGGCGCCGCGCTTGCCGGTCTCCGGGTCGATGTCGAAACCGAACTTGGTGGCGATGACCACCTTGTCGCGGATCGGCTGCAGGGCTTCGCCGAGCAGTTCCTCGTTGGCGAAGGGGCCGTAGGCTTCGGCGGTGTCGAACAGGGTGATGCCGCGATCGTGGGCGGCATGGATGAGCTTGATCATCTCTTGCTTGTCGGCGGCCGGGCCGTACACGGCGGTCATGCCCATGCAGCCGAGGCCGAGGGCTGAGACTTCAAGATCTGTTCCGAGTGTGCGGGTCTTCATGGTGTCGTGCTACTCCATTGGTGGATGGCGGCGGCCTGTGCCGTTGATCGGCCAGGCCATTGCCGTAAAAACGTTCGTTTCGCAGTGGCTGGGCCCGGCGCTTCAGCACGCTTCCTGCGGGAAGTCCGTGCTTGCGCTCAGGTCCTTCCAGTCCTCGATTTCCTGGAGCTGGGCCTGAAGTTCGGCGGTCACGATCTGGATTGCATCGCTTCCCAGCAACAGGCGGAAAGGATGTCGGTCGCCCATCACGGCCTCGATGATGGCCACGGCCGCACGCGCCGGATCCCCGGGCTGGGTGCCGTGGCTCCTGTCGTTCTCCTTGCGCCTGGGGCCGGCAGTGTCTGCGTAGTCGGCGATGAGCGCCCTGGCCTGCTGCAGCGAGCGGCCGGCGAAGTCGGTGCGGAAGGCACCGGGATCGACCACCATTATCCGGATCCCCAGCGGTTCGACCTCTTTGCGCAGCGCGTCCGACAGGCCTTCAAGCGCGAACTTGGTCGCCGAGTAGTAGCCCGAGCCCGGCGCCGCCAGGCGTCCGGCGATGGAGGAGACATTGACGATGGTGCCGGCGCGTCGCGCGCGCATGCCGGGCAGGACCGCCTTGGTCAGGGCGACCGCGCCGAAGAAGTTGGCGGCGAACAGGGCGGCGACTTCCTGCTCGTCGGCTTCCTCCACGGCCGCGCGATAGCCGTGGCCGGCGTTGTTGACCAGCACGTCGATCGCGCCGAAACGCTGCTGCGCCGTCTCCAGCACCGCGTCGATCTGTGCCTTGTCGGTCACGTCCAGCGCGGCGCCGACGGCGGTGTCGGGGTAGGCGGCCACGATGTCCTGGATCGACTGCGGATTGCGCGCGGTGACGATGGCATTGAAGCCCGCCTGCAACACCGCCTGGGCGAGGTTGCGGCCCAGGCCCGTCGAACAACCAGTGATCAGCCAGGTCGTCATGGGATTTTTTCCTCCTGGCGTGCTCAGAGTTCCTGCCGGGTGGGGCGGAACAGGATCTCGTTGATGTCCACGTCGTCCGGTTGGCCGATGGCGAACAGTGCGCAGCGGGCGAAGCTGGAAGCCGGTATGGCGTTGGCCGCGTAGTACTGCTTGATGCCTTCGGCAACCCCTTGCGCCTTGACCGAGCCGGGCAGCTCGGTATCCACCGCGCCGGGAGAGAGCACGGTCGTGCGGATGTTGTAGGGCTTGACCTCCTTGCGCAGCGCCTCGGAGATCACGCGCACGGAGTACTTCGAGGCCGAGTAGATGGCACCGCCGGGGCTGATGGTATGGCCCGCCACCGAGGAGACGTTGATGAAATGGCCGGACTTCTGCGCCTTGAAGTGGGGCAGCGCCGCGGCGATGCCCCAGAGCACGCCCTTGATGTTCACGTCGATGCACTGGTTCCAGTCGTCGAAGTTCAGCAGTTCCAGCGGCGCGAGCGGCATGACGCCGGCGTTGTTGATCATCACGTCGATCCGGCCGAAGGTCTTGACCGCCTGATCGACGAAGGCCTGGACCTGCTCGCGCTCGCTCACGTCCACCTTGAAGACGGCGGCGTTCTCGCTGCCCAGCTCCCGGGCGAGTGCTTCGAGCCGGTCCAGCCGGCGCGCGCCGAGCGCGACCTTGGCGCCGGCCTCGACCAGATGGCGGGCGGTCTCGGCGCCAAGGCCGGAGCTGGCGCCGGTGATGACGACGACCTTGTTTGCGATGTTTTCCATGGGACTTGTCCTTGCTGTTCGATGTCGATGTCGGATTCGGATGGCCCGGGCCCGCAGGCGCGCCCCGGTCCTGGTGTCATGTCCTGGCCTCGACCCCCTTGAGCCAATCCGTCACGCGGTTCATGGTGCGCCGCTCCTGGTCGGCCTCCATGACGAAGCCCTGGCGCAGATCCGCCTTCGGCGCGTGGCTGGCGAGCACGGACTGGCTGCTGCCCAAGCCGTAGCCGCCATGGGTGACGAACGGAATCAGGGCCTTGCCGGCGATATCGTGCGTGGCCAGGAAGGCGCGTATTACCGGCGGCGCGGTCTCGCCCCAGATGGGAAAGCCGAGGAACACGGTGTCATAGCTCGCCATATTGGAAACGCTGGCCTCCAACGGAGGCTCATCGCCGCTGTCGCGCTCCCGCCGGGCCTGCTCGACCGTTTGCAGGTAGTCTTCGGGGTAAGGTGCAGCGGGGCGAATCTCGAACAGGTCGGTGCCCAGTGCGCGATGAATCAGGCCGGCGACGACGCGAGTGTTCCCGGACCGGGAAAAGTACGCCACGAGCGTTCGGGACCCTGTTCGCCTCAGCTCGCCGCCGGCGCTGGAAGTCCCCGCCACAGCGCTCAGCGGAACAGCGGCAAACGCCGTCATCATCGCGCGGCGGACCCGATCGTGATCTGTTGTCGCCATGGGGTCTCCTGGCTCAGCGCCCGACGCGCGCCTGCATGGCTGCGGAGTAGCGCTCGCCCTGGATCTCCACCTCCTGCAGGGCGCCGGCGATTCTCCCCAGGTCGGCTTCGGACAGAACGACGGCGGCCGCGCCAAGGTTTTCCTCAAGGCGGTGCAGCTTGGTCGTGCCGGGAATCGGCACGATCCACGGTTTCTGTGCCAGCAACCATGCCAACGCGATCTGGGCGGGCGTCACGCCCTTGTCCTGGGCGATCCGGCCGAGCAGGTCGACCAGCGCCTGGTTGGCCTGGAGCGCCTGCGGCGAGAAGCGTGGCACGGTGCTGCGGAAATCGTCACTGCCAAAGGTCGTACCCGCCTTGATGGCACCGGTCAGGAACCCCTTGCCCAGCGGGCTGAAGGGTACGAAGCCGATCCCGAGTTCTTCCAGCGTCGGCAGGATTTCCTGCTCGGGTTCGCGCCACCACAACGAATACTCGCTTTGCAGCGCGGTGACCGGCTGCACGGCGTGCGCGCGGCGGATGGTCTGCGCCCCCGCCTCGGACAGGCCGAAGTGCTTGACCTTGCCCTCGGCGATCAGGTCCTTGACCGTACCGGCGACATCCTCGATCGGTACGTCGGGATCGACCCGGTGCTGGTACAACAGGTCGATCACATCGGTGCGCAGGCGCTTGAGCGAGCCTTCAACCGCCCAGCGGATGTGCTCGGGCTTGCTGTTGAGAATCTGCTGCTTGTTGTCCTCGCCGAAGGTAAAGCCGAATTTGGTGGCGATCACCACCTGGTCACGCACGGGGGCAAGGGCTTCGCCAACAACCTCTTCGTTCAAATAGGGACCGTAGACCTCTGCCGTATCGAAGAAGGTCACGCCGCGTTCCACAGCAGCTCGAATCAGCGAGATCGCCTGCTCTGTATCCGTGGCCGGGCCGTATCCGTGGCTCAGGCCCATGCAGCCCAGACCCAGGGCGGAGACCTCCAACGGGCTCTTTCCAAGTTTGCGCTTTTGCATCGTGATTTCTCCTGTGAGGGTGTTCCCCTGCATCGCCAGCGCCGGCGCGCAACCTGCTGCTGGGCGGAGGGTGATTGCCACAATGGCCAGTGCAGCCGAACACGTCGCTGCTGCGGGGGTAACCTGGGCGCGCCGCCGAGAGGAAGTGCGATGCGCGTTTGCACTACTGCACGTGGGATCGAGTCATTCGGTTATGCGCTTTATGGCTTCCAAGTTTCCGCTGCTGCATTGATGTCATACCCCGATTCAACAAGGGCGTCCGCGAGCAGTCCTTTGGGACAATCCGCGATGGGCTGCTATGAATGTAGTCCCTATCTAGTTATCTGATTAGATGCTAAATTCTTCAAAAACTTGTGAATTGGATTCAGTAATGTCACGCGACAGCTACAACGACCTGCTCGCTTTCATTCAGGTCGCCCAGCAAGGCAGCTTCACGCGCGCGGCTGCGCAAATGGGCGTGTCGCCGTCCGCGCTCAGCCACGCCATTCGCGCGCTCGAAATGCGGCTGGATGTGCGCCTGCTGACACGAACCACGCGCAGCGTATCCGTGACAGAAGCAGGAGAGCGACTTCTGGCCAGTGTGGCGCCGCACTTCGAGGACATCGACGCCGAACTGGCAGCGGTGAGCGAGTTGCGCAAGAAGCCATCGGGGCTGGTCCGCATCACCGCATCGGAATTTCCTGCCACTTACCTGATATGGCCCAAGCTGTCCAAAGTGTTGCCGGGCTATCCCGATATCACCGTAGAGGTGGCGGTGGACTACAACCGCACGGACATCGTCTCCGAGCGCTACGATGCGGGCGTGCGTCTGGGCGACGAAATTGCCAAGGACATGATCGCCGTGCGCATCAGTGCGGACATGCGAATCGCGGTGGTGGGTTCGCCCGGCTACTTCGCGGACAAAACGAAGCCGAAGAAACCCCACGACCTGGCCGAACACAACTGCATCAACCTGCGGCTGCCCACCCATGGCGGACTCATGGTCTGGGATTTCCGAAAAGGCAAGCGCGAACTCAAGGTACGCGTGACCGGGCAGTGGATCTACAACAGCATCTCGCCCATCGTGCGTGCCGCGGTGGCGGGGCACGGCCTGGCATTCCTGCCAGAGGATGCAGTGACGGAGCACATCGCCGAGGGAGAGCTGGTCCGCGTGCTGGACGATTGGTGCCAGCCCTATACCGGCTACCACCTGTACTATCCGAGCCGTCGGCAATCGTCAGGGGCCCTGGCCGTCATCGTCGAAGCCCTGCGGCATCAGGAGCCACAGCGCAAGACAGCAAAACCGAAGCGCCGCTTAGCTTCGTAGGCCGCAACCAGGCGTCGATTACTCGAATTACTGAATTAAACTCAAAACCGAATGCGGGATTTGGGACTTAATCAAAACAGTCCGGCCGTCTAAGATTTCCTTCACAGAGTCAGATTGGGCGCAGACTATCCGCATGCTCGTGCGACAAGTGGAGTCTGTGCCGATCACAGGAAGGAATTCCATGAGAAAGAACCTTATCGCTGCAGGCACATCACTGCTGATGAGCGCCACTGCCGCGCAGGCCCAAGGCATCCAGATCACGCCAGCAGGCACGACTCCCACCACCCTAGGCGCGGCGCAGAACTTCAACGGCCACGTCGCGGTGGACATGAAGGCCGCTGGCGACAGCGGCAAGCACGGCAGCGTGGGGATGGTCGATTTCGCGCCCGGCGCGCGCACCGCCTGGCACACACATCCGGTCGGCCAATTGCTCATCGTCACCGATGGCAAAGGCTGGGTGCAGGAGGATGGCCAGCCCCGGCGCGAGATCAAGGCGGGCGATGTGGTCTGGATCGAGGCCGGCGTCAAGCACTGGCATGGCGCGGCACAAGCCAACGGCATGCGCCACCTGGCCATCGCCTACGTTCAAGACGGTAAGAGCGCGGACTGGAAGGAGTTAGTGAGCGATGAACAATACAACACCCGCTAAGCGCGGCGCCGTCGCGCTCGCACTCGCTTTGGCCGGACTATCCGGCCTTGCCGCAGCACAGTCCCCCGGCGCCCAGGAGCCGCACGCCATGACGAGCACCCAACCGGCCTCGGACACACTGTCCGCCAAGCAGCAGGCCATTCCCCTGATCGCATCCTTCATGGCCACGAGCGACATGCCCAGGCTCAATGCTGCCTTGAACCAGGGGCTGGACGCTGGCCTGACCATCAGCGAGGCCAAGGAAATCCTGGTGCAGCTCTACGCCTACGCTGGCTTTCCGAAGAGCCTCAACGCGCTGGGTGAGTTACTGAAGGTCGTGGAAGAACGCAAGCAACGGGGCATCCAGGACGCGCCGGGGCGCGAACCCAGCCGCGCCATTCCTACCGGGGATGAACTGGTCGCGGTGGGTACGGCCAACCAGACGAAGATCTCCGGCGGGCCAGTCAAGAATGCGGTGACGGACTTCGCTCCCGTCATCAATCAGTACCTGCAAGCTCATCTGTTCGGCGACATCTTCGAGCGCGACAACCTCGACTGGCAAAGCCGTGAACTGGCCACGGTCGGGGCCCTGGCCGCCATGCCGGGCGTGGAACCGCAGTTGCGCTCGCACATGGCCGCCAGCCTGCGCGTGGGCCTCACGGCTGCGCAATTGCGGCAGTTGATCCAGGTTCTGGGCGAGCGTGGGGACAAGCAGGCGGCCGAGCGCGCGGATGCGGCGCTGAAGCAGGCGCTTGCTGCGGCGTCGGGACGCTGAACATGAACGTTGCCAAGAAACTCATCCTGACCATCGCGATGCTGGCCTCGCTGACCGCCTGCACAACCCTTCCCGGCGGTTCACAGCGTGGCACCGGCCCCTTGGTGATTCAGGAGCAAGGCAGCTTTGCTGTCGACGGAAAGGTGATGAGTACGCCCGGCACGTACAACAACAACAATCCGACCTCCGCAGGGCAGACGTTTCACGGCGATCACCTCTATGCCTTCTATCAAGTCCCGCAGAATCCCAAGCCGCTGCCCATCGTCATGCTGCATGGCGCGTTCCAATCGGCGCGCAGTTGGGAAACCACGTCGGACGGCCGTGAAGGCTTCCAGACCCTCTTCCTGCGCCGGGGTTTCCCGGTCTATCTCGTCGATCAGCCGCGCCGCGGCCGCGCGGGCAACAGCACCGTCGCGGCGACGGTCGAGCCCACGCCTTTCGATCAGCTTTTCTTCGATCAATTCCGCATCGGCAAGTGGCCGAACTACTTCGACAACGTCCAGTTCGACCGCAAGCCCGAGACGCTGGATCAGTTCTTCCGTTCGGTCACGCCGAACACCGGCCCTTATGATGCCGGCGTGATCTCGGATGCCATGGCGGCGCTGTTCGACAAGACAGGGCCCGGCATCCTGTTCTCGCATTCCCAGGCAGGTGGTCCGGGCTGGCTGACGGCGATCAAGAGCCAGAACGTCAAGGGAATCGTCGCGCTTGAACCGGGCAGTGGGTTCATCTTTCCCGAGGGCGAACTTCCCAAAGAAATGCCGAGTGCAGCGGGAACGCTGGCGCCAGAGGCGGTGCCGCTGGCAGATTTCGAGAAACTCACTCGCATCCCAATCGTCATCTATTACGGCGACAACTTTCCGGTCGAGCCGACGACGGAGCGCGGCCAGGACAACTGGCGGGTGCGCCTGGCCATGGCCCGGCTCTGGGTCGACGCCATCAACAAGCATGGCGGCGACGCGCAACTCGTGCACCTGCCGGAGATCGGCATCCGGGGCAACACGCACTTCCTGATGTCCGACCTGAACAACGTCCAGATTGCCGATCTCGTGTCGAAGTTTCTGGCCGAGAAGAAACTGGACTGACGAGAGCACGGGCACTGCAGCGAAGAAGCGAGGGATACCGGCACCCAAGACTGGGGTCCTGTACATCCTTCGGGAGCGCGATATTTAACCTGAAGGAGTATTGATATGAAGCGGACGGAATCGAAGAACACGCCGAAGCCAGACACACACCAGATCAGCCAAATCCACCGCCGCCAGGTGCTGATTGCCGCCGCCACGCTGGGCGTGGCCCCCTGGCTGCTGTCTGCCTGCGCCCAGACGACCACAAGCACCCCCCGCACTGGCGGGGGCGGATCGACGACCGCCCCCCAATCCGCTGCCCGTCGGCGCCTGGGCCCCTTCGATGTGTATCCCATCGGCCTGGGTGTGCAGTGGCATCCCAACGGTCCGCAAGGGGTCGTTGACCTGTACCAAAGCAGCACCACCCGACAGGGTGGCGTCGCGCTCATTCGCCGTGCAGCGGATCTGGGCGTCACGCTGTTCGACACCGCCGAGGTCTATGGCCCCTTCATGTCGGAAGACCTCCTCGGTGAGGCACTGCAGGGCAGCCGGCGCGACCGCGCCATCATCTCCACCAAGTTCGGCTTCGACGTCGATCCGGCAACGGGCCAGCGGCGCGGCGGCGTGAACAGCCGCCCCGAGCACATCCGGCAAGTGGTCGAGGCCCAGTTGCGGCGCCTGCGCACCGACCGCATCGACCTGCTGTACCAGCATCGCGTCGATCCGAACGTGCCGATCGAGGACGTGGTTGGCACGATCAAGGATCTGATCCAACAAGGCAAGGTGTTGCACTACGGCCTGTCCGAGCCGGGGTTGCAGACTGTTCGCCGCGCGCACCGGGAGCATCCCGTGGCCGTGATCCAGAACGAGTACTCGATGCTGTACCGCGGCCCCGAAGCCCAGGTGCTGCCGCTGTGCGAGGAGCTGGGCATCGGCTTCGTTCCCTGGAGCCCGCTGGGCATGGGCTTCCTGGCCGGCACCGTCAACGCCTCCAGCCGCTTCGAGAAGCAGGACTTCCGCGCGGCCGTCCCGCGCTTCGCGCCCGATGTCCTCCCGTCCAACATGGCGCTCGCGGAGCTGGTGCAGACCTGGGCGGCACGCAAGAACGTCACGCCGGCCCAGCTTTCACTGGCCTGGCTGACGGCCCAGAAGCCATGGATCGTGCCGATTCCGGGCACCACGAACGAGGCCCACCTGGAGGAGAACGTCGCCGCCGCCTCGATCACCTTCAGCGTTGCTGAACTGAAGGAGCTGAACGCGGCCGTGGCGGCCATCCTCATCCAGGGCGCTCGCCTGTCGCCGGCCGTTCTGTCGGCCACGGGCGTCGAAGCGCCGCCAAAACGATGATGCCGCCTAGTCCGCAGAACCTAGCTCTTAGCGCTTTCCACAAGCCCATCATTCGCAGATAAGGGGAATTCAAATTGAGTGATGACGTTTTCAAAAAGACCCGGCGCGAGTTCCTCGGAGCCTCCGCGCTCGCTTTCTCATGTGCAATCATAGGAGTCCCATTTATGACTACTAGCGCTGCCGCAGCCGACTACAAGAAGAATCCGTTCACCCTCGTTTATGGCGGCGCCATCACGAAGAATGAACCGGGCAAAGTCAATATCCATCCGGTGAAGTACAAGCTCAACGGCCTGGATATCGTTGCCAACGTCTATACCCCGGCGAACTACGATGCGCAGAAGAAGTATCCTGCTATCGTCGTGGCGCACCCGAACGGCGGGGTGAAGGAGCAGGTCGCCGGCTTGTACGCCCAGCATCTGGCCGAACTGGGCTACATCGCGATCGCGATGGATGCCGCGTATCAGGGCGGCAGCGGCGGCGAGCCGCGCAGCACGGACAAGCCGCAGTTCCGCATCGAAGACATCCACGGCGCGGCGGACTTCATCACGCAGTATCCCGGCGTCGATGCCACGCGCCTGGGTCTGCTCGGCATCTGCGGCGGCGGTGGCTACTCGTTGTCCGCGGCAAAATCCGACAAGCGCTTTAAGTCAATTGCGACGATCAGCATGTTCAACTCCGGACGGGTGCGTCGCGATGGCTTTGTCGACTCGCAACGGGATACGATCCAGCAGCGCCTGAAGCAGGCTTCCGACGCACGCGCCCAAGAAAAGGCTGGCGGAACGATCCCCTATTCGGGCGATGCCGATATGACGGATGAGCAGATCGCTGCGTTGCCGTTTGACTTGTATCGGCAGGGCTACGAGTATTATTGGAGGACGCACGCGCATCCCGGTTCGACCTTCAGGTACACCACGAGCAGCTTGCTGGACCTGATGCGTTGGGATGCCACCGACCAGATCGAGCTGATCGACCAGCCGTTGCTAATGATCGCCGGCAGCAAGGCGGACAGCCTTTACATGACCGAAGAGGCCTTCCCCAAGGCCACCGGAACCACGGACAAGAAAATGTTCTTGATCGAGGGTGCGACCCATATCGAAACCTACTGGGTCCCCAAGTATGTGGAGGCCGCGCTCGGCCAACTGAAGCCGTTCTACGAGCGCACCCTATGATGTAAGAGCAACTCTCTGGTTCGGCACGGGCGGTCTCGCACCAGCGGATCGCCCAAGTGTTCACGTGCAGGCAATTGTCCCCGTCGTCTTCAACACTGCCGATCCGACTGCACCGCCGGCATGATTGTTACAACCGCAATGAGAAGGTAAAATAGCCGGCTTTCTATACCCACGCAGTCAATTCTTTGGAGTTCATTCCGGTGTAAGTCTCAATCTCGCTGCGAGCCAGCTTTCCCTCTTTACCTTGCTCGCACGAGGCTGCGCGTCCGTTTGACTGCGTCTTGCCGTCCCGATTTCTTCGTGGGGACGGCTTTCTATTCCGAGAACACGGAAAGACGCATTCGCGCCTGTGTCCGCTCCAGCCCGTCGCTGAGCCCATTCCCGGAAGAGAACCAATGTTGAAATCTTTACGCCAGGACTGGCTGTCCAATGTCCGAAACGATCTGCTGGCCGGCCTCGTCGTCGCGCTGGCGCTGATCCCGGAAGCCATCGCCTTCTCGATCATCGCCGGCGTCGACCCGAGGGTCGGCCTATATGCCTCCTTCAGCATGGCGGCGATCATCGCCTTCACCGGTGGTCGTCCGGGCATGATCTCGGCCGCTACGGGCGCTATGGCCCTGCTCATGGTCATGCTCGTCAAGGAGCATGGTCTGCAATACCTGCTGGCCGCCACGGTGCTGACCGGCGTGCTCCAAATCATCGCGGGCTGGCTCAAGCTCGGCGCGCTGATGCGCTTCGTTTCGCGCTCGGTCATTACCGGCTTCGTCAATGCGCTGGCCATCCTGATCTTCATGGCCCAGTTGCCGGAGCTGACCAACGTCACCTGGCACGTCTATGCCATGACGGCGGCAGGCCTGGGCATCATCTATCTCTTCCCCTACGTCACCAAGGCTGTACCGTCTCCGCTGGTCGCCATCGTCGTGCTGACCGCCGTCGCGATCTTCCTCGGTCTGGACATCCGCACCGTAGGCGATATGGGCCAGTTACCCGACAGCCTGCCGGTGTTCCTGCTGCCCGACGTGCCGTTGAACTTTGAGACGCTGAAGATCATCTTCCCGGTGTCGGCGACCCTGGCGGTGGTGGGCCTGCTGGAATCGATGATGACCGCATCCATCGTCGATGACCTGACCGACTCGAATAGCAACAAGAACCGCGAGTGTGTGGGCCAAGGCGTGGCGAACGTCGCCACAGGCTTCCTCGGCGGCATGGCGGGCTGCGCCATGATCGGCCAGTCGGTCATCAACGTGAAGTCCGGTGGCCGGGGCCGCCTGTCCACGCTGGCGGCCGGTGTGTTCCTGCTGCTGATGGTGGTATTCATCGGCGACTGGGTAGCCCGCATCCCCATGGCCGCGCTGGTCGCAGTAATGATCATGGTGTCCATCGGCACCTTCAATTGGGCCTCGATCCGCAACCTGCGCGAGCACCCCAGGAGTTCCAGCGTGGTGATGCTGGCCACCGTGGCGGTGACTGTCGGCACCCACGACCTGGCCAAGGGCGTGCTGGTCGGCGTGCTGCTGTCGGGCTTCTTCTTCGCACACAAGGTGGGGCAAATCTTCCGCGCAACCTCGCACACCGAGGATGAGGGGCGCGCGCGCACCTACACCATCACCGGCCAGGTGTTCTTCGCCTCGGCGGAGCGCTTCGTCAACGCCTTCGATTACAAGGAAGTCATCGAAAAGGTGCGCATCGACGTAAGCCGTTCGCATTTCTGGGACATCACCGCCGTGAGCGCCTTGGACAAGGTGGTCATCAAGTTCCGCCGCGAAGGCACCGAAGTGGAGGTCATCGGGCTGAACGAGGCCAGCGCCACGATGGTGGACAAGTTCGCCGTGCACGACAAGGACGGCGGTACAGACCTGATGACGGGCCACTGAAAGGAGCACAGATCATGAAGAACGAGAACAAGGTACTGGCCTGCGTGGACCAATCCCGGTTCGCCGAGTATGTGGCCGACTATGCAGCCTGGGCCGCCCGCCGCATGGATGCACCGCTGGAGTTCCTGCATGTGATCGATCGCCACCCCGAACGTGGCGCAAGCGACGACCGCAGCGGAGCCATTGGAATCGATGCACAGGAGGAGTTGCTGTCCAAGCTGTCGGCCGAGGACGAGGCTCGCAGCAGGAACGCGAGGGAGCAGGGTCGCGTCTTCCTCAACAGCCTGCGCGAGCGGGCCCTGGCGGCCGCTGCCGCTCAGGTCGATGTCCGGCAGCGCCACGGCGAACTTGAGGAAACCGTGGCGGAACAGGCCGAAGGCGTTCGCCTGCTGGTGCTGGGGCGCCGTGGCGCGTCCGCCGAAGCGACGCAGCGCGATCTGGGGCGCAACGTCGAGCGCGTGGTGCGCGCGCTGAACAAGCCCATCCTGACCGTGAGCGAAGCCTTCAAAGAACCGCAGCGCGTGATGATCGCCTTCGACGGTGGCATCGTCGCCCGGCGTGGCATCGCGATGGTGGCGGGCAGTCCGCTGTTTCGTGGCCTGCCCATCGTCCTGCTGATGTCGGGCAGGGAGCGTCAGGATACTTCCAAGCAGCTCGAAGCAGCCAAGACCACCTTGGAGGCCGCAGGGTTCGTCGTCACCACGTTGCTGGTTCCCGGCGATGCCGAGAGCGTCATCGCCACGACGGTACAGGAGCAAGCCATCGACATGCTCATCATGGGTGCGTTCGGACACTCGCCGTTGCGCAGCCTGCTGATGGGCAGCAAGACGACTGAAGTGCTGCGGTCCTCTCGCATCCCGACGCTCTTGCTTCGATAACGGCCAAGGCACACGGTTGGCCTCGGGCCGATGCGATCGCAGCGCCGACATGAGCGCGAGCATCTAGGCGCAGAGATGATGAGTGGACGTCCTTGGCCCTCGATGGATGAGCATGGATGAACTTTCGTTGCCGAGAGCGAAAAACAAGGCTATAATTCAGGCCTTCGCTGCTCACGGCGGTGGAGAAAGTGATTGGGAAACAGAGACTTAGCGCTCTAGTGCATGACTCGTTTCCCGCTCCAAATCCTGACCAGGCCCCGTTCTCGGGGTCTTGTTTTATCGGGGTATCATTGCCCGGTAAGCTGTAGGGTCACCGGCCTGGTGG
>LNAP01003981.1_pt2 | contig 21537 bp, 19 predicted proteins | sample 602601 | NCBI WGS metagenome assembly LNAP01 (sample SAMN02440304, study PRJNA202911) | soil metagenome | biome: Subtropical and temperate rainforests or woodlands; isolation source: soil samples (1 kg each in a 20% v/v slurry with milli Q water) were... ...
TCCTTCCGGCGTGCCCCGCTGCTGGGAGTGGAGTTCGCCTATGTCTGAAGTTGAAGTAAAGAAAACGCAGGAAAGCTTGCAGGACCGCCTCGCTCAAGTCGTTGAGCTGCTGCAGCGCCAGCGAGTGGTCGAAGACCTGACTCATCGCCAGGAAGGTCCGCATCACGACCGGGTAGAGAACCTGGTTCACCGGCAAAACCTCGTCGAGTTGCAACGCAAGCTCGATGATCTGCACTCCGCCGACGTTGCCTACATCCTTGAAGCCTTGCCGCTGGACGATCGCCTGACGGTCTGGCAACTGGTCAAGGCTGATCGCGACGGCGACATTCTGCTCGAAGTATCCGATTCGGTTCGTGAAACCCTGATCGCCGACATGGACGATCACGAGCTCCTGGCGGCGGCCAAGGACATGGATGCCGACGAACTCGCTGACCTGGCCTCCGAGCTGCCGCGAGACGTCGTCCACGAGCTGATGGAAACCCTCGATAATCAACAGCGTGAGCGCGTCCGCTCCGCGTTGTCCTATGACGAGGAGCAGGTCGGTGCGCTGATGGACTTCGAGATGGTGACTATCCGTGAGGATGTCAGTCTCGAAGTGGTTTTGCGTTACCTGCGTCGTCTCAAAGAACTGCCAAGCCACACCGACAAACTGTTCGTGGTCGATTACGACGGCGTGCTCAAGGGTGTGTTGCCGATCAAGCGTCTGCTGGTCAATGACCCGGAAAAGCAGGTATCGGAAGTCATGGCCAGCGACCCGGTGAGTTTTCATCCGGATGAAGATGCGTACGAGGCTGCGCAAGCATTCGAGCGTTACGACTTGATCTCGGCCCCCGTAGTCGACAAGAACGGCAAGCTGATCGGTCGTCTGACCATCGATGAAATGGTCGACCTGATTCGTGAAGAGAGCGAAAACGAAGTTCTCAACATGGCGGGTCTGCGTGAAGAAGAAGATATTTTCGCGTCAGTCTGGAAATCCCTGCGCAACCGTTGGGCCTGGCTGGCGGTGAACCTGATTACCGCGTTCATTGCATCCCGGGTGATCGGCCTGTTCGAAGGCTCGATCGAGAAACTGGTAGCACTCGCGGCATTGATGCCGATCGTCGCCGGTATCGGTGGCAACTCGGGTAACCAGACGATCACCATGATCGTTCGGGCCATGGCGCTGGACCAGGTCAGTACCGGCAATACGTCGCGGCTGATGCGTAAGGAGTTGGCGGTTGGCCTGATCAATGGTCTGGTCTGGGGCGGCGTGATTGGTGTGGTGGCCTATCTGCTTTATGGCAGTTGGTCCCTGGGCGTGGTGATGACCGCCGCCATGACGCTTAACCTGTTGCTTGCGGCGTTGATGGGGGTTTTGATTCCGATGACCCTGGCACGGCTTGGGCGCGACCCGGCAATGGGTGCCAGTGTGATGATCACGGCCATGACTGACAGTGGCGGCTTTTTCATCTTCCTCGGGCTGGCGACGATTTTCCTGCTTTAACGTCCTGCTTCAAAAAACAACCCGCCTGAGCAAGCCGCTTTTCGGAGTCAGGCTTGCCGGCGAAAGCGCTCTTAAGGACGCCTTCGCCGGCAAGCCTGGCTCCTACAAGTCTGGGCCCAATCGGCGGGTTTTTTTTAGCCAAATTTCAGGCAAAAAAAAGCCAGCAATTACGCTGGCTTGAGCTTTCGGGATGAATCAGGAAGCGTCTGCGGCCATTTCGGCGTCGTGGGCGATCAGCGAAACCAGAGCGTTTTGCTGGCGGTGGGAGAGCTGGCGGAAGCGCTGCAGCAGTTCGCGTTCATGCAAAGACAGTTCGGGGCTGTCCAGGCGCATGCTCAGTTCTTCACCCAACGCGCCTTCCTGAATAAGGCTTTGCTCAAGGCGCGCGATGATTTCGGAGTTCATGCTGCGATGATGATTGCGAGCCACCTCGGCAATGCGTTCACGCATTCCGTCTGGCAGACGTACGACGAACTTGTGGAATAAATTGCCTGTTTCAATGGGCGCATATATTTAACCGGTTAGTTCAGGGGAGCGGTTCTCGGGATAGGCCGCAGGATGTCAGATAGGACAAGCACTCCGGCCAAATGTTCAACCTGAATTGATAGAGGCGCGCATCATGCCTCAAATTAGCCAGATCATTGGCGTCAATTCTGTGACAAATATTGATCTGGGTAAAGGCTTAATGCCAGCACCTATTACCAGAAATGCGGACTGGTTTGAAAATAATCCATGAGTCCGAATGACTGACCGCGTCCTCTTGCCCGACAGGTGATGCCCGAAGACGCCTGAAGGTGCATGCTATGCGGATTCGATCCTTGTTCCTTACCTTATACAGGATAGTGGCAAATGGCCGATTTACTAGTCTGGGCGTATGGCGCGGGATGATTTCAGGATGGGTGGCAGGCTAATTTATTTAATGGGGCCTTCGGGATCCGGCAAGGACAGCCTTATCGAAGCTGCTCGCGAGCCGCTGCGCGCACGCAATTGTGAAGTCGTGCGTCGCGTTATCACACGCTCGGCGGAATCGTTGGGTGAAGACGCCATCGAGGTGTCCCGCGAAGAGTTCGAACAACGCAGGGCCGAAGGGGATTTTGCGCTGTCGTGGCAGGCCAATGGGCTCAATTACGGTATTCCTGTGCGCGTAGACCAATGGCTCGCGGACGGTCGCGATGTGTTGATCAACGGTTCGCGCGGGCACTTGGCAGAAGCGCAACAGCGCTATCCCAAGCTATTGCCGGTGCTATTGACGGTCAAGGATGAAGCCCTGCGCGAGCGCCTTTTACGGCGGGGGCGTGAGAGCCCGGCAGAAATTGAAGCAAGACTGCGCCGTAATGCGCTGTTTACGGCTGATGAGTCAATCGATGGTATGCAGATCTGTCGACTCGATAACTCCGGCGACCTTACTGTAACAGTCGCCAATCTTCTGGAGCTGCTGAACCTCAGCGCAAAACCGGATCGAACTTGATCTTGCGCCCGGCGATCAACGCCAGCACAAACAGCGCACCGAACACGCCGCAAACAATCAGGGGCAGGGTGACGACCGTGTCCCCGGCCAATGACAAATGAAGGATGCCACTCAGTAAGGCGAGGACGAAAAATTCTGCGGCTGATTTAGACATGCTGTGCTCCTGATGGGGTGATTTCAAAATACCAAGCGTTCGAAAGACTGTGTGCGCAACTGAATAGTCTCTTGGCTCACCTCTTGGCCGACAACACTGCGTTGATCGTTCGTGACTGCCAATTGAGGCGTTTTTTGCAGCTGCAGGTAATGAGGTATGCGTTGAGCAATTGTCGTCGCGTCGTTTTCGGGGAAGAAATGAAAACCCAACAGAACCGCCAAAGCGACCGCGTTCGCGATTAAAAGCGCGCTGTTCATGGGGCTGATCTCCTGTGTTTGTTGAAAACAGTCGAAGCAGCCCGCATGCCAAAAGTTTAACGACTATTAAATCCTTTAAAAACAATGAATTAAGATATTTTTGCAAAGGGTCTGCATTGCATTTTGCAATGATGGCATTTTGCGGTGATGCAAATTGCACGGTAAACAAAGCCACGCTCTCGTGAGGCGTCTGCCTACACTTAAAAAGCCCTACGGACGACATGACAAAAGCGGGCCTGCCCGTTAACATGCACGCCGTCCATCGCTCTGCATTCCTTTGCGGGCGACTTGTGTCTCAGTAGCTCAATTGGATAGAGCATCCCCCTCCTAAGGGGAAGGTTGGCAGTTCGAACCTGCCCTGGGACACCCACGCAGAGTGATCTGGTGGGGCTTTTTTGTGGCTGTCTGCAGCGGTGGATTCAACTCCAGCCCAACATCAAGCTGTCAGCGTATGGTCAGCCTCCCCAAACCAGGTGCGCACCAGATCGGTACCGCTCGTGCCAGTGTTGGCAAGAACCGCCACATCGGCGAAGTTCGTACCATTGGCTGCACCATCGGCATCCACCTTCACGGTGATGTCGCTGCCTGATTGCGCCAGTTGGACAAAGTCGGACGCCTGGCTGATACCGCTAACGAAGTTGGCGCTGAGCAGTGCGGAGAGGTCGAGCGCGTCGCCTTCGGCGAAGTTGTAGTCGAGGATGGTGTCCCCACCTTCCGCCGCGTTGAGGTAGGCGAACATATCGGCTCCCGCGCCCCCGCTGAGCGTGTCCTCCCCACCACGACCCGCCAGGATGTCGTTGCCGTCGCCGCCACTGAGTACGTCTGCCGCCATGCTGCCCACGAGTGTGCCACTGGATGCTCCGTTGTAACTGACCTGGGTACCGGCCTCGCCGTCGGTGACCTGGAAGTCCTCCACTGTGTAGTGCCCTAGCAGGTTCACCTCGGCCCGGTGCATGCCGTCGTCCACCGTCAGCAGGCCGCCGCTGCCAGAGGCGTTGGCGCTGTAGCTGAGCTGGGTGTTGGCGCCGAAGGCGAGATCGCCGAAGGTCAGCATGTCATCGCTTTCCAGACCGAGGATGCCGACCAAGGAACCCGCCGCTTCGGCCTGTGCGATCACCAGCGTGCCCGCGCCTTCGCCGTGGAAGGCGATGGACCCGTGTGCTGCGCCGGAAAAGGTCAGGGTCGCGTCGCCGTCGATGGTGGCGCTGCCGTTGCCCATCACGTCGGCCAGCAGGCGCATGTCGCCACCGTTGGCCCATAAGTGACCGGAGTTTTCGACCGCACTGGCCACCGTCATACCGCCTTCACCCGTGGACTCCAGCACGCCGCTGTTGGTGATGGTGTGGGTGCCGGTGTCGAGCACCAGGCTGTTCAGCCCGCTGGCCAGGATCAACCCCGCATTGACCAGCACCAACTGCCCGGCGCCCAACTGGCCGGCACCGGAAATGCGGTTGTCGACGTTGGTCAGCACGGTGTCGGCGCTGCCACCGAAAATCACGTTCTGCGCGCTGTCGGATAACAGTACCTGGCCGCCACCGGTCAAGGTTGCACCGCGGAACAGAATCTCAAGATTGGTCTCGCTGCCTGTGGAGCCGAGTTCGATGGTGCCGCTGTTATGAATGCTGCCACCGAACGGCATGATCGCGCCGTCGGCAATGGTGAGGGTACCGGTATTGGTCATGACCGGGTCCACATCGAACTGGAAGTTCGCTTCGCTCAAGTCCGCCGCATCGACACCTTTCAGAGTGACCGACTGGCCGGCGCCGATGCTGACCAGTGCATTGCCGTTGGCGTCGTTAGTGATGCTCAAGTCAGCAAAGCTGTTGATGCCCGGGAAGCCGATCAAGTCGATTTTGTCCGCCGTGGCATCGAAACTGTAGATCTGGTTGTTGCCGATCGGCTGGGCGAAGACGAAAGTGTCGGCACCGGACGAGCCAGTCAGGTTATCGTCAGCGGACAAGGCGAAGATTGGCGCGTCGGGGGCAAAGGCCTCGACGTTATTGAACACATAGGAACTGCCCGCACTGCCGTCGGCGTTAGTCCAGGTCATGTTGATATGGAGCACCGCGGCGCCCGTGAAGCCTTCTGGTGTTGTCACGGTCAATGCGCCGGGATCACTGGTCTGCACGGTCCAGCTGCCGTCGCCGTTGTTGGTTCCGGTGTTTAGAGTCCAATTCGATGGAACGTCGGTAACTGTGACAACAAAGCTGTCAATCAGGCCTGCTGATGGATCGGCAATCGCAAGGTTTATCGCTTCTCCGGACACTCCCGCAGGGTAAGTCAGGCTAATGCTTGTTGCAGCACTAACGTTGCCCGCCGCGTCCGTAGCCGTGACAAATAGCGTCTTGGTACCCGTAAACTTGCCATTCAGATCAATATTGGCGAATTGACCGCCGGTATTGGTCGTACCGGTCCCAATTTCTGTGTCGCCGGCGCCAAATACGCCGTTGCCATTGTCCAGGTAAACCTTAATGGATGAGTTTGCCTCGGCGATCCCTGAAAGCTTATGGTTTGGGCCACCGGTCTTGTTGTAAGTCAGCCCGGTCGGTGATGCTGGCGGTGTCATATCAACCGGAGTCTCAACTACGTTCTGCACGTTTACCGTCAGTGTCTGCGTGTCGGTTCCGCCATTACCGTCCGCCACCAGAACGTCCACAACATAGGCATTGTCACCGTCAACACCACCGACATCCTGGGCATTCTCGTAATCCGGCGCCGAATTGAACGTCAGCACCCCGCTTGAACTGATCGAGAACTTGCTGAAGTCCGTCCCGGCCGTATTCAGGATCGAGTAGCTCAGGGTTTGCGCCGGAAGATCAGCATCGGTCGCCGTCACTGTCGTGACCACCGTGCTGTTCTCCGCCACGCTGACCGAAGCCGTCGTACCACCGCTGTTGGAGGTGATCGTTGGCGAGTCGTTGCTGCCGTTGATGGTCACCGTCACCGCAGTCGCGGTGCCGTCGGCACTGAGTACGGTGAAGGTGTCGGTCAGGCTGTCGCCGACATTAAGTGAGTCGAAGGCCGAGTTGGCGGTATAGCTCCAGTTACCTGCGGCATCGATGGCGAAGGTTCCGTTGGCGCCGGCGGTACCGGATTGGGCCTGGAAGGTTTCCGGGCTGTCGATGTCGCTAACGGTGAGACTGCCGCCGGTGGTGAGTGGGGCATTGGTTTCGGTCAGCACGATGTTGGCCGAGGACAACACGGCGGCGTCGTTACTGCCGGTGATGTGGACTGTGACCGTGGTGAGGGTGCCATCGGCACTGCTCACGACGAAGGTGTCGGTGTAGGTGGTGCCGGCGACGAACTCGTTGTGGGCGCTATTGGCGACATAGCTCCAGGCACCATTGGTGCCGATGGAGAACTGGCCGTAACTGCCGGCGGTGTTGGTTTGGGCGACGAAGGTCGCGGCGCTGTCGATGTCGCTGATGGTCAAGGTGCCGTTGGTGGTCAGCGGGGCATTGGTTTCGGTCAGGTTGGCGATGTCAGCGGACAGCACGGCGGCGTCGTTGGTGCCGAGGATATGCACGGTGACCGAAGTGAGGGTGCCATCGGCACTGCTCACCGCGAAGGTATCGGTGTAGGTGGTGCCGGCGACGAACTCGTTGTGGGCGGAGTCGGCAACATAGTTCCAGGCACCATTGGTGCCGATGGAGAACTGGCCATAGCTGCCGGCGGTGTTGGTCTGGGTGACGAAGGTCGCGGCGCTGTCGATGTCGCTGATGGTCAGCGTGCCGTTGGTGCTCAGCGGGGCATTGGTTTCGGTCAGGTTGGCGATGTCGGCGGACAACACGGCGGCATCGTTAGTACCGGTGACAGTAACGGTCACCAGCTGAGTATCCACGCCGCCAAGGCCATCGCTGACCTGCACGGTGAACACTTCATTATGACTTTCGCCAGCCTTCAACGATTGCACGGCACTGGCGACACCGTCGGTGCCATTGGCTAGGGTGTAAGTCCACTGGCCAGTGCTGTCGACGGCGATCGAGCCGTAGCTGCCGGTATTGCTACCGACAATGCTCCAGCTGGTCGTGGCGTCGTGATCGATGTCGGCCGAACTGAACTGGCCACTCACGCTGAGCGTGGTGTCTTCCTTTACCGCGCCGGCATCGTTACCCGTCACGAAGCTGAGTACGGGCGCATCGTTAGTGCCGCTGACGGTAACGGTCACCAGCTGAGTATCGATGCCGCCGAGGCCATCGCTGACCTGCACGGTGAACACTTCATTATGACTTTCGCCAGCCTTCAACGATTGCACGGCACTGGCGATGCCATCGGTGCCATTGGCCAGGGTGTACGTCCACTGGCCGGTGCTGTCGACGGCGATCGAGCCGTAGGTTCCCGTAGCCGAGCCATTGATGGTCCAACTGGTCGTGGCAGCGTGATCGATGTCGGCCGAGCTGAACTGGCCACTGACGCTGAGGGTGGTGTCTTCCTTTACCGCGCCGGCATCGTTGCCGGTCACGAAGCTGAGCACGGGCGCATCGTTAGTGCCGCTGACGGTGACGGTCACCAGTTGAGTGTCGACACCGCCGAGGCCATCGCTGACCTGCACGGTGAACACTTCGTCGTGACTTTCGCCAGCCTTCAACGATTGCACGGCACCGGCGACGCCATCGGTGCCATTGGCCAGGGTGTACGTCCACTGGCCAGTGCTGTCGACGGCGATCGAACCGTAGCTGCCGGTGTTGCTACCGGCAATGCTCCAGGTGGCGGTGGCAGCGTGATCGATGTCGGCCGAACTGAACTGGCCGCTGACGTTGAGTGTGGTGTCTTCCTGCACGGCGCCGATATCGTTGCCTGTCGCGAAACTGAGCACGGGTGCGTCATTGGTGCCAGTGAGGGTGATGGTCACAGTCTGCGTCGCCGAAGCAGCATTAGCCGCGCCACTGTTGTCGGTGGCAACCACCGTGTACGAGAAGGTGATGGTTTCACCCGCACCGAGGAAGTCGAGGTTCTGGTTGCTGCTGTAGTCCCAGCTGTTCTGATCGACCGAGAAACCGGCCACCAGTGCCGAAGCCACGCCCGCATTGAGCGTGCCGCCGCTCCAGGCGATGTTGCCGTTGGAGGTGTGCGACACAGTCACCACGTCGATGTTGTCCACATCGGCAAAACTCAGTGCACCGCTGTCGCTCAGCGTGGCGGTGCCATTACCTTCGTTCATTGCGCCGCTGCTGTCGGCGATCGTCAGCGTCGGCCGATCGTTAGTACCGGTGAGAGTAATGGTCACGGTCTGCACCGCGCCGTCGCCAATCGCCACGTTATAGGTTTGCGTGACGCTCTGGCCTTCGCCGAGGAACTGCAGGGCGGTGTTGTTCACCGCGAAGTTCCAGCCCAGAGAACCGCTGCCCGTGCCGGTGCTGTCGCTCAGTGGATTAGTGGTGAAACTGCCAAGATAGCCGGAAGCGCCCGGCGTGACGGTGACGCTGTGGGTATCGATCAGGTCGACGTCGGTGAAGGTGATGTTGCCGCTGGCTGAGTAGTCGCCGCTGTCTTCCCCGGCATCGCCGGCTTGCACGCCGCTGGTGATCTGCACCTGATCGTTGGTGCCGGTGATGGTGATCATCACATTCTGCGTGGTCGACGAGCCATGCCCATCATTGATGGTGACCACATAGGTTTCAGTAACTGTTTGCCCCTGGGCCAGGGATTGGGCTGCCGCATTATTCAGGGTGTAAGTCCAGTTAACCGTGCCGTCGGCTGCGTTGGCCGCTTCAGTTACTGATGCAAGGGTGAAATTGCCCAGCGCGGTGGCGTTGTCTCCCGCAGCCACGAAAGAAGCGGTATGCGTGTCGCTCAGGTCAACATCGCTAAAGGCAATAGTGCCTGTCGCACTCAGCGAATCGGTCGAGCTCGATGTCGTGGTCGCATCTTCGGTTACTGTGCCGGCCTGCACACCTATGCTCATCGTCACGCTGTCATTCGCACCTGCGAACTGCACCTGCGCAGTGGCCCAGCTGAGCGTGCCGTTGCCGAGACGAATCGCATAGGTAAAGGTGTCCGTCAGAGTCCCTCCACCCGCCAGCGACTGAAGTTGTGCCTTGAAAGCAGTCGACAACGTAGCGGCGTCGTAGCCGATTTTGCCATCCGAGGTAATCCAGATCTTTGCCCCGTTGAAACTGGTGTCAGTACTTGTCGCCTCAATTCTGCCCGTGTCCTGGATCAGGAGGTCGGCCGGCGCATAAATCTTGGTGGCGGTAGAAAGACTGGTCGCGTCATCGAGTGACCACAGTGTCTTTGCGCTGCCGCCGAGGTCATTGGACATGACGTCCAGGTACACGACCCCCAGCAGGTCTTCAGTGATAGCCGCGGTGCTCGTGCCAATAACACCGGTTGTGAATATGTCGTCTTGCGCCTGCGGAGTGTTGGAAAGCGAAGTAACGGTGCCGTCGCTGGTCGTTGTGGTGGTAGTCATGTCTTTCTCCCGGAAATGCCATTTTTTTGTTTTTAGAATCGCTAGGGACTGCTGGCAGGAAGAAGTCCCGTTCTTGCACCGCTCTGGTCGTTCAGGAGTGGTGCGAGGCGGCCGCCGGACATCGCCGGCCTGACGGGCCAGGCGCTACCGGCAGAGGCGCGCGGGTATTGCGAAGATGGAAAAGTTCGCCGCGCTTGAGGAGCGGATCGCAGGGCAGGTCGGGCGAATGTGAGCCCGAGGCTGGGGCTGCGCTGCACATGGCACGCAATAGACTGAGAGCACCCATGTGGCAGGGACTCCTGAAATAATGGCTGGATGAGGCCGTGTTTTGAGAGAGCACCGACTCAGGGGTACGGCCTTTCCTGATATCAGTTTGATGTGTGTTTAGTTGTGGGGGCAGGCTTTGTAAAGGTGTTAACCGCAGCTAACAGTACGACGTGCCAATATTCCGACAGGCGGGTATTTTGGTGTCAATATTATGTCGATTTGTTTTTGGCGAAGAGGACGGGAAAGGGGCTCGGGCACTCGACACTGGCGCGGTACGAATGAGCTGAAACCCAAGTGGGGCATGGTCTGGCTGAATTGTGCCGGCCCTGAAACTCCATCAGATCTCAGTATTCAGCTGTTAAAAACGCCCGCCAGGGCATTTGCTTTGGCGGGATTTTTTACACCCGAACCACCCGACGACTTACATGGAGAGCCTGTCATGACAGCCAAATGCGCAATTGCACTCTTGCCGCTTCAAGGGAACGCGACTACTGGCCGATAACCCGATCGGCCGTGTGAGTTTCGTCGCTGACGGCCGGCAAGTGTGATCACGGAATTGTGCGAAATCGCTTGATAGCCTATGGCCTCCCGCTATCATCTGCGCGCCCGAAAAACGGCCGCGACGCTGAGTTCACCCGTGTAACTGCCTTTAGGTTGTTCTTCTTAAATTGCCTGGAAATCTTCGATGCTGTCGTATCACCAAAAAAGCTTCCTGATCGTCGATGATTTCTCGGATTTCCGCAGTTCCGTCAGGTCCATGCTGCGGGAGCTGGGCGTCAAGGACGTGGACACCGCCGATACCGGTGAACAGGCGCTGCGCATGTGCTCGCAGAAGTCTTACGATTTCATCCTGCAGGACTTCCATCTGGGCGACGGCAAGAAGAACGGTCAGCAGGTGCTTGAAGACCTGATGATCGAGAAGCTGATCAGCCATGAAAGCGTGTTTGTCATGGTCACTGCCGAAACCAGCCAGGCCATGGTGCTCAGCGCACTGGAGCATGAGCCCGACGCTTACCTGACCAAGCCGTTCAACCGTTCCGGCCTGGCCCAGCGCCTGGAACGGCTGGAGCAGCGCAAAACGTTGCTCAAACCGATCCTGCAAGCCCTTGACCGGGGCAAACCGGTTGAAGTGCTCAATGCCTGCATTGCCCTGTGCAAACAGGACATTCGGTATTCACCACTGTGCCTGCGTTACCGCGCCGACGCGTTGCGCGATTTGAACCAGAACGAAGCGCTGGAGCGTCTCTATGACAGCATCATTGCTGATCGGCCATTGCCATGGGCATTTGCCGGGTTGGGCCAGTTGCTGTTCAAGCGCGGCCAGGTCAGCCAGGCCAAAGGCATTTATGAAAAGGCCCTGAAAGTTTTTCCGATGATGCCGGCCCTCTACGACGGCATGGCCGATGTGTTGGTCGCCGAAGGCGACACCAAGGGGGCGCAGAGAGTCCTGGAAGAGGCTATTCGCCTGTCGCCGCTGGCGGTGCGCCGGCAAGCGTTACTGGGCAAGCTGGCAATGGCCAACGAGGATTTCGATACCGCTTCCAAAGCCTATCGCCAGGCGGTGGCCCAAGGGGCGCAGTCACGTTTCAAGGATGCGGAAAGTAACCTCGGCCTGGCCCATGCCTTGATCAGCAAGGGCAGCGAGAAGGGCCTGGACACCCGGACCCGCCTTGAAATCAATACAACGCTGAGTGCGGTGGCGAAGGAGAACCCTTCCGACCCCGGCTTGCAGATTCGTGCGCGCCTGATGAAAGCCACCAGTCTATTGCTCAACGATGCCGAAACCGCCGAGAAGCTCACCGAGCAGGCGATGATGCGCCTCGATGGCATGGAGCAGTTCATGAGCGCCGAAGCGGCGCTGTTGGTGGCCAAGCAGCTGCAAATGTTGGGGCAGGCGAGTGCCGGCGCTTCGATGCTGAAAAACTGTGCGGAAATCTACGGCGACGATCCGACTGTGATGAAAGGCATCGCCAAACTGACTGACGACCCGACCATCCTCAACTCCGGTAACGCAGCCGCCGACCTTAACCGTCAGGGCGTGCGGGTGTACAAGACCGGCAACCTGGTGGAAGCCCGGGATGTATTCCGCAAAGCCCTGGCGTTGCAGCCGAAGAACATCAGTATTGCCCTGAACATGGCTCAGTCGCTGTTGCATGGCACTGACACCAACGTGCCGTCGGCCGAACTGGAAGAATGCCAGGCCTGCCTGAAAACCGTCGGTCTAATGCCCGATACCGACGCGCGTTATCCGCGCTACCAGAAACTGAAAATCAAGGCGTTCGGCGAATGATCGACAGCGAACCGTCACTCGACTTTTCCACGGTGATTGCTTCCACCGTGCATGACATGAAGAACTCCCTGGCCATGCTGATGCAGGCGCACAGTCAATGGCTGGCGCGCTTGCCCGATCCCGAGCAACACACCCCGGAGCAGGGCGTGATCGACTTCGAGTTCGCCCACCTCAATGGCATGCTGGTGCAATTGCTGGGGCTGTACAAACTCGGTGTCAACCAGATGCCGTTGCAGCCGGCCTACCATGAGCTGGATGATTTCATCGAGGCGCAACTGGCGGCTCACCAGGAAGTGTTCGCCAGCCGCGGCATTATCGCGAGCTATGAAGTGGACCCGTTGAGCCCGCTGGGTTTCTTCGATCGGGAACTGATTGCCTCGGTACTCGCCAACTGCATCAACAATGCCATTCGTTACGCCCGCCATGCCTTGTCGATCAGCGTCAGCGATGAGGCCGGGCAACTGGTGCTGACCATCAACGACGATGGCGAGGGTTATCCGCCCGAGATGATCGAGCGTCAGGCCGATTACGTGCAGGGTATCAACCACAGCAGTGGCAGCACCGGCCTGGGCCTGTACTTTGCCGGACGGATTGCCGCCTTGCATCAGCGCAACGGCGTGGGCGGACGCACCGAAATCAGCAATGGCGGCCCGTTGGGCGGTGGCGTGTTCAGCCTGTATCTCCCCTGACAGACACAATCCCCGTAGGAGCTGCCGAAGGCTGCGATCTTTTGATCTTGCCTTTAAAAAGCAAAGTCAAAAGATCGCAGCCTTCGGCGGTTCCTCCACCTTTTTGTTTGACGCTGCTTGATATTCCGAACAGCCGAAGCCTATTTTGTACGGGTCGCCGTTCGCGGCTCGTACAACAACAAGGATTGCGTCATGACAACCGATGGCCATCGTTCACTCGCGCAGCGATTGACGGGCATTGATGAGATTGAATGTGTCACGCCGGACCTGAACGGCGTACCACGCGGCAAGGTGATGACCGCCGAAGGATTTCTTGAAGGGCGGCGTTTGCAGATGGCGCGGGGAGTGCTGCTGCAATGCATCATGGGCGGTTATCCGCCAGCGCGTTTTTATGGCAGCGATGATGGCGACCTGGCGCTGGTGCCTGATCCCGCGCAGATCCACCGCTTGCCCTGGAGTCAGCAGCCTCGGGCGCTGGCCATTTGCGATGCGGACGAACTGACTGGCGAGAGCTCGCCGTTGTCGACCCGCGGTCAACTCAAGGCCGTGATCGCTCGATACGCCGCCCTCGGTCTGGCGCCGGTGGTGGCGACCGAGCTGGAGTTCTTCGTCTTTGCGCCCAACCCTGACCCGACGCAACCCTTCCAGCCACCACTGGGCCTGGACGGTCGTCGCGAGGATGGTCATTCGGCGTTCAGCGTCAGTTCCAATAACGGCTTGCGGCCGTTCTTCAATGAAGTCTATGAATGTATGGCGGCGTTGGGCTTGCCGCGCGATACCTTCATGCACGAGATGGGTGTCAGCCAGTTCGAGATCAACCTGCTGCACGGCGATCCGCTACTGTTGGCCGACCAGACTTTACTGTTCAAGCATCTGCTCAAAGAAGTGGCGCTCAAGCATGGCCTGACCGTGGTCTGCATGGCCAAGCCGTTGGCGCACACACCGGGCAGTTCGATGCATATTCATCAGAGCATCGTCGAGATCGGCACCGGGCGTAACGTGTTCAGCGACAAGGCCGGCGAGCCGACCGCGACCTTCCGTCATTTCATCGGTGGCCAGCAGGCCGGTCTGGCGGATTTCACTGCGCTGTTTGCGCCGAACGTGAACTCCTATCAGCGCCTGTGCCATCCTTTCGCATCGCCGAACAATGCCTGCTGGTCCCACGACAATCGCGCGGCCGGACTGCGCATTCCGGCCAGTTCACCGGTCGCTCGTCGGGTCGAAAATCGCTTGCCGGGGGCCGATGCCAATCCGTATCTGGCGATCGCCGCGAGCCTGGCGTCAGGGTTGTATGGCATCGAGAACAAACTGGAGCCGAGCGAGCCGATCCAGGGTGAGTTCGTTGTGCCGGATAATCTTTCGTTGCCGTGTACCTTGCATGCCGCTCTCGAACGTCTGAAACGTAGCCAATTGGCGAAGGAACTGTTCGGCAAGGAGTTCATCGAAGGCTACATCGCTTCGAAGACCATGGAGTTGACCAGCTTCTTTGATGAAATTACTCCCTGGGAACGGCGTGTTCTAGCAGCCCAGGCCTGACGACCCGTCGCCGTCGGGCTATCGTTTGTCGATAGCCCGATACTCACTGCAAGGAGCCGCTCGGAACGCCGATGCGCCAAATCTTGAAATCTTTTCGGGGGCTTTATTTCGCCTCGCTGATGATGTTGATCGGCTCGGGCCTGTTGAGTACTTACCTTGCCCTGCGCCTGGCGGCCGATAAAGTCGATAGCCTGTGGGTCGGTGCGTTGATGGCGGCCAACTATTTCGGCCTGGTGCTGGGCGGCAAGATCGGCCATCGGCTGATTGCCCGGGTCGGGCATATTCGAGCTTATTCAGCCTGCGCCGGGATCGTCGGCGCGGCAGTGCTGGGGCATGGTTTGGTGGATTGGCTGCCCGCGTGGCTGTTCCTGCGGGTGATTGTCGGCCTGGGCATGATGTGCCAGTACATGGTGATCGAAAGCTGGCTCAATGAGCAGGCAGAAGCCAATAAGCGTGGGGTGGTGTTCAGCGGCTACATGATCGCTTCGTACCTGGGGCTGGTGCTGGGTCAGCTGATTCTGGTCATGCACCCGGGCCTGGGCCTGGAACTGCTGATGCTGGTCGCACTGTGTTTCGCCCTGTGCCTGGTACCGGTGGCCCTGACGCGGCGGATTCACCCGGCGCCTTTGCACCCGGCGCCGATGGAACCACGCTTCTTCATCAAGCGTGTGCCGCAGTCGTTGAGCACGGTGTTGGGGTCGGGTTTGATCGTCGGTTCGTTCTACGGTCTGGCGCCGCTGTATGCCTCGCAGCAAGGGCTGTCCACCGAACAGGTCGGTCTGTTCATGGGTAGCTGCATTTTTGCAGGCCTGGTGGTGCAGTGGCCGTTGGGTTGGCTGTCGGACCGCTATGACCGGGCGCTGTTGATCCGCTGTTTCGCGTTCAGCCTGGCGTTGGCCGCGTTGCCGCTGGCAATCATGCAGCAGGTGCCGCTGGAGGTGCTGTTCATTGCCGGGTTCCTCTGCTCGTTGGTGCAGTTCTGCCTGTACCCGTTGGCGGTGGCGTTCTCCAACGACCACGTCGAGGGTGATCGCCGGGTGTCGCTGACGGCGATGCTGCTGGTGACTTATGGTGTCGGCGCGAGTATCGGACCGTTGGTAGCCGGGGTGTTGATGAAGCTGTTCGGCAGTCAGATGCTCTATGCCTTCTTCAGCTTCTTTGCGCTGGTGCTGGTGTGGCGAATTCGCCCCAAAGCGGTCACCAACCTGCATCAGGTGGACGATGCTCCGCTGCATCACGTGGCCATGCCGGACAGCATGTCGAGCTCGCCATTGGTCGCTTGCCTGGACCCGCGAGTCGATGAACAGGTAGTGCAGGATCAGATGCAGAACCCGGTCAACCCGGAGGCTGATTTCAATCCGGAGGCCGAGCCCGAGTCAGCCGCTGAAACGGAAGCTGAAACAGAAACGGAATCAGAAGACCCTGACACAGGTCGCGAGCAAAGCTTTACCGAAGCGCGGCCTTGACCAAGGCATAAAAAAACGGGCAGTCACCGCAAGGGACTGCCCGTTTTTTATGGGCGTGGCGTATCAGAAGTCGTCTTTATCGAAACGCCGTGCTTCGCGCTGAAGCTGATAGACGAACCGCTCGACCTGGCGCTGCACTAGGCCGCTCATGTTGTGAAAACGCACGCCGGCGAAGGTGGTGTTGATCTTTTCTTCGAAATGCAGGTAACGCAGTTCGACCGGTGCCGTCATGCTGCCGAAGGGCAGGGCAGCGACGAAACGGTCGTAGACCTGGCCCAGTTGCAGGCTGGCGGTGATGTCGCCCTCGAAGCGCAATTTGCAGCCGGTGGCGGAGATGTCCAGCAGTTTGCCGCTGATGGCCGATTTGAGTTTGTCGCCACCCAGATCGACGTTGACCAGTTGCGCCAGCTTCAACGCGGCGCGGAAAGCATTGCGGCGCTGGTGATAAACCACCTCATCGGGCAGTGCGCCACGGTAGCAGCGGCCATCGCCGGAGTCGTCGATGGTCAGCGGGCCATTGCTTTCCCAGGCGATGCGTACGCCGTCGTGGAAGCCTTCGACCTTGAACGGTTCGCCGGCCAGCAGAAAACGTTCGCCATCGCGCGGAATCATTTCGTCCAGGGCGATCATGTTGCTGTCACGATCGATGTCCACCAGATAACTCTGGAAGCGCTGGCTGCGCTCATGGAACGTGATGATCAGCGGGTCATGGCTGTCTTGCAGCTGACGCAGATTGCCGGAGATTTCCAGGGGCGTAGTGAGCACCTTGGGTGGCTGCGGAGCATCTTCCGCGTTTAAGGCATTGAACACGGGGCATCAATCTCCAGGCAAATATGACTACTGGCTAGCATTCTGCCAGCATGTTTCGCGTCTTGATAGAGCGTGCTCATTGAAAGGCTCAAGCCTGACTGAGCGGGCGTGGTTTTGCGAGTTTGGAGGTTGAACCGCGGGCATCGTAGAGCGCTGGCGGCTCGCCGCCGGTGAGGATTTTCAGCTGGTTGGCCGTGGCGGCCTGCTGCACCAGAATCGACTGGCCATTGTTAACGTTGGCGGCCTGGCACTGGGCCAGGAGGTCGGTCAGCACGTCGCTCTGTGCCAGCAACTGATCGCCAATGCTCGAATGGCTGGCAAGTTGCTCCAGGCCTTGGCGATTGGTCGGCAGGTTGAGACTGGCGAGGATTTCACTGCGCTTGCGGCCATGCTGCTCAAGCAAAATGATCAATGCCTGTTTCTGCGCCAGAATCTCTTCGAGCAGTGGCATGTCACGACCGTGCAGCGCGAGGGACTCGGTTTGCAGCAGCTCCAGCAAGTGTTGCGCCGGGGCAAAGTCGTCGATGATCAGTTGCAGTAAATTAGTGTCGTGCATGGCTGGCCTTGGGTTTTAAGCGTCCAAAAGCCTGGCGCGGCCGTGGCCTAGCGCTGGGCTTCGAAGTTGAGCAGTTTGCTGGCTACACGGTTGCTGTCGACTTTATAGCTGCCATCGGCAATCGCTGCTTTCAACTCCGACGGCAGGCTGATCGCGCAGCTTGTCAGTGACCTTCTGCAACTGTTGAGCCTCATTGCTGAGGTGTACCGACTCCCCGCTTTTGGTGGTACTGGCCTGTTCGGCCGGGGTATTCAGCGGCGCGGATTGGCCGGCTTCGGCGGTTTCCTTCGCGGCGCTGGTACGTGTACTGCCCGCAAGTGACGAGGAGCTGTTTAAACGACTGAAATCGATGACCATGACAAAAAACCTCTGGGTATTTGGACGCTTGCCATGTTTTCGGCTCTTCTTGTGAAAACTTTAGGCCCATTTATCAATGAGCGTGCATGCGCCAGCGTGTGTCCTGCATGCGGCACAGTTTAGGCAACAGCCCAGTGGCGCGCCATCTCTTCACAAACTACATGGCCGCTTACATGGAAACTTCCACTTGGCCGGGCGCGATGACTTGCGCCTTGATGACCCGCTGGGAGTTGAGGTTTTTCACGCGAATCTGTTCGCTCATGCCGCCATTGGACAGCGCTTCACCCGGCATACGCACACTGAGCGTACCACTGCGGGCGGTAATCACCACCTGATCGCCCTTGCGAATGACTTCCGCCTGTTCGAGATGCACCAAGGTAATCACCTGATCAGCGACCATTGGTCGGGTCAGTTTTTGTCCGATCGCTTGATCGACGGAAGTCAGAAAACCCTGATTTATCAAGCTGATATCACGCTCTCGCAGGGTCACGTCCTGAGGTTCGATAATCCCTGTGCGCTTGAGGGGACGGGTGGTGGTCACGATGTCGCGAAACAGCCGTACTTGAGCGGGTACGAAGACTGTCCAGGGAGAGGCGCCGTCGCAGCGAACCTTGACCGTAACCCGGCCCAGAGGCCTCGCGGGGCTCTCTAGGGTGGCTGTCAATTCCTTGTCGCACATAGGCATGCGCAGGCGTGGATCAAGCTGGTTGACCTCGATTTCGTAGCGTCCTTGCGTTTGACTAGTGGCCAGATAGTCTTCTACGGTGAATTCAAGAAAGCCCTGAGTGACGCCGATAAGCATGTCAGGCAAGGTAACCGCGTCAGCAAGGGCAGGGCTGCCAGCGAACGGCCGACATCGCACAGAGCAATCTGCGGCAGGCTGATGTCAGGTGTCGGAAAAATGTCGGTTCTGTGTTCATAAGAGTTAAAAAGCAAGCGCCGTGCCGTTTAGTGAAGAATGTGCGTCGCAACACACTTAGCGTTGGTGTAGGAGTCTGGGCATGGCGGGTGTAATGGATTCGGTGAACCAGCGCACGCAACTGGTGGGGCAGAATCGCCTTGAGCTGTTGTTGTTCCGTCTCGACGGTCAGCAGCTGTATGGGATCAACGTGTTCAAGGTTCGTGAGGTGCTGCAATGCCCCAAGCTGACCCTGATGCCCAAGTCCAGTCCTGTCGTGTGCGGTGTGGCGAATATTCGGGGGGCGACCATTCCGATTCTGGATCTGGCGATGGCGACCGGTTCCGGAGCGCTGAAAGATCAAAGCAATCCCTTCGTGATCATCACGGAGTACAACACCAAGACTCAGGGTTTCCTGGTTCGATCGGTAGAGCGCATCGTCAACATGAACTGGGAGGAGATTCATCCGCCACCCAAGGGCACCGGGCGCGATCACTACCTGACGGCGGTGACTCGGGTCGACAATCAGTTGGTCGAAATCATCGACGTCGAGAAGGTGTTGGCGGAAGTGGCACCGACACCGGAAGCCATTTCAGCAGGCGTGGTCGATGTCGAGACTCAGCACAAGGCGTTGTCCTTGCGCGTGCTGACGGTCGATGACTCATCGGTGGCGCGCAAGCAAGTGACCCGTTGCCTGCAAACCGTCGGCGTCGAAGTGGTGGCGTTGAACGACGGCCGGCAAGCGCTGGATTACCTGCGCAAGCTGGTCGACGAGGGCAAGAAGCCGGAAGAAGAGTTCCTGATGATGATCTCCGACATCGAGATGCCGGAGATGGACGGGTACACCCTGACGGCCGAGATCCGCAACGACCCACGCATGCAAAAGCTGCATATCATCCTGCATACTTCGTTGTCGGGTGTGTTCAATCAGGCGATGGTCAAGAAGGTCGGGGCCGATGACTTCCTGGCCAAATTCCGTCCTGATGACCTGGCATCCCGGGTAGTCGACCGGATCAAAGCAGCAGATAACAGCTAGGGGCCTTCTGCCCTTGGCGGTCAACACGATTTAAGAGGCGGCATCTTTGTCTACGGGTAATTTGGATTTTGAACAGTTCCGGGTATTCCTGGAAAAAGCCTGTGGCATTTTGCTCGGTGAAAACAAGCAATACCTGGTCTCGAGCCGTCTCAACAAACTGATGGAGCAGCAGGGCATCAAATCATTGGGTGAGCTGGTTCAGCGCATCCAGACCCAGCCGCGCAGCGGTTTGCGCGAGATGGTGGTGGATGCCATGACCACCAACGAAACCCTGTGGTTTCGTGAGTCTTGAAGAACAAGGTCTTGCCTGCAGCGATCAAGGCAAGCCCCGGCCAGCGCCTGCGGATCTGGTCGGCGGCGTGTTCGTCGGGTCAGGAACCGTATTCTCTGTCGATGTCCATCGATGAGTTCGAACGGGTCAACATGGGTCAGTTGAAGATGGGCGTGCAGATCGTTGCCACTGACCTGTCCGGTACCATGCTGACCAACTGCAAGACCGGCGAGTACGACAGCCTGGCCATCGGCCGCGGTCTGTCGCCCGAGCGCCTTCAGCGTTACTTCGACCCGAAAGGGCCGGGACGTTGGGCGATCAAGGCGCCGATCAAGAGTCGGGTGGAATTTCGCTCGTTCAACCTGCTGGACAGCTACGCGAGCCTGGGCAAGTTCGACATCGTGTTCTGCCGCAACGTGCTGATCTACTTTTCCGCCGAGGTGAAGAAGGACATCCTGTTGCGCATCCACAGCACGCTGAAGCCGGGCGGTTATCTGTTCCTTGGCGCGTCCGAGGCGCTGAACGGTTTGCCGGACCATTACCAGATGGTCCAGTGCAGTCCGGGGATCATTTATCAGGCGAAGTGATTCGTTGATGGCATATAAAAACGGGAGTCCTCAGGGGCTCCCGTTTTTTTGTGCCTGATTTCTCATTCTCGCCGCACTACCTGTAGGAGCGAGGCTTGCCCGCGAAGGCGGTGTATCAGACACAAAATCGCTGACTGACACATCGCCTTCGCGGGCAAGCCTCGCTCCTACAGTGGTCGGTGTAGTTCCTGATAAGCGGCAGAAAAGCGGCAGGCGGCGGAAATCGGTTGCCGCTTTTCTGGCATTGCCGGCTTGCCACCGCGCGCAAAGCCCCGGTTTACGGGCTTTTTTGAATTGGCACGCCGCTTGCTATGTCCATGTTACGAAAAATCAGGTCACCCGAAGGTTTCCCGACATGAGCATCAGCTTCGATAAAGCGCTCGGTATCCATGAACAAGCCCTGGGCTTCCGCGCTCAGCGTGCCGAAGTCCTGGCCAACAACATCGCCAACGCCGACACCCCGAACTACAAGGCTCGGGATCTGGACTTCTCGAAAGTGCTCGCCGAGCAGAACGAGAAAACCAAAAACGGCAAGTTCGCCTTGAACATGACCAACAGCCGTCACATCGAAGCTGAAGGCATGGGCAATGGTGACGAGTCGCTGATGTATCGCACGCCGATGCAACCGTCGATCGACCAGAACACCGTAGACGCCCAACTGGAACAGTCGAACTACGCGGAAAACGCGGTCAACTTCCAGGCCAGCTTCACCCTGCTCAACAGTAAATTCAAAGGGCTGGTATCAGCCCTGCGTGGAGAGTAAGTCATGTCCCTTGCCAGTGTTTTCAACATTGCCGGTAGCGGCATGAGTGCCCAGACCACTCGTCTGAACACCGTCGCCTCGAACATCGCCAACGCCGAGACCGTCTCGTCGAGCATCGACCAGACCTACCGTGCCCGCCACCCGGTATTCGCCACCATGTTCCAGGGCGGCCAGAGCGGCGGCAGCGATTCGCTGTTCCAGAACCAGGACGCTGCCGGTCAAGGCGTGCAAGTGCTG
>LNAP01001901.1_pt1 | contig 21535 bp, 20 predicted proteins | sample 602601 | NCBI WGS metagenome assembly LNAP01 (sample SAMN02440304, study PRJNA202911) | soil metagenome | biome: Subtropical and temperate rainforests or woodlands; isolation source: soil samples (1 kg each in a 20% v/v slurry with milli Q water) were... ...
CGAAGACCGCGAACTGGCCGTCTTGAAGGCCGATGCCCAGCGTCTGCTGCAGGACGCCTACACGGGCCTAAGCACGGATTGGGAACAGGTGCAGCGCCACGAACAGTGGGCGCAGCGCTTCGCCGATGCCGTCACGCTGGTGGCGGGCGACCCTGCCGCCGCGTCCGGCCTGCGCACGCGGCTGCAACCGCTGGTGGGCGAAAATCGCGCGCTGCTGCAACCGGGGGCGGTGTTGGGCAAGCGCTTGCTGGATACCCGCAACGCATGGCGTGTCCTGCAGGACAGGCTTGCCGAGATCGATGCGCTAGCCAAGCCGACCGAGGCGTTGGCGGGCAGAGCGGATGCCAATGGCGCGCTGGAACGGATTCAGTCCGTTCTGGCCGGCTGGCGCCATAACAAGCAGTTCCTGATGCCTTGGTGCGTGTGGCGCGAGGCCCGCGAACAGGCGGTCGGCGCGCAACTGCAAGGGCTGGTTGCATCGTTGGAACAAGGCCGCGTTCCGCTTGCGCAGGTGGAAGCGCATTTTGAATTCAGCTACCGCCTGTGGTGGGTGAAGAAAGTCATCGACCATTCGCCCGTGTTGCGGTCGTTTTCCAGCGCCGACCACGAACGCAAGATTCGCGAATTCCGCGATGCCGACGATCGGTTCCAGAAGCTGACGTCGGCCTATATCGCTGCCGTGCTGGCGGGCAAGGTGCCCGCCGGCAACGGTATCCTGGTCAGCCCCGACAGCGAACTGGGCCTGCTGCGCCGCGAATTGCAAAAGAAGGCCCGCCACGTCCCGGTGCGGCAGCTGATGCAGCGCCTGCCGTCGTTGCTGCCGAAATTGAAGCCCTGCCTGTTGATGTCGCCCTTGTCCGTGGCGCAATACCTGGACGCCGGCCATTCGCAGTTCGACGTTGTCGTCTTCGACGAGGCATCGCAGATCCCGGTGTGGGATTCCGTCGGCGCAATCGCGCGCGGCCAGCAACTGGTGGTGGTAGGCGACACGAAGCAACTGCCGCCCACCAGCTTCTTCAGCAAATCCGCGCCCGAAGAAGATGGCGCAGGCGATGACGGTCAGGTCGAAGACCTGGAGAGCATCCTGGACGAGTGCCTGGGCGCCGATATGAACCGGCTGCGCCTGCAATGGCATTACCGCAGCAAGCATGAAAGCCTGATCACCTTCAGCAACGTCACCTACTACGATTCGCAGCTGATCACGTTCCCGTCGCCCGTCACCGATGATGTGGCCGTGCGCCTGGAGAAGGTGGCCGGCGTCTACGACCGGGGCGGCAGCCGCACCAACCGGCGCGAAGCCGAAGCCATCGTGCAGGGCATCGAACAGCATTATCTGGACAAGTCGCGCCGCCGCCAGACCCTGGGCGTGGTCACGTTCAACCAGCCTCAGCAATCGCTGATCGAAACCCTGCTGGATGCGCGCCGCCGCGCGAATGCCGAACTGGACAAGGCGATTTCCGCCCAGTCGCGCGAACCCCTGTTCATCAAGAACCTGGAAAACGTGCAGGGCGACGAGCGTGATGTCATCTATTTCTCGATCACCTTCGGCCCGGATGCGGCGGGCAAGATGACGATGAACTTTGGGCCGCTGAATGGCGAAGGCGGGCACCGCCGCCTGAACGTCGCGATTTCCCGGGCGCGTGAGGGCGTGGTGATCTACAGCACGTTGATGCCCGAGCAGATCGACCTGTCACGCGTTCGCGCCACTGGCGTGCGCGACTTGAAGCACTATCTGGAATTCGCATTGAAGGGCCCGCGCGCCCTGGTCGAGCAGTCGCTGCCGACCGGACGCGAACCCGACAGCCCGTTCGAAACCCAGGTCATCAAGGTGCTGCGCAATCACGGCTGGACCGTGCACCCGCAGGTTGGGTGTTCGGGATACCGGATCGATATGGGCGTGGTGGATCCGCGCGCGCCGGGCCGGTATCTGATGGGGATCGAATGCGACGGCCGCGCCTACCACTCCGGCGCCACGGCGCGCGACCGCGATCGTCTGCGGCAGGTGGTGCTGGAAGGCCTGGGATGGCGCCTGCACCGGGTCTGGTCAACCGATTGGTGGATCAACCCCGAACGCGAAGTGCAGAAGATCCTGGCCCGACTGAACGCGGAGCTGGAACGCCAGGTAGACGACGCGCTTGAGACGGAAGCGGAAGTGGATGCCGAAGCGCAGGCCGAAGCGCAGGCCGAAGCACAGGCCGAAGCGGAAATGTCGCAGCATGCGGTCCCGGCCAGCGCGCCGGGGGCGGGCGCCGGCCGCGGCGTGCCGTTCGAGATCACGACGGAAGAGGGCGCCTGGGCGGCCGAAAATGGCGCGTCGGCATCCTCGGGCTTGTCAGGCAGCCTGCCTGTGTACACGTTGGCGTCCCTGGACGGCGGTGATGCCGAGGCGTTCTACAGCCGCGCCAACAACAGCCAGGTGGCCGAGCAGTTGCGTGTCGTGATCGAAACCGAAGGCCCGGTGGCCGAAACCGTGCTGCACCGCAGGGTGGCGCGGGCGTGGGGGCTGGAACGGACCGGCGTCCGGATTGTCGAGCGCCTGCGCACCTTGACGCCGATGGACGTCGGGCAGACCGAGGAAGGGGACGCCACCTTCTATTGGCCCGGGGGCGTGAAGCCTGAAGAATGGAAGGGTTTTCGCAGTGCCGGCGACGATGACGCCACCCGCCGCCGCATTGACGATGTGTGCGTCCAGGAGTTGGCCAACGGCGTCTTGCACGTGCTGGCCATGGCCGGCAACGCACCCAAGGCAGACGTGATCAAGTCGGTGTGCCGCATGTTGGGAATGGCGCGGACGTTGGCGGATGCGGAAGCCCGGGTCGGGATGGCGGTGTCCCGCCTGGTGCAGCAGGGCGTGGTGCGAGAAGAGATGGGAATGCTGCGCACGGGATAGAGCACGGGGGATGGTGTCAGACTGTAAACGTCCACTGTCGCCCAGCAGCCTGTCCACCAGAGCCGCCGTTGTCGCCCTGGCAGGAGGGCATCGGCGTTTTCTCCTGGCGCCGCCGTCGCCTTTTCCCGGCATCGCGTCTGGCAAGGTTTTGAAACGGTCTGGGAGCCCGCCATCCCATTTCGTCCATAGCGTGAACGTAGAATGCCGCTTGTCATCAGTGCCATCCGGCTTACAGGAACGAACCATGAAAAAAATAATCCTTGTTGCGTCCGCATGCGCCGCGCTGCTTCAGGCTTGCGCTCCGGTTACCCCTCCCAGCGAAGGATCGTCTTCCATGCCCACTCCTACCGCCACGTCGCCCGCCAGCCCATTGACCCTGCCCGCGTACCACTGGCGTCTGGCATCCGCCAGCGACTCGTCGGGCAAGCCGATCGCCGCGCTGCAGAAAGGGATCGAGCATCAGTTGCGCCTGACGTTCTCGGATGACGCCCTGAATATCCGTGGCGGCTGCAACGCGCAATTCGGCGGGTACACCTACAAGAATGGCGTGCTGCATGTGAACAACCTGGCATCAACGATGAAGGCTTGCGAACAGAGCCTGATGCAGCTGGATGCAGAGGTCAATCAACGCGTGAAGGGAGACCTGCGCGCAACGCTGTCCGGGGACACCGCCGAGCCTGCGTTGGAACTGGTGGCGCAGGACGGCAGCGTCCTGAAGTTCGTCGGCGAGCCGACGCCCGAGACGCTTTATGGCAGCGCGGGTGAAACCATGTTCCTGGAAGTGGCCGCGAAGAAAGCGGAATGCAGCCACCCGATGATCCCGAATTACCAGTGCCTGATGGTGCGCGAACGCCGCTATAACGACGCGGGCGTGCAGCAGCCGGCGCAGGAAAAGTGGCATCCGCTGTATCAGTCGATCGAAGGCTTCGAACACAAGGACGGCGTGCGTACCGTGCTGCGCGTGAAGCGCTACGACTGGAAAAACCCGCCCGCCGATGCGCCGTCGAAGGTGTACGTGCTGGACATGGTGGTGGAGCAGGACGCGTCGGGGAAGTAACGACGGCCGACGCCGGATAAGCGTCGCCGTTTCCGTCCTGCAACCCTGCCCGGATCAAGACCGGGCAGGCGGGCGTCGTGTGCGGGCGCGAAGGTCCTCGCGCACGGCAACATAATTGCGATAGCGGGAAAAGTCCTTGTTGGCGAATGCCAAATATAGGCCCGTCGCCACCATGAAACCGCTGAAAACGAACACGTACAGCAGGCGGTCGGGAGCGTCTTGTAGCAGCCCGAGTCCCAGGTACAGATTGAGGGCGCCGAACCCCAGCAGCAACGCCATCAAGATCCAGCGCGCCCACGGACTACCTTGGTAAAGCCACGCCAGCAAAAGGCCGGGCAGCAGCAGCTTCTTCAACACCGAGAATTCGCCCTGCAGCAGGGACACGATTTCGTAGCTGAGGGCGGCCAGCGTCCCGGCCAAGACGATGAACCAGAAACGCCGTTCGCTGGGCTGTCGGCGATCGGAGCTTCGGGAGTCGGTAAGGGTTCTTTGGGACATGCATTCTCCTGAATGAAAAAAACGGGCTGCAACGCCGTCCTTGAATCGCAGCTCGGTAGGGGTTAATCGGCCCGGCTTCTCAGTTTCCCGATGGCCGCAGCGTCAGCGTATCCGCACGTTCGCTATCCACCTTGGCTCGGCTGAAGGCCATGGGGAAGTACTTCGCCGTGGCCCAATCCTTGAGCAGATCCTGGTAATACGGGCTGCGTGGATCCGCGGACTGCCCCGGCACGTTCTGCACGCGTGAGTTGTCCCAGTCGGCCACATCAATCACCTGGCGGTACGACGACCCGCTGATCTGGCGGAAATCGCTCTTGCGGAACGTGGCGCGATGCACCGTGTCGTTGTCGCCGCCCACCGGATAGCGCGGCGTGCCGTAGGCCTTCGCGGTGTCGGGCGGCAGCAGGCTTGCCAGGCTGTGCTCGAACTGGATGTGATGCAGCTTGCCCCATTGCCACTGGGTCGAATCCGTTCCCAGCTTGGCGCGCAGCTTCTGCACCCCATCGGCCAGCGCCTGCAGCAGCAGCGCGTCCCGGCCCTGTTCCGGCCGGGGGCCGAAAGCGGCGTCGGGCGTGGCCAGCTTTTCCAGCGTCTTGCGGGTAGACAGTTCGCCGAAGGTCTCGCGTCCGTTCGCCGGCACGTAGAGGTCCGTCACGCGCTTGACCACTTCGGGCAGCCAGAAGGCGTAGACCGAGGCCGCCCGCGATTCGGTGTCCATGCGCGAATCCCAATCTTTCAGCAGGCCCAGCGCGTCATTCAAGGCCGGGTCGGCGGCGTTCAGCGACTTGGCGTAAGCCGTCAACGTGCGTGCGGGGATCGATAGGTTGTCGTATTGCAGATCCTGGGATTGCTGCACCGTCAGCCCACGGCCTTCCGCCAGCACTTCGCGGATGCGCTGGACCCGGTAGGGTTCGGCCCAGGTGCGTCCCGACATGTCCTTGTGCGCGAAGTCGGCGGGCAGGTTGTATTCGTTGGCCGTCGCCACGTAGCCTTCCGGCGGGTTGTAGGCACGAGGCAGCGCGCTACCCGGCAGGATGCCGCGCCACTCGAAATCGCCATTGCCCGGCACGGGCAACATGCCCGACCAGTCGCCGCGCGGACGGATCGGCGCGATGCTGCCGCCAAACCAGCCGATGTTGCCGTCCACGTCGGCGTACACCATGTTCTCGCTGGGCGTGTAGTGCTTTTCCATGCCGGCGACGAACTCGTTCCAGTTCTGCGCCTGGTTCAGGCGCAAGCTGGCCAGGTAGGCTGCCGTGCCGGGATATTCCAGGTAGGCGGCGCGCAAGGCGTAGGCCTTGTGGCGAATCCGGTCTTCGTGGATGACCGGACCGTGGCGCGTGAACTTCAGGTTGCGAACGGCGGGCGCCGCGCCGCGCACGGGGATGGACTCGTCGACCTGGCGCATTTTTTCCCAACGGCCCTGGTAGCGGTATTCGTCGGGTTGGGCCGGGTTGGTGTCATAGACGTAGAGATCCTCTTCGTCGCCGAAGGCAAAGATCGTCAGCCCGAATGCGATGCGGTCGTTGTGGCCCATGGAGACGCCCGGCAACGCGGGTTCGCCGGCGCCGATCACATTCCAGCCCGGCGCGTTCAGATGCACCATGTAGCGCAACGACGGCATGGTGATGGAGCGGTGCGGGTCGCCTGCCAGGATGGGTTTGCCGGTGGCGGTGCGTTGGCCGCCTAGCGTCCAGTTATTGCTTTCATAGCGGGTCGCCATCGGATCGAAATCCGGATCCAGCGATGCCAGCCTGCCTTCGGACAGCGCGCTGGCGAGCGTGGCGCGTTGATCGGCGGCAAGCGGACTGCGCGGGAAGTCGGCCGCGACGAACTTCTGGCCATCACGCGCCAGGGCGTAATTGGCCAGGATGGTCTTGTCGATCTGACGCACGTCCAGCCCCGCCGGCACCTGTAAGGCCAGCGGCGGCTCGAACGTGCTCAACCCCTGCACGTTGTTCAATCCCAAGGCGGCGACTTTCTGCGCCATTTTGACTTCTTCGTTCAGGTTGCGGGTCAGCCCGTAGATGCGGATCAGCGAGGTCTCCGGGCTCCAGTAACCAGGCTCGGTGCCGGTCAGTTTGAATTCCGGCGGCAATTGCTCGGGGTTGGCCTTGACCCAGTTCACATAGGCGTTGATGCCATTGGCGAACGCAGTCAGGATGGCCCGGCCTTCGGGATGGTAGCTGGCGAACTCCGCCTGCATGTCGCCGCGGAAGAGGAACAGGCGCGCGGCGCGGTCCTGTTCGATGAAGCGTGGGCCGAATTGCTCGGCCATCTTGCCTTCGCCCTGGCGGCGCCACAGGTCCAATTGCCATAAGCGGTCGCGCGCGGCGCTGAAGCCTTGGGCGAAGAACAGGTCGTTCTGGTTCTGGGCGTAAATGTGCGATACGCCGTGCTTGTCCCGGACGATCTCCACGGGCTGGGACAGCCCCGCCATATCGATCGTGTCTTTCTTGCCGCCGGGCGCGGCGCAACCGGCCACGACGACGATCAGCCCGCTCGCCAGCAATGCGGCGATCCTGCGATAAAGAATACGCATGGCTCCTCCTCCGGATTATTGCTTTTATATCGGCCTGCGGCCCCGGAGCGTCGTGCCGCCGGGCGGTCTCGCAAGCCAGCAGTACAACTAAATCACCCGAGGCGGAACAGGTGTTTCATTTGATGAGATATGAGTGGGCTTGTAACGTCGCAAGCCTTGCGTCGGCCCCTGCAAGATGCCGCGCGTCGCGATTCGGAGCGGCTTGGGCACCGAGCGAGGCGGTTGCGCGGGCGGTCGGCGACCTTGCAGTCTGATACGTTTATCAAATGGCGCGGAAGCCGAAGGCCCACGTTCACGCCGCCGATCAGGCCAGCAATGACAAGGCGTCGGCCAGCGAAAGCACGGTCGTGCGCGACTCGAATGCCGTCGCAAAAAGGTGTTCGTGCACTACCGGGTCGGGGTCGTAGCAGCAATCCTTGACGGTCATCAGCCGGAAATCGGCATCGCTGGCATACGCCACCGACGACAGCACGACGCCGGTCGAGGCGATGCCCGCCATCATCAGCGTATCGATGCCCTGCGCCGACAGCCGGACCTGCAGATCGGTGCCGTAGAACACGCTGGCCCGGTGCGCGATGATGAGCGGTTCGCTGGCTTGCCGGCCAAGCGCGGGCGATAGGTCGTCGCCGAGAAAAAGGCCCATCTGCTTGATCCCTTGCCCGTTCTTGTTCAATGGGCTGACCTCGGGATAGCCAGGGCTGAACCGGATGTTGGCGAAATAGACGCTGACGCCGTTTTGCCGGGCCGCATCGCACAGGCGGCGCGTGTTGGACACCAGGGCAGGGGCGACCGACGGGAAAAGTTCAAGGATGTCGGTCTGGTAATGCATGACCAGCAGCGCGGTCCGCGCGGGGATGATCGCCGGCGGCCAGTGGCCTGCGTCTTCTGCCGGGGCGAGATTTCCCGAGGCGGGCTGCGAGGGCTTCGGATCGGCTTTTCCTGGTTCCATGGAGGGCGGCATGGGCGGTGGGTGGTGGGATCGACAAATGAATCTACCATGGCCTTCGCAAGGCAGGCCATCAGGCCCATTCACTAGGCTTCGGTGCACCGCACGCTGGCCCGGCCTGATGTGCCGGGGTATCCTCCCGCGATATTCTCCAGATGTTCTCGACTTGCACCTTGTGCCACTGGTTCCCATGCCCCTCGACGACCTTGCCGCCGCGCTTTCCACCGCGCTTTCCACCCCGATTTCGACGCCGGACGATCTGGATTCCCTGGAGCAGTTCTTCAACCGTCCCGAAGTCCGCGCCTTCTACGCGCATGCGCAAGACCCGGCCCACACCGCTGCCTGCCTTCGGGCCTGCGCCGATCTGCTTGCCCGGCTTCATCCCAATCGCGCGTCGGCCCTGGCGCTGATGTGCGGGTCGCTGGTTGAAGACGATGCAGATCCCGCCATCCTGTTTCCCACCCTGCAATCACTGTTGCGGCAATGGCTGGAGACCCTGCGCCCCTATTGCGCGCAGGAAGTGGAAGACGACGACGAGGAAGTCGAAGAGGCCGACCGCCAGGCCTGGGCCGACGCGCAAGCGAAATTGGTCGGGGTGCCGGAAGACCGCCGATGGGAGATCGAAGCCCTGCATCAATCCGTGGACGTGCTTGTCTTGCCCATGATGACGATGCTGATGCGGGATCAGGGCAATCATCAGGCGTTCGTCTCCGATGCGGGTCTGATGGCCTTGCTGCAGCCGATGGCCACGAACAACGACAGCCTGCCGTTCGAGCAGCTGCATTATCTGTGGATGGCGGCGCAAGTCAGCTACGAAGACGAGCTGGTCGTGGTGATGCCCGCGTCCCGGTCGGGTTTCGTGGCGCGCGCCCACGCCGTCAACAACACTTTCCACGCGTTCACGCTGCTGCAGATCATCATTGGCGAGCATGCCGAGGCGTTGGGCGTCCAACGGGAGATCGCGCCGCGCCAGCCCGAGATGGAGCGGGATACGGCCGACTTCCAGTGGTTGCAGGTCGGCGCGTATTCCGGGGGCGAACTGGTCCAGCCGATGTTGTGGGCGTGGGGCGAAGCGGCGCTGCGCCACAACATGGCCAAGCACGGCAAGCGCGTGCTGATCGCGCTTGAGACGGAAGGGGGCACCCAGCGCAATTGGTCGGGGTTCAACGGCATCATCCACGACGCGCAGCAGCCGTCGATGACCTTCACGCGCTACCTGACGGCCAACGAGGTGGCGTCGTACCTGGCTTGACCGGGGACGCCTGTTTGAGGCGCGGCTTCAGCGTGTCGAGCATCGCGTAAGCCGCGCACGGGGGCTGACGCCCGGTTATCGTGCAGCCACTACCACTTGCCCTGGTTCTGCGGCTGTGGCGGCATCGACGAGGCGCCCGGCCTGACCGTATCCACGTACTTCCGATAGCTGGCAACGTACTCCGGGCTGTTGATGTCCGGGGTGTTGTCGCTATTCCAGTTTCTTTCCACGCCCGAGTTCTTCCAGGCGGCCAGGTCGCGCATGACGTCATCGCGGCTGAGGGTGATATTGGGTTCCGGGGCGGCGGTAGCGGGGGCGGCGGCTTGTTGCGCGACGGCGGGGCCGGACAGCACGGCGCAGGCCGCCAGCGCGACGAGCGCGAAGGCGCGGAACGAGAGGGCAGTCTTCATGAAATGCTCCTTGACGACAGTGATCGCGGCGTTGGATCCCGGTGTCTTCGCAGACCCGCGGAAGTGCGGGCTTGAGCGAGGGCAGCCGCGTGACCGGAGGGTCCCTCCTCCCTTGGCTTCGGGTTCATGGTAGGGCCGCATGGGGGGGCGCCGCATACTCAATATTGGGTACGCCGATGGATTGCGCAGGGGAGAGACCGGCCCGAAGTCAGGTCGGGCGCCGGGCGCGGCATAGCCGCAGGCGAGCCCTCCGCCTACAGCAGGGACGCCAGGCGGACCAGTTCGGACTGGCGGTGGCATTCCATCTTGCTGAGCAGCGACGCCACTTGCTTGCGCACGGTCAGCACCGACGCGCCACGCAACGTGGCCACTTCCTCTACGCTGTGGCCTGCGGCCAGCCCCGCCAGCACGGCGGCCTCGGCGGGGGTGATGGCGAAGACGGATTTCAGCTTGGCCACGTCGGGCATGGCGAAGGCGCTTTTACGGCGCATGCGCAGCAGCATCATGGGCCCGCGGATCTGGCCAAGGGCGGCGGGGGCGGCGCTGATGTCGATCCAGAAGACCTCGCCCCAACTGGCCGTTGTCGCCAGCGAGCGCATCTGCCTGTCGCGCGAGACGGCGGCGCAATAGGCCTCGAACAAGCGCTGCATCTTGGCGTTGGCATGGCGCAACGTGCCGTCCCGTACCGCCCAGCCGTGGCCGTCGTCCAGATAGCGCATCGCCAATGCGGACATCTTGTCGACCGCGGATTCCTTGCCGATCAGCAACACGGCTTCGCCGAGGCCGGAGAAGGCGCTGTCGATGGATTGCCAGCCGGCGGACATGGCCTGTTGGCGCAAGGCACGTCTGCTGTGCTGGGCGACGCCGCCGGTATCGGCCAACGCGTGCGGGATGCGCAGGATGTCTTGCCACGGCGGGTTGGAATCGGCCAGGGCGGGTGCGGCGCCGGTGGCAGGGCGTACGGCAATCTGAGGGTCGGCCATGATGTGCCTCCAACGCTGGTTCAAACGTAAGCGCGGCTACGTGTCGCAGGTGGTGGGTGGGGCCCAGGGGGAAATTATGCGCGTGAATGGGCGATCCGGGAGGAATCCCTGTCCATTGGACGCAAGGAAAACGGCATATCTGCCCGCCATGGGGCAGCCGTACCGGGGCATCTGCTTCAGGGCGTCTGCATGGCTGCCCGCCAGACGTCCAGGAAATGCTGTTTTTTCAACGGATCCAGATATACCAGCAACCCGACGCCCAGCGCCATGGGGCGCACGCCGGCCGCCGGGACGACCGAGGCATTGACCGGCCGCATGCCGGACTGCTTGGCCAGCATTTCCTGGCCCCGGGGCGACAGCAGATAGTCCAGCAGCAGCGCGCCCAGGTCGCCGCGAGGCGCCTGTTTCGGAATAATCGCCGAGCGCGACAGCATCAACGTGTAGTCCTGCGGATAGATGATCGCCAGCGGCGCGCCCAGGTCGATACGGTGCCGCGTATAGGACTCCAGCAGGTTATAGGCCAGCGTGATGTCGCCGCGCTCCAGTTTGTCCAGCGCGTCCTCGGTGGATTCGTGGACCGACACGCCATTGCGGCCGAAGGCCGCCAGCAATGCGCCGGCCATGCTGTCCAGCCGCGTGTCCTGCGTGGCGGCCAGGTAGCCGATGCCGCTGCCCTGCACGTCGTAAGTCGAAATCCGGTTCGCCAGCGGTCGGTCGGGCGCTTGCAGCAGCGACAGCAGTTCACGGCGGGTGTGCGGCACGCGCGCGGCAGCAAGCAGGCGCGTGTTGTAGACCATGACGATAGGATCGGTGCCGATGCTGAAAACCTCGTCGCGCCAGTTGGCCCAGGCGGGCAGCGAGCGGGTCTCGGGCGATACGTGCGTCTGCGCGTAGCCGTCGTTCACCAGCTTGGTCTGCAAGTCCATGGCGCTGCTGATGACCAGATCGGGGCCGCTCTTGACGGCAGGCCGTGCGGCGCGTTCGACGGTGTCGCGATAGAGCTGTTGCGTGGACAGTTCGGTGTATTCCAGCCGGATGCCGGGATGCAGTGCGCTGAAGTCCTCCAATACGCCGCGAAAGACCTGCACGCTGTTGGAAGCGTGCAAGATCAGCACGTTTTTGCTGTCGGCCGGGCCCAGTGTCAGGCCGCCGCCGCTGACCTCGGCGGCGTGTCCCGTCGCGGCAGGCAGCAAGGCAAGCAGCAGGGCGGCCATCGCGCCGGCGGTGCGGATCGCGGACATGGCGCTACGCATCATGGGGGGCGGCCTTCAATGTCATGACGGCATCCAGGCCGCCGCCCACGCGGTTGCTCAGGCTGAGCCTGCCCTGGTGGACGTCGACGACGCGCTTGATGATCGACAATCCCAGGCCGGCGCCGGGCGTGCGGGGGTTCGGCCCACGGGCGAAGCGCTCAAACGCGGTGTTGGCCAGCGCTGGCGGAATGCCCGGCCCCTGGTCCGATACCGTGATGCGCCAATTGCCGTCGTCGGCCTCCAGCCGGATGTCGATGTGCCCGTGTTCGTTGCTGCCGTGGCGCAGGGCGTTGTCGATCAGGTTCTTGAAGGCTTCGCGCAGCATCAGGCTATCGCCCAGTACCAGGGGCGGCCTGGCGCCGGCAGATTCCGGCAGGCGCAGCCGGACGTCCGGTTGCGGCTCGGCTTGCGGCACGGTGTCATGCACGGCCTGGCTTAGCAGGTCGGCCACGTTCACGGGCTGGAACTGCTTGACGTTGCTGCGGTGGATGACGCTGGCGTCGCTAAGCAGCTGATTGACCAGCCGCGACAGTTTTTCGGCATTGCGCAGCACGGCCACCAGGCTGCGGCGTTGCTCGGCCGGATCCTCTTCGTCCAGCGCCACTTCCATCTGCGCGTGCAACGCGGCTAGCGGCGTGCGCAATTGATGCGCGGCTTCGGCGATGAAGAGGCGCAGCGTGTCCAGGTTGTCCGCCAGACGCGCCATGAAGCCGTCCAGCGAGTGCACCAGGGTGTCCAGCTCTTCGGGCACCGGCGCGGTGATGGGATGCAGGTCGGAGGCGTTGCGGGCGGCCAGTTCACGTTCGATGCGCTGGATGGGGAACAGGGACCGTTGCAGGCCCCAGTACGCCAGGGCCAGCGCCGCGGCCGTGAACCCGATCAGCGCCAGGGTGCCCTGCCAGAGGATATTTTCGGCCAGCGCATTGCGGGCCTCGCGCGTTTGCGCCACCTGGATGACGGCCGATTCGGCGCTGTGGGGGCCAGCAACCTTGCGCTCCATCCAGGCGATGCGCACCGGCCCGCCCTGATAGGCCGCGGTGTAGAGCTGGCGCGAATCGTCGGGCGGGGGCGGCAGGTCGGCATAGCCGGAGATCAGCGCGCCGCTGCCAGTGGCCACGCGGTAGAACACGCGATCGCGCGGCGCCTGTTCCAGCAGGGCCAGGGCGGCGTAGGGCATGTCCATCTGCCATTTGCCCTGCACCAGTTGCAGGCTGTCGGCCATGGAAAGCACCGATGCGCGCAGCAGCTGGTCATAAGTGGTGTCGGCGGTTTGATGCGCATAGCCGCGCACCAGCAGGTACAGCGCGCCCAGGCCGACGGCGAACAGCGTCATCAGCATGGCCAGCAGGCGGCGGCGGACGGAGATGCGGCCGTGCTGCACGGGTCAGGCCCGGGGCGGGGGCGGCGCGCCGCTGTCCGCGTCGTCGGTGGCGGTCAGCAGATAACCCGTGCCGCGCTGCGTTTCGATGCGTAGCGGCGACCCTTCCAGCTTGCGACGCAGACGAGCGATGTAGACCTCGATGGCGTTGGGGGCGGCGTCGTCGTCGAAGGCGAACAGCTTGTTGGCGATTTCCGTTTTACTGACGGCGCGGTTCATGCCGGCCAGCAGAATTTCCAGCAGGCTGTACTCGCGCTTGGGCAGGTCGATGCGTTGACCGGCCAGGGTGACCTGGCGGGCGGCGCTATCGATGGTCAATTCGCCAAAACGCTGCACGCCGGCTGCCTGGGCGAGCGGCCGGCGCAGCAGCGCGCGGCAGCGGGCTTCCAGCTCGCGGAAGTCGAAGGGCTTGGCCAGATAGTCGTCGGCCCCGGTATCCAGGGCATGGACGCGATCTTCGATGTCGATGCGGGCGGTCAGGGCCAGCACGGGCGTCTTGCTGCCCCGGTCGCGCAGGCGATGCAGGATGTCGAATCCGGACATGCGGGGCAGCCCGATGTCCAGGATGACAAGGTCGAAGGTCTCGTATTGCAGCACGCCGTCGGCGCTAAGCCCGTCTTTCTGCAAATCCACGGCATGGCCGAGACGGCGCAGCCGGCGGACGATGGCGTCGGCCAGATCCTCGTCGTCTTCGATTACCAGGATGCGCATCGGCCGATTGTAAAGCCCCGTGCGTGCCCGGGGCTTCGCGGGCGCGCTTGCCAGAAAACGACAGGTTCCAGACAGCTTTTCTTCCTAGTCTTGCGCACCTGCTTCCCCCGCCGGAAGCAGCGCCACACATAACAATGACTAGTCGGAGATACCCCTCATGCTTCTGACCCTGCTTGGCTTCGGCATGGTGATCACGTTCATGACGCTGATCATGACCAAGCGCCTGTCGCCGTTGGTCGCCCTTATCCTTGTCCCCATTATTTTTGCGTTGCTGGGCGGCTTCGGCGCCGGCATCGACAAGATGATGCTGGACGGCATCCGCAAGATCGCGCCCACCGGCGTGATGCTGATGTTCGCGATCCTGTATTTCGGGGTGATGATCGACGCAGGCCTGTTCGACCCCATCGTGGGCCGCATCCTGCGCGCGGTGAAGGGCGATCCGCTGAAAATCGTGGTCGGCACCACCGTGCTGGCGCTGGTGATCTCGCTGGACGGTGACGGCTCGACGACCTATATGATCGTGGTGGCCTCGATGCTGCCGCTGTACCGCCGCTTGAAAATGAACGCGCTGTCCATGACCTGCCTGGCGATGCTGGCCAGCGGCGTCATGAACTTGACACCGTGGGGCGGGCCGACGGCGCGCGCCGCCAGCGCCTTGCACGTGGATGCGGGCGATATCTTCGTGCCGCTGGTGCCGGTGATGGGCGTGGCCATCGTTTCGATCCTGGTCCTGGCGTTCTTCCTGGGCTTGCGCGAGCGCCGCCGCCTGGGCGTGCTGTCGTTGCCGGAGGGCGCGTCGTTGCATGCCGGCTACGACGAAGACGGTCCCAAGAACCTGCCCGAGATCGAAGTCGACCACGACCTGCGCCGCCCCAAGCTGCTGTGGGTGAACGCCGGGCTGACGCTGGCGCTGATGGTCAGCCTGGTGATGGGCATTCTGCCGTTGCCGGTGCTGTTCATGATCGCTTTCGCGGTTGCGCTGATCATCAACTATCCAAACCTGGCCGAGCAGCGCCGCCGCGTCGCGCAACACGCGGGCAACGTGCTGTCGGTGGTGTCGTTGATTTTCGCCGCGGGCATCTTCACGGGCATCCTGTCGGGCACGGGCATGGTCGAGGCCATGTCGCGCAGCCTGCTTGCCGTGATTCCGGACGCGATGGGACCGTATCTGGCCGGCATCACCGCCCTGGTCAGCCTGCCGTTCACGTTCTTCATGTCCAACGACGCCTTCTACTTCGGGGTGTTGCCCATCCTGAGCGAAGCCGCGCAGGGCTACGGCATTTCACCCGTCGAGATGGCGCGCGCGTCGCTCATCGGCCAGCCGGTGCATTTGCTGAGCCCCCTGGTGCCGTCGACGTACCTGCTGGTCGGCCTGGCAGGCGTGGAATTCGGCGACCACCAGCGCTACGCGCTGAAGTGGGCCACGATGGTCTGCATGGTGATGCTGGCGGCCGCGCTGGCGTTCGGCTTGTTCCCGCTGGTCGGGGCGGTCGGTTGATCCGCGGCGCCTGCCGCACTTTCATAAAGGAACGTTCATGGCTTTGCGCATTGCTTATGTCACCAGCGGAATGGGCCATACGGGCACCGCGATCTGCCAGGCGCTACACCAGGCCGGGCACCGCGTGGTGGCCGGCTGCGGCCCGCGTTCGTCGCGCCGCGACGCGTGGCTGAAGGAACAGCAATCCCTGGGCTACGACTTCATCGCGTCGGAAGGGGATGCAACCGACTGGGCGTCGACCGAGGCGGCGTTCGCGAAGGTCCGCCGCGAAGTCGGCGAGATCGATGTGCTGGTCAATAATGCCGGATCGATGCTGGACATGCGCTTTCGCCAGATGGCGTATGCAGACTGGTCAGCCGTGTTGCGCAGCAATCTGGACACCTTGTTCAACAGCACCAAGCAGGTCGTCGACAGCATGGCCGACCGTGGCTGGGGCCGCATCATCAACATCGGATCGGTCGCGGCCGAAAAAGGCCAGATCGGCCAGATCAACTACGCCACCGCCAAGGGCGCGGTGATCGGCTTCACGCGGTCATTGGCGCAGGAAGTGGCGGCGCGCGGCGTGACGGTGAACCTGGTGTCGCCTGGCTTCATCGCGGACGATACCGTGAAGGCTTTCCCGCCCGCGCTGCTGGACCGCATCATCGAAAGCGTGCCCGTAGGGCGGTTGGGCACCGCCCGTGACCTGGCCGGGTTGTGCGCCTGGCTGGCGTCCGACGAGGCGGCCTTCGTGACGGGCGCCAACTACGCCATCAACGGTGGCGTGTACATGAGCTGACGGGCAGGCGCCTAGCGCGCGCGGCTTTTCAGGAAGTCCGGGATGGAGGCGGCGGTGCGCTTGCAGTCCGCCAGCCACTCCACGCGCCATTCGGTGATGCGCTCGGTGGTGTAGTGCTCGAAGACGCCCGGCGACGGTTCGTTGATGGACTCGAACTGCCGGACCAGCACCAGCGGCCGCTCCGCGCCCGGCGTCTCGTTCGCACATTCCGCCGCGTCCTCGAACGTGGCGAACGCATAGTAATAGTCGTCGCCATCGTGCAAGTCCTCGCCACCCGCATGCGGGTGTACCCACACGCGGTATTCCAACACGTCATCGTAGAAATAGCCGCCGCCGGATTTGGTCAGGGCGGGGTATTCGCCAACCTGGTCGGGGCTGATGGCGATGGGGTAGGGGGAAGTGGTGGAAGTCGTCATCAAATTTTCAATGCGGTGATTGGATAGGGGGATTGGCGAAGCCGACGCGGGGGTGATCGGCCCTATACGTCAATCTGGTCAAACTGCACGCCAAGCGCGTTCGCAATGCGTTCCCGAGTGACCTTCTTCGTCCTGGCGCCAGGCGCCTCCATCGTGGCATAGCTGGGTTGGCGTATGCCAAGGCGTGATGCCATCTGTACTTGAGTGAGGCCGAGATACTCGCGCCATGACCGCAAGATGCTCCAGCCATTGTTGGCCATCAACGATACGACCTCGTGCGGGATCGTGCCGTCGGCAGGAATGCGGGGATGGGGATGGGGATGGGGGATGGCCTGTTGGTCGCCGGTCAGTGCGAGATATTCGGCATAGGGCAGAACGACGAAGGTCGGCTTTCCGTCGGCTTCCAGGATAGTGGGATGAAGCCTGCGGCGGCCACGCGCATTGGATTCAATAGGTGTTGTCATCGCGCTTTCTCACTTCCTGAATGTCTATGATCCGAATTTCAGTTCGGACGTCGAATAAGACCCGATACTGGCCGACGCGGAGCCGATATCCAAACTCGTGATTCGAAAGCGCCTTGATATTCGAAAGGGCGGGGAACAACTCCAGTCTGGTGATCTCGGCAGTTATCCTGATTCGATCGGCTGTGGGAAATTTCAGCCATTGCTTGACGGCTTTCCTGGCCCAATTGATGGAGAACGTGTTCGGCGGAGCTGTCATTGTTATAGCCTAAGCTATATAGGTTAGCAAGTCCGTCGTCAGGCACCGATGGCTGGCGCCCTGCTTGGGATGGGACGGTTCCGACGAGTTCTACCGTGGGGTCGGGTCGGTATCAACCGAGTTGCTCGAATCTTGGACGGTTTCCCTATCGCATCGATTGATGCATGCCCTGCGCGAATACCTGCTCGTCATTGCGTACAGGACGGACCGCAGACAAAAATCAGTCGTCTACGTGCATTGCCACAGTTGCCCGCTGACGTGGCAGCCGGCGCACCAGAAGGTGTAGTTGCAGCCGCCGCTGCCCCACAACCATTCGCCGCCGTCGGCCTGCGGCAATCCGGAATCCAGTTGCATGACGAAGGCCATGTCCTGTTGGCAGTCGGGGCAGGCCGGGTGGTCGGGGGATTGCACCCAGCTGGGTGCGCCGCCGACGCGGCTGAGGTTCTGGCGGCCGTTTGATTCGCCCCAATCCTGGCAGGCCCAGCGGCCGGGGGCGGCAAAGAGCTGGACTTCGGCGTCTTGCAACGCGTGGGTGACGACCTCGGGATGCAAGGGGTCGTCGCGCTGCTGAACCGGGTGCGCACTGACAACGCCGTCGGCGTCGTGCCGATAGAACATCGGGCCGTCGCTTTCCCAACCTTGGCAAGACAGGCAGGTGGCGAATTCGATCGGGCCGCTGCCGTCGATGCCGGCGAGGGCGGGCTCCTGCAAGGACAGCAACCGGTGCAACGGGGCATGGCAGAGTCCGCAGGTGCTGGCCAGCACGCCGCCCATGCGCGCTTGCGTGACGGGCGGCGTGCCGGGGTTCCAGGTGGGATGGGCCTTCTGGATGTCGCGTCGCCAGGCGGGTTGGCTCGCCAGCATGGGTTTGCGCTGCGTGGCGCTGAATCCGATGTGCAAGGGGGATTCCGTGTGCAGCGAACGCAAGCCGTCCGCCTGTCTGGCATAGCCGGCAAGCATCAGCCAGGAGCGGGCAGCGGGATCCGATGCATCGGGAAACAAGCGCGCCCAGGCATGCAGCACGGCGTTCGGCCGTCGAGAGCGAAGCAGGGCGATGGCGCGCGCGCGGCCCAGCGTTCCTTCACTGATGTCCGGTTCCAGCCCGGCGCGCCATGCGTCGATCGTCGCGTCGTCCAGCGCGCGCCAGGCTTGGCCATCCAGGTATTCCGGGCCGCCGTCGCCGGTGTGCACGGCGGTAAGCAGGCGTTCCCAGTGGCCGGCAAAGGCATCGGGGTATTGCAGGGCAGCGGAATCCAGCACCGCTGACAGGATGTCCGAACGAACGCCTTGCATCGCGCGCTGCCATGCCTGGGTGACCGTCGCCGCGTAGGCGTCGTCGTCCATGAGGTCGAGCGCGGCATCGATGAACGTGGCGTTGTCGAGCGAGCGGTCCAGCGCTTGCGCGACCAGTTCGCCCAGCGCTTTCGGGTCTTCAAGGCGCAACCGCAGCGTCTGCGCCATCGGGTCGTTGTTCTTCCAACCCAGGCGTTCAAACGCGTCCAGGATTGCGACGGGGTCTTGCATCGGGCGGGCCCTGAAAATTTTCAGGGGGACAGTATCCCATGCGGGTGAAGCGGGCGGTTTACCGCCCCAGCTTCATCGACACATCCGTATGCGTGCCGCGGTCCAGGTCTGCGCCAAGGGGCTGATCCCAATCGGGCAGGTTCAGCAGTTCCTTGTTGATTTCGCCGGCTTCGATGCGGCGGGCAATGTCGTCCAGCAGCAAGGTTCGCGTGGCGAAGCCCTTGCCTTGAAGGTCACTGGCGAACAGGCGGTATGCCAGGTCGGGTTCAGCGCCTTTCATGACGCCCAGGTCCAGGATCCGGCCCTGTTCATTGCGCATCAGCAGATGCCCGGGGCGGGCATAGATGCGGTAGATGCGCCACGGCGACGAGATGGCCGCGTGGTCGCGCTGTACCGTGCGTTTGGGCTCATTGCCACCGCCGCGCGGTGACGGCGATGCGGGGGGAAGCAACTTCACGCAGGCGTTTGCGAATTTGGCGATCGACCTTCTGAAAGCGCTCACGCGTGTTCCGCAGTCAGCGCGCGCGCCATTGTCGTGAAACGCAAGGTTCGGCGCGTGCGCGGGGGGGTATTGCGGGGGGTGGGCATGACCATACTCCTGTATGGCGATACGGCGAGGCAACGCGCGTTCAAGCACCATCGCTTCAGGATACGCGCTTTATCACGCGCGCGTATGCAAATGCGGCGCCCGTTACGCAATAAGTAAATCCCCGATGCGCATGCGGGCCGCGATGGGCGCATTTACGGTGAATTAACGGTCAAAAGGCACCAGAATAACTATTTGGTGGTAATCGGAAACGCCGATTGACTTTAACTACCCCTGCGCCCATAGTGGACTTGAAGCTTTTCGAGCATCGTGATTTTCGTCCGGTCTTGCTCCCTCCGAGGGCGCTTCATTGTTCGCGGTCCTTTCCTTGACAGGCTCATTTCGCGGGCGGTGCCCGTATTTAAAGGAAAGAGATTATGGAAACCGGAATCGTCAAATGGTTCAACGATGCCAAGGGCTTCGGCTTCATCATGCCCGAGAACGGTGGCAAGGATTTGTTTGCGCATTTCTCCGAAATCGTGAGCGAAGGGCATAAAGTGCTGCTGGAAAACCAGCGAGTCAGCTATGTCACCGCGCAGGGCGCCAAAGGCCCTCACGCTACGCAAATCCGCGCTTTGTGAATGAAGGCCCTTTGGGCCTTTTGATCAAATAGGGGGTTTCATGTTTCACAATAATATGGTCTACAAGGGCTATCGCCTTACCGCCAACGTTTCCCGCGTTTCCGTCGGGGGCAGCGGCCGGCCCGCCTTCACCGCAACCGTTGCGGTGGAACTTGCGGCAGATCAGGACAAACTCAACGAACACCACACCGTGCCGTTGTTCGCATCGGGCGGGTTTGTATCCAGCCCCGGAATGGCGGTGGACGCCGCGATCAATCACGGCCGGCTCGTAGTGGATGCGCACGCCAGGCCAGCTTGATGCCGTGCAGTACGCCCAGGAGATTCGCATGGCGAATTCAACCGGCAGGGCAGGCAGGGCGGAATCGGACGATCAAGGCCACGGGCGGTTCGCCGCACTGGCCACGTCATTCGCGCTTGAGCAACTGGACGCCGCCGAGCAGCGTATCTTGGCCTTACTTGGCGCCTCCGTCCTGAACCACTGGAGCGCGCTGCCTCACGGCACGAGGCAACGCCTCATGAGCCATGCGGCCGGGCAAGCCGAAATCAATTCGCCGCAGGTCAAGGCGCAGATCGCGCGTTTCATGGCGGACGGCGTTGGCCGCCGCCTTGGGGACGCGCCGCCGGTCAGTATGCGGCCGGGCATCACGCGCGGGGTGCGCGACGACGATGACTTCGTCGACCGCGCCAAGACGGCCTACAAGCAGGACGGCGGGGCCGCGGAACCCGCGCACTACAGCCACATCAACGAATTTGACGGCAAGCGTGTCGTTGTCTTGCGCAACAAGCGCGGTGTGCTTGCCGTGTACGAAGACGTGGATGGCCAGGTGACGCGCCTGGCTCACTGGCCCGTATCCTGGGTGTGAGGCGGCCCGCCGGGTGCTTCATCGGCGAGCCGGCCATTGCCCCAAGGCGCATCCTGCCCTACAGCCCGAACGCCTGCTTCTCTTCCCCCGTCAGTTTTGCCGACTGGGCTGCCGTCAGCGCGCCGTCACCCACGACCTGCACCATGTTGTTGGGCCGGTAGGCCGGGATATCCGCGGCCTGGCCGTCTTTGGGCGCCACCGTCGACGTGCCTGAAGCCGATTCCTCGCCGAATCCCAGGATCTGCACGTTGATGATCGACGGCAGGTTCTGGCGCGCCTGGTTCTGCGCGCGCTGCGCCGAGTCCTGGGCGGCGTTGGCGGCAGAGGTGGCGGCGCTGCTGGCCGAGGTCAGCGCACCGGTATTGACGCTGGGGGCGGCCGGGATGCCGGCGCTTTCGCCCTGCGTCTTGATGTTGGCGGCATTCAGCACGGATTGCGCGCCAATGTAGACGTTGCCCGACACGCGGATGCCGGCTTCGCCCGCGTCTATGGTGCCCAGCGGCGCGATCAGGTCGATGTCGCCCGCCGGCACCTCCGGAATCGGCGCCAGCGTCGCGATGCCCGCGCCCGTGCTCGGCACGTCCGACGACAGCTTGACGTTGCCCCACTGGTCGTACACGCGCTTGGGCGGCGTGTACACGATGGTGGT
>LNAP01001902.1_pt1 | contig 21535 bp, 19 predicted proteins | sample 602601 | NCBI WGS metagenome assembly LNAP01 (sample SAMN02440304, study PRJNA202911) | soil metagenome | biome: Subtropical and temperate rainforests or woodlands; isolation source: soil samples (1 kg each in a 20% v/v slurry with milli Q water) were... ...
TAGCCCTGCTGATAAATAGAGGTTAGCTTCCATCCATGCTCAGGCGTCAGTTTTAACTTGGTACGCAAATGACTGACATGCACATCGACTTTACGTGTTTCTATATCCGGTGATGCGCCCCATACCACTTGCATTAAATGTGACCTTGATAGCAGCACGCCTTCATTCCTCATAAAGTATAACGCCAAGTCAAATTCCTTGTCAGTAAGCTTAAAGTCCTCACCGCCCATACTAGCCAAACGTAACTTGGTATCAAACTTTAGCGGGCCAAACTCCAGACATGGATCATTATTCGGCTGCGGATTTGCTCGGCGTAACAAGGCATTGACTCGCGCTAGCAATATGGCACGACTTGATGGCTTAACCACATAGTCATCAGCACCTGCATCTATTACGCGTACAACATCCTGTTCTTCAGAACGCCCGGTAAGGAATATAAGTGGTGGTAATTTGTTGGCACGTAGCTTGAGACTCACCATAACATCCGGGCCTTCCATATCTGGAAGCTCCCAATCAAATATACAAAGGTCATAATGCTCGTGCGGATACTTACGGACAAAATCCAGACCAGACTTGAAGTGATCAACCTTGAAACCGGCTTCCTCCAGCCACTCGATCACAATTTCGGCATAGGCTAAATCATCATCTAACAAAGCTATTTTCATTTTTATAGTTTTAACTTTCGCATTAGTTCTTATTTTAAAGCCTGATTTGCCCCATTAAATTCAGCGCATTGTTAAAACAATCTATGTTTACAATATACCACCATCATGAAGTGATAAGTTCTAGCGCACAATTTAAGCCTGCTTTTCAATTATTCCCCAAAAACCGAGAAAGCAGATGATCTGCGCACCCAAATTCCAAATAACAAACCCTGGTAGCGCAACAATTTCAAATCATTGTAATGTACAAAGTAAGCAAAAACAATCTCAGCCAGACCCAACTTTTCATCAACCACACAATAGCAATTATCATGCGAATGGTTTGTCATTAAAAGCACGCTTTGTAATAGCATAAAACTATTATCTAAATATTGTATATTGCATTAAAAGTGCAGGCTGCTAATGCTACGGCGCACTATTAGTGACGTATAATCCACCAATAAAATAAAAACCAGCAAATCTTTAAGATGCATATTCCGTTTGAGGCTAGCGCGCATGTAAAAAAAATGTTAAACAACCTTGGCCGCACCGAGGATCTTGCATTTTCTCCTGACAATCGCAAACTGGCGATTGCGGCTTACTCGCAGAATAAGGTTCTGATGCTGGACGTAGCGATTTCTACATCATTAAATCAAAGTAAAATTCTCATCAGTGATTGCTATGAGATTCTCTCAGAGGACCTTAACCTTCCCCACGGCATCACATGGATTGACAATAAAACTCTGGTCGTAGGCAACCGCTTCGGCCAGACTATTGTGCTGGCACTACCTGATATGCAAGCAGGACAAAAACAACTAAAACTGGCAGCTTTGCAGATTTTGCCGACTGCATCAGATAATAAGCATCACTCTCATGACTGTGTGGCGATACATCCGATAGGTCAAGACTTATATGAGGTGCTGGTATGTAGCAACAACGGCAACTATGTTTCCAGCCACATACTGGATGGCGCCGATAGTTTCAGTGTAATTGCAGAGTCAATTTTACTTGATCATAAAATTCAGACTCCTGATGGAGTCGCTTTCAGTCCTGATGGACGATGGATTGCTGTGAGCAATCACACTAACCAAAGTGTGTATATTTATGAAAATGTGAAATCACTTAACCCGGCTTCTGAGCCATGCGCAGTCTTACCTGGTATTACTTATCCGCACGGGATCACTTTCTCAGGATGCGCTCAGTTTTTGCTTGTTACGGCTGCCGGTGATCCGTATATTTACGTTTACCACAACCCTAGCAATAAATGGCATGGCGAATATCAGCCTTTCACCAAATTTAAAAGCCTCGATGATGAAACGTTTAAACGCGGCCACTACAATGAACAGGAAGGTGGCTCCAAAGGCATATGCTTTGCTCACAATGCCAATATTCTCGCGATGACATGCAACGAACAACCGCTTGCATTTGCCGAGATGACAGGATTAATGAGTGGTCTCGAATATAAAACCGTTAGTGCATTTCCCACAGCCAATTCACAGAAAAATCCTATCGACTATTTACAGCGCAATATACAATGCATGAAAGTTACTCAGAGCCAATTAATGAAGCTTCATAGTGAAGATATGCAAGCAATACTATCGAGCAAGTCTTGGAAAATCACTCGTCCCCTGCGAGTTTTGAAACGCACTCTGGATAATTGCGCTAATGCCATTAAAAACTGGTAATACTACTCACAGTGCCCCAGTTAGCGTTCACGTGCACGACTCACACATATTGGCACCCACAAAAATAGATGTCAGTCCGTGCATTAGGCATTATAATTCGCAGCGATTGCCGCATACCATGTTTAACGCCGGGATCTCGCACCTTTTCAAGATATTTACCGCTTAATTTAGTGCTGACCTGATATCAAAATAAAATTTATCCACTTCGGATCATAAGTAAAAAATGCAAAACAACCCTTTCAGCATTGGATATTTGGATGTCGCCGCAGCTTTTAAGCGACACGCTTTAATAGCGCTTTTGGCCTGGCAGGATATCCAGCAGCGTTACAGACGTTCAGCGCTAGGCCCATTCTGGTTAACGATTAGCATGAGCGTGATGATCGGTGCCATCGGTCTAGTATTTAGTCAGGTATTTAAAGTACCAACACAGGATTTTCTGCCGTTTATTGCTATCGGCATTATTTTATGGACCTTCATCTCCAATGTCATATTAGAAGGCTGTTCTGGTTTTATCGTCGCTGAAAACATTATCAAACAGCTGCCTATTCCATTATTTGTACATATATTGCGCATGGTATGGCGCAACGTATTAATTCTGGGGCATAACATTGTGATCTTCCCACTGGTGCTGATTGCTGTTGGTAAACCGTTGGGACTGATTGCGCTACTGAGCATCCCCGGATTCATATTGGCAACAATCAACCTGACATGGGTTGCACTGGTTCTGGCAACGATCTGTGCCAGATATCGCGATATGCCCCAAATGGTTGGTAGCCTGATTCAAGTTACATTTTACCTGACACCCATCATCTGGATGCCTACAACCATCTCTGCCCACGTTAGCGGTTATTTATTAGACCTGAACCCGGTTTATCACCTATTGGAAATTATACGCGCGCCGCTGCTTGGAACAATGCCGACTACAACCAACTGGCTAGTCTCGCTTGCAATGGCAGTGTTAGGCACAATATTTTCACTTGCTTTTTACGGCAACTACAGACGCCGCATTGCTTATTGGCTGTGATTTAAAGGATACATAGTGGCAAGAATTGAATTTAATAACGTCAGTGTTGACTTTCCAATCTACAATGCGAATGGTCGTTCATTAAAAAACCATCTGCTCAAAGTAGCAACAGGCGGTCAACTCAATACCGATCAGCAGGGCCGCGTAATGGTACGGGCACTTGAGGGTCTGACATTCACACTACAGGATGGCGACCGCCTTGGCATTGTAGGTCATAATGGGGCAGGCAAAAGCACGCTGCTGCGATTGCTTTCCGGGGTTTATTTTCCGTCTAACGGCACCGTGAAAGTGGATGGTGAAGTAGGCTCATTAATCGACATCTCACTTGGTATTGACCATGAAGCAACGGGCAGAGAAAATATTTACATCCGCGGTAGCCTACTTGGTTTAAACAAGGCTGTGATTAACAGACATATCGATGAAATCATTGAGTTCTCAGAGTTAGGTGGTTTTGCTGATATGCCGGTGCGCACATACTCATCTGGCATGCATTTACGTCTGGCATTTGCGGTATCAACCATTGTGCACCCCGAGATACTCTTGATGGATGAGTGGCTATCTGTCGGTGATGAAGGATTCAAGGAAAAAGCAAAATTACGCATGAATGATCTGGTATACAAAACCAATATACTCATCATTGCCACGCACTCAAAAGAACAATTGCTACAAACATGTAACCGCGCAATCTGGCTAGAGCATGGGAAAATCCGCATGGATGACAATGCAACCACGGTTGCAGCCGCTTACTTTGATAAGAAACTTTAGAAACCTAATACTGTAAAACCTTCTGTCATCTATGCGTTATTAAACCAATCATAGATAAAATAAGATAAATCGCCGGCCAGGTATCCAGCGACTATTTGGCAAATCTAAAATACATTGTTCCTGAAACCCGTAATACCGCTAAATCAATTCACTCACCAGCAGCGTTGCCACTGTAAGGTCGGCAGTGGTACCTGGATTAATACCGCGCGCTTTGAGTGAGGCATCCCAATCGAGCAGCTTTTTTTGTACCAGTTTAGGATTTTCTGCTGCACTGTGCATCCGCTCAAATTCATACGCCTCCTGCCTTAAGCTTTCAGCAAAAGACTCCCCATATTTACGCACAACATGTGTATCAGGGTAATGTGCTAGAAAAGCCAGATACAAAGCTGTGGCAGACCATGCCGGGTTTGCCCATTGAATCATGGCATCAGCATATCGTGATAAACCAAACTGCATGATGTCCTGAAAATTATTGGCATACTGCCATGCAATACGGTCTCTATCCTGCGCGGCACTCATCATTTGCAGCAGGCTAACACTTGGCGTATCTCGTACATCGTATTCGGCAGCGCTTCCCAACCCTCCAGGGCTCGCCAACACAATCGCTCTCGAAACATACTCGGCATCACTCATGCTAAGTCGCAACAAGGTCTCATAAAGGCTCTGCTGCAAGGTCTGTCCATCGTCAGTAAGTGCTAATGCCGCATCTATGATAGGTGCACACAACAGCAATACGCCTAGATTAGTGTTTTGGCCGACTGCATTTTTTGTGGCTTCTGCCGCATAAAAAATGCGCTCTCCCAGACTTAAATCCGGTCTGGCAATGATCTCTGCCGTGACGTCTGCACTCTTGATAAAATCATGAATAGTCATACCGTGACCATCGGCAAATGCATGTACATTCCCTGGCTTTAAAGACTGCAACTCTGCCATACAGGCGGCTTTATAAGCTTTGGCCAATTGTGCGGAAGTAAATTTTTTTGACTGCATTATCTAAACCTTATTGCTGACACAGCTTGCTGTTGAAGATTCTGATTTACACAAAAAATCATCGACCAGCACTTCTGCGATATTAACATCCGTCACACCCTGCAAGCCGCGCCAGGCTGGAATACTATTCACCTCCAGCACATAATAGTCACCGCTTGCAGCCTGAATAATATCCACGCCGCAGTAATCTATGCCTACTGCCTGAGCCGCCTTTAAAGCTAATGCCTGCATCTGCTGGCTTGGCTGTACAGCCTCACAGCGGCCACCGGACGCCACGTTATTAACCCAGCTCTCACCCTGACGTTTCATCGCAGCAACCACCTTGCCACCAATTACGAACACGCGGTAATCATGTGGTTTATCTGCAGTCTCGATCAATTGCTGCAGATAGTAGACACCATCTACATACTGCTGCATGGGTACTGGCAATGGCTCGCCGTGCAGCAGCTTGCGTACACCCTGCCCCTGCGAACCAAATAAAGGTTTAAGCACCAACTGCTGGCCACTACTTGCAGCCTGTTGGCGAATAGTTTCTATGTGCACTCTCGATTCGCACACCCAGGTGGCAGGAGTAGCTACGCCATGCATACGCAGCAGAAAGCTGGTCATGGCTTTATCTACGGTGCGCTCAATCGCCTGCGCCTGATTGTAGATACGCACACCCTGCCGTGTTAGCATATGCAGTACATTCAAGCGCGTAATCACCTGCTGCAAGGTGCCGCCAGCAACGCCGCGCACAAAGGCAGCTGGCGGCGGCGTGTCAAAATGCGGGATTTGAATATTAGGAATCTGCTGTGCCAAATCAATGACACAATCCTGTAGCGAGACAAAAACTGCATCTACGCCGCGCTTGGCAAAGGCTTGTTTGAGCTGAGCGCCCTGCCAGCCAGCGTCGTCAGTAAAAATTGGGATTTTCAAGGCAAGAACCTAAAAGCAAAAAAAATTAACCGCCGATGAACGCCGATGCACGCAGATTAAAGTCATTAGAATAAGCAGCATGCATGACTAAGCTACCGGAAGTATTTTAACTGTTGATTTATCGGCGTGCATCGGCGTTCATCGGCGGTAATATTAAAATTATAAAAATGAAGCGTTAATTAAATCTGCATTCAAATGGCCGCCTTTAAACACCCTACCGGTATCCACATTGGTCACGGTGACTTGGGCCGGACTGAACAGCATCGGATCGATCTTATAAAAGTCCATTTCGTAGAATTTGAATACCTCGGCAAAGGTTTTACCGTAATCTTTTGAAGCACTGCTAGGCAGATCGGCAGCCAGTTTTGCAGCTGCCGCATCGTCGCCACGTACCTGCAAATGCACATCGCCGCCAAACAGAATCGCATCGTTGGTGCGCCCCATTGCGGTCATAAAGTCTTTAGCTACCGGCGGCAACACAGCCAGGCCGGAACCACTCACAATATTTTCCAAGGGGAAATGCAATGTATGCGCTTTATGCAGCGCCACTTCAAGCACTCGGCCAACAATCTGCACCACACCGGCTATGCTGCTGGTTGGCGTTAAAATAATTGTCAGGTGTTCAGGCGCTACTTTGGTGTCTCGCACAATCTTTTCAATCACCTGCAGCGGTGGCACTTTGTCGGTTTCCAGCACTATGCAAGTGCTGACAGCACTGTCGACATAAGCCAGCTCTTTGAATAAATCTTCACGCTGCGCCAATGCACGTGCAGGGCCAGAGCCCAATGAGAAGAACTTATCATGACTCAAGGCCCATCCTGCATATTGGCTGGCAAGGCAAGCCAATACCGGAGACGTAGAAGTCACAGCAACTGCGTCAGTCCAGCCAGCAAAACGGTCATCAGCACACAAGTCAACACGTCCAAGGCCGCCCATGCATATTTCAGCGATTAGTCTGCCAGCCTCCGCGCTGCCGGCATGTTGAATACCTGCATCCACAATAGTACAGCCAGATTCATGCTGCGACACGCCAAGCTGCAGCGTATCTGCCTGCGCTAGCAATTGACTGACCAAAGGTGCTGCAAGCTGATTAACACTCGCGAGCGCTTGTGATGATAGTGATGCCTGAATATTTTGCACTGTTATCCTTTATTTTCTGCCAAACATTTTTTTCATTAGTGACTTTGCACGGTCAAGTTAACGCAGTTGTTAGTGCAAAGGTCTTGGTTAAGTGATTGTAATAAGTTTTGTATTATTTCAACTCTACTCTGCGCTATTTTTTTCGCCATATTGGCAGTATCAGCATATGCAAGCACCGTACAAACGGGTTCACCGATTGATATTGTAAAAACCTTTTTACTGAGTGGCGGCGTATCACTCATCCAGTCTGGCCATACAATCGGCGCTGACAACGCCATGTTTTTAGTAGCATAGACGATTGCATGCGCTTTGCATTGCAGACTTGATTGATACGCTGCATTTTGATTCAAGTCATCATGATTTAAACAAACATTCACATGTCGCTCAAACAGATTCTGTTCAGCGCTGCTATATAAATCAAATGTTGCACTTAACCTGGGGTTGATTTCCAGAACCAACACCTCTCCATCCGGCCTTGATGCATATTCCGCACTTTCTGTCTCAGCCACTATTGCATCCAGACTATTCAAGCCCAGCAAACCAAACGCTACCGTCAGCTTTTGTGCTGCGTTGATCAACTGCTGCTGAACACTGGTCGACAATTCAACATGACTGACAGCCCCGCCGTAACGATACGGGCTTTCCGGCGATGGACTCAGCCATTGCTCATTAAAACCGACCACTTCAATATCATGCTTATCAGCCAGAAATAATAACGACACCGGACGTCCGCTAATTTTTTTCTGGTAATAGTATTCGCCTTCAAGCAAACAGTCGTGCGCATTAGCTGAACGCACATGAGTACCGCCACTGCCCCCGGCAACCTTGATCAGATAAGCGCTTGCATGGGTTTCCTGGTATGCATAACACACATCGGGATAATTAATATTTAAGCGCTGTAATGCTGCAAAAAAAACAGCTGGAGTTTTGACGGCGGCAACAGTGCTTGAACAATTACCTATCAGCGGTAACTGTTCAGCTAATTTAAGCAACAACTCCGGCTGTGATTCAAAGCCACTGCCATAAACGAAACCGTCAAACCTGCTCAAATCCAGGGCATCAAGCGCAACCATCAGCGCATCCGCATCAAAACCGCTTCTGCCATATGTAACCACCATCACTTTCTCAGCCACAGTAGCAGTTTGCACATCAGCAAACGCATCTATTGCCGTAACGGCATAACCTGCCTTAACTGCAGCATCTACAAATGGTCGTGCCGACAACGCTATGATCAGGATTGATTGTTTGATAGCTCGCGCGCCAAATTAAAAGCTGCCATAAACTCAAGATACTTGATTTTCTCCTGTGGTTTATCCTGTTCTTGCGGCAGCATTTGTTTTAACAACTGATGCTGTGTTGCATATTTGAGCTGTCCAATCGCCAGTGCACCGATGCCGTAAATAGCTGTACCAGCAACCAGCACGCCGTCATGCCCCACATCGACGCCTTGTATACCGTTAGGTGCAACCGCATTCACGTCTGCAACAATCTTCAGGCGTTTTGCCTGTGTTAACTGCTGCAGGCTAATCACCTGCACCCCTGCCGCTGCCGCACAAACGACGATATCGGTTTGCGCCAACACGTCAGCTTTTTTTGCATCGGTACTGCCATCAACCGCTTGCAGATTAATTTTGTATTCGGTGTTCCAAGCTTCGGCCTTGGCCTGCACTCTGGCTAATGAATTGTGTGCTACAAGCTGCACGTTTGCACCTTGCTGTGCTGCAATAATCGCAGCACAACCGCCTACCGGCCCTGTGGCACCGAACACACTCAGCGTTTTGCCCTTTAAATCTTCACCAAACTTAGCTTTAAGGTGTGCTTCCACCTTGGCTATCATTGCTGCCGCTGTAGTGAATGCACCGGAAGGATCGGCGAATACTGAGCAGGCAAACGGAGCAAACATAGCCTGCTTGGCAGCGTTAAGCATCTGCATGGCGAGGTCTATATCACGCCCCCCGATAAAAATACCTTCACGCTTTACGCCTGACGGACTACGCGAAAAAATCGCATCCTGCGTCAGTCCGCCTACTTCAGACAACTCAACATTAGTGTACGGTACAATTTTATCGAAACCAGCGTCGAAGGCCATATTGACATCAAATGGGCTGGCATTTTTAGCTGCCGTAAACAAATGCAAAATGCTGGGTTTTTCCATGATAACAACCTTAAAATTTATTAAATTTAAAACCTGCCTGATTCAATGCTGAGCCTGCAAGTCCGGGTTTCAGTCCTGAAACTATCGATCTGCGCCTTTATCCCTGCACATTAATTTCCGCCCCTTGATTATTAGCCTTGCAGACTCTCCAGGACAAGGCTTGATCAGTAAACTGCGTTTTCAGCTGCTGCGCATACTGTTGCGCCAGACTGCTATTTTCAAATATCGCAAAACCGGTCGGCCCCCAGGAGCTTTGTCCAAAGCAGGCAACCCCGGCTTGCTGCAGGTGATGCAGCACTTCACCCACCAGCTTGCTGGCGTAACGGCCGCCTTGTACAGGCGCGAAGTAATCGCCCACATGCTGTTGCAATACCTGTATGGAATGTCCGAACGCGTTTAAATCTTTCTCAACAATAGCCGGCATTGCCTGCATCAGCACATGTCGGCATAAATGCGCCGCCAGACTTTCAGAGAAAACCGGTAGCTGATTAAAGCCCAGCCTCTCCTGCTCGCCATGAATACCTGGCTGCGTCGCATCAAAAATCAGCAATATCGCCCACGCTTCAGGAAAATGATATCTTGCGAGTAAAGGTGGTACTGCATTAGCATCAGCCGCAATAGCGCGCCCGCCATCAATTAACAATCCGCCATGATCAAACGCGGCAATGCCGATGCCGGAACGTCTGCCGCGCCCGGAGAGCTCTGCGATTTTGTGCGCACTTAAATCAAGATGATATAAATTGCTGATAGCCCAACCTACCGCGAGGGCAATCTGTGTACCCGAGCCTAATCCGGCGTGTTCAGGGATATGCGCACTGATGTGAAGGTCAAGCGCCCCAGCCAAGTCCAGTTTTGTAGCTAATTGCTGTGCAATAGCAGAAGCTTTTGCAAGCACCGTACCTGGCACTGATGCTTCGCCTGTAACATTAAGGTGCTTAGAAGCCTGTGCTTCAATTAGTAAAGCTGGCTCTGCCAAGCTTAATCCTATGCTGCCGAATTTTCGTCCCAGCCCGCCATGCAGGTCGAAAAAACCCATATGCAAACGTCCGCTACTGCGCACTTGTATGCTAGCAGTCATGTTTTTCCAATTGCTGAAGCAGCCAGACCGGCATATTATGAATTTTGAAGTATTGCATGATTAATTGTTGCACCATTGTAAGTGTTGTTTCCTGTTATGCAACTATATTTTAGCTGACAGTCAGTTATTTTCATATATCGCAAGCATCATGGCAAAAGAATAATTTAATCAATTTTCAACGTTTACTTAAAAGATTTATTTAATCTAAGCATTATCAGGTGACAACCACGGGATAATTAGGCAAAATAAGACCTAACTAATAATAACTAGCTATTTAATCACCCTTTTTCAAATACATATTTCACATACTTGCTGCAATATGTTTGCCAAAAGTAGACTAAAAGAATTAATCAATTACTTGTTTGAACATCTAAGGAACTATCATGTCAGCCCACGTTATTCCATTTGAAAACCTTCGCAATATCGATGTACCTTCAGTCGGAGGTAAAAATGCTTCCTTAGGCGAAATGATTTCACAATTGTCAGCAAAAGGTGTGCGCGTCCCTACTGGGTTCGCGACAACAGCAGATGCATACCGTGAATTTCTGGCGCAAAATGGCCTTGATGACAAAATCAATGCTGAATTAGATAACTTAAATATAGATGACACGCAAGCATTAGCTATTTGCGGTAAAAAAGTGCGCGAATGGATAATGGATGCACCGTTCCCACCAGCTTTAGATAAAGCGATTAAAGAAAACTATGAAATCCTGATTGCAAAATCAGGTAAAGATGCGACATTCGCAGTACGCTCATCAGCAACAGCGGAAGACTTACCGGACGCTTCGTTTGCGGGTCAACAGGAATCTTTCCTGAACATTCATGGCTTGGATAACATTCTGCACGCTATCAAAGAAGTATTCGCATCCCTTTATAACGACCGCGCCATTTCATACCGTGTGCACAAAGGTTTTGTTCACGCTGATGTAGCACTTTCAGCTGGCGTTCAGCAAATGGTGCGTAGCGATATCGGCTGTGCCGGTGTTATGTTCACCATCGATACTGAATCAGGCTTTAAAGATGTAGTGTTTATCACATCATCATACGGTCTGGGTGAAACTGTAGTGCAAGGTGCAGTGAACCCTGACGAGTTCTACGTACACAAACCGACTCTGGCACAAGGCAAGCCTTCTATCGTGCGCCGTACCATGGGTTCAAAACTCATTAAAATGATATTCAGCGATGCAACACGCGCAGGTAAAAGTACACAAACCGTTGATGTTGATCCTGTAGAGAGTGACCGTTACTCACTGTCAGACGAAGATGTGTTAGAGCTGGCACGTTATGCAATGCAAATTGAAGCCCATTATGGCTGTCCAATGGATATCGAGTGGGGCAAAAACGGTATTGATAACAAACTGTATATTCTGCAGGCACGTCCGGAAACTGTTAAATCACAACAAGCAGCAAATAATGTAACTGAAACATTCAAACTCAATAAACACAGCGAAAAACCATTGGTAGTTGGCCGTGCAGTCACGCAAAAGGTCGGCGTAGGCCCAGTGCGTATCGTATTGGATCCGGCTGATATGCATCTGGTACAGCCTGGTGACGTACTCGTGGCAGATATGACAGACCCTAACTGGGAGCCAGTCATGAAGCGCGCCAGTGCTTTGGTTACCAACCGCGGCGGCCGTACCTGCCATGCAGCGATTATCGCGCGCGAGTTAGGCATCCCTGCGATCGTAGGTGCTGTGAATGCAACCGACGTATTGCGTGAAGGCGAAATAGTTACTGTATCGTGTGCTGAAGGTGAATCAGGCTTTGTTTACCACGGCGCAATTGAATATGATGTTAACACTCAAGCTACTGCTGCCTTGAGCAAACCACCATGCAAGATCATGATGAACGTGGGTAACCCGGATATGGCGTTCAGCTTTGCACAAACACCAAACGACGGTGTTGGTTTGGCGCGTCTGGAATTCGTCATCAACAACATGGTTGGTATCCACCCGAAAGCCATCTTGAATGTAGATGCGATGCCATCTGCAGTGCAAACTATCATTAAAAACCGCGCACGTGGCTATTCATCACCTAAGCAATTCTATATTGATAAAGTTGCTGAAGGCGTAGCTACGATTGCTGCCGCGTTTTATCCAAAACCAGTGATTGTACGTACTTCAGACTTCAAGTCTAACGAGTACAAAAAACTGGTTGGCGGCGAGATTTACGAGCCAGATGAAGAAAACCCGATGATCGGTTTCCGTGGCGCAGCGCGTTACATGGCAGAAGACTTTAAAGAGTGCTTTGCAATGGAATGTGCAGCCATGAAAAAAGTACGCGATGAAATGGGCTTGATCAACGTTGAGCTGATGCTGCCTTTCGTGCGCACGCTGGACGAAGCTAGAGCAGTAACAGATATCATGGCTGCAAATGGCCTCAAACGCGGCGAAAATGGCTTGCGTCTCATTATGATGTGCGAGATTCCATCTAACGCATTACTGGCGGAACAGTTCCTGGAGTACTTCGATGGCTTCTCTATCGGTTCTAACGACCTGACCCAGTTAACATTAGGCATGGACCGTGACTCAGGTATTCTGGCTGATGGTTTTGATGAACGTAATGATGCCGTAAAAGTATTGCTCAAAATGGCGATCAGCACCTGTAACCGTCTTGGTAAATATGTAGGTATCTGCGGCCAGGGTCCATCAGACCATGAAGACTTTGCTGAATGGCTGGTTGCTGAAGGTATTCAATCAGTATCACTGAATCCAGACACAGTGGTTGCTACATGGCAGAGACTGACTAAAAAATAGTCTTTGATTGCACAACCATTGCATGACTTGGACAACACAAGACTGGATAGCAGCACATGATAAACCGTACCGCGTTCTTTATTTCTGACGGCACTGGTATTACAGCAGGATCTTTGGGTAAATTGCTGGAGCACTTTCCTAATACGCACTTTACCCAAGAGCGCCTGCCATTCACCAATACGCCAGAAAAAATTAAACTGGCGCAGGAAGCTATAGCACGTGCTGAAAAAAAAGACGGCGGTCGTCCGGTTGTGATCATGTCCTTAGGTGATTTAAACCTGCGTACCATGATCAAGCAGTCTAACGCCTATTTTATCGACCTGTTCACCACGTTTATAGATCCGCTGGGCGTTGAGCTTGAACAGCCGCCTCTCACTGGCGCAGGTATCGCGCACAGCGTGATGGGCAGCAGCTATAACGACCGTATGGAAGCCGTGAATTTCACGCTGAACCACGATGACGGTATGACCAACAATGGTCTGGAGCAAGCCGAGGTTATACTTATAGGCGTATCCCGCTGCGGCAAGACGCCAACCAGTGTCTACTTGGCAATGCAATTTGGCGTAAAAGCCGCTAACTATCCGCTGATCCCTGAAGACTTTGAGCGCGGTCACTTGCCGGAAGTGCTCAACAAGCACTTGGATAAGATCTTTGGCTTAACTATCAAGCCGGAACGTCTGCATGCAGTGCGCAATGAGCGCAGGTCAGGCAGCTTTTATGCTTCTCTTGATAACTGCCGCAAAGAAATTGCCACGGCTGAAAACCTGATGCGCAATGCCGGCATAACATGGGCGGATTCAACCAGCCGTTCAGTTGAAGAACTTTCTGCCATCATCATCGAAAAAATCCGGCATCCAAGCAAAAAACCAAACGGCACTGCCTGAATCAAGCCTTATCAGCAAACATAAAAAAAGGAACTCTAGGTTCCTTTTTTTATGTTTGATAGCTTAATAAATCTATTTCAAAACCGGTTTAATTTTACCCATAATCTCAGCAGCATCAGGTTTTACATCACTGGTGTAGGCATAGACTTCTTTACCGCCTGGCAGAATCACATACTTAAAGAAATTCCAGCTAGGCGCTTGGCCGGTTTTAGCTGCAAGCTGCTTGTAAAAAGGATTTGCGTTTGCGCCACTCACAGAGGTTTTGGTAATCATCGGAAACTTGACAGCATAAGTCTGCTTACAGAAGTCACCGATTTGTTTGTCATCACTCAACTCCTGCCTGAAGTCGTTGGATGGGAAGCCAATGACCAACAAGCCCTTGTCTTTATATTTGCTGTAAAGTCCTTCCAGTGACTCAAACTGTGGCGTAAAACCACATTTACTTGCAGTATTTACGACTATAATCGGTTGATCCTGATAATCACACAGGTTGATTTTACTGCCCTGCAAAGTAGTAAATTGATGATTATAGAGTTCAGAACACGCGGCATTTGCCATATGCGACACCGATAATAAGATAGTTGATACCACTATTTTTTGACCCAGCATTAGTACTTTTTGAAATCTATTCATATTCACTCACTAAGTTTTATTGCATTACAACACTAGACTAAGGATACGCAATAAAATTCCTGAATATGAAATTTAATGTTTCAAATACTGGATAAAGGCTACGCCTGCTGCTGCCATCAACAATGCACCGAACACATGACTGCAAGTGTGCAGCATCGCCAGCACATACTCCTGCTTATGCAGCAATGTCAGGCTCTCACCGGTAAATGCCGAAAACGTTGTCAGCCCGCCTAAGAAACCTGTAGTAATAAACAAACGCAGACTGGCACTATCCAGGCTGCCAACGCCAATCAGCCCCATCGCCAACCCCATCAGCAGTCCGCCGACAAGATTTGCAACAAGCGTACCCAGAGGAAAGTCAGGCAAAATCGTATTAAAAGCCAAACCTAACCCCCATCTGGACCATGCCCCCAATGCCGCACCGGCACCCACTGCCAACATACTCGTAAAATTTATCACTGGACTCATCTTGTAGCCGCACCATTATGTTCGTATAGTAGAATTATAGACGACAACCCTATGTTGCCCTGTATTCAGAGAACTTTAGCGAGAAAACCATGCCAATGAAAGTATTATTTGTCAGTTCAGAGGTTTTTCCTCTGATTAAAACCGGAGGTCTGGCTGATGTCAGTGGCTCATTACCCAATGCACTGCAGCGATTAGGTGTTGATATCCGTATTTTAATGCCTGGCTATCCAGCTGTTTTAAATCAGCTGGTCGACATGAAGCCTCTTGGCATTCTGCATCATTTACCGCATATCGACCATGCCGAGCTTTTAATCGGCACCATCAAAGAAACCAAAGTAAAAGTCATTGTAATAAAATCAGCGGCGCTGTACGAACGCAATGGCGGCCCATATGCAGACCCCAGTGGGCTGGAATGGCAGGACAACCCAGTACGCTTTGGCGTGCTATCAAAGGTTGCTTCCATACTTGCCAGTGAGCACTCCCCTGTCACAGACTGGCATCCGGATATTGTGCATTGTAATGACTGGCAAACCGGGCTGGCGCCAGCTTACATGAAGCTAAGTGAGCACAGCCGAGCCAAATCCATAATCAGCCTGCACAACATGGCTTTTCAAGGCAACTACGCGCCAAACTGGGTTGTATCTCTTGGCTTGCCGAGTTCTGGGTTCTCTATCGAAGGATTTGAATACCACGGTCAGCTATCGTTTCTAAAGGCCGGTATTTTTTATGCAGACGCGATCACTACAGTCAGCCCACGCTATGCAGTCGAGATACAAACAGCAGCTTTTGGCTTTGGACTTGAGGGGCTGCTATCTCAGCGCAGCGACGAGATTAAAGGCATACTCAACGGCATCGAAACAGAAGAGTGGAATCCTGAACACGATAAATACCTGATCAAAAATTACAGCAGCCAAAATCTGGCTGGCAAACAAGAGGTAAAGGCAGCTCTGCAGAAGAGCCTTGGGCTCAATGTTGATGCAGATGCACCATTGCTGGGCGTAGTCAGCAGGCTAACACACCAGAAAGGCCTGGACATGCTAGTACCGCATTTACAGACTTTGATCGATCAAGGCTGCCAGTTTGCCTTACTTGGCGGCGGTGAAATGGGACTCGAAGCATTATTTCAAAACATAGCCATTCAGAACCCAGGGCGCGCCAGCGTGACCATAGGCTATAACGAGCCACTATCGCACCAGATCATGGCTGGCTGTGACATGTTCGTCATGCCTTCACGCTTTGAACCATGCGGCCTTAACCAGCTTTACGGACTGGCTTACGGCACACCGCCTATCGTTAATGCTACCGGCGGCCTGGCTGATTCAGTGGTTGATAGCAACCATGCCCATATTACCAACAAGACAGCCAACGGCTTTGTGATGGTCGAAGCTAGTGCAGACGGGCTCATGGCATGTATCAGGCGTGCTGTAGACATGTACCGGAATGATAAAGCCATCTGGTTACAGATTCAAAAAACCGGTATGTCGCAGAACTTAAGCTGGGATAAGAGCGCTCAGGAATATCTAGCTGTTTATCAAGGTTTAATTTAAATACGCAATGCAAAATTTACAGTCAGGAAAGTGAAGGGATATAAACAGTATCTGGAGAATATAGCTTGGCACAGTTAATGCTTTTATATATTCAAGCCTCGTGCTTCTCCTAGTAATTGCTTTTCTCCCTTCGGGCGTCTACTGACATGGACGCCCTCTTTTTTTGCCTTTGCATTTTGAAAGACATTTCTTGAAAAGTATTATTTAACGATTACTACTTAACAATAAAGTGCTCACGATAATATTTAAGCTCATCAATAGATTCATAAATATCGGCCAAAGCTTCATGTTTGCTCGCTTTTTTGAATCCTGAATAGATTTCAGGCTTCCAGCGGCGTGCCAGCTCTTTAAATACGCTGACATCAAGATTACGGTAATGGAAATAACTTTCAAGCTGCGGCATATAGCGCACCATGAAGCGCCTGTCCTGACAGATTGAATTGCCGCACATCGGTGATTTGCCACTGGGCACAAACTGTTTTAAGAACTCAATCATCTGTGCTGATGCATCGTCCTCAGTCAGGGTTGATGCTTTTACTTTTTCGATCAAGCCGGAACGGCCATGCGCACCCTTGTTCCAGGCATCCATACCATCAAGCACGGCATCAGTCTGATGTACTACAAAAACCGGAGATTCACCCAACACATTGAGTTCAGCATCGGTAACCACTGCGGCTAGTTCTAAAATACGGTCTGAATCAGGCAATAAACCACTCATTTCCATATCCAGCCAAATTAAATTATTCTGATTCGTTCCATTGGTTGATGCTGTCATCATGATTTCCATTAAAATTAGCGTTGTAAAGCAAACTGCGTGAACCATCGTATCTAAAATGCTTCACAATACATAATATTAACCGAAATCAATTTTACGAAACACATAAAGATGGCTTATACACTGACTCTCACTTTTGCAACCTTACTGTTGCTGACTACCGGCATCCGCATCTGGCTGGGAAACCGCCATATTGCCCATGTGCAATCGCACCGTCATGAAGTACCGGCAGCATTCAGCGGCAGCATTTCACTTGATGCCCACCAGAAAGCTGCTGATTACTCCAACGCTAAAACAAAACTGGTGATTATTGAAGCAACGGTGCAGGCAGCGCTGCTGGCTATACTTACCATCGGCGGCGGCCTGCAACTGATTGACGAAATCTGGCGCAACCTGTTGCCAGCCAATGAAATTGCACGTGGCGCACTGGTGATCTGTAGTGCCATGATCGTCAGTAGCCTCATCGACATTCCTTTTGATTACTATAAAACCTTTACTGTCGATGAAAAATTCGGTTTTAATAAAATGACACGTAGCATGTTTTTCAGCGATATGCTCAAACATACAATTGTAGGTGTCATACTTGGCGCACCTATCCTGTTCGCAGCACTATGGCTAATGCAGGGTGCCGGTGCTTACTGGTGGCTGTACCTGTGGATTGTATGGAGCGTATTCAACCTGATAATGCTTGCTGTTTACCCGACATTCATTGCGCCGTTCTTCAATAAATTTACACCATTAGCAGACGTAGAGCTGAAGCAAAGAATTGAAACCCTGCTCACAAAATGCGGCTTTAAATCACAAGGTCTGTTTGTAATGGACGGTTCAGCCCGCAGCAGTCACGGCAATGCTTATTTCACTGGTTTTGGCTCATCCAAGCGCGTAGTATTTTTTGATACGCTGCTGGAAAGATTGAATGCAGATGAAATTGAAGCGGTGCTTGCGCACGAACTCGGCCATTTCCGTCATCACCACGTGATCAAACGCATCGCGCTCATGTTTTTTGTAAGCTTTATTGGTTTGGCATTATTGGGCTGGCTCATGAATCAAGACTGGTTCTATGCAGGCTTAGGTGTTGAGCAGGCAAGCAGTTACATGGCATTAATGTTATTTTTACTGGTATCGCCGGTATTTTTATTCCTGCTGCGCCCGCTCATGGCGAGCTACTCGCGCAAAAATGAATTTGAAGCGGACGACTACGCGGCAAAACATGCCAATGCTAAATATCTGGTTGAAGCCTTAGTCAAACTGTATCGTGACAATGCATCTACTTTGACGCCAGACCCGCTGCATTCCGCATTTTATGACTCACATCCGCCAGCAAGTATACGAATTTCAAAATTAGCGGCGTATACTAGCTGATACACTGTTTTAAAGGCGTTGATATGAAATCACTATGCTTACTCGCTGGGTTGTTACTGATTAATAGCTATGCGCTGGCAGAGCCTTTCAAGACTGCTGACGCAAACGCCGGTAAAGCGCTGGTTGAAAAAAACTGTATCAGCTGCCATGCCTCAAGCTTCGGTGGCGATGGCTCTGCCATTTACACCCGTGATTACCGCAAGGTGAAATCTGCCAAGGGTCTGGTCGCGCAGATTCGTAACTGCAATACCATGCTCGACTTGAAGTGGTTTGAGGATGAAGAGCTTAATGTTGCAAAATATCTCAACCAGACTTACTACAAATTTACTGAATAATTAAGAATAATAAAATTAAAAATAATAAAATAGTGCAATCACCAGACAACACGCAAGCACAAGGCGACTTGCAAGGTACAGTAGTAGCAGCTTATGGCAAACGCTATAAAGTTGAACTCGCTGAAACTATGCATCGCATCAGCTGCGTAACGCGCGGCAAAAAAACCGATGTTGCATGTGGAGACCATGTTACAGTCAAACTCACCGATAAGCGTGAAGGCGTTATTGAAAACATCGTGCCACGCACGACACTGCTTTATCGCAGCAACGCTTTTAAAAGCAAAACGCTGGCAGCCAATGTCACGCAGATCATCATCGTACTCGCCACGCAGCCCAGCTTTTATGAGGCGCTGCTCAACCGCTGTCTGATTGCAGCAGAAGCTGCCGGAATCAAAGCATTAATCGTGCTGAACAAATGTGATTTAGCCGATAACGATAATGCAAAACAGAAACTGGAGCTTTACACGGCATTGGGTTATCAGGTATTACCGCTATCCGCAACACAAGACATTTCTGCCCTCAGGCCTTATTTACAAGGTGAAGTGAGCATTCTGGTAGGCCAATCCGGGATGGGTAAGTCCACCATGATCAATGCACTGCTACCGAATGAGTCTGTACGCACACAGGAAGTCAGCAAAGTGCTCGACAGCGGCAAACATACGACAACGGCAGCACATTTATATCATCTCGATGCAAACAGCATATTAATCGACTCGCCTGGTTTGCAGGAATTTGGCTTGCACCATCTAAGTACAGACGAGCTTGAGCATGCATTCATCGAATTCAGGCCTTTTCTGGGTAAGTGCCGGTTTAATAACTGCAAACATTTGCAGGAACCTGACTGTGCCATTAGCGAAGCAACCGCAGCCGATAAGATATCAGCGGAAAGGCTGGCAATCTACAAAATGCTGCGTACTGAAATTTCACATTAGTAGCAATGAAAACGGCATTTATCTCGCACCCGGACACGTTGCTGCATATCATGGATGGCAGCCATCCTGAATCCCCTGCACGGATTACCGCCATCAAGAATGCCTTGATCAAACAAGGCATTTACCAGAAACTCGATATTTACGAGGCGCCTTCCGCTACAGATAGAGAACTACAGCGCGTACATAGCAGTGAATATGTGCAAAAGATACGCGCACTATCACCCAAGGCTGGATTAGTCAGATTAGATGCGGATACTGCAATGGGGCCGATGAGCCTCTCAGCGGCGCTTCATGCCAGTGGAGCAGTCATATTTGCCACTGACCTCGTCATGCGCAATATGGCAGACAACGCGTTTTGCTGCATCAGGCCTCCCGGACATCATGCCGGACGCGCCAATAGTGCCGGATTCTGTATTTTTAACCACGTTGCTGTTGGTATAGCGCATGCATTTGAAAAATACGGCATCATGCGTGCGGCAATTATCGACTTTGACGTACACCACGGCGACGGTACCGAAGATATTTTCAAGAACGATCCGCGTGTGATGCTGTGCTCCACCTTTCAGCATCCGTTCTATCCGCATCGCGGTGCTGATACGCGCAGTGACAGGATGCTTAATATACCGCTCCCGGCAAGATCAGATGGCAGAAAATTTCAACAGGTTTTTGAACAGGCGTTTCTACCTGCATTGAATGAGTTTAAGCCTGAAATTATTTACATCTCAGCCGGTTTTGATGCACATGCCGACGACCCGCTAGCAGACATGCGGCTGGAAAATGCAGATTACGCCTGGATGACACAGTTCATTAAAAAGGTTGCCAAGCAGCATGCACAAAACCGCGTTATTTCATCATTAGAAGGCGGCTATCATTTGGCGGCACTGGGTGATGCGGTATGCAGCCATGTTGAGGCGCTTTTAGTTTAACTATCGTTCTAGCCTTGCATACTAAAAAAGAGTGTCTAGTCAGCGTATAATACTGATATTCTAACTTTAGTATCTGAAGTGACTGTACGCATGCAAATTACTACCCGCCTTGAGTTTGACTCAGGCCATCGCATTCCTAATCATAAAAGCCAATGCAGAAACCTGCACGGACATCGTTACGTCTTGGAAATCACATTGTCTGGCGACATCATCAAACAGGAAAACGCCTCTGAGAACGGCATGGTGATGGATTTTTCCGATGTGAAAGCGATTGCCAAAGAATCTGTCGTAAACGTCTGGGATCACGCGTTTCTGGTGTACCAGCACGACACCACAGTGCTGAACTTCTTGAATTCTTTGCCCGATCATAAAACAGTCGTTTTCCCCACAGTGCCTACAGCAGAAAACATGGCGCTAGAAGCATTCAGAATACTCAAATCCAAATACCATGACACGTATGGCAATCACCTGAAACTGGAAAAAGTGCGCCTGTATGAAACACCTAATAGCTGGGCCGACGC
>LNAP01006555.1_pt1 | contig 21534 bp, 21 predicted proteins | sample 602601 | NCBI WGS metagenome assembly LNAP01 (sample SAMN02440304, study PRJNA202911) | soil metagenome | biome: Subtropical and temperate rainforests or woodlands; isolation source: soil samples (1 kg each in a 20% v/v slurry with milli Q water) were... ...
CAAGCAGTCATTTCGACTGTTTCCCTTGGGAACGGGGCGCACTTTAATGGGAGGAGTGTTACGTGTCAACAACGGATCTGAAAAAATTTCTGCCGTACTAACAGAGACTTGCGGCACCAGCACCAGATACCACGGTTCTTCCGGGTCGACAGGGGTCAGTTTCTCCCCCACGCCCTCGGCGAAAGCCGCGTGGCCACGTACGAAAACCGGGACGTCGGCGCCCAGCGTCAACCCCAGCCCGGCCAGGCGATCTTCATCCCAGCCCAATTGCCACAGATGATTCAAACCCAGCAATGTTGTTGCGGCATTCGAGCTGCCGCCACCGATGCCGCCACCCATGGGCAGGATCTTGTCGATCCAGATATCGGCGCCCAGCGAGCAAGCAGATTGCTCCTGAAGTTTTCTGGCGGCCTTGACGATCAGGTTGCTGTCGTGGGGAACACCTTCGAACTCAGTGTGCAGATGAATGACACCGTCATCGCGCAGGGCGTAGGTGATTTCGTCACCGTAATCGAGAAACTGAAACATCGTCTGCAGTTCGTGGTAGCCGTCTTCGCGGCGACCCAGGATGTGCAGCATCAAATTGAGTTTGGCTGGCGAGGGCAGTGTCAGGCGATTGGCTGGCATGTCATGACCCCAGTTTGCGCGGTTGCCAGATCTTGATCACCAGCGTGACATCAAGGTCGGTGCCGCTGAGTTTGATGCGCTCGGGTAACCAGAAACCGTTTTGCTGGGTGTAGGCGGTGTAGTCGACCTTCCAGCCATCCTGTTCAAGGCTCGCCAGGCGGCTGTCGCCGTCCAGGGTCAGGCGACTTTTGCTGTCGGGAGCCGGGAGCCCGCGCACCCACCAGGCCAGGTTGGACACGGGCAGCTTCCAGCCAAGCTGTTCTTCGAGCAGCACTTCCGGATTCGGCGCGTCGTAACGTCCCTGATTGGCGACTTCCAGTGACACCTTGCCCGGGCGTCCGGTCAGGCGAGCCGCACCGCGGCCCAGTGGTCCCGACAGGCGAATGTCGTAATAATCCTGGCGCTGCAACCAGAACAGCGTGCCGCTGCCCGAGTCTTTCGGGGCGCGGATGCCGATCTTGCCGTCGATCTGCCAGCCATCGAGGCCGGTCAGTTGCTGTTTGTGCTCGCGCCATTGGGCGGCGTTGCCATGGCCCTCGACCGACTCACGGGGACCCAGGCCCGCGCAACCGGCGAGCAGGGCGATAAAGCTGAAAACGATGAAGTGGCGAAAAAACATAATCTTAAAGAGTCTCTGATCCGGTCAGGCGTTTGATGGTGCCGCGCAGGGTCGGGCTGTCAGGCTGTTCCTTGAGGAACTTGCCCCAGACTTGTTTCGCTTCACGCTGTTTGCCGTTGGCCCACAGGACTTCACCCAAGTGAGCGGCGACTTCCTGATCGGGGAAGCGATCCAGGGCCTGGCGCAGCAGGCGCTCGGCTTCGTCGAGATTGCCCAAGCGGTAATTCACCCAGCCAAGGCTGTCGAGTACCGCCGGGTCTTCCGGACTGATCTGGTGTGCCTGTTCGATCAGGGCCTTGGCTTCGGCGTAGCGCGTGGTGCGGTCGGACAGTGTGTAGCCCAAGGCATTCAACGCCATGGCATTGTTCGGGTCGCGCTTGATGATCGTACGAAGGTCTTTTTCCATCTGCGCCAGGTCATTGCGTTTTTCCGCCTGCATGGCGCGGGTGTAGAGCAGGTTCAGGTCGTCCGGATATTTCTGCAAGGCCTGTTGCAGAGCATTCCAGGCCTTGTCGCCCTGATTGTTGGCGGACAGGGTTTCGACTTCGATCAGGTACAGCTGGATGGCGTAATCCGGCTGCTCATCGCGCTCTGCCGCCAGCTTGCGTTGCGCTTCGGCGGTCTTGCCGTTGTTGATCAGGATGTCGGCCTGACGCAATTGCGCCGGCAGGAAGTCGTTGCCCGGGCCAACCTTGGCGTATTCGATCAATGCGCCTTGCGGGTCGTTTTGTTCTTCGGCGATGCGGCCGAGGTTCAGGTGCGCCGAGTCTACATGGCTTTCCCGGGCGATCAGGTCTTCAAGATGACCCTTGGCCTCGTTCCAGTCCTTGGCTTCCAGGCACACCAGCGCCAGGGAGTAACGCAGTTCGTCGTCTTCCGGGTATTGCTGGACCAGGCTCGAGAACTCGGCCTTGGCGTCGTCCATGCGGTCCTGTTCAACCAGCATCCGCGCGTAAGTCAGGCGCAGGCGCTTGTCGTCCGGGTATTTCTTGATGCTTTTCTGCAGCAGCGGCAGGGCTTCGTCACCGCGATTCAAGGTTTGCAGCAGGCGTGCGCGCAGCAGGATCGGCGCAACTTCGCCTTCGTCCGGTGGATTGTCTTCCAGCAGCTTCAACGCGCCCTTGGCGTCGCCATCCTGTTGCATCAGCAAGGCCTTGCCGAAAATCAGCTGGCCGTTGTCCGGATGTCGCTGCAACAAACGGTCGAAGCTTTTCATCAAGCCGTTGCGGGTGTCCTGGTCGGTGTCGGCCGCGGACAGCGCAAGGAAGTCGAAATGGGTGTCGCCTTTGCCTTGCAGGACTTTCTCCATATAGGCCATGGAGTCGTCATAACGCCCGGCGCGTGCCAGTTGCACGGCGGCGGCGCGTTGCGCTTCGAGGTCGTCGGGGGCGTTCCTGGCCCAGATCAGCGCAGTATCGAGGGCTGCCTGGTCGGCGCCCAGATATTCGGCGATACGAAATGCCCGCTCGGAGATGCCCGGATCCTGGGTGTTGATGGCCTGGGTCACATAGTTGTCCAAAGCAATGTCAAAACGATTGCGCTGGCCAGCCAGTTCGGCGCTCAACAGGCTGAAGATGGTTTCCTCGCTGAATGGGCTGTAGACCTTGGGCTTTTCAGGGGCCGGGGTGCTGTCTTCAACCGGCGGCGCACCGTCCGACGAGACGGGTGCCAAGGCCTGGCAGCCGCTGAGGAAGACAAGAGCGAGGAGCAACGCGGAGGATCTATTCATATAGGAAGAGGACGACTAACCTGCGGTCGGCTCATCATGACACAAGCTTTCGACCAAACATAACCGGCCCGGCAATTTACCTGCCAACCCGATTCGCATCGCTCTGATGCTTGTGTAAACGAGAACTGCTCGCAACCCGCGGCAGCGCCTGATGGCGCGATAGATATCGAGTAGTTGTTCTGATTCCGTCGAAGTAGGACAATTGCCGGCTTCACGTCACCATCAGCGACTTTGAATGGCCTTCCTTGCACTCGGTATTAACCACAAGACTGCTTCAGTAGACGTCCGCGAGCGCGTGGCTTTTACCCCTGAGCAGCTGGTTGAGGCCTTGCAGCAGCTCTGCCGACTCACCGACAGCCGCGAAGCTGCGATCCTCTCCACCTGCAATCGCAGTGAACTCTATATAGAACAGGATCACCTGTCGGCGGAGCTTGCCGAATATCATCATTTGAGCTACGACGAGCTGTGCGAAAGCGCCTATGTGCATGAAGATGATGCGGCAGTTCGTCACATGATGCGGGTGGCTTCCGGGCTCGACTCGCTGGTGCTGGGCGAACCGCAGATTCTTGGCCAGATGAAATCGGCCTATGCCGTGGCCCGCGAGGCCGGCACCATCGGGCCTTTGCTCGGTAGGCTGTTCCAGGCCACGTTCAATGCGGCCAAGCAGGTGCGCACCGACACGGCCATCGGCGAGAACCCGGTGTCGGTAGCGTTTGCCGCGGTGAGCCTTGCCAAGCAGATTTTCAGCGACCTGCAACGCAGCCAGGCCTTGTTGATCGGCGCCGGTGAGACCATCACCCTGGTTGCCCGCCATCTGCATGATCTGGGTGTAAAGCGCATAGTGGTCGCCAACCGCACCCTGGAGCGCGCGAGCATCCTGGCTGAACAGTTTGGTGCCCATGCGGTGCTGCTGTCGGATATTCCGGCAGAGCTTGTGCGCAGCGATATCGTCATCAGTTCCACCGCCAGCCAGTTGCCGATTCTGGGCAAGGGTGCGGTGGAAAGTGCCTTGAAACTGCGCAAGCACAAACCGATTTTCATGGTGGATATCGCTGTTCCCCGCGACATCGAGCCAGAAGTCGGCGAACTGGACGACGTTTACCTTTATAGCGTCGACGACCTCCACGAAGTGGTTGCCGAGAACCTCAAGAGCCGCCAGGGCGCAGCCCAGGCCGCCGAAGAAATGGTCTCGATCGGTGCCGAAGATTTCATGGTCCGCCTGCGCGAGTTGGCGGCGGTGGACGTGCTCAAGGCCTATCGTCAACAGAGTGAACGCCTGCGCGACGAAGAATTGCAAAAGGCCCAGCGCCTGCTGGCCAACGGCACCAGTGCCGAAGAGGTGCTGGTGCAACTGGCTCGCGGGCTGACCAACAAACTGTTGCACGCACCAAGCGTGCAGTTGAAAAAGCTTTCTGCCGAAGGTCGCCTGGATGCGCTGGCGATGGCCCAGGAACTCTTTGCCCTCGGTGAGGGCTCATCGGATAGCTTTTCGGATAAAAAACCGCAATGATCAATAAGCTGGATATCCTCCAGGACCGTTTCGAGGAATTGACCGCCCTGCTGGGCGACGGCGAGGTCATTTCCGATCAGAACAAGTTCCGCACCTATTCCAAGGAGTACGCGGAAGTTGAACCGATCGTGGGCGCCTATAAAGAACTGCTGAAAGTGCAGGACGACCTCGAAGGCGCCCAGGCACTGCTCAAGGACAGCGACCCGGACATGCGGGAAATGGCCGTGGAAGAAGTTCGCGAGGCCAAGGAACGCCTGGTCACGCTCGAAGCCGATCTGCAGCGCATGCTGCTGCCCAAGGACCCGAATGACGGCCGCAACGTGTTCCTCGAGATCCGTGCCGGTACCGGTGGTGACGAAGCGGCGATTTTCTCCGGCGACCTGTTCCGCATGTATTCGCGTTACGCCGAGCGTCGTGGCTGGCGGGTGGAGATCCTTTCGGAGAACGAGGGTGAACACGGCGGCTATAAAGAGGTAATTGCCCGGGTCGAGGGTGACAACGTCTACGGCAAGCTGAAGTTCGAGTCCGGCGCGCACCGCGTGCAGCGGGTTCCGGCGACCGAGTCCCAAGGCCGCATTCACACGTCGGCCTGCACCGTGGCGGTATTGCCCGAGCCGGACGAGCAGGAAGCCATCGAGATCAACCCGGCCGATCTGCGCATCGATACCTATCGCTCCTCCGGCGCCGGTGGCCAGCACGTCAACAAGACCGACTCGGCGATCCGTATCACGCACTTGCCGTCCGGCATCGTGGTCGAGTGCCAGGAAGAGCACAAGAACCGTGCCCGGGCGATGTCCTGGTTGTCGGCCAAGCTGAACGATCAGCAGACCTCCGCCGCAGCCAACGCCATCGCCAGCGAGCGCAAGTTGCTGGTCGGTTCCGGTGATCGCTCCGAACGCATCCGCACCTATAACTTTGCCCAGGGCCGGGTCACCGACCACCGGGTCAACCTGACCCTGTATTCCCTCGACGAGATCCTTGCCGGTGGCGTTGAGGCGGTGATCGAGCCGTTGCTGGCCGAGTACCAGGCCGATCAACTGGCAGCGATAGGTGAGTAAATGACGATCATTGCCAGTTTGTTGCGAGCTGCCGATTTACCCGACTCGCCGACGGCGCGTCTGGATGCCGAATTGTTGCTGGCGGCGGCGTTGGGCAAGTCCCGCAGCTTCCTGCACACCTGGCCGGAGCGCATCGTGCCGAGCGAAGCGGCGCTGACGTTCGCCGAGTATTTGCAGCGCCGCCGCAGCGGTGAACCGGTGGCCTATATCCTCGGCCAGCAGGGTTTCTGGAAGCTGGACCTGGAAGTGGCACCGCACACGCTGATCCCGCGTCCCGACACCGAACTGCTGGTGGAAACCGCGCTGGAACTGTTGCCGGCCACACCGGCCAAGGTACTTGACCTTGGCACGGGCAGCGGCGCGATTGCCCTGGCCTTGGCCAGCGAGCGTCCGGCCTGGAGCGTCACTGCCGTGGATCGTGTCCTGGAAGCCGTAGCCCTGGCCGAACGCAATCGCCAGCGCCTGCACCTGGACAACGCCACCGTGCTGAGCAGCCATTGGTTCAGCGCCCTGGAAGGTCAGCGTTTTCAACTGATCATCAGCAATCCGCCCTACATCGCAGCGTCCGATCCGCATCTGGTCGAGGGCGATGTGCGCTTTGAACCGGCCAGCGCCCTGGTGGCGGGGGTCGACGGGCTCGACGATCTGCGCTTGATCGTTGCCCAGGCACCGGACCATCTGGACGCCGGCGGTTGGCTGATGCTCGAACACGGCTATGATCAGGCCGAGTCGGTTCGCGATTTGCTGCTGACCCGGGGTTTTGAAGAAGTCCACAGCCGCACCGATCTGGGCGGTCATCAACGCATCAGTCTGGGGCGCCTGCCGTGCTGAATGATCGGGAATTGCTGCGCTACAGCCGGCAGATTCTGCTGCAACACATCGATATAGACGGCCAGTTGCGGCTCAAGGAAAGCCGCGTATTGATCGTTGGTCTTGGCGGCCTTGGCGCACCAGTGGCGCTGTATCTGGCGGCCGCCGGCGTTGGTGAGTTGCACCTGGCGGACTTCGATACGGTCGATCTGACCAACCTGCAACGCCAGATCATTCACGACACCGACAGCGTCGGCATGACCAAGGTCGATTCGGCAATCAAGCGCCTGACGGCGATCAACCCCGAGATTCAACTGATCGCCCATCGTGCGGCGCTGGGCGAAGACTCCCTGGCCGCCGTAGTGGCCAGAGTGGATCTGGTCCTCGATTGTTCTGACAATTTTTCCACCCGTGAAGCGGTCAACGCCGCTTGCGTGGCGGCCGGCAAACCGCTGGTCAGCGGCGCGGCGATTCGCCTCGAGGGGCAGCTGTCGGTGTTCGATCCGCGTCGACCGGAGAGTCCGTGCTACCACTGTTTATACGGGCACGGCAGCGAAGCCGAATTGACCTGTAGCGAGGCCGGCGTGGTCGGTCCGCTGGTGGGGCTGGTCGGCAGTTTGCAAGCGCTTGAAGCGTTGAAGTTGCTGGCCGGATTCGGCGAACCGCTGATGGGGCGCCTGCTGTTGATCGATGCCTTGGGCACGCGCTTCCGTGAACTGCGGGTCAAGCGCGATCCGGGCTGCAGCGTCTGTGGGCCGAAACATGCGTGAAGCGCCGATTGGCGTGTTCGACTCCGGTGTCGGTGGGCTCTCGGTACTGGCCGAGATCCAGCGTTTGCTGCCCAATGAGTCTCTGTTGTACGTCGCCGACTGCGGAAATGTTCCCTACGGTGAAAAATCCCCGGCATTTATCCAGCAACGTTGCAGCGTGATGGCCGACTTCTTTCGGCAACAGGGCGCCAAGGCTTTGGTGCTGGCGTGCAACACGGCGACGGTTGCCGGGGTCGCCGACCTGCGTCGCGACTATCCGGAATGGCCCATCGTTGGCATGGAGCCGGCAGTCAAGCCGGCCGCCGCCGCAACCCGTTCCGGCGTGGTGGGAGTGCTGGCCACCACAGGCACTTTGCAGAGCGCCAAGTTCGCCGCGTTGCTCGACCGCTTCGCCACGGACGTGAAGGTGATCACCCAGCCCTGTCCAGGGCTTGTGGAGCTGATTGAAAACGGCGACCTGCGCAGCCCCGAGTTGCGCCAGCTGTTGGCCGGGTATGTCGAGCCACTGCTGGCTGCCGGCGCGGACACTCTGATTCTCGGCTGCACCCATTACCCCTTTCTCAAGCCGATGCTGCGGCAGATGATCCCCGAGGACATCAGCCTGATCGACACCGGCGCCGCCGTCGCGCGACAACTTCAGCGTCTGCTGGCCGAAGGCGAGCTGCTCGCCGAGGGGCCTGCCCGTGAGGCACAGTTCTGGACCAGCGCCGATCCGCTTCATTTCAGAAATATCTTGCCGATACTGTGGAATACCTCTGGTGTTGTGCGAAGCTTCAACAGGTAGACGGCTATCCGGGGGGATACGAAGAGTCGGGGGTAAACTTCTGATAAATCGCTGACTTCTATAGTTTTGCAGGGCTTGGTAACAAAAAAAACCATACGAAATCGTTCGGAAAAGGAAGTTTCAAGTGAAGCGACTATTCTGCTTGGCCGCGATTGCGACCGCATTTTTGGGGCACACTTTTACCGCGCAGGCGGCAGGTGTGGAACTTGCCGTGGGGCAAACCGGCGAGTCGACCATGACCTATCGATTGGGGATGCAATTCGATTGGGACCAGAGCTGGTGGCAGAGCGACGTTGGTCGTCTGACCGGTTACTGGGACGGCGCCTATACCTATTGGGAGGGTGACGAGAAATCCAGTAACCACAGCCTGTCGTTCTCACCCGTGCTTGTTTATGAATTTGCCGGCCAGAATGTCAAACCCTACATTGAGTTTGGGGTTGGCGTGGCGGCGTTTGCCAACACCGAAGTCGAAAGCAACGATCTGGGCAGCGCCCTCCAGTTCGAAGACCGCTTTGGTTTCGGTTTGCGCTTTGCCGGCGGACATGAAGTCGGGGTTCGTGCGACGCACTATTCCAACGCCGGGATCACCACTCCGAACGATGGTGTAGAAAGTTACGCATTGCATTACACGATGCCGTTGTAAGACAGCAACGCTGTACTAAATGTGGGAGCGGGCTTGCTCGCGAAAGCAGTGGATCAGTCGACACTGTAATCGACTGACCTGACGCTTTCGCGAGCAAGCCCGCTCCCACATTGGTATTGGGACAACTTCAAACTAGCGATACGCCGTTGAAATCCCCTGGCGTTCGTCGATGCACTCCGGGGCGCCCATCTCGAACTCCCGGCAGATCAGCGGGCGTTTTTCGTAGATGGTGCACATCATCGTGTTGCGATCCAGCGCGGCACACCAACCGTCATCCAGGCGCAACATCACTTCCCCGCCCCAGTCATCGGTATCGATGAACCGTTCAGGCACGCCCGTATCTGTGATCAGCATGACTTCGAGCTGGCAGCAGCAGGCTGCGCAGGTCGAGCAGGTGACCGCGGGTTCCGCGATTTGCGTATGGGGGATGGTTTTCATGGCGCGCAGTGTAAGGCAGTCACCGGGTTCTGACGGACGCTCAAATATCGGAGCGTCCGAGACACCGCCGCCATTGATGACGACTTTCAGGGTTTATCCTTGATCGGTGGCTGGCTGCGCACCATGCGTTTGCCGATCTCCAGTTTTACTTGGTCCGGTCGTTTGGAGAGTGGCCAGAGGGCGGCCATGAACGCTGCGGGGAAAGCGATTTCCAACGGGCGGTCCTTGAGTTTTTCGAAGATGTGCCGCGCGGCTTTCTCCACCGGCCAGCTCAAGGCCATGGGCGAGTCGTTTTTTGCCGTCAGCGGCGTCTCGACAAACCCGGGGCTGATTACCGTGAGTTCTATGCCTTCCGGGGCCAGTTCGATGCGCAGGGATTCGAACAGATAACGTAGCCCGGCCTTCGAAGTGCCGTAGGCTTCTGCCTTGGGCAGCGGCAGGTAGGTCACCGTACTGGCCATGGCCACCATATGCGGTGCGGTGCCGGCACGCAGCAATGGCAGGGCGGCGTCGATGCAATAGCTGCTGGCCAACAGGTTAGTGCGCACCACATGCTCGACAATCGACGCATCGAACTGCTTGGCATCCACGTACTCGCAGGTGCCAGCGTTCAGTATCACGGTGTCCAGCGAGCCCCAGTCCTCGGCAATCTGCTCGCCGATCTCGCGTACGGTCTGGCTATTGGTCAGGTCTCCGGGGACCATCAGCACTTGTCCCGGAAAACGTAGCGACAATTCTTTCAGGGGGGGCACGGTGCGCGAACTGACGGCCAGGTGCGCACCGGTTTTCAGGATTTCTTCGGCCAGGGCGGCACCGATACCGTTGCTTGCACCGGTCAGCCAGTATCGTCGTGCGAGTGTGCGACTCATCCCAATCTCCTTTTCAACCAGGCAATTGCCCGGCTCAATACGGGTAAGCGCTCAGAAAGCAGAGCTTCGGAATCGAAGTAATCCCGGTGGCGGTAATTCATGACACAACGGCGGCGTATTGCCGCGAGGGCAGATTTTTGAATGCCGTCAACGCACGCGTACGGGAAGTACCCAGGTCGACGATCGGGGAGGGGTAATTCACAACACCGAAAAGGCCACCGAGATTGGCGGGGTTGTGCACGTCTTTTTTATTCAGCCCGACCAGTTCTGGCAACCACTGCTTGATGAATACGCCTTCGGGGTCGAATTTTTCAGACTGGCTCAACGGGTTGAAAATCCGGAAGTAAGGCGCCGAGTCGGTGCCGGTGGAGGAACTCCACTGCCAGCCACCATTGTTCGCCGCCAGGTCGCCATCAATCAGGTGACGCATGAAAAAGCGTTCGCCTTCGCGCCAGTCGATCAGCAGGTTTTTGGTCAGGAACATCGCCACCACCATACGCAGGCGGTTGTGCATCCAACCGGTTGCCAGCAGTTGGCGCATGGCGGCGTCGATGATCGGCAAGCCGGTGCGTGCCTGTTGCCAGGCAGCCAGTTCTTCGGGGGCGTTGCGCCAGGCCAGCGCTTCGGTTTCCGGACGAAACGCGCGGTGCCGGGAAACCCGTGGGTAGCCTACCAGGATGTGTTTGTAGAACTCGCGCCATAGCAGTTCGTTGATCCAGGTGACGGCGCCGATCTTGCCGCTTTCGAATTCACCTTGATTGCTGTTCAAGGCGGCGTGCAGGCATTGGCGCGCAGAAATCACCCCGGCGGCAAGGTAGGCCGAGAGCTGACTGGTGCCGGGCTTCGCCGGGAAATCCCGTTCGCTTTGATAGTGCTCGATCTGCACATCGCTAAAGCTGTCTAGGCGACGCCGGGCTTCGGCTTCGCCCGCCGGCCACAGGTTGCGCAGGTTATCAGCGGGTGTTGCGAAGCCGTCGACATTCAAGGGGATCGCATCGCTGGCAATGTTCAGCGGCGCTTGTTGGTGCGGCGCGCGTACCAGGCTGGGCAGCGAGTGGTGCAGTCGTTCGTAGCAGACTTTGCGGAACTGGCTGAAGACCTGAAAGTAAGTGCCGGTGCGGGTCAGTACGCTCCCGGGCTTGAACAGCAATTGATCGAGGTAGCGGTGAACTTCGATCCCTTCAGTCTGTAGCGTCCGGGCGAGCGCTGCATCGCGACGTGACTCGTGGATGCCGTATTCCTCGTTGAGGTGCAACGCATCGACCTGCAACTGTCGGCACAGGTTCAGCAATACGCTGGGTGCGTCATCCCAGCGAGGGGCCTGGCGGATCAGCAGGGGAATGTTCAGTTGACCGAGTTCGCGGCTCAACTCGCGCAGGTTACGCAGCCAGAAGTCCACTTTGCAGGGCGCATCGTCGTGTTCCAGCCATTGCTCCGGACTCAGCAGGTACACCGCCACGCAGGGGCCGCGAGCCGCGGCGGCCGAGAGGGCGGTGTTGTCATGTAGGCGCAAGTCGCTGCGCAGCCAGATCAATTGCATTTTGGTATCCACGGGATTCATTTAAATCAGTCCTCGCTGAACGAGTACCTGATGTGCCAACAACGGATCTTCGGCCAGGTACAAATCAGCGATCTCGGCAGTATTTGCGGACAACTCGGCGTGGTGGATGCATACCGTTGGTCCGGCAATCATTTTTGGGCAACTGACGCCTTTGAAAAGTTTCGGCAGCTGCGCCGGATTCAGGGCTTTGCTTGAGTACAGCACAATCCCTCGAGGTTGCAGAAGTTCAACCGCCAATGCCAATTCTCCGACAGGCAGCGGCCAGTCGAAGACCTCCACCGGGCAATCCGCGCTGCTGATCAGCCAGGCCGTAAGCCACAGGTGCGGTTCCACGGGCAGGTCCGAGTGGTTGACCAGCAGCAGCGGGGCGGTGCGCAACTGACGATTGTTATGGTAGATGCGCGCACCGAACTTGCTGCGCAGCCAGGCACAAAAAAATCCCCGCTCCATCTGCGCCCCGAACTGGCCTTGCCAGCGTTGCTCCAGCGCGGCCAGCAAGGGCATCAGCAATTGCTCGCACAGGGTTCGCGGCGGATACAGCGCCATCGCTTGATTGACGCTGTCATCCAGGGCGCGTTCCTGCAATCGGCTGACTGCCTGCAGCAATGTTTGCAGCAAGGCATGCCAATCGTTGTCGACGGACTCGCTGAAGGCTTGCGGCGTGTCGAGCAATGGTTTGACCTGGCTGACGGCAACGCCGCGGTTGAGCCAGGTGAGGATGGTCTGGATGCGTTGTACGTGGTCGGCCGAGAACAATCGATGGCCCTTGGGCGTGCGTAGCGGCACGATCAGACCGTAGCGCCGCTCCCAGGCACGCAAGGTCACGGCATTGACTCCGGTTTGCCGCGCTACTTCACGGATCGGCAGCCAGCCTTCGTCCAGCGCCTTTTTAAAGTCATCGCCGAGGTCTTCGCGGGCGCTGGTGTCGAGTGCTTTTTTCATCAAATGGCGTTTCGCAGGCTGAGGTTTTCCGGGTGCGGTTGCAGGTAAACCTGCTGTGCGATGTACGGATCGGGGTGTTGGCGAAAGTGATGCTTGAGCAGTGTCAGCGGCACCACCAGCGGCACGATGCCCAGACGGTACTGGCTGATCACGTGCTGCACTTCCCGCTTGTCTTCGCCGCTGATGGCTTGTTTCAGGTAGCCACTGAGGTGTTGCAGGACGTTGGTGTGAGTGCTGCGTGTGGCGCATTTTTTCAGCGCCGCCATCAGTTCGCTGAAATATCGGGGACCCAGTTCCTGCGGATCGCTATTGCCCATGTTGCCCAGCAGGTTGCCCAGGGTTTTGTATTGCACCGGGTTGTGGGCCATCAGCAGGTATTTGTAGCGCGAATGAAAGTCCGTGAGACTGCGCCGGGTCAATCCTTCTTGGCGTAGCTGCTGCCAGGCGCTGTAGGCGAACACCCGGGTGAGGAAGTTTTCCCGTAGCACCGGATCGTTGAGCCGGCCGTCTTCCTCCACCGGCAAGTCCGGATGCCGCAGGCAGAAAGCCCGAGCGTAGATCCCGCGCCCGCCACTGTCCGCCCGTGCGCCGTTGGCGTGGTAGACCTTGACCCGCTCCAAGCCACAGGACGGAGAGTTTTGCATGAAGATGTAGCCGCAAATCTCCCCCAGCTGCGCTGCCATTTCCTGGCCGTAGGTGGTCAGCGGTTGTGTCACGTTAAGGGTGTGATCGAGGGTGCCCACGGCTTCGGGTTGAACTGCACTGCCCACCAGCCGAATCGGTTGGCGGGGAACACCCAGGCCGATGGCCACTTCCGGGCAGACCGGGATGAAATCGAAGTAGTCAGTGAGGGTGCGGCTGCACAACCGCGATTCCTTGTGTCCGCCGTTGTAGCGAACGTCGAGCCCCATCAGGCAGGCACTGATGGCGATTTTCGGTTTGGCGGGGGATTGGAACATCGGAGCACCTCGAATCTGAACCTGTACAAACATTCGGGTCTGTACAAGATAACTTCATCATAGATTCAAAGTTGTACAAGTCAAATTTTTTGTATAGGTTTTTGGCGGGCTGCTGTCAGGGCGACAGCAGCGATTTGCTCGGATTGATGCTCTTTACTGCAGGTGCTCATGCAAGCGGCGGGCGGCCTCCTGACCGCTGAGCCAGGCCCCTTCGACGCGTCCGGACAGGCACCAGTCGCCACAGGCGTACAGCCCCAGGTCAGCATCGGCCAAGGTGCCCCATTCGTGACTGCTGGCGGGGCGGGCGTAGAGCCAGCGGTGGGCGAGGCTGAAGCTCGGCGCGGGCATTGAATCGTGCAGCAGTTCGGCAAATGCGCCGTGCAACTGTTCAATCACCGCTTCCTTGGACAGGTCGATATGCTGGCGACTCCAGGCGCTGGTGGCATGCAAGACCCAGGTGTCGAGGGTGTTGTCGCGTCCGGGTTTGCTGCGGTTTCGGGCCAGCCAGTCGAGGGGGCTGTCCTGTACGAAGCAGCCTTCCATGGGCGTTTCCAGCGGCGTTTCGAAGGCCAGGGCGATAGCCCAGGTCGGGTCCATTTTCACCCCGGCGGCGGCCCCGGCGAGTTTCGGCGCCGATGCCAGCAGCGCCGTGGCCTGTGGGGCCGGCGTAGCGATGACCACGTGGCTGAACGGTCCGTGTGTGAAGCCTTCGGCATCCTGCAGGTGCCAGTGTTCTTCACCGCGATAGACCTCAGTGATCCGGCAGGCGAAATGCACTTCGAGGTCACCGAGCAGGGCGCGGGTGATGGCGCTCATGTGAGGCGTGCCGACCCAGCGGGTCTGCTCGTCCGGCGACAGGTTGAGTTGGCCACCATGGTAGGTGTACAGCTGCGGCGTCCACTCGGCGACCCAGCCCTTGGCCTGCCAGCGTTGGACTTCCGTGACAAAGCGGCGGTCGCGGGCGGTGAAGTATTGCGTGCCCATGTCCAGAGCACCCGCATCACTGCGCTTGCTCGACATGCGCCCGCCACTGCCGCGGCTTTTATCGAATAGTTGAACCACGTGCCCGAAGTCCGTCAGGGCCTGGGCGGCGGAGAGTCCGGCAATGCCGGTGCCGATGATTGCGATAGGTACAGTCATAGGGGCCTCGTTTACCTTTCTGTACAGACTACGCCGGGGTTCAAACCTGTACAATATTGTTTTTTAGTATAACTTTTAGCGTTCTCGATCTGACAGCTTGGCCTATTGTTAAACATAGAGCCTGCTTGATGCCAAAGATCCCTGTTTATAAAAATAGACTAATGGACAAGGTAAAACGCCACGCGAGGAAGAAGTCATGCACATATTGCTGACCGGCGGTACTGGTTTGATAGGACGTCAGCTTTGCCGGCACTGGGCGGGTCAGGGATATCGCCTGACGGTCTGGAGTCGCCAACCTGAAAATGTCGCGAAAATATGTGGTGCCCAAGTGCGTGGAATTGCACGGCTGGAGGATCTGGGGCAAGAACCTGTCGATGCGATTATCAATCTTGCCGGGGCACCGATTGCCGACCGACTCTGGACGCACAAACGCAAAGCCCTGTTGTGGAGTAGCCGCATCACGCTGACTGAAACCCTTCTGGCCTGGCTTGAAGGGCGCGTACAGAAACCGCAGGTGCTGATCTCCGGTTCAGCAATCGGTTGGTATGGCGATGGTGGCGAACGTGAGTTGACCGAAGAGTCGCCACCGGTCATCGATGATTTTGCCAGTCAGTTATGCATCGCCTGGGAAGAGACCGCACAGCGAGCTGAGGTGCTGGGTATTCGCGTCATCCTTATTCGAACCGGGTTGGTGCTGTCGGCAGAGGGCGGCTTTTTGTCGCGGCTGTTACTGCCGTTCAAACTGGGCCTGGGAGGGCCGATAGGCAGCGGCCGGCAGTGGATGCCGTGGATTCATATCGACGATCAAATCGCTCTGATTGATTTTCTTCTGCATCGCAACGAGGCCAGCGGTCCCTATAATGCGTGCGCGCCCGAACCCGTGCGTAATCGCGAGTTTGCCAAAACACTGGGTAGCGTGCTGCATCGCCCGGCGTTCATGCCGATACCGACCCTTGTCTTGAAAGCAGGTCTGGGCGAATTGTCTTCGTTGTTGCTGGGGGGGCAGCGCGCCACTCCAGTGCGTTTGTTGCAGGCTGGTTTCACTTTTAAGTTCACGGATTTGCGCGCGGCTTTGGACGATCTGTCCAGTCGCCTTTGAAATAGGACGTTGCATGACCGATCACGCGTTGCTTCTGGTCAACCTGGGTTCACCTGCCTCCACCTCGGTGGCGGATGTGCGCAGTTACCTCAATCAATTTCTGATGGACCCGTACGTGATTGACCTGCCATGGCCGGTTCGACGGCTGCTGGTATCGCTGATCCTGATCAAGCGTCCCGAGCAGTCGGCCCATGCTTATGCCTCGATCTGGTGGGACGAGGGCTCGCCACTGGTGGTGCTCAGCCGTCGCCTGCAACAAGCGATGACCAGTCAGTGGCAACACGGCCCGGTCGAACTGGCGATGCGTTACGGCGAGCCATCGATCGAATCGACGCTGGTGCGGCTGGTCGCGGCGGGACACAAGCGAATCACCCTGGCGCCGCTTTATCCACAGTTTGCCGACAGCACCACGACTACGGTCATAGAAGAGGCCAAACGCGTGGTACGCGAGAAAAACCTCGACGTGCAGTTGTCGGTGCTCCAGCCGTTCTACGACCAACCGGAATACCTCGATGCGCTGGTGGCCACGACCCGGCCGCATTTGCAGCAGGATTTCGATCACTTGCTGATGAGCTTTCATGGCTTGCCGGAACGGCATCTGAAGAAGCTCAACCCCGGTCACAGCTTCGAGGGTGGCGGTGATTGCTGCGCCGGGGCGCCGCCGGAGGTGGTCGCCACCTGTTATCGCGGCCAGTGCCTGCGTACGGCGGCAGAGTTTGCCAAGCGCATGGGATTGCCGGAAGGCAAGTGGTCGGTGTCGTTTCAGTCGCGTCTGGGGCGCGCCAAATGGATCGAACCCTACACCGAAGCGCGCCTCGATGAGTTGGCCAAAAGCGGCGTGAAAAAGATTCTGGTGATGTGCCCGGCGTTCGTAGCCGATTGCATCGAGACTCTGGAAGAGATCGGTGATCGCGGCAAGGAACAATTCCGCGCAGCGGGGGGAGAGGACCTGGTGCTGGTGCCGTGCCTCAACGATGATCCGCATTGGGCGCGGGCGTTGAGTGTGTTGTGCGAGCGAGCGCCTCTGGCGCTTTAAAAGCTTCGCGAGCAAGCTCGCTCCCACAGGGAAATGCATTCCAAATTGTGGGAGCGAGCTTGCTCGCGATAGCTGTCTGGCAGACTACAAATATCTCAAGCTGTCAGATCAGCGGCTCATTCGCCTTCTTGTGCTTCCAGCTGTCATTGCCCGGCAGGATCAGGTTCAAGCCGATCGCCACCACCGCGCACAGCGCGATACCCTTGAGGCCGAAGTCGTCCGGCCCGGTACCGGTGCCGATCAACACGCCGCCGATCCCGAACACCAGGGTCACCGAAACAATCACCAGATTGCGCGCCTCGCCCAGATCGATCTTGTGGCGGATCAGCGTATTCATCCCCACCGCCGCAATCGAACCGAACAGCAGGCACAGAATCCCGCCCATCACCGGCACCGGAATGCTTTGCAGCAGTGCGCCGAATTTACCGATGAACGCCAGGCTGATGGCGAAGATAGCCGCCCAGGTCATGATTTTCGGGTTGTAGTTCTTGGTCAGCATGACCGCGCCGGTCACTTCGGCGTAGGTGGTGTTGGGCGGGCCGCCGAACAAGCCGGCCGCCGTAGTGGCGATGCCGTCGCCGAGCAGGGTGCGGTGCAGGCCGGGCTTCTTCAGGTAATCGCGACCGGTCACGCTACCCACGGCAATCACGCCGCCGATGTGTTCGATGGCCGGGGCCAGGGCCACCGGAACGATGAACAGAATCGCCTGCCAGTTGAATTCCGGTGCGGTGAAGTGCGGGATGGCGAACCACGGTGCCGCCGCAATCTTTGCGGTGTCGACCACACCGAAGTAGAACGCCATGCCAAAACCCACCAGCACGCCGGAGATGATTGGCACCAGGCGAAAGATGCCCTTGCCGAAAACCGCGACGATCAGTGTGGTCAGCAGTGCGGGCATCGAAATCATCATTGCCGTCTGGTAATGAATCAACTCACTGCCGTCGCCGGCCTTGCCCATGGCCATGTTGGCGGCAATCGGCGCCATGGCCAGGCCGATCGAAATGATCACCGGCCCGATCACCACCGGTGGCAGCAGGCGGTCGATGAAACCGGTGCCTTTGATCTTCACCGCGAGGCCGAGGAAGGTGTAGACGAAACCTGCCGCCATCACGCCGCCCATGGTCGCGGCCAGGCCGAATTGGCCCTTGGCGAGAATGATCGGGGTGATGAACGCAAAACTCGATGCCAGGAACACCGGCACCTGACGCCCGGTGACGATCTGGAACAGGATCGTCCCCAGGCCGGCCGTGAACAGCGCTACGTTCGGGTCGAGACCAGTAATCAGCGGCATCAACACCAGGGCGCCGAAGGCCACGAACAGCATCTGTGCACCCGACAGCACCGTGCGCCAGAGCGGATCGTTGAACTCTTGCTGCATGGTCACGCGTCCTTCTGCTTGGTGCCGAAGATCTTGTCACCGGCATCGCCCAGCCCTGGGATGATGTAGCCATGTTCGTTCAGTTTTTGATCAATGGAAGCGGTGTAGATGATCACGTCCGGGTGAGCTTTCTCGACCACAGCGATGCCTTCTGGCGCGGCGACCAGCACCATGGCGCGGATGTCCTTGCAGCCGGCTTTTTTCAGCAGGTCGATGGTGGCAACCATCGAGCCACCGGTGGCGAGCATCGGGTCGATGATCATCGCCAGGCGTTCGTCGATTTCCGGTACCAGTTTTTCCAGGTAGGTGTGGGCTTCGAGGGTTTCTTCGTTGCGGGCCACGCCGACGGCGCTGACCTTGGCGCCCGGGATCAGGCTGAGCACGCCCTCAAGCATGCCTATGCCGGCGCGCAGGATCGGGACGACGGTAATCTTCTTGCCGGCGATTTTCTCGACCGACACTGTGCCGCACCAGCCTTCGATATCGTAGGATTCCAGCGGCAGGTCTTTGGTGGCTTCATAGGTCAGCAGCGCGCCGACTTCCTGAGCGAGCTCACGGAAATTCTTGGTGCTGATGTCTGCGCGGCGCATAAGGCCAAGTTTATGACGGATCAGCGGGTGGCGGATCTCATGGATGGGCATGGGGAAAGGCTCCGGCGGCGGGCAAAAAAACCGGCCTAGATTAATCTATCCGAGGGTGTTGTCCTATAGACATACAGTACGTTAGTCCACAAACGCTTGATCTGGCCTCGCTTGATGCGTACCTTTGCCCGCTTTTCCTGATTCCGCCACCCCTTTGGAGAGCGCCATGTCTGCTGATCTCGAGCATATCCGTCAAATCATGCGAGAGGCTGACTGCCTGTACACCGAAGCTGAAGTCGAGGCGGCCATCGCCCGCGTCGGTGCACAAATCAACGATCCAACCCAGTGGTGTTCTGCGTGATGAACGGCGGACTGATTTTCTCCGGCAAGCTGCTGACCTATCTGCACTTCCCGCTGGAAGCGTCCTACCTGCACGCCACCCGCTATCGCAACGAAACCAGCGGCGGCGATCTGTTCTGGAAAGCCAAGCCGGAAGTTTCTTTCATCGACCGTGACGTACTGATCATCGACGACATCCTCGACGAAGGTCACACCTTGGGCGCGATCATCGACTTCTGCAAGCACGCCGGTGCCCGCAAAGTGCACACCGCTGTACTGATCGACAAAGACCACGACCGCAAGGCCCGCCCGGACCTCAAGGCCGATTTCGTCGGTTTGCCGTGCGTTGACCGCTACATCTTCGGTTATGGCATGGACTACAAAGGTTACTGGCGTAACGCCAACGGGATTTTCGCCGTTAAAGGAATGTAAGACATGGATACGCCTCGCTTTCTGGATCAGACCTTGTTCGCCGAACTGGCCGGGAAAGCCGCGGCCAATCCTCGTGGGCGCCAGCACCACAATTTCCATCAGATGGAAGACGCCTGTCATCGCATGGCCGTGGGGCTGCAGCCGTCCACGTATATCCCGCCTCATCGGCATTTGGGTGACAACAAGGCCGAAACCCTGTTGGTCCTCAAGGGGCGGCTGGGTGTGTTGATCTTTGATGAGGCCGGTGTGGTGTTGAGCAAGACGGTGCTGCAGGCCGGTGGGGACTGTGTTGGCGTAGACCTGCCAACCGGTGTGTTCCACGGTTTGGTGGTGCTGGAGGCCGACAGCCTGATGTTCGAATGCAAGGCCGGTCCTTACCGCCCGGTCGGTGAGGGTGAGCTGGCGCATTGGGCGCCGCGCGAAGGCGAGCCGGGTGTTGCCGAATATCAGGCCTGGATGCGCGCTCAGTTCGACTGATGCGCTTTTTGTAGGAGCGAGCTTGCTCGCGATGGTCGGTCAGGTACATTGGCGTGCTCTGACACACCATCGCGAGCAAGCTCGCTCCTACACCCGCCCTCCGGAGCCTGTCATGAGCTTTTTGATCCGCAGTTGCGCAGCCCTGTTGCTGACCCTCAGCCTGCCTCTGGCCGCCGCGCCGGCGCCCATGCACGCGCAGTTCCTGCCTCCCGATGACTTGACCCTGCGTGATAGCGATCCCGAGCAGCAGCAACTGATGCAGGTCACCGATTATTCGGTGGTGGTCGGCGCTCAGCGTCAATCCAATCAACAGCCGATTCCGGTCACTTCGTCGCTGATGATTCGGCTCAAGGGCAAATCCCTGAACAAAGGCGCCACCATCAGTCAGGTGCTGGTCAACTTCGATGGTGAAAGCAAAAGCCTGAAGAAGCCGGTCTACGACGATAAGAGCAAAACCCTGACCCTCTATTACCCGCTCGCTCAATACCGGGTGGTGATCGACTTGTTGCGCAACGACACGGTGTATTGCCAGTTTCTCAGCTACGGCAATGGTCATGTCTGGGCCGATCTGCACACCGGCAGCACTCGTCCGCGTTGAGCCTTTAGCCCGCGCAGGGGTAAACTGCCCGCCCCGTGAAATGTCTGCGAGCTGGAGTCGGCAATGCGTAAAGATAAAAAACAAGTGATTGGTGACGAGATCGGCGATGAGCAGATCAAGTTGTTCCTCGATTTCGAGCCGGTCGACGCGACTTCTCCGTCCCTGCACAAACTGGTCAAGGCCTACCGTGGCCTGCGCATCGACGATTTCGAGCGTTTCCTGACGTTCTTCGTCGAAGCGGGTTACGACGTGAATGGCAAGGATGAGCACGGCAATGACTTCGTCGCCCTGATCAAGGATCAGCGCAACGCGCAGGACTACATTGAGCTGATCGAAAAAGTTCGCGGCTGAGTAAATTTCAGCCATAAAAAAACGCCCCGCTCTCAGTGAGAACGAGGCGTTTTTTGTAAGGCCGAATCAAGCGTAGCTTTCGGTCTCGCTGCTGGCTTCAACCAGTTCCAGGGCAACGTTGTTCTGCGTGTTGATCTTGCGATACAGCGCAGCGTCGCGGGCCGGGAAAATTTCGGCCAGTTTGGTGGCCCATTCGCCCTTGGCTTTGCTCGGGAAGCATTTTTCGATCAGCTCAAGCATGATCGAAACGGTCACCGAGGCACCTGGCGAAGCGCCGAGCAGTGCTGCCAGGGAACCGTCCTTGGCCGCGACCAGTTCGGTACCGAATTGCAGGATGCCGCCTTTTTTCGGGTCTTTCTTGATGATCTGCACCCGTTGACCGGCCACTTCCAGGCGCCAGTCTTCAGCTTTCGCCTCAGGGTAGAAGCGACGCAGGGACTCCAGGCGCTGCTCCATCGACTGCATCACTTCGCTGACCAGGTACTTGGTCAGGTCCATGTTGTTTTTTGCCACGGACAGCATCGGCCCGATGTTGCCGGCGCGAACCGACATCGGCAGGTCCATGAAGGAGCCGTGCTTGAGGAACTTGGTGGTGAAGCCGGCGTACGGTCCGAACAGCAGGGATTTCTTGCCTTCAACGACGCGGGTGTCCAGGTGCGGAACGGACATTGGCGGGGAACCCACGGCAGCCTGGCTGTAGACCTTGGCCTGGTGGTGCTTGACCACTTCCGGGTTGTCGCAACGCAGCCATTGGCCGCTGATCGGGAAGCCGCCGAAGCCTTTG
>LNAP01001903.1_pt1 | contig 21532 bp, 21 predicted proteins | sample 602601 | NCBI WGS metagenome assembly LNAP01 (sample SAMN02440304, study PRJNA202911) | soil metagenome | biome: Subtropical and temperate rainforests or woodlands; isolation source: soil samples (1 kg each in a 20% v/v slurry with milli Q water) were... ...
ATCATTAGCGTTACGCGCTCTTCGATGGTCAAGTGGGTGTAGTGAGTAGTCATGCAGCACCTTACCTCGGGTGTTGCACTTGGTCACTGAGACCGCCCTCTTGGCCGACTGTAGCTCAATACGCCTTAGTAAGCTGCTGAAAAGCGGCCATTCGATTCGAAAAAAACTCAGCCCTACATAACAGCAGTGACATTCCTACCAATGAGGTTCTCACCATGTCATTGCAGTGCCCTCGCTGTAACTCCCCCAAAATCGCTTCCTTCCATCACGCCATGAAAGTCGGTGCAGCTATTGGCACCGTAGGCGGTGTTGCGCGTGGCGTCAGCGCAGCCTGGACCGGTGGGCAGGCCGGCGCAGCCATCGGCGCGCTCGCCGGGCCGGTCGGTATCACGCTCGGCTCAGTGTCGGGCGCCATCCTCGGCGGTCTGGCAGGTGGCGTCGGTGGATGCGCGCTCGGCGCTCAACTCGGCGAGTCGCTCGACCGCCACGTTCTGGCCCACAACCTCTGCCTGCTCTGCGGTCATCGCTTCAACCTGCCGACCTGATCCAGCGCTATTCCCATTCATTCATCTAGTCGGTGCTGCGCCTCGCTCAGCGCTTTATACCGATTTGTACCTAAAGGAATAACTCACATGGCACATCTCATCGAAACCATGGCCTACGCTGGCGCTACCCCGTGGCATGGCCTGGGCAATCAGCTCACGCAGAAGCAACCCATCGAAGTCTGGCAACGCGAAGCCGGCATGGACTGGCAGATCCTGGAGAGCCCCGTGCATTTCAAGTCGGATGCCGTCGGCCATCTGGGCGCGATCCACTCCTTCCCGGAGCAGAAGGTGCTGTTCCGTTCGGACACCAAGGCACCGCTGTCGGTGGTCTCCCAGCGCTATCACACCGTGCAGCCGCGCGAAGTGCTGGAGTTCTACCGGGATCTGACCGAGGTCTCCGGCTATGAGCTGGAGACGGCTGGCGTACTCAAGGGCGGTCGCAAGTTCTGGGCGCTGGCACGTACCGGGCAAGGCGCTGCGCTCAAGGGCAACGACCAGGTCAACGGCTACCTGCTGCTGGCCACGTCCTGTGACGGTACCCTGGCCACCACGGCAACGCCGACCACTGTGCGGGTGGTGTGCAACAACACTCTGACCATCGCCCTGGACGGCACCAGCCGCGCGATCAAAGTGCCGCATAACACCCGCTTCGATCCCAAAGTGGTGAAGAAGCAACTCGGCATCGCCGTCTCCCAATGGGACGATTTTATGTACCGCATGCGCGCGCTGGCCGAGCGCAAGGTGCAGTGGCATGAGGCTTTGGGATTCTTCATGTCTGTGCTCTGCGAAACCAGCCCAACCGGTGCAATGCCGGAGGTATTACCGAACGAGCGCGCCCTGCGCAAAGTCCAGGAGCTATACGAAGGTCGTGGTCGCGGTAGCCTGCTGGACTCGGCACGCGGCACCGCCTGGGGCCTGCTCAACGCCGTGACCGAGTACGTCGATCACGAGCGCCGGGCACGCAGCACGGAGTATCGCCTCGACTCTGCATGGTTCGGCCAAGGCGCCCAGATCAAGCAACGCGCCTTGGATACAGCCCTGCAACTGGTTGCCTGACCTTTTACCAACCCCACCCCATAACGCCCGACCCGCTTCGTTGCAGGTCGGGCGTTTCTATTTCTGCAAGGTGAATGCTATGAAAGCCACTTCATTGAATCGCAACATCAGCAAGCCTCGTCCGGCTCTGCGCTTGGTAAGCACCAAGGAGCTGCCGCGCGAGGACTGGCTGCAGATCCGCAAGCAAGGCATCGGCAGTTCGGATGCCGCCGCTGCGGTCGGCCTGAATCCCTACAAATCACAGCTGGAGCTGTGGCTGGAGAAGACCGGTCGCGATGCCGGCATGCCCAAGGCCGATCCCCAGGATGAGGAAAGCCCGATGTACTGGGGCAACGTTCTGGAACCCATCGTGGCCTGGCACTACAGCAAGCGCACCAAGAACAAGGTGCGGCGCATCAATGCCGTGCTGCAACACCCGGATCTCGAGCTGCCCTGGATGCTGGCCAACATCGACCGCGAGGTGATCGGAGCCGACGACGTGCAGATCCTCGAATGCAAGACCGCCGGCATAAACGGGGCACGTCTCTGGAAGGAAGGCATCCCCGAGTATGTCGAGCTTCAGGTGATGCACCAGCTCGCCGTCACTGGCAAGCAGGCTGCGGACGTGGCGGTGCTGCTCGGTGGCCAGACGCTGGAGATTCATCGCATCGAACGGGACGAGCAGATGATCGCACGCCTGATCGAGCTGGAGCGCACATTCTGGCGGTACGTCGAAACTGATACACCTCCACCGGCTGATGGCAGTGCTTCGGCTGAATTGGCGCTGCGTTGCCTGTATCCCCAGGACAACGGCGAAGTCGTCGACTTCAGAAGCCATGCCGAACTGACCGCTACCTTCCTGGAGTTCAAGGTCGTTCGCCAGTCGATTGCCGATAAGGAAAAGCGCGAGGCGGAACTCAAGCAGTTGCTGCAGCAGGCAATGGGCGACGCCAGTCGGGCGGAGTTCACCAGCGGCTACGTCATTTGGCGCAAAGCCAAGGACAGTGTTGGCCTCGATGTCGCTCAGTTGCTCCGGGACAAGCCCTACCTGCAGGCCAGGTACCCACAGCTGAAGCCCGGTGCGCGGCGCTTCTTGGTCGGCTGATTTTCACTTCCCTCACTCCCTTCCCCTTGGCCAATCCATGCAGTTCGCGCTGCGTGGCTGGCCTTTTTTCATTTCCAGGAGAACCACCATGCTGAAAGGCTTAGCCCTGACGCCCCCAGTGCTCGGGCGGATTTCCATCGGCAAGGTCATCGAGAAGAACGGCAAGCGCCTGCCGGAGAAGGATGACCAGTTCACCATCACCTCCCAGGTACAAGACAAGGACGGCTGGCTGCTGCACCCGCTCAACGACGGGCTGCGTCAGGGTAAGGACGATAAGCTGCGCAGCATCCCGATGCGCCTGCTGTTCAACGAGCCTGAACTGAACTTTCGTGCCGACTACACGCTGTTTGATCGGCAGTCCGGACGACCGCTGTGCGTGGGCAACGGTGAGACCTGCAAGCGCATCACAAAAGACGGGATACAGTCGTTGCCCTGCCCTTCGCCAGATGCTTGCCCGTTGGCCAAGGGTAATGCCTGCAGGCCCTACGGACGGCTGAACGTGGTCATTGGCGATGAGGATCCGCTTGGTAGCTTTGTGTTTCGTACCACCGGTTTCAACAGCATCCGCACCCTCGCCGCCCGGCTGCATTACTTCCAGGCCATCTCCGGCAACCGCCTGGCATGTCTGCCGCTGGAATTGCGCCTGCGTGGCAAGTCCACCCGCCAAAGCCATGGGACGCCAATCTTCTACGTCGACCTGACAGTACGCGGCGGCATGGACATGGCCGAGGCGCTGCAGGCCGCCAGTGAGCTCGATGCGCAGCGACAAGCGACAGGCTTCGATCAAGCCGCGCTGGATGAAGCCGCGCAGCGTGGCTTCGCCAATGGCGCGTTCGAGGACAGCGAGGAAGACGCCAGCACCATTGTCGAGGAGTTCTACCCGTCGAGGAAAGCCAATCCCCAGCCGCCAACCCTCCCCAGCGATCTGCGAAAAACAGCCTGGCCGAGAGGCTGGAGGCGCAAGCCAAGTGCCATACCCCATGGATTGATCACCACCAAGGAGCAGACCATGCGACTGCACAAGCTGAAAGCCAGTGACTCGACCGGCACCTACCTGGTCGAGTCGCCGGTAACGAGCGCCATCGAGCGCAACCTCGCCGAGCTGTACCTGGGCTGGCCGGAAAAACTGCTGGTGCGACTCAACGGCCTGCTGCCAGGCCTGGTCGACCGGGCGATCCGCAAGCAGCTGCCGACCATTCCCCGCTTCACCCATTCCTCCAAGACGCCCCCCCAATGAAAAGAACCCTGACTCACCTCGCCGTTGCCCTGGCAGCCCTGAGCATTCACACCGGCGCCTGGGCGCTGGATGCCGCCGGCACCCAGCAGTTGCAGGCCATCCAGCAACGCTGGGCGCAGATCCAGTACGACACCCCGCAAGAGCGCAAGGTCGCCGAGTTCGAGAAGCTGGCCGAGCAGGCCGAAGCGTTCACCACAGCCGAGCCGTAAGCTGCCGAGGCGTGGATCTGGAAAGGCATAGTCACCAGCAGCTGGGCCGGTGCCCAGGGCGGCCTCGGTGCCTTGAGCAAGGCCAAGCAGTCGCGCACTGATCTGGAAAAAGCCCTGCAACTCGACCCCGATGCCCTGCAGGGTTCGGCCTACACCAGCCTGGCTGCGCTGTATGATCGCGTGCCCGGCTGGCCGATCGGTTTCGGCGATGCGCAAAAGGCCGATGAACTACTCAGGCAGGCGCTTTTGATCAACCCGGACGGCATCGACAGCCTGTATTTCTGGGGCGATCATCTGGCCCGTGAAGGCAAGTATGCCGAAGCCTACGGTGCCCACGGCTATCGAGTAGAAAGCGCTGACGCCTTGTTGCCGCTGCTTGACCACTGTATCGTCAACCCTGGCGTGCACGTGATTGACTGCCCTGTCGACTATAGCGAGAACGACCGCATCCTCAACAGCGAGCTTCGGGAACGAGCGCTGGCTATATAACCGACGCGTCATCCCCTCACTCGAAGGGTTTGGCTTGCTTAATCTGAGCCTCCTCGCACAACAAGAAGCGAGGAGGCTCCCTGAGCAAAGCCAAAAACGATCCCAGCGCAACTTTGATTATCTGAGTCTGCTGGTCCTTGCTTCGTAATCCCTCATAGAGCAGTCCGGTGATCAGTCCTTTGAAGACGCCGATTGAGGTGTGAAGATCCAGATTTATGGGCAATTCCCCTTGGGTAACCGCATGCCGAAGAACTTGGCGAATGTACTGCAGGAACCGATCGCTCGCTTGCACCATTCGATTATGGATCAGGCCCGACTCATCAAGCCCTTGGTAAATCAAGATCTCCGAGAACTGCTTTGACTGGGGGCTATGCACGGCGTCCAGCATGGCGACAACCACCGCCTCCCAAGAACGCTCAATACCTAAGTCAGGAGTAAAGTCCAATTCGAGGGGATGCTGCCGAGATGCCAGCACCGCCTGGAGCACTTCCAGCTTCCCGTTAAAATGCCAGTAGACAGCACCACGCGTGACGCCTGCCTTCCGAGCTATCTGATCTAGGGTCGCGTCGGGAACACCCTGGGCAACAAACACCTCAAGCGCCGCATCAATAATGCGCTGTCTTGTCTCCTTCGCCTCAGCTGCCGTCTTTCTGGCCATCTTATCTAGGGAGCTTTCTTCGACGCGCGGCCGATAGCACGCTCTATGTTCAGCTTGCTCTGCAGCAGAGCTTTTTTGATCAAGTCTGACTGCTTGCTCGCTCTGGAACTCGGCATTACGACCGCGAGGGAGTAATACCCGAGGTAGGTATCCAAAAGCGTTGCGAATGAGCACACGCCATCAATGTGCTCGTCCAGATCGCTGGCAACGCCACTCTGCCGCACTTCGCTCAGTTGTTTGACAAGCGCCTTTCGTCCTAGGGTGTTGGAGGTGAATACTGGCAGCTGCTCGCCAAGCGCGGCTTGTAGGGTTTCGTCAGGTAATGCTGCCAAGAGGACTTTGCCGGCCGCCGTCGCTGCGGCGGGTACGTTAATACCAATCGGAAACACTACCCGCAGCTCTCGCTCTGACACGATACGGTCAAGCACGTAGATTTTATCTCCGGCCAGAGAAGCCAGACAGACCGACTCGTCCAGCTCCTCAGCCAGCGAGCGCAAGTACGGTTTCACCAAAGAAAGAATGTCTGTTTGCGCCTGATTGATTAGCTGGCCAAGCGCAGGGCCAAGTCGAAAACCTCCGGCAGGCCCTAAAGCCTCGACTAGGAACTCTTCTTCCAGAGCGTTGATGATTCTCTGAACGGTGGAGCGAGGCAGCCCAACCAGTTGCGCAATGGCCGCCAAGCTCAAGCCGTGCGGATGACTGCCAAGCGCTCGCATGATCGAGGCTGCTCTGGCGATGACCTGGATGCCCCCGGCCTTGCCAATATTTTCATCTGATTGGTTCATATCTTTCCTCTGCGCGTACGGCTGCGTCCTATCACATTGGCCGCCACTGTAGAGCTCTCGGCCTCCGCTAGCCAGCCACACATCGCGAACGCCTCAATCGGTAAACCTCGACCAACCGCGGCTCAGGCTTGCTTGCGTCAAGAGTATCACATAATGGTACACTCTACCGCATTACGATTCAGCAATAGCCCCCGTCATGCGGGCAGAGAGATGGAGCCAAACCGTGAGACAGATACGATCCCCGCGTGCATTACGGGTAATCCCCTTAACTGCGCTGATGCTAATTTCGGGATGTGGTGAGAAAGAACAGGTTAGCTCTGCAACTCCACCACCGGACGTGGGCGTGTACACCGTGCGTGCACAAGCTCTGACCCTGACAACTGACTTGCCTGGCCGGACTTCGGCATTCCGTGTAGCGGAAGTCCGCCCACAGGTTTCGGGGATTCTTCAGAAGCGGTCGTTTGTTGAAGGCGCTGAAGTCAAGCTGGGTCAGCAGCTTTATCAGATTGACCCACGGACGTACGAAGCGCAGTTGCGTCGTGCAGAAGCGAATCGAACTAGCGCACAAAACCTGGCTCGTCGCTATGAAACGCTGTTGAAGACCAAGGCAGTCAGCAAGCAGCAGTACGACGATGCGCTTGCCGCATGGAAACAAGCAGAAGCCGATTACCAGGTGGCTCGCATCGACGTTCAATACACACGGGTGCTTTCCCCAATCTCCGGGCGCATTGGTCGCTCGACGGTCACCGAGGGGGCGCTCGTTACCAATGGCCAAGCTCAGTCGCTCGCCACCGTCACGCAGCTGGACCCCATTTATGTCGACGTCACTCAGCCAATCACAAAGCTTCTTGGTCTGCAAAAGGCGCTGGAGTCAGGCCGCCTTCAAAAGACAGGCGAGAACCAGGCTGAAGTCAGCCTGACGCTGGATGACGGAAGTGCTTATCCACTGCCAGGAACTCTGAAGTTTTCCGAGGTGAGCGTTGATCCCACAACAGGTTCTGTGACCCTTCGCGCCGAATTTCCCAATCCTAATCGCAAGCTGCTACCAGGCATGTTTGTGCATGCTCTGCTGAAAGAGGGCGTGCAAAACGCCGCAATCTTGGTACCGCAACAAGCCATCAGCCGCGATACGAGAGGTGTGCCAAGCGTCTGGGTCGTGAAGGCTGACAACACCGTCGAGTCCCGTGAGATTCAGACCCTCCGAACCGTGGGCAATGCTTGGTTGATCAGCAACGGCGTGACCGAGGGAGAGCGGATCATTACCGAAGGTGTTCAACGTGTTCGCAGCGGCATCGCTGTCAACGCGGTTGAGGCCAAGAATGTGAATTTGGTAGACGGCTTCGCCGCTACCACAGAAGCCTCGGCTAACTGAGGGGGCACGATTCATGTCTCGTTTCTTTATCGACAGGCCGATTTTTGCCTGGGTTCTCGCTATCGTGGCCATGCTTGCCGGTGCGCTGTCTCTGGCGAAAATGCCCATTAGCCAATATCCAAACATCGCGGCCCCTGCCGTTTCGATCCAAGTCAGCTACCCAGGTGCTTCTGCACAAACCGTGCAGGACACAGTGGTTCAGGTCATTGAGCAGCAGCTCAGTGGGCTGGATGGGTTCCGATACATGTCGGCAGAGAGCGCCTCTGACGGCAGCATGACCATCATCGTGACCTTTGAACAGGGAACCGATCCGGATATCGCACAGGTTCAGGTGCAGAACAAGCTGCAGCTGGCAACACCTCGTTTGCCGGAAGAGGTTCAGCGTCAGGGTCTTCGTGTAGTGAAGTACCAGATGAACTTCTTCCTGGTCATGAGCTTGGTGGATCGTTCGGGCAAGCTCGATAACTTCGACCTGGGCAACCTGATCGCGTCACAGCTCCAGGACCCCATTTCGCGCATCCCAGGCGTCGGCGATTTCCAGCTGTTTGGCTCGCCTTATGCCATGCGTATCTGGCTGGACCCAGGCAAGCTCAATAGCTATCAGCTGACGCCCACTGACGTCGCCAGCGCTATCCGAGAGCAGAACGTTCAGGTGTCCTCCGGCCAGTTGGGTGGATTACCAACTCGCTCAGGCGTCCAGCTGAATGCGACCGTTCTGGGCAAGACGCGCATGACCACGCCTAGCCAGTTCGATGAGATTCTGGTCAAGGTAAACCCGGATGGCTCGCAGGTACGAGTGAAGGATGTTGGTCGTGCGGAACTTGGGGCTGACAGCTTCGCCATTTCCGCGCAGTACAAGGACTCGCCAACCGCAAGCCTGGCGCTGCGCTTGTCCACCGGCGGCAATCTGCTGGAAACCGTAGACGCGGTCAAAAAGCTGATGGAGCAGCAAAAGGCCTACTTGCCAGACGGCGTGGAGGTCATTTATCCCTACGATACGACACCGGTTGTTGAGGCCTCGATTGAGTCGGTAGTACACACGATCTTTGAGGCGGTGGTACTGGTCTTCCTGGTCATGTATCTGTTCCTGCAGAGCTTCCGGGCCACACTGATCCCCACCCTGGCAGTTCCAGTGGTGCTGCTCGCCACTTTCGCCCTTTTGCCGTACTTCGGCCTGAATATCAACGTGCTCACCATGTATGCCATGGTGCTGGCTATCGGCTTGCTGGTCGACGATGCAATCGTCGTGGTCGAGAACGTTGAGCGGCTCATGCATGACGAGGGCTTGTCGCCTCTTGAGGCTACCCGCAAGTCGATGGATCAGATTTCAGGGGCCTTGGTGGGCATCGGCATGGTGCTGTCGGCTGTATTCGTACCCATGGCCTTCTTTGGTGGCTCCGCTGGCATCATCTATCAACAATTTGCGATCACCATCGTAGTCTGCATGGGGCTTTCGATCTTGGTCGCTCTTGTGTTCACCCCAGCACTTTGCGTGACCATTCTCAAAGCTCCGGAGGGTAATTCACACCACGAGAGAAAGGGCTTCTTCGGCTGGTTTAACCGCATCTTCGACCGCGGCACGCGGCGGTTCGAGCGAGGCGTCGGCGCAATGCTGAAGGGGCGCGGTAGGTACCTGCTTGCGTTCTTGCTCATCACCGGAGGAACCGGCTATCTGTTCACCCAGATCCCTAAGGCATTCCTGCCCAACGAGGATCAGGGCTTGATGATGATCGAGGTGCGTACACCGGCAAACGCTTCCGCTGAACGTACCGAGGGTGTGCTTCAAGAGGTGCGAGACTACTTGGCCAATGATGAAGGTGCATTGGTTGAGCACTTCATGACGGTGAATGGCTTCAACTTTGCTGGTCGTGGTCAGAACTCGGGGCTGGTGCTGATCACCTTCAAGGACTGGAAGGAGCGTCACGGTGCTGGGCAAGACGTATTCAGCATCGCGCAACGGGCTAATCAGCATTTTGCCAAGATCAAAGATGCCAGCGTCATGGCGTTCGTCCCTCCAGCCATTCTGGAAATGGGCAACGCGATGGGCTTCAACTTGTATCTGCAGGACAACCTCGGTCTAGGCCACGAAGCATTGATGGCAGCTCGAAACCAATTCCTGCAACTGGCAAGCCAGAACCCTAAGCTCCAGGCAGTTCGTCCAAACGGCAAGGACGACGAGCCGCAATTCCAGGTGAACATCGATGACGAAAAGGCCCGTGCGCTGCAAGTAAGCATCGCGTCCATCAACGAAACGATGTCGGCAGCCTGGGGCTCGATGTATGTCAACGACTTCATCGACCGCGGCCGGGTCAAACGGGTGTACGTCCAGGGCGAAGACATCTCGCGAATCTCCCCTGAGGACTTCGATAAATGGTACGTGCGCAATAGCCTGGGCCAGATGGTTCCGTTCTCGGCGTTTGCAACCGGTGAGTGGGTGAACGGCTCACCGAAGCTGGAGCGCTACGGTGGCATTTCGTCCCTGAACATCCTCGGCGAGCCAGCCCCTGGATACAGCACGGGTGACGCGATGATAGCTATCGCTGAAATCATGCAACAACTGCCTGCCGGCATTGGCCTGAGCTACACCGGTCTCTCATATGAAGAAATCCAAACTGGCGACCAGGCACCATTGCTCTATGCGTTGACTGTGCTGATCGTTTTCCTGTGCCTGGCCGCTCTGTATGAGAGCTGGTCGGTACCGGTCTCAGTGATCATGGTTGTTCCTCTGGGTATTTTGGGCGCGGTGCTGGCAACGCTTTGGCGCGACCTGACGGCAGATGTGTACTTCCAGGTGGGCTTGATGACCACGGTTGGCTTGTCCGCCAAGAACGCCATCCTGATCGTAGAGTTCGCCAAAGAGCTGTATGAGAAGGAGGGTTATCCGATCGTCAAAGCTGCGATAGAGGCCGCCAAGCTGCGTTTGCGTCCGATATTGATGACCTCGCTGGCATTCACCTTCGGTGTGCTGCCGATGGCCATAGCATCCGGCGCAGGCGCTGGCAGCCAGCACTCCATTGCTACCGGCGTCGTCGGAGGCATGATCACAGCAACGGTGCTGGCTGTCTTCTTTGTTCCGCTGTTCTACGTAGTAGTTGTCAAGCTTTTCGAGGGGCTCATGAAAAGAAAGCCAAACGCGGTCAAGGAGGTGACTCATGAAGTTTAAGTCACTCCCCATGTTTGCTTTGCTGATGCTCGGCGGATGCAGCTTGATCCCCGACTATCAGCAGCCAGCCGCACCGATGCAGGCACAATGGCCAACGGGCCAGGCCTACGGCGGGCAGGGAGACCAACGCAGTATCGCGACGGCTCTCCCCAAGGCAAAAGAGTTTTTTAAAGATCCAGCGCTGGTCCGCCTCCTCGATGCAGCACTAGAGAACAACAGAGATCTTCGAATCGCTGCCAAAAATGTTGAATCCTACAGAGCGCTGTACCGGATCCAACGAGCAGAGCGGTTTCCCACACTTGATGGCCAAGCCTCTGGAAATCGAACCCGCTTGCCTGACGATTTATCCCCCACCGGCGATTCTCGGATCGATAGCCAGTACCAAGTAGGCTTGGTGACTGCCTACGAGTTGGACTTATTTGGCCGAATCCGAAGCTTGTCGAACCAAGCACTTGAAAAATACCTCGCTACTGAGGAGGCGCAGCGCAGCGTTCAGATCGCACTCATAGGCGATGTGGCAACCACCTATTTTCTGTGGCGAACCGACCAAGCGCTCTTGGAGCTGACCGAAGCGACGCTGACCAGCTACGTTGAAAGCTTGGCAATGATCGAGTCGAGTGCTTGGGCAGGAACCTCGTCGGAGCTAGATGTTCGTCAGGCCAGGACTTTGGTGAACCAAGCCCAGGCCCAGCAGGCCTTGTACACCCGTCGAATAGCGCAGGATGTGAATGCACTGGAATTGTTGCTGGGCAGCAAGATTCCAACGGATTTGCCAAAAAACTCGCCACTGGCCATGAGCGCCCTAGGGAAGGTTCCAGCTGGGCTACCAGCTGATCTGCTGCTGAACAGACCGGACATCCGTTCTGCTGAACATCAACTTATGGCCGCGAACGCAAATATCGGCGCAGCTCGTGCGGCATTTTTTCCACGCATTAGCCTGACAGCTTCAGCGGGCTCAGCCAGCAGCGATCTTGATGGACTGTTCAACAGCGGATCTGACAGCTGGAGCTTCGCTCCACAAATCAGCGTGCCGATTTTTAACGCAGGAAAGCTGCGAGCCAATCTCGATTACGCTGAGCTTCAGAAGGATGTGGGCGTAGCGACCTACGAGAAGAGTATCCAAACCGCTTTCCGAGAGGTAGCCGACGGACTCGCTGCGAGGGGAACTTACGGCAAACAGCTCAGTGCTCAAAGCGAGCTGGTTGATAATTATAAAGCCTATTTCAGCTTGGCCCAGCAGCGCTATGACCAGGGCGTCGATAGCTATTTGACAGTGCTGGATGCTCAACGCGAACTGTTTTCCTCACAACAGAAGCTATTGAATGATCAGCTCGATCAAATCAATAGTGAAGTCCAGCTTTACAAAGCCCTCGGGGGCGGCTGGAGCGTGAGTCAAAACTAAGATCCTGGGCAGCGGCTAGCAGTAGCGCTGCCCTAGATTTCAAATATTGAAATATTTTTCGAACTGAAGTGGCGAATTATCGTCGATTTTAAATCGGGAGTATTAGCAATGGGGTTGATATCAGCAAGCGCGTTAGAGGTTCGCTTCGAAGACCGCCCTGACGATGATGTACTTTTAGCCGTAGACGACCTGGTTAACGTGCTTCGCACTGCGCCGGGGTGTATGAGCTATACGATAATCGCGCTGAACAAGTACTTCAGTTCGATGATCATTAGCGGCTTCCGGGACAATGAGAAAGATATGATAGATCATTTTTCAAGCTCAAGTTTCGCAGCATTGACTGATTGCTTGACCTCCCATTGCCGAGGCATCTCCTTTAGAGCATTGTTCATGGATAATGAAATGCGAGGGCAACATGCAGAATCCTGAAAAAGCGCTACTGGATGTAGATTTAAACAGCCTGATTACTTTCTTGGTGGTATATCAAGAAGGGGGAGTGACTCGGGCTTCTGAGCGCTTGGGTGTAAAACAACCAGCTATCAGCAATACCATAGCTAAGCTTCGCAAACGATTTGGTGATGAGCTCTTTTTGGGTAAGCGGGCTTGGACACCGACAGAACGCGCAGACCAGCTTGCAACCGCTCTAGGACCTGCCCTCAGCACTTTGCAGGAGGCGCTTGCTAGCGTAGATAAAGAAAGCGTGTTGCCGCTGACCGAAAACTGACCCAGTTTCGCCCGTTGTGCTGACTGAAAACTGACCCAGGTGTTCCACTGCACCTGCTCAATTTTTGAGCAGGAGAACACAGGGTGATCAGCATGGAAATGATGGGCAAAATTCGGCGGATGTATTTCCGCGACAAGCTGTCGTTGCATGAGATAGCCAAGCGCACCGGACTGTCGCGCAACACCATCCGAAAATGGGTAAGAGCGTCGGAGTCCAAGCAGCCGGTTTATCAACGTCGAGCCGTGTTCAACAAGCTCAGTCCCTTTCACGACCTTCTGGAACAGGCGCTGCGGGCTGATGCCTTGAGGGCCAAGCAGCATCGCCGCAGCGCCAAGGCGCTGCTGGCCATGATCCGCGCTGAAGGCTATGACGGCGGCTACAGCCAGGTCACTGCCTTCGTTCGTCATTGGCGCGGAGAGCAAGGCAAGGTGGTACGGGCATTTGTGCCGTTGGCGTTCGCGTTGGGCGAGGCCTTCCAGTTCGATTGGAGCGAGGAAGGCCTGCTGATTGGCGGTGTTTTCCGACGTGTCCAGGTCGCGCACATGAAGCTATGTGCCAGCCGAGCCTTCTGGCTAGTGGCCTATCCCAGCCAAGGACATGAAATGCTGTTCGATGCCCATACCCGCTCATTCGCCGCCTTGGGCGGCGTGCCGCGTCGCGGCATCTACGACAACATGAAAACGGCGGTCGACAGGGTCTCCAAGGGTAAAGGCCGCACGGTCAATGCTCGCTTCATGGTGATGTGCTCGCACTACCTGTTCGACCCGGACTTCTGCAACGTAGCGTCCGGCTGGGAAAAAAGGTATCGTCGAAAAGAATGTCCAAGACAGTCGACGCCGCATCTGGCTGTCCGCCCGCGACAATACTTTCCATAGCTTCGAAGAGTTGAATGCCTGGCTTGCCCAGCGCTGTCGGGCTCTGTGGCAAGAGCTGATCCATCCGCAGTACAACGGCCTCACCGTCGCAGAAGTCTTGGAACTGGAGCGCGTCGAAATGATGCCGATGCCGACGCCTTTCGACGGTTATGTAGAACGCACGGTTCGCGTTTCCAGCACCTGTCTGATCAACGTGGCTCGCAACCGCTATTCAGTACCCTGTGAGCGTGTTGGCCAGTGGGTCAGCAGTCGGCTCTATCCCTCGCGGATCGTCGTGATTGCCGATGATGGTGTGATTGCCAGCCACGAGCGCCTGTTTGATCGCGATCAGGTCAGCTACGACTGGCAGCACTACATCCCCCTCATTGAGCGCAAACCGGGAGCCCTGCGCAATGGCGCTCCGTTTGCCGATTTGCCCAAGCCATTGCGCCTGCTCAAGCGTGGCCTGCGGCGTCATGTGAACGGTGATCGCGTCATGACCCAAGTCTTGGCTGCGGTGCCCATTACCGGTCTGGACTCCGTTTTGGTGGCCGTGGAACTGGTGCTTGAGTCCGGCAGCTTGAGCGCGATCAGCGGCATGTAGTGCTGCCAGTCGTAGCTGACCTGGTCTCGATCAAAAAGCCGCTCATGACTGGCGATAGTTGTCTCATCAGCAACGACCACAACCCGCGAAGGGTATAAACGGCTACTGGCCCACTGACCGACGAGTTCGCAAGGCACCGAGTAACGATTGCGCGCCACGCTGATCAGGCAGGTACTGGAGACCCGCACAGTGCGTTCGACATAGCCGTCGAAAGCGCTGGGCATAGGCATCATTTCCACCCGTTCCAGCTCCAGGACATCTGCCACCGTAAGCCCTTTGTATTGCGGTGCGGCAGCTCGCTCCAGAGAGTTCGGCAGCGCTGGCCGAGCCAGACATTCAGCTCATCGAAGGTATGAAACAGGCAGTCTTGAGCATCGAGCCAGATACGTCGCCGATTGTCTTGGACGTTCTTCTCGACGATCCCTTTTTCCCAACCTGAGGCTACGTTGCAGAAGTCTGGATCGAATAAATAATGCGAGCACATCACGGCAAAACGGGCGTTGACCGTCCGTCCTTTGCCTTTGCTGACCTTGTCGACCGCCGTTTTCATGTTGTCGTAAATGCCGCGACGAGGAACGCCGCCCAATGCCTCAAACGAGCGAGTATGAGCGTCAAACAGCATCTCGTGACCTTGGCTGGGATAGGCCACCAGCCAAAATGCGCGGCTGGCACAGAGCTTCATGTGGGAGACCTGGATCCGCCTGAACAGCCCACCGATCAGCAGACCTTCTTCACTCCAGTCGAACTGGAAAGCCTCGCCCAACGCGAACGTCAACGGCACAAAGGCTCGCAAGGATTTTCCTTGCTCGCCGCGCCACGCGCGGATGAATGCGGTCAGTTGGCTGTAGCCGCCGTCGTAGCCCTCGGCTTTGATCTGCTCGAAGAGAGCCTTGGCGGTTCTGCGGTTGTGTTTGGCCCGAAGCGAATCGGCTTTGAGTGCCTGCTCCAGTATTTCGTGGAAAGGACTGAGCTTGTTGAAAGCGGCTTGCCGCTGGTACACCGGCTGTTTGGTTTCGGGGGCTCTGATCCACTTTCGGATAGTGTTTCTGGACAGCCCGGTACGCTTCGCTATCTGGTGAAGCGAAAGCTTGTCGCGGAAGTACATCCGCCGAATTTTTCCCATCATTTCCATGCTGATCACCTGGTGTTCTCCTGCTCGGAAAGTGAGCAGAAGCAGTTGAACACCTGGGTCAGTTTTCAGTCGGCAGAACAGCCTTTAATGGGGATGCGGCGGAAAACTTGGACTACCTGGAGGTAGTTCATGTATTCATACGAAGACCGCATCCGAGCGGTCGAACTCTACATAAAAGTGGGCAAACGCATCGGGGTGACGATTCGTCAGCTGGGCTACCCGACGAAGAACTCTTTAAAGAGCTGGTATGCAGAGTATGAGCGATGCCTCGACCTGGCGCGTGGCTACAAGACCTCGAAGTCGAAGTACTCATTGGCCCAAAGGGAAAAGGCTGTCGAGTACTATCTCGAACACGGTCGCAGCATCGCCGCTACCGTCACGGCGCTGGGCTACCCGGCACGGGATTCGTTGCGTGCCTGGATTTACGAATTGCACCCCGAGTTGCATACGCGTGTCGTTGGCCGATCTGACGGGTTGGCCCGCCCGCCAGCGATGAAGCATGCAGCGGTCATCGCGCTGTGCACGCGAAAAGAAAGTGCGAAAGCCCTGGCTGAAAAACTAGGCGTATGTAGGCCGACCTTGTACAACTGGAAAAACCAGCTACTCGGCCCAGAGGTATCTGCATCCATGAAACGCCGACTAGACGCCCCATCGTCATCGGAGCGAGAAGAGTTGGAACGACAACTCGAATCTCTCAGGCTCGACGTGCGCCGTCTGCAGCTTGAACACGACCTGTTGATGAAGGCGAATGAACTCATAAAAAAAGATACGGGCATCGACCGGCAGATACTGACCAACCGGGAGAAGACATTGCTGGCTGATGCCCTGAGGCAGACATACTCCTTGTCAGAGTTGCTTGAAGCGCTGGGCTTGGCCCGAAGTTCCTATTTCTACCATCGAGCCCGAATGCAGGTGGCGGAAAAATACACCGAAGTGCGTCGTGCCATGGCAGACATCTTCGAGCGCAATCATCGCTGCTATGGCTACCGACGGATGAGGGCTTCGCTGAGCCGGCAGCGCGTGCGTTTGTCAGAGAAGGTGGTGCAGCGTTTGATGAAGCAGGAGTGCCTGGTCGTCGCCAAGCCAAAACGGCGTCGATACGGTTCCTACCTCGGGGAGATCAGTCCCGCGCCGGAAAATCTCGTCAACCGGGACTTCACAGCTGTTGCTCCGAATGAGAAATGGCTGACTGACATCTCGGAGTTCCAGATCCCGGCCGGCAAGGTGTACCTGTCTCCAGTCATCGACTGCTTCGATGGGAAGGTTATCAGTTGGTCGATCGGCACGCGTCCCGACGCCGAGCTCGTGAACACGATGCTGGATGCCGCTGTCGAAACGGTGGCCGACATCGATAAACGGCCTGTGGTTCACTCCGATCGCGGCGCGCACTACCGCTGGCCCGGCTGGTTATCTCGCATCACTGATGCGAAGCTGATTCGGTCGATGTCGCGCAAGGGCTGCTCACCTGATAACGCGGCTTGTGAAGGCTTCTTCGGCCGGCTGAAAACGGAGCTGTTCTATCCTCGCAACTGGCAGTCAACGAGCATCGAGCAGTTCATTCAAGCCCTTGACTCATACATCCGCTGGTACAACGAGAAACGCATTAAGATTTCCCTCGGCGCTCTCAGTCCCGTTGAGTATCGTGAGAGCCTGGGCTTCGCGGCATAACTAGTCCAAGTTTTTGTCCGCATCCCCAATGGGTCAGTTTTCGGTCAGCGGCAACAATCTGGAGCATCGCGACGATCTCCAGCCCGGTCAATAGCTCAACTAGGCCAGAGTTCGCAGTCTAACAATCCAGGGTCTCAGCAGTAGCTGCATCAACCTCGACTGCATCCGAAGCCATGCTGGCCATTTCCATAGGCTTTGGAGGCGACCTTGCACAGGTAACTGGCACGATGGAACAGGTCGGACAACGCTCCCCAGTTCTCACGATCCACTCTGTACGCCGGGTTGTCCGGGACCTCGACCAGACCTGCCACCTGATCGACCTGCAGCCTCAAGGCACTGGCCCACGCCTCCTGCAAGCGGCTGATCATGTTGGCATTATCAGATTGCAGTTTCCCCACCGTGTAGAAGGCATCTCGATTCAGCAGAATCAGAACGTGATAATGCGGACGGTGCCCTGTCCCCTCCTCCCTAGCCCATACGTAACGGACCTTACATCCATGAGCGTAGGGATACCGCTCACGGGCCTTCAGTCGGTTGTGCTCGATCTTGGCCTTGAAGGATTCAATAAACCTGCTGATGACCTGATTGGTGTATGCATAATCAGGCAAGTTGATACCGACTGGCAGACGTAGATCAATTCTAAAGCCCAATAGCCTCGGATACTGGTTCAGCGTGTTATCAACGGCGCGTTTCAATGCAGTCAGGTACTCAGTTACAAACGGCCCCTTCTCGATCATGACTGGAAGACCTTCAAACAGATCACCAGTGTGGATGTGAAGGTTGGTGTTATCGGGATGACGCAGCATGGTAACCACTCTCTTTGCTAAGACTCATATACTCAGCAAGCGTGGTATTTATTTACGAGTTACACGGTGCCAACCATCCCTACCCAAACATCCTACACATCACCTAGCCTGAAGAGAGAATCACTAGGGAGATAAGTGCTTGGGTAGCATGTGAAGCAATGGGTAGATTCTAGCCGCCAAGGTGTTTGCCAGGAGGTAGATAAACTTCAGATAGCCAACACCATGCTAGGCATTGGATAGATACAGATATTCAGTAGTATGAGCAGGCATTAGCCACTCCCACATCATGATGGATATAGATACAGACAGCCATCACCAGAAGCAAGTATTAGCCGCTCTAACAGCATAATTGATAGTTACTTAATAAAAGCATACTACCCATACCGAAAACAAAATGACAACACATTACCCACCAATACCGACCAACCCATTATAAAAACCAGCAAACACCTCACTCATTTAACTCCGGCAAAAAACCATCATGATCCGACATCAACCGGATCATGAGGGCGACTATACTCGTCAACGCAAATTATCAGCTAGCCAGGCCTAAAGCTTTATCACGCTCAGCCACCTTAGCGAGAATCCAGTCGTGAACTTCTCTTTCTAGCCAGCCGACGCATCGATCCCCTAACGGCACCGGAACTGGAAACTGACCTTCTGCGATGTACTTATAAATCGTGGATCGGGAAAGACCAGTAAGATCCATGACCTCTTTCAGGCGGATTATCCTCATGAACGTAGCTCCTGTATTCGTCCAGAGGATTGGCAAGGCCAGTAAAATTTGACGGACGACGAACCCACCCCACACCTTGTCGGCACGCTGCCCTCTCGCCATCCGTCCATTGCCTCCTACCCTCAGCACCCTTCTGGGGGATCATACTCGTCTCAGAGGACTTGCCTTTTTCAAACGAAAATAGCCACAAACACACATACAGACCCAGTTAAATCGTGTACCAAAGAGAATTCTGTACTACTAGAGTAAATCTAGATTGACTCAATAATCACGATAGGGTAAATCTAGCTTAACCCGTGAGTTTGCATAGAGCGATCTTAGTATGGCGATACGTTACAACGATGAGTTAAGCCAGGTTCTCGGCGATTCCGAGTACAGCGAGCGCCATGACATATGGCTTTGGTACACACTCGTTTTCTTCGAACAAAGTTTCAATAAAGAAGCACTCCCAGACCATGGAATGCGAAACAAGATGGCTCGATACCTCCAAGCGAACAGATGGAAGGTCGATCCACTACTGCAAAAAAGACGAGAGCAACTCATCCCCAAGAAACATCTAGAGTGGATCACGAACGAACGTCGACTAGTGGAATGGCTAACAAAAGAAATTCAAAGCTCAACCAACCACAGTCAATTTAACTTCCCATTCAATCTTTCTGGAAAGGATCTCCCTATAGCAGTACTTGACGTCTGGGAACGAGACCTTACCGAAAAGACATCTCTAATCAAAAGTCTGGAGCAGCGGTGGCGCGACCACAAAGCCCACGACAAAAAATACTCATGGTTTAAAGACGACAACCAAAAATGCTCTCTCGCTTACGAGTGGCTACAAAAGAACACATACCTCACCATCTTCCGCACTCCCATCGAAACATATGAAGACCTACTGATCTTTTTCGACAACGCGAATTACACCAGCGAGAAAGAAGAACTTTATATTGGGAAAATTAAAAAACTATGGAACCAAAGAAAGTACAGAAGCACCCTAAAGGGCAAGTCACAGTATAACTTTGTCCTGTCAGACAAGACCATCGAGATGCTAGACAAAATTTCAGAACAACACGAAATCAGTCGAGCTCGAGCACTAGAAATACTCGTAGAGATAGAAACTGAAAAAGGCTTATACATCTCAGAAAAGCTGCAAAACTCTAAACTGCTTCGCAACACTTAGCCCAAACCAGCCATAACGACCGAAACATACCAACACCAAGTCTATCAATGCTAAGAAGGCAACCACTCTCAGCCAGATACCACCAGCAAATTAGATTCAAATAATTTTCAAACCTATATCATTAATTTGAAGGCCTAGCAGTAGGCCTTCTCCCGCGGTTAAATCGGCCTGATATAGGAAAATTTCTCTCATGAACTGTCCCGTATGTAGTTCTGCACGCATTGCAACGAAGGATCTCGGCAAAAAGGCCGGTGGTGTCATCGGATCGATTGGTGGTGCCGCCAGTGGCGTGTCCAGCGTACTAGCAGGTGCCGAGGCTGGCGCGACTGTCGGTGCTTTTGCCGGCCCTGTCGGCATTGCCCTGGGCGGTATTACCGGAGCCATCTTCGGAGGGCTCGTAGGTGGCGCGACCGGAGCGGTAGCTGGTGCAGCGATTGGCTCTCAAATCGATGAGAGAGTGTTGAACAATTACCAGTGCCTGGAATGTGGGCACGAGTTCAGCCTCTACGACTGACGCCCCGCGATCCCTATTCCGCTTATACGCCCCCTTTCCACTCCCTATTTCTGCCGGTGCTGTGCAATGCGCAGCGCTTTATGCCGGCTATTGCTCAAAGGAATATCTCCCATGGCTCATCAAATCGAACAAATGGCTTATGTTGGGACTACCCCCTGGCACGGCCTGGGCAACAATCTGCCGCATAAACAATCCATTGAACTCTGGCAGCGCGAAGCCGGTATGAACTGGCAAATCTTGGAAAGCCCTGTGCACTTCAAGTCGGATGCCGTCGGCCACCTGGGGGCCATTCACTCCTTCCCTGAACAAAAGGTCCTCTACCGCTCAGACACCAAGGCACCGTTGTCGGTGGTTTCCCAGCGCTATCACACGGTACAACCTCGGGAGGTCTTGGAGTTCTACCGCGACCTGACCGAGCTCTCCGGCTACGAGCTGGAAACAGCCGGCGTGCTCAAGGGCGGTCGTAAGTTCTGGGCGCTGGCACGTACCGGGCAAGGGTCTACCCTTAAGGGCAACGACCAGGTCAACGGTTACCTGCTGTTGGCCACGTCCTGCGACGGTACATTGGCCACGACGGCAACGCCGACCACTGTGCGCGTGGTGTGCAACAACACCCTCACTGTCGCTTTGGACGGTACTACTCGTGCGATCAAGGTGCCGCACAACACCCGCTTTGATCCGAAGGCGGTAAAGAAGCAACTCGGCATCGCCGTCTCGCAATGGGAAGACTTCATGTATCGCATGCGTGCTCTGGCCGAACGCAAAGTGCAGTGGCATGAGGCCTTGGGGTTTTTCATGAACGTGATGTGCGAAACCTCACCGACCGGCAACTTGCCAGAAGTTCTGCCGAATGAGCGCGCCTTGCGCAAAGTGCAGGAGCTGTACGAAGGACGTGGACGAGGCAGCCAATTGGACTCAGCTCGCGGCACTGCTTGGGGGCTGCTCAACGCGGTGACCGAATATGTCGACCACGAACGTCGTGCGCGTAGCATTGAGTACCGGCTGGACTCAGCCTGGTTCGGGCAGGGCGCGCAGATCAAGCAACGCGCTCTGGATACCGCCCTGCAATTGGTCGCTTGACCACTTGCTTACGCTCGGTCAGCCTCGCGCAGACCGAGCGTTTATTCCTGCGTGGTAATAGCCGAAAGCTAGGCCCTCCACCAGGCAGCAGCATTCGCAGTCCTTTCCACACTACCAGGTGTGCGACACAAACCACCTACAAATTCAAAACCGGGTATAAAACAGGGTACATATAACTTCGTAATTCGCCTCAGAGGCTACAGAGCTTGGCCTGGAACCCAATACTTACCATCTAACGTCTGA
>LNAP01001904.1_pt1 | contig 21532 bp, 21 predicted proteins | sample 602601 | NCBI WGS metagenome assembly LNAP01 (sample SAMN02440304, study PRJNA202911) | soil metagenome | biome: Subtropical and temperate rainforests or woodlands; isolation source: soil samples (1 kg each in a 20% v/v slurry with milli Q water) were... ...
GGCCTGTTCGACCGCGAGGCGGCGCGCGGCGCGATCGTCGATCGCCTGGCGCCGCTCGCCAGCGAGCCCGTGATCGAGAAAGCGCTGCCGAACGCTTTTGCCGGCACCGATCTGCAAGCCCGGCTTGCCGCGGCCGGATGCAAGAACATCGTGCTGGCCGGCTTCATGACCCACATGTGCATCTCCTCGACCGCGCGTGCAGCGCTCGACCTCGGCCTGCGCACGACGATCGCGGCCGATGCCTGTGCGACCCGGGACCTGCCGGATGGCCGCGGCGGCACGCTGGATGCCCGGACGATCCACGAGGTCGCACTGGCGGAGCTGTCGGATCGCTTCGCGATCATCGCGCAAGGCGAAGCGCTGGCCTGACGGAGCATACGATGCTGCAACTCTATTTCTTTCCGATGGCCTGCTCGCTCGCGAGCCGCATCGCGCTGATGGAGGCCGGTATCGAGGCGCAGTATCACCTCGCCCACATCTGGACCAAGCAGGTCGTGGACGACGGAAGCGATTTCCGCGGCGTGTCGCCGAAGGGCGCGGTGCCGGTTCTGGTGCTGGAGAGCGGCGAACGGCTGACCGAGAGCGCAGCGGTGCTGCAATACATCGCGGATTTGAATCCGAAGGCGGACCTTGCACCGGCGTTCGGCGATCCCGATCGCTATCGGCTGCAGGAATGGCTGAGCTTCGTCGGCGCCGAGATCCACAAGGCGTTCCTGTTTCCGACCTTCTGGTACAAGGACGACGGCTCGCTCGCCAAGCCGCGTGCGAGGATCACACAGACCTTGTCGGTGCCGGCAGCGCATCTCGCGGAGCGCGAATTCCTCGTCGGTGACAGCTTTACCGTCGCGGATGCGCATCTCACCTGGGCCTTGCTGCTGCTCCGTCCCGCGGGTGTCGACATCGCGCAATGGCCGTCTCTGTCGGCCTATCTCGCGCGCATGCAGGCGCGGCCGGCCGTGCGGGAGGCGGTCGCAACGGAGATGGCGCTGCGCAAAACCCTCCCGGCGTGACAGGATGCCACGGCTGCCAAATTTAGAAGCGCGATCGCGAGGGCATTGAAGTCGGCGCGGCATGCGCTAATCTGACGAGATATTTTTCAATTTTTCCCGGACGGCTTTCATGCGCTTCTTTTTTAAAAGTCACCTGCCCGGATTCTGTTTGGTTCTCCTCGCCTATTGGCTTGGCCTTGATTCCGTCTTTGCGGACACGCGGGTCGCGCTGGTGATCGGCAACGGCGCCTATACCTCCACGGCTCAACTTCCCAATCCGTCACACGACGCCGAGGACGTCGCAAGCTCGCTCAAGCGCAGCGGTTTCGAGGTGATCCAGGGCATCGACCTGCGCCAGGCCGACATGCAGGACTTGACCATCCGCTTCGCGCGCGCCGCGAGCAGAGCTGACGTCGCCATATTCTATTACAGCGGCCATGCCATGCAGTACAACGGCGTGAACTATCTGATGCCTGTCGACGCCATGCTGACCGATGAGGCCGACCTCAAGCGCTTCGTGCGGGTCGACGACATCGTGAACGATCTGCAGCAGGCCAAGAACCTGCGCATCCTGGTGCTCGATTCCTGCCGCGACAATCCGCTGGCGGAAACTCTCAAACGCTCTGCGACGCGGGCCGCCTCGATCGGTCGCGGCCTGTCGAGGGTCGAGGCGCCGCGCGGCACCATCGTGTCGTTCTCGACGCAATCTGGCCAGGTCGCAGCCGACGGCGCCGGCCGCAACAGCCCGTACACGACGGCGTTCCTGAAACACATCGAGGAGCCGCAGGAGATCGGCGACGTCTTTCGCGACATCAGCAGCGACGTCTATGACTCCAGCGGCAAGACCCAGCTGCCGGAACTGTCGCTGTCGATCATCGGCAAGTTCTACCTGAACGGACCGGTGTCGGTCACGATCGCGCCCGGGGCTCCGCAGGCCGCGCCGCGCGCCGACCCCTGCGCATCCGCTGAGGCGCATTGGAAGGCTGCCGACACCATCGGCACCGTCAGCGCCTTCGAGGATCATCTGACGCGATTTTCCAGTTGCAGCTTCGCCAGTCTCGCCAAGGCCCGGATCGAGGGCCTGAAGCAGAAGGTAGCGCTGGCGCCGGCGACCAACACCCGGGCCGGCGGCAGCAAGGACTTCGACGGCAATTGGGCCGTGACGCTGAACTGCCAGGCTTCCGGCAAGGCGCAGGGCTTCACCATGCCCCTCGCCGGCACCGTGACCAACGGCGTGTTTCACGCCGAGATTCAGGGCAAGGACGGCGTCAACCGGCTGGAGATCGATGGGCAGATCCCCGCCGACGGCAAGACAACGCTGAGCGCGCGCGGCACGACGGGAGCAAGCACATACACTCTCAATAACACAGCGCCCGGCTCGCCCTATGCCTTCACGATCGATGCGCAGTTCGAGCGCACCCGCGGCAGCGGCAAGCGCAACGAGGCGCGTCCCTGCAACCTGATTTTCGTCAAGCGCTAGAGCGCGATGAGATTCGGATGAAACGTCATCGCGCTTTAGATTATTGCTTGCGCATGATCTTTCCGGGAAACCGCTTCGCACTTTTCCGGATCATGCTTTAGGCTGCGCGACCATCGCGCAGCCTGGCGCCCGACGCTCGCTCACACACCCGTCTGGGTGATGAACTTCATGTTGAAGTAGGCTTCCATGGCCTCGGTGCCGCCTTCCGAGCCGTAGCCGGAATCCTTGATACCGCCGAACGGCACTTCGGGCAATGCGAGGCCGAAGCTGTTGATCGACATCATGCCGGCCTCGACCGCCGAACCGATCGCGGTTGCGGTCTTGGTCGAGCTGGTGAAGGCGTAGGAGGCAAGGCCGAACGGCAGCCGGTTCGCTTCCTCGACCACTTCGTCGAACGACGAGAAGCGGGAGATCAGCGCCAGCGGGCCGAACGGCTCCTCATTCATGGCGCGCGCATCCTTCGGCACGTCGCTCACCACGGTCGGCTCGAAGAAGTAGCCCTTGTTGCCGACACGCTTGCCACCGGTCTCGAGCTTGGCGCCCTTGCCGACCGCGTCCTGCACCATGCCTTCGATCGCGGTCACGCGGCGCGGATTGGCGAGCGAGCCCATCTTGGAGTCAGGATCGAGGCCGTCGCCGACCTTGAACGCCTTGGCACCGTCGACGAACTTCTCGACGAACTCCTTGAACACGTCGTCCTGCACCAGCATGCGGGTCGGCGAGATGCAGACCTGGCCGGCGTTGCGGTACTTCGCAGCCGCCAGGATCTTCGCGGCCGAAGTGACGTCCGCATCCTTGAACACGATCGCCGGCGCATGGCCGCCGAGCTCCATGGTGGCGCGCTTCATATGCAGGCCGGCGAGCGCATTGAGCTGCTTGCCGACATTGGTCGAGCCCGTGAAGGAGATCTTGCGGATCACCGGATGCGGAATGAGGTATTCGGAGATTTCGGCAGGTACGCCGTAGACCAGATTAATGACACCGTCGGGGACGCCTGCGTCCGCGAATGCACGGATGAGTTGCGCGGGTGAGGCCGGGGTTTCCTCGGGCGCCTTGACGATGATCGAGCAGCCGGCACCGAGCGCGGCAGACAATTTGCGCACGACCTGGTTGATCGGAAAATTCCAGGGTGTGAACGCGGCGACCGGGCCGACAGGGTCCTTCATCGCGAGCTGGTAGATGCCGGGCCCGCGGGCGGGGATCACCCGGCCATAGGCGCGCTTGGCTTCCTCGGCGAACCACTCGATCACATCGGCTGCGGCCATCGCTTCCATCTTGGCTTCGGCCAACGTCTTGCCCTGCTCCATGGTCAGGAGCAGCGCGATCTCGTCATTGCGCTCACGCATGATCGCGGCGGCCTTGCGCATGATCCGGCAGCGCTCGAACGGCGCGACATTGCGCCAGACCTTGAAGCCAGCGGCGGCCGCAGCCAGCGCCTCGTCGAGGTCGGCCTTCTCGGCATGGGCGACGGTGCCGATCACTTCTTCGGTCGCGGGATTGACGACCTCGATGACCTTGCCCGATTGGGCCGGACGCCATTTGCCGCCGATGAAAAGCTGGGTGTTCGCGTAAGCCAACGGTCTCTCCCTGTTGTTGCTTATCGTTGGAATTGAAGTGGGTGGGCGATGGGACCCCATCTGGCAAGACCCTTAGCACAGGGCGCCCCGTCACCTCACGTGTCAAATTCACCTGCAACGCTGCCCTGACAAAGGGCGTCTGCGGCCCGTGTCATCTCCGGCCCGAGATAGGTGCGGAAGCTGGGCTCGGCGACCAGCCCGCGAAAATCCGCGATCTGTGTCACTCCGCCGCCGGCCACAAACAGGAATTGCTCGGCAATGTCGGCGAGGATGTCCAGGTGCCAGGCCGCCGTCGGATGCATGCAGAGGATCACCAGCCTGCCCTGGTCCCGCAGCTTGCGGAAGAAATCGAGCATGAAGCCAATATAGCCGTCCTGCAGGTTGAACTGCGGCTCATCGAACAGATGAACCAGCGGCATCTTCGTCGGCGACGGCGCCAGGAAGGCGGACGGGATTCGCTTGCGAAAGCGCCTGACCTGATAGGACTGGTGGTAATGAATCGCAAGCCGGTCACGCTCCCGATATTTGACGCCGTGGATGTCGGTGCCGGCGACCAGCACGCGGCCCGAGGTCGGCGCATTGGAGCCGGTCATCATCTCGAACAGGGTGGTCTTGCCCGCGCCGTTCGGACCGACCACGCCGACGATGCCGGGCTCGTCCAGCGACAGGTTTGCCTGCAGCGTGAATGTCGGGCGTCGAATGACGCGGCCCCTGGTGTAGACCTTGCGAACGTCATCGAGAACGAGCAACGGTGCGGCCACTTATTGGACTCCCAGCAAGCGCTGACGAAGGGCGCGATCGTCGCGCAGCAGCGCGGCTTCGCCGGTCCAGACAATCCGGCCACGATCGATCACCGCGGCATGATCGGCGACCGACAGCGCGATCTCGGCATTCTGCTCCACGACCAGCGAGGCGATGCCCTCGTCCTTCATCCGCACGATGGTCGCGAGCACGTCGCCCACGATCTTTGGCGCGAGGCCCTGGCTGGGCTCGTCGAATAGAACCAGCCCGGGCGAGCCGACCAGGGCGCGCGCAATCGCGACCATCTGCATCTCGCCGCCTGACAGGTTTTCGCATTCACGTTCCATCAGATATTCGAGCGGCGAGAAGATCGCAGTCGCCTCCTTCACGGACCAATTCCGAAACCGCGTTCGCTTCTGCGCGATCGCCAGATTGCGTGCCACCGACAAGGTCGGACACAGCCGTCGGTCATCAGGCACCCAGCCGATGCCGGCACGCGCGATCTCGTGAGTCGGATTGCGCGTGACGTCATGCCCGTCGAAGCGAACGGCACCACGGCGTGGACGCGTCAGCCCGAGGATCGAGCGGAGCATGGTGGTCTTGCCGGCACCGTTCGGCCCGAGCAGGGCAAACACCTTTGCGCGCTCGATGGCGAGCGAGGCGCCGAACAGCGCCTGGGTCTCGCCGTAGAAGGTATCGACACCATCAACTTCGAGGATCATGCGAATTTTCCGAGGTTGGAGCGCCGCACCCAATCGTTCTGCTGCAGTTCGTGCGGCGTCCCACGTGCGACCACCTGGCCCCAATGGATGACCGAGATGCAGTCGGCGAGGGAGAACAGAAATTCCATGTCGTGCTCGATGGCGATGATGGTCAGCTTGCCCTTGAGGCGGGCAATCAGGGCAGCCAGCCGCCGCACGCCGTCGGAGCCGAGGCCGGAGGTTGGCTCGTCCAGGCAAAGCACGCGCGGCGCCTGCGCCAGCGCCACCGCGATCTCCAGCGCGCGGCGATCGCCATAGGACAGGTCCTTCGCACGGACATCGCCCTTCTCCGCGAGCCCGACCGCGGCGAGCGCCTCATCTGCCCGCTCGGCGAATTTGCGGTCCCCGGCTGCCGCGTGGACGACATCGTGGCCGCGCGCGCGAAACTCGGGCAAGCCCATCATGACGTTGTCACGAGCGGAGAATTCGTTGAACAGCGTCATGATCTGGAACGAGCGGGCGATACCCTTGGCGGCGATGCGGTGCGGGCTGAGGCCCGTGACATCCTCGCCGCCAAGCCGGACCCTGCCACGGCTCGGCTTCACGCGTCCGGTCAGCACGTTGAAGAAGGTGGTCTTTCCCGCACCGTTCGGCCCCATCACCCCGTGAAACTCGCCCTCGGCCACCGCGAGATCGACGCTCTCCAGCACCACGCGATCGCCAAAGCGGACATGCACGCCCGCAGCCTCCAGCATGCTCATCGCCCGCCTCCGACCAAGAGCCGCATTGCGGACGTACCACGCTGGCGCAGGGCATTTTGTTGCTGCAGGGCGGCCGAGATCGCGCCGGCGATGCCCTCGGGGCGGAACAGCACGATCGCGATGAACAAGAGGCCAAAATAGAGCATCCAGGCATTGGTCAGCGCGCCGATCACATCGCGCGCGGTGAGGAACAGGAACACGCCGATCACCGGTCCCCAGAAGCTGACGAGGCCGCCGCCGACCAACGTCATCATCACCACATAGCCGGACTGATGCAGGCTCATGACATCAGGAAATGCGGCAAGCTGCGCCATCGCGAACAGCCCACCGGCGAAACCGGACACGGCGGCCGACAGCGCGAATATCGATACCTTGTAGAGCCACACATTATAGCCGAGATGGGCCGCGCGGGTTTCGCTCTGCCTGATGGCGGCGACCACGCGACCATAGGGCGAATGCACCAAGCGCCACAGCGCAGCAACACCGACGGCGAAAGCCGCGAGGACAAAATAGTAGAAGGCGATGTTGTCGGTGAGGTCGAACGACACCAGCCCGAAATCGGCCGGCAGCCGCTTGATCTTGAGCAGACCGTCCTCGCCGCCGGTGATCCGGTGGGACTTGATCGCCAACGTCCAGAAGATCTGGCCGAAGGCGATGGTCATGAAAGCATAGTAGATGCCGCGCCGGTGCGAGATGAACAGTGCCACCAGGACACCGGCAAGCCCCGCGACGACAGCTGCAGCAGCAAGACATATCCAAAGGTTGGCGACGATGTCGAACTGGCAGAGCCCAAACGCGTAGGCGCCGATGCCGAAATAGGCGCCATGCCCGAACGACGGGAGTCCGGCCGTGCCCAGCACCAGGTTGAATGACAGTGCGTAGAGCGACCAGATCAGGATCTCGATCCCGAGATAAGGATAGAGCCCGATCCGCGCGATCCAGAGCGGCACCGTTGCCAGCACGAGCCAGAGCACCAGCATCGTCGGCGTGACGAGGCGTGAGGCCTCGGATGAAGACTTCGATCCCACCATCATTCCCTAGGCCTCGAGCACGCTCTTCTTGCCCCAGAGGCCGCGCGCGCGGAACGTCACGACGACAACGAGCAGGATATACATCGACAGCAGCGACCATTCGGACGCGTAAGCACCGGCAAGGCCGACACAGAGTCCGACCAGCAATCCGGCCACGACGGCGCCCCAGAAACTTCCGACGCCGCCGAGCACGATCACCAGAAACGCGGGGATGACGGCATCGACGCCCATATGAGGGCGAATGCCCCAGATCGGCGCGACGATGATGCCCGCGATTGCAGCCAGCAAGGTGCCGAACACGAAGACGAGCAGCCGCAATCGCGACAGGTTGATGCCAAGCGCGCGGACGATTTCGCTGTCATGCGCTCCGGCCTTCACGGTGGCGCCGAACGAGGTCTTCTCGATCAGCAGCCAGACGAGGCCAATGATTCCCGCAGCGATGCCCGCCGCGTAGAAGCGATAGGTCGACCAGATCAGATCATTGAAGATGAAGCCGCCATTGATGGCGGACGGCACCTGCAGCACGTAGTCCCGCGTGCCCCAGACCAGGCGGATCATCTCCTCGATCACCATCGCAGCGCCGAACGTCAGAAGCAGACCATAGAGCGGGTCCTTGCCGTAAGTGCGCCGCATACAGAGCTCGATCAGCATACCGACGAGGCTGACGATCACGGGCGCAATGACCAGCGTCGCGGCGTAGCGCCAACCGAGCGGGAGCGTAAGCCAGACTTTGGCGAGATCGGCCGGCAGTGGCGGGCGCGGTCCGGTGAGCTGCATGGCGACATAGGCGCCGAGCGCGAACAACGAGCCATGCGCAAGGTTGATCTGCTCCATCAGCCCGACGATGAGCATGAAGCCGAGCGCGATCAGCGCGAACAGCAGGCCGAGTGTGAGTCCGTTCAGGAGATGCGGAAGAAGATCGAACAAGGGTTTGGCTCTCGCAACAGGCATTTCTGACCCGGGCTCGGATGGCCCGGGCGAACGGCACACGAGATTGCGCGCCGCTCGGTCTGCGACGTGACGGGCAGTCTCTAGGAGTCGACGGTCGGCACCTGCTCATAAGGCGCGAGCTTGCACTTGCCGGGTGCGGCCTCATCGGCAGCCGATTTTGGCTCGGTCCAGCTGATGATCTCGAACAGGTCGGTATTGTCCGCCGGTTTGGCGTTGCGCCGCGCCAGATAGATCGTCTGCTGCATCTGGTGCGTCACCGGATCCATGTAGGCGTCGAAATGCTGCATGCGATCGGTCGCCGAGACCTTCAGGTTCTCGAGCTCCTTGATGATCTTGACGTTGTTGGTCGACCCCGCCCGCTCGATCGCGCGCAGCAATTCGCGCGTCGACATGTAGCCGTTATAGGAGACGTTGCCCGGCACCGGGATCGGGCCGCCCTTGTTGGCGGCCTGCCACTTCTTGACGAAGTCGGCGACGCCGGGCAGCTGCAGCTTGTGATACCAGGTGGTCCCGAACACCCCGAACAAGCTGTCGGGCGAGCCCCACACGTCGGGCCAGTCCTGCTGGTTGTTGATCCAGGCCGGCTTGCCGTCGAGCTTGAGCTGCGCCACCTGCTCGCGCAGCGCCTTGATGTCGTCTCCGCCGATCGCGGTGGCCACCACATCGGGCTTCGCCTGCTGGATCTTCAGCAGATAAGCGGTGAAGTCGCGCGTGTTCTGCGGCACCAGGAGATTGTCGATGATCTTGCCGCCGGCCGCCTCGACCTGCGCCTTGGTCGCGGCCGACGTCGTGTGCCCCCATACATAGTCGTTGGTCAGCAGCATCCAGTTCTTGCCGATGGAATCGACCGAGTTCTTGACCGACGCCTTGGAGAAATTGGTGCCGTTGCCGTCCCAGACGAATTTGACGCGCGAGCAGTTCTCCCCGGCCTCGCTCGGCGCGGAGGAATTGGTGTTCATATAGATCACGCCGTATTTGCTCGCGACCTGGGTGATCGCGTTGGCGACGCCGGAATGCAGCGCGCCGATCAGGATGGTGCAGTCCTCTCGGGTGATGAAGCGTTCGGCGACGCGGCTGCCGGCCGCCGGCGTCGTCTCGGTGTCCGCGGTGATGAACGTCACCTGTCGCCCGAGCACGCCGCCTTTGGCGTTGAACTCGTCGATAGCCATCTTGATGCCGCGGAAATCATCCTGGCCGCTGTTGCCATATTGGCCGCTGGCATCGCAGGTCAGGCCGAGCTTGATCGGCTTGGCTGCGCCTTGCGCCCACGCGTGATTCTCTTTCCACGGCCCAAAGAAGCTGCCGGTGCCGCCTATGACACTGGCCATCAGGCTGCCCTTCAATACGCTCCGTCGTGAGATCTGACGCCCTCTCATCGTTTCCTCCCGTTTTCGAAGTCATTTGCTTTTTTGTGCGATTAGAATATTCATTCCATTTATGTTGTAAAGTGGAATATTTGATCCAAACGATGAAATGCCGTTAAAGAGGCGACCGATCTGGAGACCGACCGATGAACAAGGCGTCAGGCGCCATGAGTTATGACGAGTTGCGCGGCGCCATCGCACAGCGTCACCGGGCGCTGTCCGGCCGGCTGCAGCAGATTGCCGAGTTCGTGCTCGATCATCCGACCGACGTTGCGCTCGGCACCGTCGCCGAGGTGGCGCAACGCTCAGGCGTGCCGCCGTCGGCGATCGTTCGCTTCGCTCATGCGCTGGGCTTCGGCGGCTTCACCGAGATGCAGCAGGTGTTCCGCACCCGCCTCGTCGCCGGCGTGGCGCCAAGTTACAAAGCACGGCTCGCCCGCATGAAGAGCGAGGAGAAGTCAGTTCTCGGCCGCCAGCCGGCGGCGGTGCTGTCGCGCTTCGTCTCGGAAGCGCAATCGTCGCTGGTGACGCTGAGCCAGTCCGTGCACGCGCGCGAACTCGATGCGGCGACCGCTATCCTTGCCAAGGCGCGCGACATCTATCTGCTCGGCCTCGGCGGCTCGTTTCCGGTCGCGACCCACCTCGCCTATGTCTTGCGCAAGCTTGGACGTCGCGTCGTCCTGCTCGACGGTACCGGCGGCAGCATTCATGAGCAATCACACGCAGCGACCGTGGACGACGCACTGGTGGCGATCAGCTTCCGCAATTACTATCCGGATACGGCACGGTTGTTTCCGGAACTCGTCGCGCGCGGCGTGCCCGCGATCTCTATCACCGACAGCCTCCTGAGCCCGATCGTCGAAGGCGCGCGCGTGGTGTTCGAGATCCAGGACATGCCGGAGCCGGCGCTGCGCACACTGGTGGCACCGATGTGCCTGGTGCAGGCGATGGCGATCGGCCTCGACCTCGCGGCAGACTGACCTTTCATAACAGGAGAAGATCATGGCATCGCATGACGGAACGAAGATTCTTGCCGGCAAGGTCGCGCTGGTGACCGGCGCAGGCCGCGGGCTCGGCCGCGCCTTTGCGGAGAAGCTCGCCGCACTCGGCACTGACGTCGCCATCCACGGCATGCGCGAGAACGGGCCGGCGGAATATGGCGAGGGCACCACGTTGACCGCTGTGGCCGCGGAGATCGGCCAGCAATTTGGCGTGCGCAGTCAGCGCGTGCTCGGCGATCTCACCAAAGGCGAGGACATCGCGCGCGTGATTGCCGAGACGGAAGCCGCGCTCGGACCGATCGACATTCTCGTGCACAATGCCGGCGGCGACATTGCGGCTGCCGGCGGCAAGCCCGATCCGAACGACGCGGTGCACATCAAGGAGGCCGACGTGCGCGCGGTGCTGGAGCGCAACCTGCTCTCGACCATCCTGACCTGCCAGGCGGTCGCGAAGGGCATGATGGAGCGGCGGCGCGGCCGCATCGTCACGCTCGGCTCGGTCGCCGCGTTCAAGGGACGCACCAATGGCGCGATCTATGCGGTGTCGAAGGCCGGCGTGACCCATTACACGCGATGCCTCGCCGACCAGCTCCGCCCCTTCGACATCGCCGTCAACTGTATCGCGCCCGGCGATACCCGCACCGGCCGCTTCCTCGGCACCCGCGCGGTGGACCCCGACAGGATGGTCGAGACCGGCACGCTCGACCGCATCGCGACCGTCGACGAGGTCGCACGCGTCGTCGAGTTTTTCGCCGGCCCCATGGGTGCCTTCGTCTCCGGCCAGGTGCTGAGGATTGACGGCGGCGGACAGTGCTGGCCGGGTTGAGCGCCTCCACCGAGCGACGCAGAAAAAAGAAAAGGGCCGCTGCGGGCGGCCCTTTTGCATCATCGAGAACGAGCTGGGATCAGTCCACCCGCGCCAGCACCGCGAGCTTGCGGATGCCCTTGTTGCGGTAGGCGTCGAGGAATGCGTAGTAATCCTTGAACGACACGCAGCCGTTGGAGTCGCCGTTCGGCCCGAGCATGAAGGTGTGCGCGAGCAGGCCGTCGCGGCCGTAGATCGCGCTCTCGCCGCCGATCGGGGTCAGGCGCAGCGCCGGCACGCCGTGGAACAGCGCCTCGCGCGGCTTCAGCGTATAGATGTGCGGCGGCGTGACACCGCGCATGCGCACCTTCGACGAGCGCGGATCGTCGAGATTGGAGCCGAGGCCGGAATGCGCCTCGAGCTTGGTGCCGTCGGGCAGGTAAACCATCTTGGCAGTGATGTCGTAGACCGCGGTGTCGCGCTCATAGGGTGCCGAACCGCCGAGCATGGGGTTCTGCTCCCGCGGTGCGATCGAGGCGGTCACGCTGGCATCGGCGGAAGCATAGGCGAGCAGGCCGCCGGACGGCTCACGCTTGCCCCAGAGCTTTTCCACCATCGACTGGCGGGGACCGGTGATCGACATCACCGCAGCCTTGGCGCGATCGGCGAACGACTTTGGCTTTGCTTCGGGCGCCGGGACGATCTCGGCCGGATCGGCTGAAGCCAGTTGCACCGGCGCCTCGGCGCCGCGCTTGGCCTTGGCGGCATCCGCGATCTTGGCCGGTGCCGCCGGCTTCAGCGCCTCCGCGACCTTCGCGATCACGCTCTGCTTCGGGGCATCCTTGGCGACGGCAACCTGAGTCGCGGGCACGGCGCTCGATGCATTGGATGCCACGCCCTGGGTCGCGGCCGCGGCAAAGCGCTCGTTGAACATCTCGCGCGAGATCGGAGCTGCGACCTGAAGCCGGTCGGGCAACAGCGCGAAGGCTTCCTTGATGGCGTCGCCCGCTTCGCGCAGCGCAACCTTGGGCGCGCGCTTGATCACGGGCTCGTCGTAGCCGGTGCTGCCGACGCTCGGATAGACGCTGGCGCCGAGGACGTTGGTGTAGACGGTCCAGCCGGCGCCGAGCACGGCGCAGCCGATGGCGGCAGCGCCAAGCCAATTGGTGTTGGTCATTTTCCGGGAAGGTTTCCGAAGAGAATTCTTAGAAGGTTTCTCGGACTTCCGTGCCGCGTTACTTTGCGCCGCGATACTCGTACTCATTCGCCTTGCGTCCAGGACGGTGTCACTAAGTCCCCCTTAGAAGTGCCGCTGGTCACGATCCGGGAACAGCATTTCGCAGAGGGCCGGAGCGTCATTAAGGCGACTTTTAGTTAAATGCGGATTAAGTTCGGGCAGATGTAGGGCAACTCGTTAACACTGTGCCATTTCGAGAAAAGTCCGCAGAATTACGGACTTAGGCGCATCTGTTAACTATAATTCTCGGCCGGTTCAGCACGGTCAGCGAACCTCTCCGGCCGCCTCTCTAGGCCACCCAACCAAGTCGTTTTCGTGGTCTTCAATACCCGGACGATAGCCGTGAAGCGTTGCCCGAGGCTGGCAGATCCGCCTCCCGCCGACGGCCATCCTCCGAGACGCCCGCCTCCCGCGGGCCCTCAGGATGAGGGCGCGTTCCGCGGCGAGATTTCAGACCCTCATGGTGAGGAACCCGCCAAAGCGGGCGCCTCGAACCATGCAGGCCGAACTCGTCCGACAGTCCCTGACTGAAAGTTGATCGCGCCTGTCTGGAAAATGCCGCAGCGAGGAAATAGTTGCCAGAGCGGCACTATTCAGCAGCCTCTGCGTGTGATACGGTGCCGTATCAACATCGCCTTGAACTGTGCCGAGCACGCAAACGGAGGCTGGCATGAGAGGGTTCGCGCGCGCCGGGTCTTTCGCTCTGGCGGGGTTGGTTCTGTTGACTGGATCTGCGGGTGCACAGCCTGCCGCCAAGGCGGGCTGCACGGCATCGCCGACGGTCGCAGGCACGCAGACCTGGCGCTGCGACAACGGCATCACCATCGTCGCCGAAAGCGGTGCCAGATTTGAACTAAAGGACGCCAACCGCGACGGACATATAGACTCGGTGGAGTTGAGCAGCAAAGCGCTGCTCGTCGAAGCGCGCAAAAAGCCCGGCGGCAATCCCTTCAAGGTGCTGACGCCGCAAGCGATCGCCGCGGTGCGCGGCACCAAATGGGCGGTCGATGTCGCAGATGCAAAGACTTCGGTCTTCGTCGCCGACGGCCGCGTCGGCGTGAGCCGCAGGGCTCGTGGACGCAGCGTCGTGCTGGGTTCCGGCGAAGGCGTCGATGTCGAGGCAACCGGTCCATTGACCGTCAAGACATGGGGCCAGCCGCGCGTCGACGCGCTGATGGCAAGACTGGGTCAATAAGGCTCGGTCGGTAAGGCCTGCTCTGTCAGGCCCTGACAACACAGAAGATTGCAGTACGACGTAATGAAGAGACGCGTTCAGATTTTGGCGGCACTCGTCCTCACCGGGCTGTGGGGCGCGGGCATCTATGCCGGCCATGCCAATGGTCACCTGCGTTTTCTCGATCGCCTCGAGGCGACGCTGACGGATTGGCGAACCCAAGTCCGCGGCGTGCAGGTTCCGCCCGATCTAGTCACCATCGTCGCGATCGACGACACCGTGGTCAAGCGGGGCGGCAGCTATCCGCTGCCGCGCGCCGATCTCGCCCGCGTCGTCGACACCATCGTGCAGTTCAAGCCGAAGGTGGTCGCGATCGACCTGCTACTGGTCGACCGCAGCGCCGCGATCGGCGACGCCACGCTGGCGAACACGCTGGCCACGGGTCCGATGGTGCTCGCCGCCGCGGCGATCTTCCCGAGCGCCAGCGAGACCGTGGAACCCAACAGCGAGGGGCCCCTCGCCGTCCTGCCGCAGGCCGAGCGCTTCCTGCTGCCGCTTCCGGCGTTTGCCGACCACGCCGATGTCGGCGTCGTCAACGTCGCGACGGGGCAATCGGGCTCGCCGATCTCGGTGCCGATGCTGTTCCGGACCCGCGACAAGGTCGAGCTGTCGTTCCCCTTGCGCGTCGCGAGCCGTGCGCTCGACAAGCCGCTGACGATCGCGCCGGATCATCTGCTGCTCGGTGATCGCGCGGTGCCGACCGATGCCGATTTCGCACTGCCGATCACCTATTACGGGCCGCGCCGCACCATCCGCACCGTCAGCGCGCAGAGCATTTTCGACGGCACGCTCAATCGCACGGCGATCGAGAACCGCATCGTCGTGATCGGCGCCGCGGTCGCCGGCGGCGGCGACTTCTATCCGACACCGTTCGATTCCCTGATGCCGGGCGTGGAGGTGGTCTCGACCGCGATCACCCATCTCGTCGCCGGCGACGGCATCGTGCGCGACCGCAAGGTCCGCATCGCCGACGCGCTCAGCGCGATCCTGCTACCGATGCTGCTGGTCGGCCTGCTTGCCTGGCGGCGCAGTGCGCCGGGCATCATGGCCGCGGCCGCGGTGATGATCGCCTGGGCCGGGCTGAATCTGTTCGCGTTCACGCACGGCGTCTGGCTGAATGCCGCGACCACGCTCGCTGCCGCCGTCCCGCCGGTCGTGGTCTTTGCCGGCGTGCAGCTGTGGGTGGGCGGCCGCCGCACGCAATATTTCGCTGCCAAGAGCCGGTCGCTCGCGCAATTCCAGGCGCCGGCGGTGCAGGCGTGGCTGGCGCGCGATCCCGATTTCCTGTCCAGGCCCGTGCGGCAGGACGCAGCAATCGTCTTCATCGATCTCTCCGGCTTCACGGCGATCAGCGAACGGGCCGATCCGGACGAGCTCCAGGATCTGCTGAAGGCGTTTCACGCGCTGATCGACAAGGCCGCCGTCGACTGCGACGGCCTGATCACCGGCTTTCTCGGCGACGGCGCCATGATCCTGTTCGGCCTGCCCGGCGCGATGCCCGACGACGCCGCCCGCGCGCTGAAGTGCGCGATCAACCTGCATCGTCGCGTCGAAAGCTGGATCGCGGCGCTGCCCCCTGCGATCGGCGGCCGGCTCGGCTTCAAGATCGGCGCGCATTTCGGTCCGATCGTCGCCTCTCGTCTCGGCGAAAGCCACCAGCACATCACGGCGACGGGCGACACCGTCAACGTCGCGAGCCGGCTGATGGAGGTCGCCGCACAAAACAAGGCGCGGCTCGCGCTGACCGATACGCTGCTGGATGCGGCCGACTTCCAGGGTGATCCCGACAGCGTTCTGACAGGCCCGCTGCTCACCCAGGTTCGCGGCCGCGCCGGCGTCATAGCCGTCTGGCTCTGGCGCGACCGGAACGGGCCCAGCCAGGCCGCAGCCGAAGCCGCGATGATCGACTGAGGTCCGCCGCCCACTCAACACTCCGCTGTCGTCCCCGCGAACGCGGGGACCCATAACCACAGGGAGAAGTTTGGGCGAAGACTGGTAGTGAGCCGGTGTCACCGCGGTACGGACACCTGCGTTCATCGAGAGATCTCGCGGTATGGGCCCCGCCTTCGCGGGGACGACAAACAACTACCTCGCTTCCGGCGGCGGCGAGCGATCCAGCACGTCGCCCTTGGCGCCTTCGAGCAGATCGATGCAGTAGGTCTCGACCACGAGCGGGCCACGCTTGCGTTGCAATTGCGCAACCTGGGTCACCTGCGCAAAGAGATCCCCGAGGAAGGGATTGCCGTCCGGACGCAGCTCATCGACATAGAGCAGCTTGCCGGCGAGCAGCCTGGGATCGGGCTCGGGCATGTTGACCCAGCGGATGCGCTGGTTCTGTTGCACCACGCAGGCGCCGCGCGGCAGATAGAAGGCGAGCCAGCCGGTGGTGCCGTAATCCGGCGCGAGAACGCAGGTCGCGCCGTTGCGCACGCGCACGTCTTCGATGCCCGCGGCGAGTTCGCGCCAGCCGACGCCGACGCTGCGCACGGTCGCATCGCGGCGATAGCCCGACAACCAGCCGGTGTTGGCCTGCACGATCAGTGCTGCAAACATCACGATGCCGGTGGGCGCGGCCCAGCGCAGGCAGAAATCCACCAGGCGGCGCGCGCGCGGCTTCCACTGCACGAGGTTGGCGGCCGCCGCTGCGGCGACGACGAAGGGCGGGTAGACCGGCGCGAACCAGTTGGCCTCGACGCGGGCGTGCAGCGAATGCCAGACGAAATAGGCGACGATGGTCCAGAACATCGTCTCGATCAGCACGCGTGGGGCCAGCCCTCCGGCCCGGCGCCAGGTCAGCGCGTGCAGCCCCATCGCGCCTAGGATGAAGACCAGCGGCGTTGCGAACGCAATCTGGGTCGGGATCAGCTCGGCGATGAAGACCGGGCGGAAATCCTCGATTTTCGCACGCCCGAGCTGCTTTGCGAATGAGACCCATTGATGGTCCGCATTCCACAGGATCACCGGCGAGAACAGCGCCAGCGCAACGAGCCCGCCGAGATACGGCCAGGGCGAGAGGAACCAGTGCCTGAGCTTCGGCACGGCCCCGAGCCAGATCAGGATCGCCGCGCCAAAGAACATCGCGGTGTATTTCGACAGCAGCGCCGCGCCAACGGCCGCGCCCACCGCGAGCCACCAGGCGCCGCGGCCGGTCTCCAGCACCTTGGCGAGGAAGAACAGCACGAAGCTGGCGGACACTAGCAGCGGTGCATCGGGCGTCACGATCATCGTGCCGATCGAGACGATCATCGTCACATTGAGCAGGATGGCGCTGGTCGCGGCCACGCGCGCACCACTGAACAGGATCGCCGCGGAACGATAGATCGCATAGCTCATCGGCAGCGCGAGCAGGATCGAGAACACGCGAACGCCGAGTTCGGTGTCGCCGGCGATCATGGTGCCGGCGCGGATCACATAGGCGACCATCGGCGGGTGGTCATAGTAACCGCCCGCCAGATTCTTCGACCACATCCAGTAATAGGCTTCGTCGAACGTGATCGGGGTGAACGCGGCCGCGACGAGCCGCAGCGCCACCAGCGCAAGGATCACCAGCGCCGTATTGCGGACGATCCGCGCGTCAGCCCCGCCCATGCCGGTTTCCCTGCCGGTTTCCTTGACCCGTTCCTTGACGCGCTATTTCTTGCGCCAAACGAACAGTCCGGACATCGCGTAGTTCCACACCACGCCCATCAGCGCACCGGCCATGCCGGCCAGCCACCAGATCGGCTCCTGGTCGTAGACCGAGAACGCGACGCCGACATTGGCGAGCAGGCCGACGCTGCACACGATGTAGAATGCGATCAGGCCGCGCAGCAGCGCAAAACCCTTCAGCCGCTGATCGCGATAGGTGAGGAAGTTGTTGAGGACGAAATTGCTGGTCATGGCGACGACGGCGCCGGCGGCCTGCGCCTCCGCGAACGGCACCTCGATCAGCCGAAGCGCGATGAACAGCGTGGTGAGATGCACCACGAGGCCAACGCCGCCGACCATCGCGAACAGGATGAAGCGCAGCGAGACGGCGTCGTTGGTGAACTTGGCCAGCACCAGACCGAGAAAATCCAGCGCGACCATGGAATCGAGCTTGCTCTCGCCGTGCTGGCGTTCGCCGAACGTGTAGGGAATTTCGACGGCGCGTAGACTGCCGTTTGCGCTGGCCACGAGATCGAGCAGGATCTTGAAGCCATGCACCGACAATTTCGGCGCCAGTTGCTCGAAGCGATCGCGGCGGACCATGAAGAAGCCGCTCATGGGATCGGCGATCTCGATCCGCAGCGCCTTCCTGGCGAGTTCGGTCGCGAGCGCGCTGGCGCCGGCGCGCTGCTTGTTGAAACCTTCGCTCTTGTAACCCTCGATGTAGCGGCTGCCGACCACGAGGTCGGCCTGCCCGCTCGCTAGCAGCGACAGCATCTTCGGCAGTTGCGTCTCGTCGTGCTGCAGGTCGGCGTCGATCACGGCCGCATAGGGCGCGCTGGAGGCCAGGATTCCCTCGATGCAGGCGCCCGACAGGCCGCGCCTGCCGATGCGACGAATGCAGCGCACGCGGCTGTCGCGCTGGGCTAGCGCGCGCACGACGTCCCAGGTGCCATCAGGCGAATTGTCGTCGACGAACACGACCTCCCAGGCGATGCCGACAAGCACCGCCTCCAGCCGCCGGTAGAGCACCGTGACGTTGTCACGCTCGTTGAAGGTCGGGACGACGACCGACAATTGCGGCGACGGCGAAGATGCCTGTTGGGCCTGCGGCGGGTAGTCGGTGCCCGGTCTGATCGCTTCATTCATGACGGCAGCGTATATCCGCCGCGTCCTGCGCTGCCAAGTTCTGCGATGCCAAGCCGGGTTTTCCGAGGGGGGAACGGCCCAAAAAGGGCCCTAAAATGCCAACGACCCCGGAACGGCGGACCGCGCGTACATCCGGCGCGAGCCCATGCTATTCCAAGGTCGTCCCAGCGCCGGAGTTTTCTGCTCAACGTCGCCGTTACAAGCTAGATGGGGACGGCAAAACCGCTTTTCAAGGGGGCAAAACCCCCCGTTTTTGGGGCCGCCGCTAGTTCGGGACTTCCTTGATCACCGGACCACGCGGTACGGGTGCGGCAGGTGCCGCAGGCGCCGCAGCAGGAGCAGGCTCGACTTTCGCCGGTTTGGGCGGCTTGCCGTACTGGCCGATCGGCCCGAAGACGACGGCGACCGCAAGCACGATCGCCGCGACGATCGCGCCCAAAATGCCACCCACCGACTCAGACGACATGGAAATCCATCCCTGTTCCAGAAGCGGCCACTGATACCACGGATGAGCGCGGGGCCGGAAGGGCCCCCGAAGGGACGAATAGCGAGTAGCGCGTAGCGAATGAGGCGGACCGGCTTTCTGCGCTATTCGCTACTCCGATTCCCTACTTCTGCGGCGGCCTGTGCTTTACGAAGGCCGTCACGACATCCTTCTGCGCCGACTCCACTGCCCTGTTCGCGGTCGCGAGATGAGCGCCGGCATCGATGGCCGGATATTGCGTGGTGAGATAATCCAGCAAGGCGACCCGGTAATATTGCCGTTCCGACGGACAGGCGCCGGCAACCGAGCGGCCAAAATCCTGTTCCGAGAGGCCCTGATTGCTGTCGCGCGAATATTCCCGCGCCAGGCAATGCCAGTAATCGTCGCGGCCCTGCATGGCGAGCTTCTGCGCCCCCTTCGCATCGTCATCGTCAGCCCTGACAGCTTGTGTCATGGCAGCAGATGTCATCATGACGAGCGCCGCTCCCAGCATCAGCATCCGCATCTTGTTCTCCCTTATTGCAGATCCAGTCGCGAGCTTAGACGGGAGACAGCAACTGGCCAATCAAATCTGGTTTGATTAGGATGAGGTCCCTCCCCGACGATGCGAGATCCTCCGTGGCCAAAGCAAAAACCGCGTCCAAAAAATCCGGCAACATCTTCATCGGCATCGGCGGCTGGACCTTCGAGCCCTGGCGCGGTGTGTTCTATCCGGAGAAGCTGACGCAAGCGAAGGAGCTGTCCTATGCGGCCTCGAAGCTGACCTCGATCGAGATCAACGGCACCTATTACGGCTCGCAGAAGCCGGAGAGCTTTCGCAAATGGGCCAGCGAAGTGCCGGACGGATTCGTGTTCTCGGTCAAGGGGCCGCGCTTTGCCACCAACCGACGCGTGCTCGGCGAGGCCGGCGATTCCATCAAGCGGTTCTATGATTCCGGCGTGCTGGAGCTCGGCGACCGGCTCGGACCGGTGCTGTGGCAGTTCGCGCCGACCAAGAAATTCGACGGTGCCGATTTCGGCAAGTTCCTGGAGCTGTTGCCGCGCAAGCTCGAGGGGCGCGCGCTGCGCCATGTCGTCGAGGTCCGCCACGACAGTTTTTGCACGCCTGACTTCATCGCACTGATCCGCGAATTCGAGACGCCCGTGGTGTTCGCAGAGCACGGCAAATATCCGGCGATCGCCGACGTCGCCAGCGATTTCGTCTATGCCCGGCTGCAAAAGGGCAATGACGAGATCAAGACCTGCTATCCACCGAAGCAGTTGGATGCCTGGGCGGAGCGCCTCCAGGCCTGGGCCGCGGGCGGTGAACCCGACGATCTGCCGAAGGTCGACAAGGCCAAGCCGAAGAAAGAGCCGCGCGACGTGTTCGCCTATGTCATTCACGAGGGCAAGGTCCGCGCACCGCACGGCGCCATGGAACTGATCGCGCGGGTGAACTGAGGATGCGGCATGGCAAAGGCGAAAAAGCTCTTCACCATCGGCTATGAGCAGACGCCGCCGAAGGCGGTGCTGGACGAACTGGAAGAGGCCGGCGTCAAGCTCGTGGTCGACGTGCGCGCGGTGACGTCATCCCGGCGGCCCGGCTTTTCCAAGAAGCAGCTTGCCGCGGGGCTCGACGAACGCGGCATCGCCTATGTCCACCTCGCAGCGCTCGGCACGCCGAAAGAGGGCCGCCTCGCCGCGCGCAGCGGACAATACGATGTGCTGGAAAAGATCTACTCGAAGCACCTGAAGACGCCGCAAGCCCGGGAAGAGATGGACGAACTCTCGGCTTTGGTGAAGAAGGCAGGTCCAGTGTGCCTGCTCTGCTACGAGCGCGACCATACGCACTGCCACCGCCAGATGATCGCGGAGGTGATCGAGGAGCGCGATGGGGTGACGGTGAATAATCTGGCGGGACGGCAGGTGTAGCCGTAGCCTTCATCCTGAGGTGGCCGTTTCTTCAGCGGCCCTCGAAGGACGACGGCGTGCCACCGATGGGACATCTCGGCCGCGCATCCTTCGAGGCTCGCAAGGGCTCGCACCTCAGGATGGATCTACGTGGCGGCGTGCAGCACGAATTTGGAAACGCGAGCCTACTCTTCCCCCGCCAGCCGGAACGTCCCTTCCATCATCTGCACGCAACTGCCGCCGACATGAGCTGAGACGATCTTGCCGTCCTGCTTGCGCACGCGGGTCAGTAAGAGGCTCGGCCGGCCCATGTCAAAACCCTGGCCCACCGTGAGCTTCAATTCGCCGTCGCGCGTGGGATCGAGATCGGCGAACAGCGCTGCGGCGGCGACGGTGGCGCTGCCGGTGGCGGGATCCTCGGCGAGGCCGCCGACTGGCTGGTGCAGTTGCATTCAGGGACCGCAACGCCGTCCGACCATCAGGCCATTGCCCATTGGCGCAGCCGCAGTG